>Ga0080006_1259818_pt1 | contig 49652 bp, 50 predicted proteins | sample RS3BMetagenome_FD_69209 | JGI IMG/M metagenome (GOLD analysis project Ga0080006, IMG submission 69209) | Ferric oxide microbial mat and aquatic microbial communities from Rainbow Spring, Yellowstone National Park, USA - RS3B (SPADES... ... | reverse complement strand
TGTGGTTCCCAAACCTCCTTCATTATAAGTTAATAGTAACTCCAGTTCCTTTTTTCTTTGATGAATGGAAGTTTAGTGTTCTCTGCCTTATCTCTCACGAAGATAACCAATCCCCCCAAGAGAGTCTTGAAGGTCATGAGAAGGGAGGACATCTCGGAGGAGGGAACACCAAGATACGAGTACTTCAGGGGGGTCGAAGGAGACGTGGTGTTGGACATGACCGACATGAGGGGGATAGAGGACATGGGAGATAGACTCAAGGTTCTTCCTGGAACACCGTGGTCTGACGTCATGAAGCACTCTGTTGAAACCTTTGGCCTCATGGAGGCCTCTGTGGGAGGATCTGTAGCGTTTAGTGACGCAGGTTTCGGTTTTAACGAGTTCGGCCCCATATCCAGGAGAGTGGAGGTGGAGGCTATGTTGAGCGGTCAAACCTACGTGGGTGAGTACAGGGGAGGTGTAATACTCTCGGTGACCCTGAGAAAGGATCCAAGACCGCTGGAGTACAGGAAGTTGGAGAGAGACTTTGAGTTCCTTATCCAAAGGGTGAGGTATTGGTTCTCCTACAGTTTACCACCATTTAGAGACGTGACCGTGATCAAGAACGGTAATAAGGCCACGCTCTACGTTGCCTATCCAAAGTCTAGGGAGGCTTTACTCTCAGAGAAATTGGAGGGTATGACACCTACTAGCTCCTACTCCTTTGAACTCGGTAACTACAGGTTTCGGTACTTCGGAGAACTGAGGACAGAATCACTCTCTGGGACCCAATTTCCCGACGCAGAGAAGATCTGCCTATTCGTGAGAAAGGACGTTACAAGATTCGTAGTGCTGTCCAGCACCCCTCTGGACTTTCCACAAGGAGTGGTCCTATATCCGTATTCCACTGAAGGAAGGACGGACCTATTCCAAGGCTGTATACTATGCGGAAGGTGTGTGAGCGTTTGTCCTCACGGTCAACAGAGAGGAAATAAGGACTACACCCCTCTAGGATTTTTCATAGCCTCAGTTAACGGACGAGAGGAAGAGTACGCTAATTGCCACATGTGTGGTAAGTGTGATGAGGTTTGTCCGGCTAAGTTGGACATAGTGGGAAGGTTAAAGGGGAAAGCGAAGTTGAGGTCCCATGAGATTGACGTGGTACTGAACTTTCCCGCCAAGAAGGTCATACTCCTCACCCCAATCTCTCGGGAGTTGAAGAAGGAGTTGGTGGATGTCCTGAACCTCCTGTCCTCACTGGGAATGAAGTTGGGTGTACTTACCCTCAACGTTCCTCTCGAGAAGTTGGTTAAGGGCGAACTGGAGTTATCCTTGCCTCAGGAAGTGGAACAGATTTACACCCTCACTCCAGAGGAAGCCTATTATCTGGTGCAACTGAGGAGCAGGAGGGTCATGGACGTTAGCTTCCTTTACGACGAGTTGCCGGAGCCCTTGAAGAAGAGTGTTACAGACAAGAGAGTGCACAGGCCCTGTTTTTACAAGGGTAGGACGAAGGGGGAGGAGAAGTGTAGTTTTGCTCTCCTTGAATTGGTCAACGGAGAACCGACATCCACTCCTTCGGTAGGGGCTGAGATCACGCTCTGTCCCTTAGCTGGAAAGAAGTTGGGTATCCCTAGCTACTTGGACGTGATTACTCCTTCAACGGAGGGTAAACAAGGGGCAAGAGGCGTTAGTGATGAGATATTACGGACATTCAAGGAGAGAGAGAAGGTCATGAAGGACATGGAGTGGTATGAAGGGTTGGACGATACCCTCATTCAGGATTACGTTAGAGGCCTACTAAGGGGTGTTCTGAAGGGGAAGGGAGTTGGGGACCTGATATCCCTTTACCTAGGGTTAGGAGATCTCTTCAAAAGTTCAGAAGAGGAGTGGTTGCTCAAGATAATTGAGGAAGAGGTAAGACGTGAGATAATGAATTGACTTATTCTCGTCGAACCAGATAAATTAAATGTGGAGATTCTGGAATAACTAGTTTCTCCATGGCCAGGGAAACGGCGTCTGGCGAGCCCGGCAGCATGAATATCACCTTCCCCGCTATTACACCTGCGGAGCTTTTGGACAGAAAAGAAGCTGGACCCACTTTTGGATCTGAGAGGCTTAGGGCTCTGAAGACTTCCCCAAATCCTTCAACCTCCCTATCCAATATTCCCCTTATCGTCTCTACCGTGATGTCCGACTTAGTGTAACCAGTCCCACCTGTAGTGACTATAACATCTACGCCCTCAGTTAGGATCGCGTCTAATACAGCCTTAAGTATCCTTATCTTTTCGTCTGGAACTAACGTATATCCCTTAACCTCATGGCCGTTCCTTATCACTGCCTCCTTGATTCTATCGCCCGACTCATCCACAACTACCTCCCTCTTGCTCATTCTCTCGAACCTGGACGTACTCACGGTTATGACGAAGAAGCCTAACTTCTTAGGTGCTCTCTCCCTGTGTAACTCGTGGGCATGAGTCATGAGTAAAATTTTCCTGACAAGAAATAAAGGGTTTCTTCAATGTAAAACGCTGAGGAATTTATCCTTATAGCAAGGTGAGACACTTTCCTGGGACTTCAATGTTAGCCGAGCTCTTCCACATGACTCCATCATTACTAACATTTACAAATTCCTTATTATCTCCAATCTCCTAAGGTTCATAATGAAAAGGTACTTTGATCTGGCTGTGAGCATGATACACGGCATCTCCGGACTATTGGTCATTGTGACCCTACCGATTTCGGTGTTGGTTAGCTTTGGAAGCAAGGCGACCGTTCCTTCCACGATAGGCCTCCTCCTCGCCCTGTACTTCATCACTGGGTTGGGGATGGTGTATTCCACCTTTAGGGCAGTGGAAGAGGGGGAGGGCTTTTACGAACAGGCCAGGGCCAGGATATCCCAATACATAGAGTCACAACCGGTAAACACTCCACAGTACCTCTATGGTTATCAGAACCTCAGGCTTCTACAGGGGAAGAGGAGGGATGAGTTGAAGGTTCTCATTGTTTTAATTCTCCTCTCAGTGGTTAACCAGGTACCTATCCTTAACGTATTACCCATGGTTTACTACCTCAACAGGACGGTCTCGAGGTTGAGAGCCTTGGCTTTAACCTCTTTCAATATGGGTCTCCCAGTCAATCGCGAGGTTATGCGTGACAACCTGGCTCTCGAGGTGTTGACCATAGTCACCAATGGAACTACACTTGGCTTGATGACAGCGAGAGTTCACTCCATGATCCTAGCTCTAGGATCCTCACTTCCTCAGCCAAGTCCAGGTCTAAGTCAAGGAACTCCCTCCTACGGATGACCGTTCCCTCAACGTAAAGCTTAGTCCCTGGAGGTAGCTCCGAGTACCTGCTCCTGTAACTGGTAACTGTGACCTCCTCTCCGTCCAGTCTCCCGAGGTACTTCAGAGGCAAGGAGTACGGTTTCACTGACTGGGTTATCACTACTTCTCCTCGGACTCTCGTCAACCCGGAGGCAGGAGACGGATCTTCACACCTCACTATCTTAAAGGTGTAGGGAATCCCCATGTAAGTTCCCTCGGTTAACCTGTAGGCCTTCAGGATAGCAAAGTCGGTCTCCAGAAGCCCTTCCACCTCTCCCTTACTGTAATGGAACAGTGGTGACGTCAATCCCGCTCTCCTGAGGTTCCTGAGTGTCTCCACGTTCTCCTCAGACAAGGAAAGTACGTCCATATCCGTTCCATTACCTGCGTACAGGTAACTCCCCGTGACCCCTGCATCCTTGAAGAACGTGAGGAAGTCCCTCAGGACTCCCCTAGGCTTTACCTCAAAGGGGTTCAACACCTCGCTTTCCTTAAGGGGTACCAGGGGAACCTCGAAACCTATCTCTTCCACAAACCTCAGGTACTGGGGGAACCTCTCTCTAACCAGCCTCATTCCTTCCTTCAAAGTTTTGACTTTCACCCCGTTCACCAGCCTGGGGAGAGCCACGGCATAACCCTCTGGGTGGTAGCATCCCTTAACCGCCCACACCCATCCGGCGTGTCGCAACATATAGCCCTCGAACACCAACCTTTTATTCCACCTCTTTCGGTGATGTTTCCGTTGAAGTTTATAATAGTTGGCGGGGGAATCCTGGGTAGCTCACTATATCATTTACTCAAGGAGGCTGGGCACGAAGTAAAGGTCTTCGATTCTGGGAAGAGGAGAGTGTTTCCAACCCTAATACACTCCCTCCTCCTGAAGGGGAGGGACGTTGAGCTGGCCAAGGAGAGCCTGGACTTCTACAGGAGAGTAGGTGTTCCCATGAGGGAGTTGCCGTCAATAACGTTGGGACATGTACCCCAGGATCTCATCACGCTATGGGAGGGCGTCGGCGTTAAGGTTGAGGAGAAACATGTGGAGTGGTTGAGAGCCAGGGGATTGTATGCCAAGGGAGGTGACAGGTTAGTGTCGATTGCCCACTTGATCCATAGTACGCCACACGTGAAGGCTGAGGTCTCAGTGGACCCAGAAACCTTCACCCTTAGAGCGAATGGGAGGGAGGTGAAGGGAGACGTGATCGTAATAGCTGCAGGGGCGTGGAACCCTCAAACAGTCCCCGTGAGCAGCAAGAGTTACTATTGCTGGGCCACTTTAGCCCTCTTCGGAACCAGTGAGGTGGGAAGTCATATAATCTATGACTATGAGAAGGGTTTCTACTCAAGGCCCCTCTTGGGATTCGGAGGAAACCTCGCCATAGTAGGTGATGGAGACGTCATAGAGTCCCCTCCAGGGAGGAGGATCTGCGTTAACTCAGCAGATGTGCTCTCTAGGGTTAGGGAGAGACTAGGGAGATTGGCACCCCTATACACGGCGGGTGAATTCTGTGAAGGAACTCCGGATATGAGACCAGCCTTCGGGAAACTTAAGGAGAACGTATACTACGTGGGGGGTCTTAACGGATACGGAGCAGAGGTCGGACCGGGGATAGCCAAATTGCTAGTCGACTTCATTCTTAAGGGCGAAGAGAACAAAGAATATTCTCTATCTAGGTTTAATGGGCTAAGGGACTTTCGGTTGGGAAGAGAGCCCCACGAGATCTAGACCGAAAATCCTCAGGTGCTCGTTGACTGAGCTGGGCGAAAAAGGATCTACGTTCAGGTGAGACCTCTGTCTCTCTTCGCACACCTCACAATCGTATCCTATCCACGCTCCCAGGAATTGATCCCCTTCGAAGTACTCTACCGCCCTCCAGCCTCTGAAGTTCAGCAGAGCGTTCACGCCTTCCTGGTTCATTAAGGGAAAGACCACCATGTCCTCCAACTTAAGGAAGGAGACCTTCAATCTCCCCAGGTTCCTGGGATCTATCAGTACTGAAGTAGGGCCGTACATCGTCGGGTGGTCTGAGACCTTCACGATCTCTACCTCACCCTCAGCGTTAGTGTAGACCGCGACCCCCCTGTGATCCTGGAAAAGGTCCCTTAGGTATTCCCACGAGGGGTTCCTCACTCCGGTCAGCCAAGATATCATGAAAAATTGATTTAAACGGCCCGACCCATAAAGTTGTTGTGTGATGAAGTGACGGTTTACTGAAAGCCCGTGAGGAACGTTTCCCATAGCTGAGTGATCCGCATGAGAAGGCAGTTCGAGGAACAGCTGAGAGGTATCATGGAAAGGCTCACTGAGACCAGTGAGAGGAATAGGGATCTTGAGGAAGTGTACAGGAGACTTGTATCACTCAGGATATCTAACGCTCATCACGCCTCCTTGGAGCTAGTAGTGGCCAATCACTTCCTCTCGAGAGGGTATAGAGTGTGGGTTGAGCACGAGAAGGACGGATTGATCCTGGACGTCTACTCTCTGGGCGATAGGGAGGTGGGAGTTGAGGTTGAGACTGCTTTCATACCCCCTGAGGTCTTGGATCGCCCTGAAGATTATCTGACAGCTCGGCTCACGGTTAAAGTTGCCAGATACGGTAAGTCGGTTCAGGATTTTTACATAGCCGTTCCCTCTTATGTCTTCCCTCCGCTTCCGGCCGTATTTCTCAAGGCCCCAGAGGAGAGGGACGAAGAGGAACTCAGGTGTTTGTTTAGATTGGTGAGGAGATTCCACAATATACCGGGCTTAGACCTCAGGTCGTTGAAGGAGGGTAGACTTTCTGGGCTACTCTCGGTTAATCTATCCTCGCTATCCGTCTCCTCGCTGGATGTGGCAGTCCTGTCGAGGAACTCAGAGGTTGACTGTCCCTAGGAGGAAGAGGAAGGAGATGAAGGACACTGTTAGGTTGTCATCAACGAAAGGGATTAGCTCTGCTGCCGTGGCCACAACTCCAGCGAGGAATCCTGGAACGGAAAGAAGGAAGAAACCGAGTGGAGCTGAGAGCAGGAACATCCCAAGGGACCCCCACAGTCCCTTGAATCTCCTCCCATAAACGTAGTTCCTTATGATTCCAGTGATTCCGTCACCGAAGGACATGAAGAGGAGAGGGAGGAGGGCCACGAAGAGGTGCCTGTCTCCAAGGTGCCAAAAGTTTGGATAGAGTACCCACGAGATCAAAAGGATCGTCCCGAAGGAGAGAGAGAAAAATATCTCTCCCATGTTGTCCCTCTCTTGAAACCACTCCAACGGCTTTGTCCTCCTCCTGGTCAGGAGAAAAATAGCCATGGAATAGGAGGAGACGATGATCACGAGGGGGGAGGAGAGGACGAAGGGGGAGACCACTGCCACCACCCCACCTCCAGCCATGTGAATGAACTTCCTAGCCACGTAATTATTCGTTGACCTCTCAACAAACTTTGATAGTTTCAGTGTAACTACTCCGACCCAGGCTACGAGGACGAGGCCCCACAGGAGGTCACTAATGGTAATTAGCATTCACGAGATAGAGAGACCTGAAGGGTTAAAAATGTGAGCAGGATTCTCCTCTCTAGAGGTACAAATAAAGAAGGGGAATGTCTTGAGGATGTTCAGATACTCTTTGAGGAACGGAGAGCTGTACCCGGACGAAAATGGCGATGTGACGGTTTTCGTGGAGAATTGGAACGTTACTGGATTTCGCGGGGGTGAGAGACTTGCAGGGCTCAACTTTCACTTGGAGCCAGAGGAGATGAGGATCCTTGAAAGGATCAGGGAACTCACTCGACTAACTGGGATTGAGGTCGACCCTCTTCCAGCCTTGGCTTACCCTGGAAGGGCCAAGGGGCTCATGCTCTCCAAGACGCTAGGCTGGCTCTTCGAGGAGTTCGTGTATAACGTGATATCAAAGGAGTTCAAGGTGGAGAGACAAGTGAAGAGACTGGAGAGTCTCCACAACTTCACAGGAGAGAGATTTCACAACAGGCCCGATTTTGTGGTGAACGGCAAGGTCGCCCTGGAGGCTAAAGTCTCATCCCCAAACTACCGACAGTTACTGGAGTACTCTAAGACCTATCGGTTCGGGGCCCTGATCATGCCCTTCTCAGGAGGTTTCGCGGTTCCACCTGGATGGAGGTCTTTCACCAACTTTGTCATAGACCAATCCCCTCTCCTGAAGTGGTTAAGGGAGATTTTACTTGTGTAAGTAAATTGGTACGCTAGTCCGAGTTAAACTTTTAACTTATTCAAGTAATAGACTTCATGGAATTCGGCACACCCCTCGTAGGAAACGCTAAAAGGATAATGTTCCTGGGAAGTGGAGAGTTAGGCAAGGAGATGGTGATAGAGGCTCAAAGGCTTGGCATGGAGACCGTTGCTGTAGACAGATATGATCTCGCACCAGCCATGCAAGTGGCCCACAGGAAATATGTTGTGAATATGTTGGATGGAAAAGCGTTGAGGGCATTGGTGTTGAGGGAGAATCCGGACGCAGTTGTAGCAGAGATAGAGGCAATAGACACTGACGCCCTCATCGAGTTGGAGGAGAACGGGGTCAGAGTAATACCCAACGCGAGAGCCGTGAAAACCTGTATGAACAGGCTAGAGTTGAGGAGAACTGCTGCCGAGAAGGTAGGAGTTCCGACCACAGAGTATAGGTTCGCTGAGTCAGCAGAAGAAGCTGAAGAGGCGTGCAAGGACGTGGGACTTCCTTGCCTTCTGAAGCCCGAAATGAGCTCCAGCGGACACGGTCACGTTCTCGTAAAGTCCATAGATGAGGTTAGAAATGCCTATGAGGAATCGGTGGCCCACGCTAGGGGAAAGGGGAAGAGAGTCATCGTCGAGGAATACGTGAAGGTAGACACTGAACTCACCGTGTTGACGTATAGGCATAACTTCAGGGGAAGTGTGGAGACCAGAACCCTAGAGCCCGTGGAACACAAGAGGCCCAGCTACTACTACGTAGAATCGTGGCACCCATCTAAGGTCAGCAGCGAGATCAAGGAGAGGGCAAAGGAGTACGCGGTTAGGGTGGTGGAGGAGCTTGGTGGAGTTGGAATATTCGGTGTAGAGATCCTCGTGTCGGGGAGTAGAGTCCTCTTCAATGAAGTGTCCCCCAGGCCTCACGATACCGGCCTAGTGACCATGGCGAGCCAGGACATTAGTGAGTTTCAGATACACGTCAGGGCTGCTGCGGGCCTGCCTATACCATCGGTGAAATTGGTCTCGCCCGCCGCTGCTCACGTAATACTGGCGCAAGGTGAGACGTGGGCCCCCACATATCTTAACTTGGAGAAAGCTCTGGAAATACCCGGAGTTCAGGTCAGGTTGTTCGGAAAGCCAAGCACTTACGAAAAGAGGAGGATGGGACTCGTCCTAGCTGTGGGAGATAACGTGGACGAGGCGATAGAGAAGGCAAGGAAAGCCTCTTCAATGATCCTAGTTAAATGATGACTTGCTGTTAAATTGATCCGAAAACCCCTTTCAAAAGGGACGATCTCTCACTTTCTGCGACCCTTATCCGTGCCCTTAAGATTCAGGAATCGTGACTCCGGTTACCGCGAAGATCTGTAGAGGCTCAGGCTAATTGGCTATTCCGTTCTATAATTTCAGATCTCTATCCTAGTCCGTGTATATCCCTCAACTTTTTGACCACTTCCCTGACCCTCTCCATGACGAAAGCCGAAGACGAGGTGAGACAACAATCGTGTAGGGACTCCACCTCCATTGGATCTATACCAGAGAGCTCCGCAGTCGAGATAGTCCAGACCCTCGCTGTGGCATCGTAATCATACCCTCCTCCTCCTAACATGAGTATCTTCCCAGTCGATTTATTGTGGGAAAATGAGTGGATCCTCTTTATCACCTCGAGGTACCCCCTGGTGCTCAGCTTCAGCCCCACTAAAGGATCGCTCATATGGGAGTCTCCTCCCTCTTGGATTACAATGATGTCTGGTTTGAACTTCTCTAAGGCCGGTATTACCACGTTGTCGAAGGCGTAAAGATACGCGTCATCGCCTGTACCTGGGGGGAGTGGAACGTTAACTGTAAGACCTCTCCCCTCTCCCTCCCCTATCTCGTCTATGTTTCCAGTCCCTGGGAAGAAACCCCTATGGTACATATGAAGAGATACCTTCAAGGACTTGGGATCCTCGTAAAGTAGGGCTTGCGTTCCGTCCCCGTGGTGTCCATCTATGTCCACGACTGCCACCCTCCCTAGGAGTTTCTCAGCCTGCTTGACGGCTATGGCGACATCGTTAAATACACAGAACCCGGAGGCTGCGCTCCTCTGAGCGTGATGGAGACCTCCCCCCAAGTTAACGGAGTGGTCATACCCCCTGGCTAGAAGCCTTATACCCGTGACGCTACCCATAACCCTCATCAATGCGCTCTCGTACACCCCTTTGAAGGCTGGAGTATCGCCGTAATCTAAGAGCCCCTCACCCAGTTCACTCATCGCCCTCACGAAGTCCACGTACTCAGGAGAGTGAACCTCCGTGAGTATATCTTCCTCCGGCGGATCGGGTCTCACGACTTCAACAACGTGGAAGAATCCCCTCTCCTCCATGTACTTTCTTGCCATGCTCTCCCTGAGGGACTTAAAGGGATGGTCTCCTGGGAAGCTATAGTTCAGATAGAGGTCATCCCAAACGAAGGCTGTCCTGTGCATCTCTAGTAGGTTTTAATAATTCAAGTTAATAAGGAATCTAGTATGAGTGCCTCGGAACTCACGATAAGTCCAGCCCTGGTAGCTGGGTCAAACGATAGGCTGAGAGACGTCATAAATAAGATGAGGGAGACCAATCAGTGGGTCGTCCCGGTGGTCAAGGAAAAGAAGCTTGTGGGCCTACTGAGCTTCAAGGACTTAATAAGGAGGAGAGTGAACCTTGAGACCAAGGTCATCAACGTTTCCTCTCCCGTAATCTCGCTTTCACCCAACGACGACTTCACCACAGTTGTAGTGAAGTTTTACACAACTAAGGCCAGAGCGATCCCAGTGGTTAAGGGTAACAGGGAATTGGTTGGAATAATAACCAGAGAGTCCCTCTTGGATTACCTCCTCAAGTCCGGACAATTGACTTCAGGAAAAGCGAGGGAGTACATGAGTTCTCCCCCGGTGATCCTCTCTCCAGAGGACTCCGTTGCCAAGGCCAGGTGGATCATGGTGAAGGATAACATAAGCAGGATTCCGGTCGTCGAGAAGGGAGTTGTTGGTATAGTCACATCAAGGGATATAGTTAACGCCTTGTACTCTCCCCTGAGCGAGAGGAAGAGGGCCTCAATACTCAACGAGGAGGAGAGGATCATGGCAAGCCCGGTGAAGGAGATCATGAACTCTCCTGTCATAACTGTGTCCGGAAACGATAGCCTGAAGTCAGTGGCTGAGAAGTTACTCAAGAATAGGATATCTGGTGCACCTGTTCTAGAGGGGGACTTCGTGGCCGGGGTCATAAGCGGAGTGGATGTGATAAGATCGCTGGAGTCTAAGTTCCAGCTTTCAATGCCGATTCAGGCCAAACTCACCTCAGGGCTCAGAAACCAAGACCTTAAGGCACAGTTGGACGGAGTGTTAGAGAGGTACCTCTCCAAACTCGAGAAGTTCACGGACGTGAACAACTTCAGGGTTTCCTTCAAGGAGGAGGCCAGTAGTCAGGGGAGGACACTCTATAAGGTCACCGTAAACCTCAGCACGAAGATAGGGAACTTCGTCGCCAACGACAGCGACTGGGATCCGGTGGCTGCGGTTAAGAGGGCCGTGGACACGCTGGAGCAGAGGTTGGTCAAAAAATTAAAGAGAATTCAGGAGAAGAAGGGTGATAAGGAAGAGGAAATTTGAAAATAGCAGTGGTTCAACCGGCATCCAGGGAGTCGGCTCTGCGTAACACCGAGAAGGCACTGGAGGATGGCTCCCAACTAGTTCTCCTTCCAGAGAAGTGGGTTCAAACATTAGAGGAGTTACCAGTTGCTGAATTTCAGAGGTTAGCGACTAAGTACACCGCTTACATAATACCCGGGGCTGTTGAGGACGGCGTATCGGTGGTCTCTCCCATAATCACTGGGAGAGGCAGAATCCTCGGCTTGGCCAAGAAAATCCACCTTTTTGGAAACGAGAGGGGCAGATTGATTCCTGGGGACAAGCTGATCACATTTACGCTAAACGGTGTAAAGATCGGTGTGGTCATATGCTACGATCTGGACTTCCCAGAGATAGTTAGAGCCCTTTTTCAGAGAGGAGTGGAAGTGCTTCTGGTTCCCTCGAAAGTGAGGAGGGACGGCATAGACAGGTGGAGAGACTACGTGAGGATGAGGGCTCTGGAGAACAGGATCGCTGTAGTTAACGCAAATGCCGTCCAAATCCCGGACTTCTTGGGGGGGAGTATGGTTGTAGTCCCCTATAAGAGGGATTCCATAGTCGACGTCACTGTGCTTGGAGAAATGAAAGAAGAGGACGGCTACATGGTGGTAGACATAGACCCCATGTCATACTTTCACATCAGGTTGGAGAGACTCAGGGAAATACTTCCCTTCACAGTGGAGTCGTTGGACGAGAAAACAGGAGATTCTCTTTAATTGTAGTGAAGATGAAAGGAGCGATTGGGCTTCTCTCACAGTACTTACCTGTGCCGTAAGCTGCCCTCTTCAATCACTCTTGAATACGCCACGGGCACCCCTGCTGAGGAATCATACACGGGCACCCCCAGATCATTGGGGCTAGTGGAGGGAAACATCACTATCCTCTAACAGAAAGGTTAGCTTAAAAGTTTCTATATTTATACACTAATTGTATTTATACTTCTGTATAACCAGGAAAATAGGACTTAAGTTTAGACAAAAAGATTTACATGAAAATTAAATAAAAATGTTAACCGTCTCCTCGATCGTCATCTCCTTGATCGTCGTTCCCATTATCGTGGTGGTGTCCGTGATGTTCGTGATGATCGTCCTTATGTACTACTCCAGGATGTATTATGAGAAGCGGCTCGTTGTTAACGTTGAGGTCCCCACTGGGATTTTGGGACACTTGATATACTATCGTGATGTGAACCTGGTAAGTTCCATTGCTTAATTGTAATACGGCAAAGGGATGATCAAGATCGATCGTTATGGTCTTGTTACCTATATTGATTATTGCCTTGAACTCGCTGAAGTCCTTCTTTAATTTCTCCAAATGAAGAAGCATAATGGTGTAGTTATCTGTCTTGCTCAAAGTCACTGACGCGTTAACTGTCACGTTCCCCTTCTCTCCTGGGGTCAGGTTCCCTAGGTTAATGTTTGCAGGTACGATGGTTATGTTTCCTTCGTTGGTGTTGATTATATGATATGTTATGTACGCCAGGGGTCCGTATCCCGCCACAGAAGATGCTGCCACTGCGGTGGAACCGACGAGTAACGCCACGAGAGCTAGGTATGCAGCTTTCATTTCGTGTTCACCGATGTGTCCTTCTACATTCCTCTATAAATATGAGTGGTTCCAGTCTCGGTGTAAAGGGACTGAAACAATGTATTTAACTTCGTTTCACTAGCTGGAATATGTATTCTTCGATATAAATTGAAGAATTACCCTGTACTAATATTTATCAGATGTAATAAAATTCTGGAATTACACTGGAAAAAATAAAAACTAGTGGGTTTCCGTTTAGCCATGGAACCCACTTCACTGAAGAGATTCTTAGAAAACTCCTCATTTAGGAGTTCAGCCGCGAGGGCGGAATCGCTCGCCAAAGAGTATAACCTAGTTCCCTTAGTCAGCTTCTATCTGGAGGATGAGTTGCTCAAGAGGCTCATCCGCTCATTGGATAACATCCTCAAGGATCTCTACTCCAAGCTCAAGTATGACAGGAACATCTTCGTGAAACAAGCCACTAAACTTTTGGGAGGTAAAGAGTTGGAGGTCGTGGAGTTTCCGTACTACGCTGTCCCCCTCTCAGAGATCTCAAAGATCGCTTTCGTGGAAAATAACGTGATTCCTCCCAAGGTCTTGGTGAAAGAGGGTACTTTCAGACTCACCTTCCTTCCCTACGAATCCTATTCCCTCATGGAGGACGCGGTGAGAAGACAGGGGGAGGACGACATTGTAGTGGAGTTCAGGGATGGGGCAGTCCTTAAGATGGAGAAAAGGAGGAACATATTCATCGAAAATAAGTCAGTGGAGGCCTTGGGTAAGGGGAGGGTAGTTCTGAACCTCGTCCTGCCTTCATCTCTAATCGTCTTCTCTGCCGTTGTTGCCATGAACGTACACCCTTGGGAGAACGTAGTGGAGCTCAGGAGACAGGACGAGGACGTACAACTGAGGGTCTTGGAAGGTTCAGCTTCCGCCGATGAGGTAATGGAAGGGAAGACTCTCACCCCCAAGACCAAGTCGGAGATATACTACGATTTCAAAAGCAAGTCCGTCCTACCTCAAGAGATGATAGAGGCTTTGGCTGCTAAATTCTCGTGACCTCCTCCATCCTTATGGGGACATGGTTTATCTTCCTCTTCAGTAGGTCCTCCACCGCAGCCGTGACTGCAGCTGCGGCAACTCCCACTGGAATCTCACCTATCCCCTTCGCTCCCATGGGGGTGTAGGGCGACGGTGTGGGCACTATGTTCACCTCTATCTCAGGTATCTCTACCGCCGTCGGCATGTTGTAGTCGGAGAGGTTCAGGGTGAGAGGTTTTCCCTCCTGGTACACGTAGGACTCATACAAGGCTATGGATATCCCAGTGTAGGTTCCTCCAGTGACCTGTTCCTTCACTAAGTCCTCATCCAGGGGAGTTCCGGGGTCTATGTATACGACGTGTTTCACCGGTAATATCTTCCCAGTCTCCTCATCTATCTTGACCACTGACACGTCGCAGGCGAACGGATACGCATTGAACCTCGACTTCCCTTGGAGGGTGAAGGTATATCTGGCCTCCTCTTGGAACTTCGTTATGGGGATCCTCTCTCCCGTCGCTTTCACTGTGAAGTGACCGTCGTGATATACCACCTCACTCCCTGATTCCGCCTCCAACTTCGACCTTATCTTCCTCACCAGCTCCTCTGTGGCCCCCTTTATGGCTCCTGCCATGAAGACTGCCATCCTGCTTCCACCGGGTCCGAAGCTTCCCTGTAACCTGGACGAGTCTAGCAACTCCACCTCCACGAGGTTCTCCCTCACCCCCAGCATGGAGGACACTAGTCTGATGGCGGTGTGCTCGTTCCCTTGACCCTCAGGTCCGTAACCTATCCCGACGATTACCTTGCCTTCCCGAACTGAAACGCTCACCTCCTCCTGACCAGACGGGGTACTGGGATCTGTGGAACAAGCAATACCAACCCCGAATCCCTTCTCCCGTAATGAGAACAGGTCTTTCCTGGAGAGTGCCATATCCAGTAGAGCAACCGGGTTACCCGAGTCGTAGAAGGCATAGGGGGCTTCGTAGGGGAACTCCTTGATAAGGTTTCTCCTCCTGACCTCCTCCCTAGTTAAGTCCAGTTCGTCTGCCACCGAGTCCATAATCTTCTCAAGGGCCCAGGTATGGGGAGGGGTACCAGCTCCCCTGAAGGCTCCAGGCGGGTTCTTGTTAGTTGCGACTAGGTTCACGTCGTACCTTATGTTCTTGATGGCGTAAGGCCCGGCCAGGATACCGGTGGGTTTGAAGGCCTGACCTCCCGAGGTGGAGGCACCCACATCTTCCCAGACCGTGAGGTCCAACCCGGTCACTGTTCCGTCTGCGAGAAAGGTAGCTCTGGCCTTGAACTTCCTCTCTGGTCCAGAGCTGTTTGACGCCATTAGGTGTTCTGTCCTGTTCTCGACCCACCTGACAGGCACCCTGTACTTCCAGGCCGCGAACGCTAGTATTACTGCGTAATTTAACGCAGAGAACTTTGCCCCGAAGCTTCCCCCTTGCCTCACGGGCTCAGTGACCACCCTGAGGTTCAGGGCTCTGGATATTTCTCCAGCGAGGAAATTCGGTGCTTGCATATTAGAGATGACCCTGACTCCCCAGGCCTCAGGGTACACTGAGACGACGAAGGTCTCCATTGGGTTCCCTGAGGATCTCGACCAATATAGATCCAGGTTGACTTCTCTGTCCCCTGAAGGTATCCTGCCGTACTCGAAGGTCTTCTTACCCACCACGTTCGATCCTAGCTCCTCGAAGATTAAGGATACGCCGCTCAACGCCTCCTCTATGTCGTTTACTGGCTCCAACTCCTCGTAGTCCACCTGTACCTCCTCAGCCAGGTCTTGGGCCCTGTAGGGATCCTGAGCCAGGACTAGGGCTATGGGTTCTCCAACGTACCTCACCTTATCCGTTGCCAAGGGAGATTTACCCAGGGACGATCCCTCCCTGTCCCTCGACTCAGCCTCTCCTACCACCATGTCTCTCCCAGTCAGAACCAAGGCACCCCTCTTCGTAGCGCCTGATACATCAATACTCCTTATTCTCCCGTGGGGTATCTGACTCCTGACGAATGCCCCGTAATATCCAGAGAACTTGAGGTCATCCGCGTAGTTTCCTTTTCCCAAGAGTAGGGGAAGAACGTCTAGTCTTCTCATGTGGAGGATTTAGCGAGGCTCGCTAAAAAACCTCTCAGCCTCTCCGTAAGCGCCTTAAGATCGCTTACCCTCCTGTTGAAGCTCTCTCCTCCCTGTGGCCTCGGGTGGAATTCACCATGCAATCTCTCAGCGTTCAGGAACTGAACCACCACGGAGCCGTCGTTGAACTTGTAGGCCAAATACTCAGCGAGGGAGTAGTAGTCCTGGTAGTTCTCCAGGCTAAAACCGATTAGCTCGGCCACAGCCCTCATGATGTAACTTAGCGACTTCCAATAGGACTCCCCTGCCTCCACTAGATCCGTTTGCCCCTACACTTTCATTTCAATCATTTTATGTTCATTCATGATCGAGTGTAGGGACTTAGCCCTCAACCACCTACCAAACTTAACGGTAGGTGGGTCATGGGACTCCTTCGAGCCCAACGGCACGGGGCTCACATCTCCGTAATCCCTCTCACCCTTTTGGGCATAGCCCACATCGGCGTGAGAGATCATCATTTATCAACAAAAATTTGTTACAAACGAATATAAAAAGATTTCTATCAACGTGAAAAAGGATTCAGCCCCGTCCTCTCTAGTCTCTCCCCCTCCTCCATGAATTCCTGGCTCAACCTGACCAGAGCTTCCCTCCTCACCTCAAACTCCAGGTATTCCAGTACCATGTCGCAGAGGAGATCCGACACTGTGGATCGCTTTCCTTCAGCTCTCTCCTCCAATATCTTGTATATAGATTCAGGTAATGTTACCTGTCTCATGGTAAGGAAATACGCTCTACAACCTAAAAGCTGAACACCAAATAGTCATGATTAATCCGTTTTATCAATTATGTTCATGTATAAATTTAAGCATTCTCGTACGTGTTTATAATCATGGGTAGATTCACTTTAATACCTACTGTAGCCTATTATCATTAGAGATTTATGAGGATTAGTTGGGAAATTGGAGGCGCACAGGGGACTGGAGTGGACACCTCTGCTAACATTTTTGGGGCGGCAATAGCAGCTGCCGGATACTACATCTACGGAAACAGGGAATATTACTCTAACATCAAGGGGCGGCACAGCTACTTCAACCTCACCATAAGCGACAGAAGGGCAAGAAGTATCTCCAGTACTGTGGACATCCTGGCCAGCTTCGACGCCGAGACCGTGTTTCAGCACTTTCAGGAAGTGAAGGGAGTCATTATATATCACAAGGGAGTGAAGGGAACCAGCATAGAGAGAGTACAAAGTATGGAGCCCGAGATCCAGGAGAGATTGACCCACTTCCTGAAGTCTCAGGGCCTAGGAACCACAGTAGCTGACGCGTTGAAATATGCAGAGTCAAAAGGTGTGAAACTAATCGAGCTGGACTACGACGAGATAGTGAAGAAGACCGCTGACGCCGTGGGTGTACCCATGTCGGTTGCGGAGAGGGCAAAGAACACTGCTGCCATAGCGGCCTCCTACGCTCTTCTCGGACTGAGGAAGGAATACTTCATGGACGCTGTTAAAAGGACCTTCAAACAGGAGACCTTCGTCAAGATAAACTCCATAGCCACAGAGCTGGTGATGACTACCGTAAAGCCCATGTTTCAGCTGAGGGAATTACCTAAGACCGGGAAGAGGATACAGGTGGATGGAAACACCGCTGTGGCCATGGGGAAGATATACGGAGGTCTAAGCTTCCAAAGCTATTATCCCATAACTCCGGCATCAGATGAGAGCGTCTACATAGAGGCTCACCAGGAAGTGATGGCCCTTGACCCCGAGACTGGGGATAAGAGGAAGAGGCCCATAGTCGTGGTGCAGGCCGAGGACGAGTTGGCTGCCATAAACATGGCCAGCGGGGCAGCCCTGACCGGCGTGAGGTCAGCCACTGCAACCTCAGGTCCTGGCTTCTCACTCATGGCCGAGGGTATAGGATGGGCCGGGATGAACGAGGTTCCAGTAGTGATCACGTACTACATTAGAGGCGGTCCGTCTACTGGGCAACCTACTAGGACTTCTCAGGCTGACCTACTCTTTGCCATGAACGTTAGTCACGGAGAGTTCCCCAGGATCGTCATCGCTTCTGGTGATCACGTGGAGGCCTTTCAGGATGCTATATGGGCCTTCAACCTGGCAGAGAGGTATCAAACACCTGTTATCCATCTTGTGGAGAAGGCTATTGCTAACGCTTACAGTATATTTGACGTCTCGGAACTCAAGTTGGATTCCCTCAGGGCGGAAAGAGGCAAGTTGGTTGAGTCACCTGATGGTGAGTTTAAGAGATTCAAGTTCACCGAAGACGGTATATCCCCAAGGGTGGCACTAGGAAAGGCCTACGTGTTCTACACAGGAGACGAGCACAACGAGATAGGACATATCTCTGAAGACTCCGAGAACAGGACGAAAATGTATGAGAAGAGGATACGTAAACTAGACACCGCAGATAAGGAAATACCCGAGGAGGAGAGATTGAAGGTGTTCGGGGATCAGGACGCCAAGGTTGCCGTGATAACTTGGGGTTCACCTAAGGGTTCAGTGTTAGACGCCGTGGAGCAACTTGAAAGTGAGGGAACCAAGGTTCAGGTGATTCAGTTGAGGATGTTCAATCCCTTCCCTAAGTCCCTGACCAAGAAGCTGTTATCTGGGAAGGAGGCCATAATAGACATTGAGGGTAACTACGAGGGTCAGGCTGGACTCGTGTTGAAACTGAACACGGGTATAGAACCAACTCATCACATCCTCAAGTGGAACGGTAGACCCATGGCCTGGGACGAGGTCTACACCGGGTTGAAATCCGTCCTGAACGGACAGAGGAGGGTGATCTTAAATGGTGGTGCCTAAGGTCTGGGTTCCCGAGTGGAACGACTGGTGTCCTGGCTGTGGTAACTTCGGGATACTGAACGCAGAACAACAGGCAATAACGGAGCTAGGCCTGACCCCTGAAGATGTGGTGGTGGTGTCCGGGATAGGATGTTCGGGCAAGACTCCACATTTCTTCAGGCTACCCATCTCGGGAGTCCACACGCTCCACGGGAGGGCCCTGACTTTCGCCACAGGGATAAAGCTGTCAAACCCAGAGCTGACCGTAATAGTCAACGGAGGAGACGGCGATCAGTTGGGAATAGGCGTGGGACACTTCGTGAGTGCAGGGAGGAGAAACGTAGACATGCTGGTTATACTCCACGACAATGGTGTCTACGGTCTCACAAAAGGTCAGGCCTCCCCCACCCTCAGGAGGGGCGAGAAGACCAAATCGCTACCTAGGCCAAACGTCAACGATAACGTCAACCCCATAGCCTTAGCCATATCCTCTGGTTTCACCTTCGTCGCGAGGTCTTACGCCTACGACGTTAAGCACCTGAAGGAGTTGATAAAGATGGGAATAAAACACAAGGGCCTAGCGTTAATAGACGTATTACAACCCTGTCCGACCTACAACGACATCCACACAAAGGAGTATTTCGACAAGAGGGTCTACAAATTAGACTCCGACCCCTCATGGGATCCTGTCGTGAGGAAGCCAGAGGAGGAAGGAGAGAAGATGTCTAGGGCCATCCTGAAATCCCTGGAGTGGGGGGAGAAGATACCCATAGGCCTGTTCTATCAGAACGAGTTAGTTCCACCCTATGAGGAGAGGATAGCGTCCAACGCTCCCAGCTATAAGGAGAGGACACCAGCGAAGACCAAGATAGAAGCTGAGGGCAAACTCCTGACCCTGTTGGACGATATCCTAAGGGAGAAGGAAATCTAAATTTTTTATTTTACTTGGACTCATTCAACTATATGTCGTTACCTCAGGAATACTTTCTGAACTACAGGGGGGAAAGGGTCTTCACGATCCTCCTAGGGGGCTCTAAGGAGAGGGTCTATCTGTACTATCCTAAGGCCGACATGGTGTTCGTCGTAGAGGGAGGAGAACCCAAACTCATGGAGATCGTTGAGGTCATAGGCTCCGCCCCTGCCGGTCTCAAACTAGCGCCTCCCAGTGAGACGTGGGAAAAGGTGAGAACTAGGGAGGTCACCTGGTACGTTCTAGGGAGGGAGATCAAGGCAGACAACATCTACCTGGTCTTGGAGAGCGATTCCCAATTCAGGAAGGTCGAGGAGACCTCCTCTCCCAACAGGTTGAAGTACTACGTCCTGAAGGATCAGGATCCCTGGGAGTTCAGGGATTGGTGTTGTGTTCTCATAGCCTCCACGAAGGACAGGGACGTTCCCCCTTCCTTTAAGAAAGTCCGTATAGGGGAGTTAATCTAGAGTTATTCTTAAATAGTAGTTTCTATAAAATACTCTCATGGACGAAATCGTAAGGAAGAACTACAGGGCAGAGCTGTTCGACCATAGGTTCTACTCATCCTTAGCAGAGAAGGAGGAGTCGCCGAAGGTCAAGGACGTCCTCTCAGAGCTGGCCAGAGGAGAGCTGGAACACTCGAACTTCTGGAGGAAGGTCGCCGAGAGGAGAGGGGTGAGGCTGGAGGGATTGGGGATAAGAGACAGAGTAAGGTTATTCCTCCTGTCCAAGCTGAGGAGAGTAGTGGGACTCACCGTAGTGTTAAAGATCGCTGAGTTTGGAGAGGAGGAGGACGCGGAGAAGTATTACGCATTGTCGAAAGCCGAGGGGTTCACTGACACAGAAAGGAAGGGACTGGAGGACATAATGATGCAGGAGCTAGTCCACGAAGACCTCCTGATCCAGACGCAACTAGACGTGAATAAGGTGAGGGACGCTATCTACGCCGTTAGCGACGGTCTCATTGAGGTCTTGGCGGCGGTGTCGGGTCTAGCTGGGTTGTTCCCTTCACCCCTCTTCGTCGCTCTAGGAGGGCTGATAGTTGGGGTATCTGGGATGATCTCCATGAGTATAGGGGCGTACCTCTCTTCGAAGTCCGAGGAAGACATCAGGAAGAACGCCGAAAGGAAGGCTAGGTTGAGGAGGACGCTTGAGGGGAACATGGTCGAAGAGAAGAGGGAAGAGCAGTCCAGGGCAGAGGAGAGCGTTAGGACTACAGCGATATCATATATACTCGGCGCCTTGATTCCAGTTATCCCTTTCTTCCTTGGGTTAGAGGGGTTAGCTGGGCTCCTATCATCATACTTACTAACTGGAGGAACAACTTTTGTGGTTGGAGCTTTGATAGGCCTTCTCAGTGACGTTTCCCCTTGGAGAAAGGGAGCAGTGATGAGCGGTTTAGCCTTAGCTGCAGCTCTCGTAACCCACGGACTGGGCCTGCTGGCCCACACAGCAGGGCTCTGAAGGTCACGAACATCTCTACCTTCACGGGGATTTTACGGGAGACCCTACCGTGAGGCCGAGGACCGATTGCCTTTCCCTCTGCGGTTTCCATCAAATTTCCTAAAGCCGATGTCCGGCTTTCTTCCAATCAGGTAATAGACCCTGAATTTTAGGGAGGTTCAAAAACGATTATCCACTGAGAAAATTGAAGCGATCCACAAAGTAGCTGTCTTCTAAATGTTTTTAACCATGGTTCCTTTACTCATTCAATGATAGTCAAGGACGAGGGGAGCACTAGGGAGACGTCAAGGTTGGAGCGAGAGTTAGGGAGGCTTTCCTTTACCTCATCAACGAGCTCGGTCACGATCGTATCTTTATCTTCGGGCCTGGAACAGTCTGTAGATAATGTGGAGTTCCCACCCTCTGCCCGCCGGGGCCAACACCATCTCGAGACGCCGGAAATTCCTACCTCAAGGAGGGAACTCCCGTGAGGGCGGGGTAAGTTAACACTCGCTGCAGGGCGACTCAACAATGGAGGGAGTAGAGGTCATTGAGCTAAAGAAGAGCTACGGGAGAAGGAAGGCGTTAGCTGGGATCTCATTAAGGGCTGAGCCAGGAAAGGTAACGGTGATCTTGGGACCTAACGGGGCTGGAAAGACTACGCTAATAAGGTCCCTGATGACGCTGATCTTTCCAGACTCTGGACAGGTGAGAATTCTAGGACAGGACCCCTTCAGACACAAGGAAGTCTTCAACAGGGTTGGTTACGTCCAGGAACTTCCAAATCTCCCCCCGTTCATGAGTGGGAGGGAGCTACTGGAGTTCTCGGCCAGGATCAAGGGTGTACCCAGAGAGGAGGTGGATCACGTTTTGGAACTCGTGGATATGAGGGAGAACGCCAACAGGAAGATAGCTAAGTATAGTAAGGGAATGACTCAAAGGATAGCCTTAGCTGAGGCTCTCCTGGGAGAACCAGACGTTCTAGTGATGGACGAGCCGAACGTAGGCACGGATCCCGTACTCAACCTCAGGTTGAGACAGGAGCTCGAGAAGAGGAAGAGAGAAGGCACCTCCATATTGATTTCCACCCACGAACTTGAGGAGGTGAAGAGGTTAGGGGACGAGGTCTATTTTCTCTTCAACGGAAAACTGTTCTTTAAGGGCACGGTGGAGGAGTTGGTGCTCAGGTTCTTAGGGGTCAGGGTCGTAGTGGAGACCTGCGACAGGGAGTCGCTCCTGGGTGTATTGAAAAGGTTGGATTACGTGATGGAGGTGAAGGAGAGTGGGAACAGGTTCCTCATCAGGCTCTCCTCCGACAAGAGGGAGGAATTCCTGAGGGAACTGGTGTTGAACGAGGTGAGGGTTAGGGGATTCTTCCTAGATCAATCATTGGAGGAGGCCTATGAGGCCGCAGTGAGGGAGGCTGTGAGAGCATGATAGGGGAATTGATCCTCTATGAGATGAGGAGGTCTGTGGCCAGAAAGAAGGTGGTGTCCCTAATCCTAATCACGGTCGTTTTTGAGGTGGGTATCTACGTCGCGCTCTCTCAGGTTAGGTCTCCTAGAATTGAGGAGCTTATATCCCCGATCCAGCCCATCCTGTGGCTAGTTGGCGTTCTCTTACCTCAGAGTTTACTGCTTCACTTCATTACAATCTCTATTTCCTCTGGCTCTATGTCGGAGGAGTACGAACAAGGAACCGTAGATTTCTTTCTAACGAAGGCAATAACCAGGTTGAAGTTTGGAACAGGTAAGTTGTTGGGTGGTTTCATTCTAGTATCGTTGATCTATATTCTAATGGTCATATTAGCAATAACATTTTCGAGTTTACTCTTCGGTTCCCAAGAGTACTTGAATTTCCTCCCAGGCCTGATACTCACAGTACTATTCTCCTCCCTCACCTTCTTCTCAATAGCCTTCATGGTCGGGGAACTAGTGAGAAGGAGCAGTCTGGCGTTCCTTATATCTAGCTCGGTTCTCATAGGTTCCATATTGGTAGGGGCCGTACTGGTCTTCGTGGCAAGGCTTACTGGAGATGATCTCTACAACGTCATTGCCATAGCCCTCCCCTCATGGGGAGCCACGGAATTGCCTTTCCTTTATGCTGGAGGAATACCCAATGCGTCGCTCATAGTCCAAGCTCTGGAGATATTCCCAGCAGTGCCGGGCACGCAGATAGATGCGGTGATCCTCACTATAGGATACTCTGGCATAGCGTTAATCATCTCCTTCGTGAGCCTCCTCACGAGGGATATCCCCAAGAGAATAGCGTGAACTTCTACTCTGGATTGTTAGAGTAATCGTAGAGTAGAAGGGCGATGACGCAATAGTAGCAAGAACGTCTCGGGAGCCCGTTGCAGATCTCTTTAGCTTCCTTAGTCGGTGTGACTTGGTCGTTATCAAACTTTCATGATATTTCTCAAATTATTAAAATAATATGGAAATAAAGCAATTTTACGAAGGATTCCTAGTCCTTTAGAATTTTAAACACCTCATGAAATATTTTTAGAAGTGTAATTTTGGGTCTACCGTTCAGGGCTGGTAGAAGGTGAGTAAAAGTGAAGAAGACTTTCAACGCGACTGTACGGTAACAATAAGTTAACATTGTTGAAAATTTCCCAAATTACCGAAAACTTTATAGCCTGAGTAAATAAAAAAAGAATGGGCGGTTTGCGGATATCCGTGCTAAGTATAAAGGGTGGGGTGGGAAAGTCGACAATTGCCCTGACCACCGCCCTGGAACTCACCGAAATGGGCCGAAATGTTCTTTTAATAGACAGGGATCTGTTGGGTTATTCCTCCCAGCTTGCGGGAATAAGAGGGAAGGGGTTATTGGCAAGTGTAGTTGAAGGGGGAAACGGTGGTAATTACATAAGTGAAATAAAAAGGGGAGGCACGCTGACTATACTAAAGTTTTACGGGGACGGTCTGAGGTTCAGAAAGGATATAGAGGCAATACATGAGAGGCTAGAGCTCAGGAGAGAACTTAGGTTAAAGTACACGAGGATATTATCTCGCAAGAAATTCGATTACGTGATAGTTGACAACCCCCCTCTTGTTCACCCCAGGGATGAGGCAGTTAAACATGAACTGGACTTGTTCAGGGATGTCTACCCTGATATGCCCATACGCAGAATTTATGTTACAGATCCACTAAAATATAACCTGGAAGAGACAATAGATTACCTTAGGGTAGTGGAGAGCCTATCGCAGGGTGGGGAAAGACCAATGGCGTTGGTAATAAACATGGTTCCTCCTCCGCTAAGTGTAGGGCCCTTCAGTGAGGTTATCAATGAGGCTAAACTAATAGATTCCAAGATGGGGATAGTAGTAGTACCTTTTGTTGAACAGTTGTTCCAATATTCGGGGGAAATAGACTGTATACCTAGGCTAGAGCAGATCAGAAGATTTGCTACGGCGATTGGAGGAGGTACAAGTTACGACATAGTGTTGTGATACCGCGTTTGCTCACGGTCTCTCAGTCCTCACTAGGGTATGATCTCCCCCTTGAGGCCGTTAATTTCTTGTGTACTGTAGACCAACGACCTAACAAACCTATGGATCTGAGGTACCTCTGGAAATCCAACTATGGCCCCAGAGTATTGGAACAACTCCTCTATGAAGGGGACCAGAATCACAGATATACTGGGGTCGAACCCTTGAACTTCCCTTACCATAGCTTCCACGCGGAGGCCTCCACCAGGGGGGATCATATTGATTACGAAAGCTATGGGTCTTCCGTCCCCAGGGTTTAGGGATTCGTTATACTTCATGTAAGCCATCGCGTCCCTGAAGTTGAAACCCAGGGAGTCCGTAACGTATATCCTACCTTTCCTCATCTCTGGATATACCTCTTGAAATAAGTCATGTTCCAACTTGACTGGCTCATCATTGAACGTAGCCATGCCCATGTTATCAAGGATCACGTAATCATATTTCCTTGACGTAAGGACGTCTCGGTATTCTTTCCTCAACGTCTTCATTAGTCTCTCATCTCGCTGGATCAGTCTAATGTCATCCTTGAACCTAGGTCCATCACCATAGAACTTCAGAACCGAGAACGTTCCACGGTTCTTGAACTCTCTGAAGAAGTCTCTGGAGCCTTCATCTATGACATATGACAGCAAACCACCACCCTTGATCCCGCACAGACTGGAAGCGTAACCTACCAAATCCCTGTCTATAAGGAGTACATCGTTACCAAGAGCTGAGAGCTCTAGAGCCATAGATACAGAAATCGTAGACTTCCCTACTCCTCCTTTATGGCTGAATATAGATATCCTCATAGAGTGATTCACTCCCGAAGTTGGTTTCCTATCCTAACGGCTTCGTTTAGGTAGTTCACTCCCTTTACATGCAAATTTGAGATATTCAGTGAAGTTCTCATAGGCCCCATCCATCCATTTCTCCTTGATTTACCCTGCGGTTTTCTGGAGTATCATTCAATGTAGGATGCTGTTCCGAACCTGAGGTTAGAGTGATCAGTTTTAATGTAATGTGACCCTCATCCTCCCAGGGCAGGGACGAAGAGGGAACTCCGAGCCTAGGACACATTCCTCTCACTCATCCCCTGGGCTTCACTTACTAGGGGTTCAATTACCTTCACTAGTTGGTGAATTTCCTTGGGCGGATCACAATTCTGAAATCCCTTATAGAGTAGATCCCTGTAGAAAGGGATCGCAATTACATTGATGCCAGAAAGACCCTGTAATGATTCCTTAGACATGTTGATCACGAGGGCGATAGTCTTAACGAAGGACAGCTCAGGCACCATATGCTTAAGAATTTTTGCACTTTCACCCAAAAAATTCAATGTCCTCTCTAAGACCAACCCTGGAGTAGAGACCGCCACGAAGTAGGAGTGAACTTCACCCCTTGCCTTGTAATACGCCTTATACTCCATTATTTCAAGTTCGCTTATTCCACCAGGCGGATTATCGGTGATTAAAATGTCAGCTCCGTCCAAGAGGGTCTTATAGATCGGATAGAAGTTGTCCATATTTGGAACCTCGGTAGGTTGATATCTCGCCATGGAAATCACTTTTAGATTACCTTCCTCATGCACAAAACTCCCCTGGACGTTGTCGGTTAGGTAATTCAGGATACCTATCTTTATGCCGAATATTGAGCTGATGGTAGCAGTGAGGTCCCTGTCCACCAGGATAACCCTGTAGCGTTTACTTAGTTCCTTTGACAGATAATACGCTATGGTAGACTTCCCGACCCCACCTTTAGGACTCACGATGGCGAGTCTTAGCATGAACTGACCTCCCCCTCAGTCGTTATAAAAACTGGCATGAATTTCGACAGTAGGTCACTTAAGATCTCAGGCTAAGGTAGGCCATGACGCTACTTAACGCATAAAATACCAAGAAGTATAACCATATTGCCGCAATTAAATGATCTAAAGGATATTTGTAGAATATGAAGATTATAGGCGAAACTATTGAAAATATTATAAGTAATTTGAAGATAGCATAATCCAGCCTAGTACTGAAGGTAGTCTTGAGGATGTATTTTAGGAATATATTGTTTCTCATCTTATGCATCCCAGGTATCTTCGCCAATACCTTCTTTCCATCATCAGTTATCATCCATTCCGATCTTAACCCAGAGAGTCCTCGTCTGTTTATCTTCTTAAAGAATTTATATCGAGTGGATAGTACGTCGAGGTAGTTCAGGACAGTCCTTTTGGATATCCCAAGTTCCCTGGCCAGGGCGGACACCGGGACCTTTCCACCGTTGATCATCGCTGCCTTACCTATTTCAACGAAGTAGTAATAATGATTGAGGTTACGCATTATGTCGAGTTCCCCGTTAACCTGAGCTTGAGGTATTGGATCGTTGGAGTCCGTTCCTGTCCCGTTTAAGCTGTTCCTTTTCTTCTCCCCTTGTCCCACGGAGAACTCGGATAGCTTTCCAAGGAGCGTACGCCCTTCCTGCGATAACTGATAAATATCATACTTCACCTTGCTCACTAGCCCTTTGTCTATGAGCTTCCTCACAGAGTCTATCACCGCCTTCTTGTTGGCACCAACTCCCTTTGAGATCTCCGATGTAGAGGAAGGTCCCTTCTCTGAAAGGAAAAGAATTATTTTCCATTGTAGGACACCTCTAGCAAAATCTATATTCTCATCCAACTCCCTCATTGTCTCAATGAGATCTTCGAGCCGCATGAACCTTATAGTATACCTCTAGAGGGAAATAAAAAGTATAGTTGTAATAGTTAAGGCGAATAGAAACTCAAATGACGAACGATAATACGCGTATAGATAGTGGAAGGTTTTGTGTAGTAGACGTAAACGCTAATTTTACTTAGCGTCAGATCCAAAGGACAACTCATGTAGCCCAATAGTCGAAACTCCTAGTCTTTGTTAAATATATCTTAAGGCAAGTAACATGATAATGGACCTAGTTAACCAAACTTTCCTCTACGCAGTTACCTCCTCTAATCACCTAGCGTTCTTCTTGCTCATTAAAATTCTCGCGCTAAGTAACAACACGGTAGTGGCTAACGTTACGGATATTCAGACTAACGGAGCTCTTCTCAACTATACCGTTTCGCTTCCCCTCTTCCTCTTCTATTATAATGGTTCTGGCATCCCAGCAGGTCAGATTGACGGAGCCCCAGTATATTCAGTTAACTTACCTGGCTACGAAATTTACGTGGACTCGTATAACGGTTTAGTCCTGGCATATGTTAATGGGGATGGTAACTTCACCTTGAACGGATCAACAGTCCCTCTAGGACCTGGGGTGTATGTACCGTTACACGTACCTAATTTCAATCCAGAGCCCGACTACACTCCCTCGGTCACGGTCTTGACTGCAGTCTTGGTTTCCTCCTTCTACTTCCTCTTCAAGAGGAGGTGGTCATCACGATAAGGGAGGAGCTAGGGACTATGGGAAGGTCATTCATAGCCTCCTCGTTGATCCTTTTACTGCTATCTGCAGTGTTTTATACGTTCGGTGAGACCGCTCTCTCCAACACGTTGGGTAACTTCACTTACATGTGCCTATTTCTGGGGGTAATACTCGTTGGGATAGATTCAAAGGGTGAGAGTGAGACGAGTGAAGATCAGGAGAGTGATCAGGAGGATCTGATAATACGCAAAGGGAATAGCTAGGTCAAAAATTTATCAAGCCGTCGTCAACAATTCAGATAAGCTCTAAAGTTTATATTATTTGTTAGAAGAGATAAATACACTTACACCGGGTGGGTAAAGGTATCCCGAGGTGTGACGGTAACTAAAGGCGAGTTGATTTCCCCAAAGGATAGAGACACTCCGTTGGGTGGGGTCATCCCGCTGAGGGGCAACGGGCCAGCCCTGACTCCGGTGAAGCTCAAGGCCTAGGATTGATATCATTTGAAATCCTATTAAGCCCAAAACCCCTTGTTGGACATCTATACAGAACCTTGACCCATCTAGCGTATTTGCGTTCCCCTGGTTTCCATTAGATACACACTCGTTACGGTAGATATTATTCCTAGGAGAACGCCTAGGGTAGAGAAGAAGGCATCAACATGATATAGCATTAGGGGAAAGACGAATGTACCTAGAGCCCCACCCAGTCTACCCGAAAAGAATCCTAGACCGTGTCCCCTCCCTCTTATCGAGGTTTCAGTGAGCTCAGCCAGAGCCGTAAAAGTCGAAGAGAACACCAGTCCTCCTGAGAGCCATAACCAAACTAGGAATAACGTGAAGGGTATAACGTGATAGGCGACGAGGGCCAACGCTGCTGACCCACAACCCAAGCACGTTACAGGTTTCCTACCCAGCTTATCTAGTGTGAGTAGCGCCAAGAGTGAACCTGTCCCGAAGGACGCCCAAAGCACGACGCCAGAGCTCTCAGTCGTTATGTGAAGGTATGACGGAACGTAGGCTGCCAGTGAGGCCAGCGCCATGGTTAACAGGAACTGCTGGAGTATTAAGGGTAAGACCCTCCAGTTTATTCTCTTGAACGATCTCTGCTTCCTTAACCAGAGTGGACTCTCCGGCATGCTCCTATTCAAGATCAACAAGAATATGGAGGGAAAGGCGCCAGTCAGTAATACAGACCTATACCCTAGAGCAGATAAGGGAATGGAGACCAAGAGAGCAGTTATGCCTCCCATAGCCCATGACGTAAAGCTGAGTGACATTATCTTAGCCCTATTCGAGCCCATTAGCTCAGCTATCAGGGTGGCAGAAGTAGGTATTTCACCGCCTATGGCAAACCCAACTATAATCCTTCCTATGAGTAAGAGAGCATACGAGGACCATATGCTCAGCATACTCCCCAGGACGAATAGTACCCCTGAAATTATGAACGACAACCTCCTGCCTACGTAATCACTTAGTACGCCCATTACCAACGCTCCGATCACTGAGCCCACGAAAGCAGAAGAGACGAGTACTCCTATCTGTAGATTACTGAGTGAGAGAACTTTGGCTATCTGCCCTAAAACTCCGCTGACGATGAGCAGATCATAGCCGTCGGAAAAGTTCCCTAGGCTTAAGGCCACTACGAAAGTTTTCTTGATCATTTTCATCATCTCCATTCGTTACTAAAATCCCAGCTATCAGGTCGGGAGAGGTGAACGTAAGTGTAGATCATGTCATGTAATCCCCTAGAGGGATGTTCAAACCCCGAGAAGATAAAATCTTTTTTCTATGCAAATTTCGCCGTTGTCAACTTCCGATCAGCAGTTATTAGATTTTGCCTTGATTACAGGGCGATATTTAAGGGAAAATCCCATAACTGCTGTAGAAAAGTGATTTTGGATCTACCATCATGGGAGGATCTTCCGTCCTCCAGACTCCCAAGAAAATAAAGAAATTTAAACGTTTACTAATTCATCTGGGCTAATGAGTGCAGTAAAGTCGTCGAGCAACCTAATGAATTTCGACGAAAACACACGTAGAGGAGCAACGACTTTCCTTATCTCTCACATTACTCTTATTATCGATTCCTCGTCATTTAATATACTATGTTCTCCAATTAATTTCAGTGATGTGGGAGTCTTAAACGATAAAGAGGGGATGAGGTGGGAATAGTTGCGCATCCCAATTCTGAGCGTAAAGGGAGGGGTAGGAAAGTCCACACTCGCACTCCTCTTGGCCAGAGAGCTCTCCTTAATGGGGGGAAAAGTGCTCTTGATAGACAGGGATCAAGTGGGATTCTCTTCCTATCTCTGTGGGATAGAGGAAAAGGGTCTTGTGGCTAGCATAGTCGATGGGGAGACCCATAACTACATGACCACTCTAACCATGGGTCAAGGGAGTCTCACCGTCTTGAAATTTTATGGTGATGGACCCAGATTTAAGGCCGATCTTCAGCAAATCCTCTCCAACAGGGACATAGAGAGTACCGTCAAGAGGCTTTATTCGGACATCATCACTAGGGGAAAATTTGACTATGTCGTATTAGATAACGCTGCCCTAACCTTCCCTACAGATGAGGGAGTCAGACTCGAGATGGAGACTTATCTTCAGCACTTTCCCTCAGAGCCTTCCCTGAGATTGTTCGTCTCGGACCCCTCCACTCAAGGCATCAATAGTACCTTAAACTATATAGAATTCGTGAACTCATATGACATAACATCTGGAGTGCACGCTAACGTCAGTGGTCAGGTTCTGGCGATAAATATGGTTCCACCCGGATCTAATCTTGAGCTCTTACTGAATGCTCTACGAGATGCGATGAAAAGAGTTAAGATCTCTCTGGGTGTCGTGATTCCGTTTATGGATAACCTCTTTCAATACTCCAACGACTTGGAAGAAATGCCTCTCCCGCCACAGATCCGGGACCTCGCTAGGGCAATATCAAAGGGTTATCAACTCGGTGAGATCATTAAATAGCCTTTTGAGTATTTTCCTTCAGGACGTTAGGAGTCCCAAACCCACACGTGATCTCTGAAGTGGGTGTTGGAGCTATCCCACTTTAGAACGTGAAGGTTTCCTCGTAATACCTGTGAAGTTCTGAAGTTTAGATTAAACACTGTGAACTCACTTGAAGCCAAGCCCCTCGTACACGAGTTCCACCACATCCATCATCTCTACCGGTTCTACTACGTTACTGAAGCCGTGGCCAACAGTTTCAGACAAACCGTAAAGTTTATATCATTTCGTCATAAACTCTTATATGATGCTAAGGCCTAAGGAAGTCCGCCAACGCTTAGGAATATCCTATAGGTGTGGTTTCACCCTGGACAGGCAATTGAACGCGTCCCTCAACATCTTCCTCAAGATGTGCGGGTTTCCCCACCTCTTTCTCACTCCCACTGGGAGTAGGTGGGTTTAGGTTACCCCGCTAAGGGGGCGGAGGGGTAACGGGTTTCCCCGCGACCCCGGTGAAGCTCAAGGGCTAAGGATTGGATACAAATTCATGAAAATTCAATGAAGCCCGAACTCCATCTTCACGACTACTCCTATCACTTTGACGTCTAATGATAACCATCGGAGACCCCGATAAGGTTTTTAAATTAATCCAGGAATAAGTATTTTGTGCAGGCTTATAGGGTATTGCCATTAGTCCTAACAGCATTGGTGGCTTCCTTGGCTTACTACTTCAACAATTATTTTCTACTCCTCATTGTACCCCCAGCCCTATACCTCCAATACGAGTTGGGTAGGGCACCAAAAATCAAGGATCAGCGTAGCCTAGAGAGGTACGTGAGGAGAGTTTACGGCAAGAGATGTCAGGGAATGATAGTTTTTGACAAGAACGCCAGCTTATACGCCTTCTTCCCCTCGAGGATGAGGGACAATACTGCGGTCTTGAACGAGGAACTTTGCGTGATAAAGACCAACGGCGAGATAAGGGTCATGGGAGTATACGACGGAATAGAGGAGGCGTTAAAGTTGCTCTCAGCCGCTGGTAAACCTGAACTGAGTAACTCCAGGAACTGATGAGAGACTGCAGAGAGACCCCTCACGCTCCAGTTTTACCGTCATTGGAATAATACTCGACTATCTTCCTTATGGCGACAGTATAGGGATAACCTTGAGGTAATGCCTTCGAGAGGCTCATGAGTAAGCTCTCAGGTATCCTCAGTCCGACAACCGCGTAAAGTGACGAACCGTCTTCACGGGACAGTATAGACTCCTTAACCTCGTCCTTTTCACTCAGGTATCTCCTCACCATGGAAATGATTAAGCCACTCTTGGTGGTTCCTAAATTTCTGGGCATGGAATCAAGCAATAAATTGGTACTCCTCCCCAATCTGAAGGTTATGGTCCTGAAGAACTCATCGTCAAGTATGATCTCTTTCTTACCCCTATCCAAGTTTCTCACCCCCTTGTCTGACCATTGAACCATCTCCAGCGTTCGTCCTCAGCCCCAGCCAGGCAGACAGTTCCAGGATAGCTGAGATGACTCTCATATCCTTAGGGGGTTCTGGAGAAGGACCGTAGAGGATAAGTTGTTTTATTAAGGGAATCTTGACCACTTTCTTGACTCTCTCTACCTCTTCTGGGATCTCGTCCTTGACCATGTTGACAACTAACACCTTTCTATCATCAGCTTCTGGGAAGAAGTCAGGAGAGTTGAGAACCTCTAATGTCTTAGCAGCAGTGAAGGGATGTGGTGTGGTTACTAGGACTAGGCTCAGGGAGGCCTTCCCGTGAGATATCTTCCCCTCGAGCTCCAATAGTTCGTGGGTAGGAGAAGATGCGTCAATGATCACCAGGTCGTGTCTATCTAGGAGTCCAGGATAGACTGTCTGGAACTGTGTGAGTAAGCCAGGTGAAACCATGCCACCTAAGGATAGTATGGAGAAGTTACCTTGAGTCCAGTATAGGATCTGTGAATTACCGGAGTATAAGTCATTAACGTCCAGAAGACCTATTGTCCTACTTAGGCTCCTGGTGTAGTCGAGATCTAAGATCAGAACCTTCCTGAACTTCATGGCCTCCTTTGCCAACCAGAGGGCCACAGTGGACTTGCCTGAACCTCCCTTCACTCCAGTGACTAAGATCCTTGTAGTCATATGGTCACCCCCTGAAAGACGTAAGGGAAACTGTTAAGCGACATGAACAATGCCCAAAGGGCTAAGAACAAGAGAAGTGGGGTCCTCACGTCTTCCCTCAGCTTTGAGATCCCAAGCGAGGCTGGAATGAAGAGAGGTAGATCGATGATCAGGTTCTGTACGACCCCCAGAAATAGGGTGGCTAAGATTGACGACGAATAAATCACGAACATGATCCTAGGGGTCGAGTTCATACCATAAACCACTATGAGGTAATACAAGAAGGTGTTGATGGTTCCCCAACTCAGGAACGCTACCTGCGTGAAGTAGTTTGATGTCGAGAACCCAACAGGTACTGAGAAAAACCCGGTCAAGATTAGAGAGAAGCCCAGTATGAAGGGAAATGAAGTGAAGAGGACGTACGTTTTTAGTGGCTTCCCTATCTTTCTGGTTAGTAGGAAGGAAATCAGGCAAAAGAGCAATATGCCTCCTTCTATTTGGGCCCACGCATAGATGTGGGAGAACATGGAGACATATGAGGTTAAAACGCTCTGCCACACCTTGCCCTCAATTATGTAGGCCAATGACAAGTACATCAAAGAGATGGAGAATAGGTTTGCCTGCAGGCCTGAATATAGGAAGGTCAGCAGCGTCGGCGAGACTACAGCCATGAAGGACGACAGGGGTCCTAGCCCAGGTTTTACTGCCTCTCCCAACTTGTAGGACGAGATCCACAGGAGGACGGTCAACACGGGAAGCTGTAACTCCCCCATAATCGAGGGACCCAACAGTCTGGCGAAGGGGAAGAACATGAGAAGGTAGAGGGGTCTCGAGAAGAAGAACCATCCCATGGTGGGGGACTCCCACCACTGGGAGTAATACCTCCAGTCCACAGTCTCAGGAACGTGTAATGAGTTGAGTTGAGTCATAGGGATCAGAGTTATCACGAGACCAAGCAAGACCGCTAAGACTGGATTGATACTCTGAGGTTCTACATCCTCCCCCCTAACCTTGAGCCCGTAAAGGATGCCAGCGAATAGTACAACGGGTATTAGGATAGGTGCACCAGCCTGGACTACGGCCATAGGTATGGCCAGTGGGTTGAGTCTGATACCTAACAAGGCGAAAATGACGTAGGTTAACCCAAAGGCATCAATAGCAAGCAATATTTCCCTTGCGAAGGTCGGTAAAGCTCTCACCGAGCTTACGGCTATCAAAAGCACGACGAGGGACACGTACTCCACGGGAACCAAATAGGAGAGGAAAGCTATGGGCAAAGAAAAGACGTAATAACCCATTCTGGTAGAGAGAGCTAAAGCAGAGGCTATGACCAGCAACTGTGCCAGGAGTGGGGAATACAGGAGATGCAGAAAGGTGGTCCTCCCCAGAGTTAGATTAAGTCCGAAGGAGAACGTAACCGATAGGAAGGCAAGGCCCACAGAGAGCCAAGAGACGTCCTCCTTTCTGACCAGGATCAACGTATCACCCTCCTGAGGACGAGATAGAGTTGAAGCCCGGCGAGAATTCCTAAAGCTGTCAGGAGGTTGAAGGGCAGTAAATCAACATGACCGGCAAGCGACCAGAAGTCTGGAGGACTCTCGTTTGCTAAACCTGGGAAGTTAGCGTACACTAGCCTGGTGGTCTGTCCATGGGAGACCTCCTCCAGTAGGACGTGATTGTAAGATATGACGATGATGGTGTTACCCTCTACAGATTCTATTGCAGGCACATTATTGTTACCCAGCACGTAGTTAGAGGGAGTTCCGGTCAGCTGTAGGGCGAGAATTGAAATTGGCCATGCCGTGGAGTAGTTGAGCACAGTGTGTGTTGTCGGATCTACGGTGATTAAAACCGAGCTATGATTGGTGAAGTTCAGTAAGTAGAACACGTAGGTTATACTGCCGTTAGTGACCACCTCGTATCCTAGGAAGTAGAGCATGTGAGGATAGGGCCCCTCCCGATTTTAAAGGGAAGTGAGAGTTTCGACTTGCAATCTTCATCCGACTACGACTTCACGGGTCGCAACTATGTTTCGTTTAGACCGGATGGGAACTAACCGGTCTTTGGACAAACGTACACGATTATCATGCGGTATAAGTTGTGAGCTCAAAGGTACAAGGTTCAACGTTGACGAGACGAATGCGTCATCTCCTGGGAATGGGTACGACAAAATTTGTTTTGTTAACTTTATTTGTCAACTTTCTAGGCTAATCAAAGATTCAGATCAATCGGAGACAGAGTCTTACTTATTTGGGAAGAGCGAAGATCTATCTATGTGTGATCCTCTGGAACATACGTGTCCGAAAGTTGTAAAGGTGTCCTTGGAATATAAATCAATCCCTTAAATCCGATATAATCCTTAAAAGTTAATTTAATGAATCGTATCGGAGGTGTTTTGACAGCACCTCCTGAATTATGAACGAGGCCTTAGGGACTCTAGTGCCAACGTATCATTTATTTGAAATTAATGTTGTTTAAATATAAAAAAGATTAAATATTCTGTGTAAACGACGTGAGAATTAGAGTGGCGCTTTTACGTTTTCATTTGCTAACAGCTTACCATACGATCATCAGTCGAAAGATCTGAGCATCTTTAAAACAGGGCGTAAACCCACCCAACTAAAGGAGTGAAAGCGGATGGGAAAACTCAAGAAGGTGGTCCAAAGCTATAACAGGCTAGTCAGGCGTAAGGGTCTAGCAGGCCTAGATACTGCGATAATTCTAATAGCTTTCATAATAACTGCTTCGGTACTAGCCTTCGTAGCTATAAACATGGGACTATTCGTCACGCAGAAGGCAAAGACTACAATAAATAAGGGTGAAGAGACTGCGTCGACTGCACTGACTGTTTCCAGTTCAGTGCTTTATGCAGTTAACTATCCAACAAACTCTAAGAGCTATTGGATCTATTTCACTGTGAGTCCCACGTCTGGGGTTTCGAGCGTTGAGCTGGATCCGGCGACCACGGGACTCTCCTTCGTGGCGACACAGGAAGGCTTAACGTTATCAAATATATACAAATATACTCTATTAACTGTTCCAAATCCAGGGACACTATATGTTAGCGGGAATTACCTGACATTACAAAATAGCGTGAGCAGTGGAGGTAACACCTATGTGTATTACCCAAACCCCTACTATGCTCTCCTGGCACTCAATGAAACTCTCGGAAAAATGAAAAATTCACCTATCTATATAAATTATACAGTACCGCCGTCAGAGCCGGTTTGGCTTCAGCATGATAATAACTTCACTTTTACGCTGACGATAAATGGTAATACGGTCAAATATACCGTCTTCGTCAATCAGACATTCGCTTTCTCATATCCCGTTGCTGGTGACCCATTAGTGGGTAGCGCAATAGCCCCAGCAGGTTCGACCATAGGTTTCATGATACTGTTTGGTCCTAACGTCGGCAGCCACGTCTTCGAATATCAGACCATAAATATCCAAATAACGCCCAACATAGGATCCCCGCTGACCCTCTCAGAGTACATCTACCAGCCAGAAGGGTCCGTGACTTCCATAGGATAATTTTTTAGGAGGCAATATATATGGGAGACCTCCTCTCAAGTCAATTTTTTGTTGTTTTCGTTTCCGTAAGCATTCCTCTCTCCGTGTTTTTCGTTTTACTATTCTTTTTTGTGTTAAGACCTAGGGGGCTAACGTTTAGGAGAGGCTCAACTAATCCCCCACCTCAATCTCCTCAACCCACACAGACACAGCAGCCCCCTCCACTCCCATCGGTTCCTCCTCAGCAAGACTTGAGCAAGATAACCACGAGGATAGAGAAGATGCAGAGCGACATAACCAAGCTGATCAGTGATAGCACTGCTGAGTTCAAGCAGTCGGTCGAGGCATTGGGTAAGAACTTGGAGGATTTGGCCTTGGCCTTGAAGGCTTACAAGAGCGACGTTGAGTCTCCCTTCAACAACATTCCCGTGAACGATCACGAGGAACACCCCTCATCCTCTACTTTACAGGGCTCACTACAGTCTCCACAACAGAGGATTGACACAGTAGCCCTGAGCAAGATAGACCTCAAGAAGTTGATTCAGCTCTCAGTTCTGCTGGCAGTCCTTGACTATGACAAGTCCAAGATTAGGGCACTCATCAATCTGGACCTCATAACGCCAAGGGATCTAGAGATGATAGCAAAAATAGAGGAGATAATCCATAAGAACAGGCCCAAGATAGACGCAACTGAACTTGCCCTCCTGGCTTACGACATAGCCAGAAGTTACGACTCCGTGGACTCTGACCTCGTAAGGTATATGTCGGTAATACTAGGTGAAGGTGATGGCAGGGGAAATAGTCAGTGAGGCGATCCTAGTTATAGCTAGCGTGACGCTGGTGGGAATCTTGGTTGCCGGTGTTTACTTCTCGGTGAGCAGCATCAGTTCAGGGATGAGTTCAATGTCCACTGGACTGTCCCAGAGGTTGGTCACAGACGTCAAGGTAATATATGCTACCAACACCTCCCCTACGACCGTAGTATTTTACGTCCAGAACATAGGGGAGACAGAGGTGTACATGCCTTTCTCGTCGGTGTACTTCGGCAAGGTGTATCAGCTCCAACAGGTGGGCTACTCAGCATCCTCCCCTCCCAGTTGGACCTCCAGCGTCTCTGTCCTCTCCCCTGGGGGTACAGCTGCCGTGACTGTAACTCTACCTTCCCAACTTCAACCCAATCAGTACTACGAAGTCATGTTTGTTACCCAGAACGGTTACCAAACGGACTACGTATTCGAGGTGGTCTGATGGGTGTCTCCAACGTCATGGCGTTCTCGCTGACCATGTTCGTAGGCTTGGCCACCTTCGGTTTCCTCCTCCTGGCCATCACAAACGTGGTGAGCGTGGTGGAACATGCCGAGTCTTCGAGACAGGACCTCTACATCAATCAACTCAACTCCAGGATTTACATAACCTCCACCTCAGTCTCAGGTACCTACCTATACGTATTCGTCACCAATAACGGGTCTGTGCCCCTCTGGGAGTTCAACCACTTCGCTGTCCTAGTTCAGTATTGCGCAAACGTTAGCGGGAAGCCAGTCCTCAGCCTATCCCTCTATAACTTCTCCTCGAACCCCGTGGCGTACCAGTGGACCTCACTCGATGGACTGCTTGAGCCTGGGGGGATCGGGAAACTGGAGATAGTACTCCCCTATCCTCCCTACCAGGGCACAGCTGGGATAGTGATACTCTCCTCCAATTACGGGAGCTCCGCTGTGTGGAGGGGTATACTTTGATAATAAGGACAATGAACGAGGAGCTGGACAGGAGGCTTGGAGGAATTCCCTTCCCCGCCCTAATCCTAATTGAAGGGGATCACGGAACTGGGAAGAGCGTCATGGCTGCTCAGTTCATATACGGTCTCCTTTCTTCGGGGAAGAGTGGTTACGTGATCACCACTGAGCAGTCCACTTACGGTTACCTGAGGAAGATGAGGGAAGTAAAGGTGGACCTTATACCGTTCTTCCTTAGGGGAAAGCTGGGAGTGGCTCCACTGAACACCAGTAGGTTCAGCTGGAACTCCTCATTGGCCAAGAGGTTGCTCTACGTTATCCTGGACTTCATAAAGAGGGTGAGAGACTTCCTCTTGATCGACAGTCTGACAGTGATCTCAACTTTCTCTAGGAGGGAGGACTTAATGGAGTTCCTCAGGGGACTGAGGGTTGCGGTCACTGAGGGGAAGGGAATAATCATAACTGTTCATCCCAACGCCTTCCCCGAGGACTTTGGTACCAGGGTGAAGAGTGAGGTCGACGTTTACTTCAGGACCAGCTCTGCCAGCATAGGTAACAGGAGACTAAAGGTAATCGAGAAGATCAAGACAAGCGAGGGAACTTTCGGCTCAGACTCCGTGTCCTTCGATGTTGATCCCAGCCTAGGCATTAAGGTAGTACCGCTCACCCTCTCGAGGGCGTGACCATGGCCTTCGAATACCTGGATAAATACTTGGCTTCACTGGAGGAGAGGCCTGAGATGGTAGACGATCCCTCCAAATATAAGGGTTCTAGGGTCTTCAACATAGTCTACAGAGTGTCTGATGGGATCTTCGTTCACGTAACGAGCAGGAAGTCAGATGACGGATACTTTCAGTACATCGTGATCGAACCTCCCAGGCCTCCACAGAGGATCCTGGATGAGGCAGAGGTTCAGTTCGCTAAGATCATAAACTACAGGGAAAAGGTCCCAGAGACAGTACAAGAAAAGGAGGAGAAGATGAAGAGGTTGCTGGCCAAGGTGAAGGTTAGAGAATTCAACAGGGAGTACCTCATGTATCACTTCGTAAGGGACAAGCTCTATTCAGGACCCATAGAGCCCCTAATAAGGGATCCATTCATTGAGGACATCAGCCTCCCTGGATTGGGTCACGTTTACATAGTTCACAAGCTCTTCGGCCCCATGAAGACCTCCATCAAGATTGATACTCAAGAGGAGTTGGACGAACTGATAGTGACCCTGAGCGAGAAGACGTTGAGGCCCGTATCCCACAACAGGCCCATAATCGATGCCTCTCTTCCAGACGGATCGAGAGTTAACTTCGTTTTTGGCACAGATATAAGCAGGAGGGGGTCTAACCTCACTATCAGGAAGTTCAGCAAGGTGCCCATGAGTATAACCCAGCTAGTGGCAGGGGGAACCATTTCACCAACATTGGCCGGTTACCTGTGGATGATGCTCGATGAGGGAATGAACCTTTTCGTGTGTGGGGAAACTGCCTCAGGAAAGACAACTACGCTTAACGCCATCACTGCGTTCATTAAGCCCAATCAGAAGATCGTCACCATTGAGGACACCCCTGAGCTAACTGTCCCCCACGAGAATTGGGTCGCAGAAGTGACCAGGGAGACCGGGGGCGAGGGCACGGTGAAGTTGTTCGACCTCCTCAAGGCAGCCTTGAGACAGAGGCCCAATTACATACTTGTGGGGGAGATAAGGGACAGGGAAGGTAACGTGGCCTTCCAGGCCATGCAAACTGGACACTCTGTGATGGCAACTTTCCACGCAGCCAACATCAGGACGTTGGTCCAGAGGCTCAGCGGTTACCCCATAGAGGTTCCTAAGTCCTATATCAACAACCTTAACATAGCCCTCTTCCAGAGTGCCCTGTACGACAAGAAGGGTAACTCAGTGAGGAGAGTCATAGAGGTGGACGAGATAATCGACGTGGATCCCATAACCAACGATGTGGTTTTCGTACCTGCCTTCACTTACGATCCCGTTTATGATCAGATAAACTTCGCAGGCAAGGGTTCCTCGTTCCTGATAGAGAACAAGATAGCGGTGAGGAGGGGGATAGACAGGAGAAATATGAGCGTCCTCTACGAAGAGTTGAACTTGAGGTCAAAGTTCATAAATCTCTTGGTAGAGAAGGGTGTGTTCAACTACTTCCAGGTGTGGGAATGGATTCTCAAGGCTAGACAGATCGGTCTAGAGGAGGCGGTGAGACAGATTGCCGTTACGTAGTAAAGAAGAGTTGGACTCCAGGTTCATCTTCCTCATAGCCTACATGCTGGCCCTCTTTACAGCTGATCTCCCCCCAGAGACCATAGTGGTTCTCCTCTCTGGTCTTGAGTATTTCGGTGAGTACTCTAAGACCTTCAGCAAGTTAAAGACCTTGATTCACGGTTATAGGTACAAATTCTCCACTGCCATAAACGTGGTTAGCTCTAAGGTTTACATAAAACCCTTCAGGGAGTTCATCATCAGGTTCTCCCAGGCTCTGTCCCACGGTGACAACATGATATCTTTCCTGAACAGGGAGATAGAGATGACCTTGAACGATTATGAGGCCAACATGAATAGGAAGATAGACTCCATGAACAACTTTCTGGCCATATATGGTAGCTTAAGCAGTTCCCTCGTCTTCCTCATGGTCAACCTAACATTGATCTCCATACTGTTCGACGTAGGCACCTCGGCACTCAAGTTGCTATCTCTGGCCATGGTGATGGTAATCGTACTCATGACGTTAGTAATTTACCTCCTGTACAGACCCGAAGTTTACATCCTCTTGAGGAGATATGAAAGAGTTATGGGCATTCTTGCCGTGATGAGCTGCGTCATACTCATGATGATGGGTAGGAACTTCGTCTGGGTGGCCTTGGGGGGTGGAGTCCTCGTGGGTGCAGGAACGTATTTCAGGTTGAGGGAGAGGAGGCTCAGTACACTAGAGAGACACTACATAGCCTTCGTCACTTACTTTTCCAGGACCTTCTCCGTCGTAAACAACCTCATGGACACCCTCCTCAGTGTCATGCGAGGTGATCTGGGAACAATGAGACCGTTAGTAACCGTGTCCCTCAACAGACTAAAGTATGGGGTTAAGAAGTCCATCATATTCGAGATGATGGGAGAGGAGAGCGGGAGCGTCCTCATACTCATGATGAACAGGATACTCTCGGCGACCATCGAGCTGGGCGGTAACGTCAAGGAAGTAGGCGAGACCATATCGAAAGTTGGAGTAGCACTCCTGAACCTAAGGGCCAGGAGAGAACAGAACGGCAGGGCGTTTGAGGCCTCGGTATATGCCATGCAGGCTGCGAGCTCTGCGATAGGAGGGGCCCTCCTGGCCCTTATACAAGTCTTCGAGAACATATTCACCACTAACGTCATAAGTTCCATCTTTACGTTAGGTCAGGTCAGTATACCCGAGCTCTCCATACTCCTCCTGGCGATATTGGTGGCATTATCGTTCGCCAACGGCGTGTCTATAGCCATAGCATACGGTAAATCATTTTTCTCGTCTTTGTATTTCGTAGGAATATTGTTGATAATAACTGCCCTGAGCTTTCACTACACCTACGTATTAACTGGGGGTATATTCTCCGGAGTGTTTCAGGGATTGCCATCAGTTTCCAGTATTCCGCAGGGAGTTTAGCTTCTGGAGAGTTCAGCCTTCATCGTGACTAATAGTCACTTTTCGTGACTATTAATCACTTAGCCTCATCACTCCTTCTCCCTCTCCATGCCGTCTACGGGAGCGGTAGTTAAACCACTCCCTTCAAGGACATGGGGAGTTTCATTGGGTGCCTTCCTCCACCTCGCAACTGCTCATAGACTTCATAGTGGCAACCTCCAATTTAATGTTATCACAAAAATTTATAAATTTTTCCGCTACTTACAACATATGGAGCAGATAGTTTTCAGAGGTGTCATATCCTCAGCTGGTAGTGATAAGTACGGTGAGAAGAGGTATGCAATATACATCCCTAAGAGTGTGAAAGAGAAGGCTGGGAAAATTGCTGGAAAGGAGGTGATTATAATTGTCATCCTACCGGATGATGAGGAGTAAGCTATTGGCTCTAAGGAAGCAATTGATAACTTCCAGTTTGTTACAATAAATGGTAGGGTTGAGTTTGAAGACGTTGAAAGAATCTCAAGGATTGCTTATTATTACTCAAAGGCTGTGAAGGCTGGGATTAACCTGGCTTTAAAAGGAGTTTCATTAAATGATGCTGTTAAGGAGTTGTATAATATCATCCCTTACGCCTTTTATGCAGAGACTGCTTATAAGCAGGCTTTAGCTCTTGTTAATGGTAATAAGGTTGAGATTAAAAAGAGATGGATCGCTTGTAGAGGCAATAAAGCTGATAATGGTAATAGGGGGATTAAGTTTCACGTTTTTCAAGACCACGTTGAAGTTAAAGTTAAAGACCCGTGGGGTAAGTGGGTTCACGGGAAGGCGTACTTAGGCAAGGAGTACTTACCATTACTTTCTGAGCTAGAGGAGTTATCTCGAACGAGGAGGGTTATGGTGCTGTAGTAAGTTTCAAGCATTACCCTATGATTCACCAAATCCCGCTCTGGTTGTACTTAAAGCACTTCTCTTCGCCGAAACCCAATGGTTACGGTTTGGTTGCCGGTTTTGATTTAAATAGTGATAGGTTGAACGTTGTTGTAGTTAATGAGGAGGGTAAAGTCGTTACTAAAAAGACGTGGTGGTACTCGGATGTTACTAGACCAGGTTTTCCTAAAGGGAAAGCTACGGCTTTGCGTTTGAATGCTCTTTCAGAGGTCCTTAATTTCCTATCAAGGGTTGGTGTTGATTACGTAGTTTTTGAGGACTTATTCCTAGTTAAGAAGAGGAGGTTCACTAGGAGTAGGAGTGGTAATAGGAAGGTTTCGCGTTTCGCTAAGAGGCAAATGTTAATTCACGGTGTTATTAAAGCACTTAGGTTAGGTTTCAACGTTGTGTTAGTTAATCCAAAGGGTACTACAAACTCGGAAGAACATGAAAAGGTGATGAGGGAGAAGGGTTTCGATAGACATACGGCATCGGCTTACTTAATAGCATTAAAGGGATTAGAAGTAATTAAAAATAACGAATAGTTACGTAAATGTGCTATAGACTACGGAATTTTTACGTAAGTTTTAAATATTTTCAATTACTTCTAAATATAGTTTTGATGCAATTCATGTTTATATAACTTTACCAAAATTTCCCCTGATGGCCTCCCGGCTGATGATGGACACTCCTCACAGGATGGTAGCGATTAAAGAGATGGAGGGTATATTTTTCTAGTACAGCAGTTATTAGATTTTGCCTTGATTACAGGGCGATATTTAAGGGAAAGTCCCATAACTGCTGTCTAGTATATCTTCACAAGATTTCCTGGCTCTTCTGAAGAGCCAACCGTAAAGGCCCTCTCCTTTTTCCCAAGACAAATCGTACTCCCTTCTTCCTAACTTTTTAATATGCTTCCTCAACGAATATGGGAGTTTCAAGCATAGCCAAAAATAGCGGTATCGGGATAATACTATCACCGATTTGGTCTTTACTGACATACACGAACTTCTTTACCTTCCCCAATACCTTTTTACTCCCCTCCCTCACCTTTCCGTACTTGACCTCAACACCAAGATACTCTTCACCCCGTCTAACTATTATGTCCACCTCACCGTTAGTCCTGGCATAGCCCACCTCGTAGAGCCTTGAAAGGTGGGCAATCGTAACAGCCTCTGCCAGTTTCGGGTCGTCTAGGGGCTTACTCATGGTCCACCTCGTGAAACTGTGGTAAATAAATGGGTCTATGAAGTAGAACTTCTTCAGTTTTTTGTGTAGGGGCAAACCCGTGTTTACGTCCATAGTATCAACGACCTCCATCAAGTGTAACTTTTCCATTAAATCGACGTAACTTATAGCAGTTTTTACAGTCCCAATGCCGTAGTCTTTTGAGATGGTGTGGAAGCTGTACTCTGACGACGCTCTCTCAACTATCGCCTTTGCTGTGAGTTTGAAGAACCTCTCACTCCTCCTTAACTTGTTTATATCACTTATGATACTTGAGATGAAGTCTTCTTCAGTAGTTTTGTTAACCCTCCCCTCGTTTATGAAGTCCTTTATGGCGTTTGGAAACCCTCCCGTAAGTAAGTAGTTTTCAAACACTTCCTTCAGCTTGGGCAGGTAACCCACGTACTTGGTGTAGTTATCTAGGACGAATTGTAAGTCCCCTGTAGGTATGTTTATACCGAAGAGTTTGACATATTGTGAAAAGGGGAGGGGAAGCATTATCAAAGTCCTCCCCTTTCCCCTCCTACCTGGAAAGGTCTCTGTTTCCCCTTTGGCCTTAATTGACAGAGAGCCAGATAATATTAGTACGTCGTTACTGAACTTCCCCACATCGATCCTGTGTTTAATGCTCCTAAACCAGTCTTTGGGGAAGGTGACTTCGTCTAATATGATGACTGAACTCTTAACTCCTTCCCTTCTCCTAATCTTGTCGTATTCCTCTAAAATCTCGTCCAACTCCTTATAATCAGCCAGTTTGTCGCAAGCGAAGTAAAAGATGGACTTAGGGTTATAACCCATCTCCAGTAGCTTTTTCACGAGGAGTATCAACGCCGTACTTTTACCCACTTGTCTTGGGCCGAACAAAAAGTTTAAGGAGTAGGGTTGGAGAGATATGGGGAGTTCCACTTCCCACTTACCTTTTGATTGCTGGTACTTCTTATAGCATTCGTTTTCAGAGATGAGCCCTGGTGAGAGCCACCATGGGTTTTGTTCCTCAATCATATGTAATTACACTCTACAAGGGTTTATAAAGCTCGTTTACTCTGACTCCACAAGCCTTTATAAATGAAATGTGGCAAGGGATTGTCCTGAGTGGAGATAACTCAATGAATATGAAATGACAGAGATGTAATATTACACCTAATTGAGAATAAAGGAGAATTACCTTCACGCGTCGCTGAGCTCCGTTTGCCCCTACACTTTCATTTCACTCATCTTATGTTCAATCATGATGGAGTGCAGGGACTTAAGCCCTCAGCCACCTACCAGCTAACGGTAGGTGGGTCACGGAACTCCTTGGAGCCCAAGGGCAAGGGACTCACATCTCTGCTATCACTCCCACCCCTTTGGGCTTAGCCCACATCGGCGTGAGAGGTCATCCTTTATCACCAAAAAAAGATTTCTGTTAACACGAAAAAGGATTCAGCCCATCTGAACGTTGTTAGAAAACAGGTATGAAGTCCTCCTCCTTGAGATCCTTGACTTCTTCCCCGGTTATTCCCAACTCCGGGATGGCCGGCATGGGAACCCCGTATCTACTCAAGGTAGATCCTACCCTGAGTATAGCCATCCTCCACGCCTCTTCCTTCTCCTTAAGTTCAGGGATATAGAATCCGGCCTCCCTGGCCAGATCCTCCATGTGCTCGTTAACCTCCTGGAACCACGATGGCAGTCTCCAGAAGTCCTTGGGAGGCCTATATGTTATTAAAGAGAGGAACACGAAGCCTGCCCTGACCTGTTTCGATACGAGTTTCTTCCTCTCCTCGCTCATGGAGGACGCGTTCTCAGTCATAATGAGATGAGTGAACGCATAGTGTCTGGTTTCGTCCACAGCAGTCTTCTTGAACAACTTGGAGAACTCCTCCACTTTCGCCCCCTTGGACATGGTACTGAACACGGTGGTGGCTGCAGCTTCCCCCATCATGAAGGAGGTAAAAAGGACGTCCATGGTGTATTTACTGTAAGCCTCTAGGTAGGCCTTCCAGTATCTCGACCCGTTATACCAGGCCCATAGGGTATTGAGCTTAACCTTCCTCTCCAACTCATCCTGTGGCTTAAAATTGAAGGGATACCCGGGAAGGACGCTATTGATGGCCAGTCCGCACATGACGTTGTGTCTGTTCTCGTCGAAGGTTATGGTGGTGAGCACTCCCTTAACTGCGGTGTCGAGGTGCAGTTCGTGTGCCTTTACTAGCGCATAGGCGAATACAGGGGTAGCGTTATCAAAGGTGGAGAGTAGTGACCACCAGTAGGCTATGGCCAACCTCTGTTTCCTGTCCAACCCTGACGCTATCTCCCTGACCCTGTTCCAGTCTATCTCCTCCTCGTCCCACTGTTCCCTCTTGGCCCTCCTGTAGAGTTGCCAGGCCCTCTCATTGTCGAAGTTCCACCTGGGAGGGTAGACGTTGAACTCGGGGAAAATGGGTTCAAGCTCGTAGTTTACAGACATCCTCTCACTCATTTTATAGTGATAATCTCAGTTATATAAAGATTCCTTAAAACCTATAAATGAACTAGAATATTATATATGTCTTTGCTTTATACTCCAAGGGTAAAGGAGCCCTTAGTTTCTGTGCTGTTCAGGACTTTACGTCGAGCCTCACCGTTGTCAACGGCGTCTCATAAGTCCTCTGTGATAAAACAAACGACAAACCTCGCCCGGGCAATTCAGGACTCCTTTGCGAATTGTAATATCTCTGTTGATTTGGACTTATTCAATGGAGGAATTACTGAATATACAGCAGTTATGGGAATCTTAGGGAGGTAATACCAAGAACTTGGTATTAGCGAGAAGTTTTTAAACGACACCGTGGACCACAATACTCCAGGGGGAAGGATGTGAGCCCCTGAGAACTACTGGATCTATTGCCACGCTCACGGTAAGTTCGAGAGGGCCAAGCTCCTCACGGTCGCCGTAGTGGACCTCAAGCAGGACGTTCAAGGTTTCCCCTACGCCGTGAGGAAGATGTTGGACTTGGGGATGGTCAACGAGTTCAAGACCAAGATCGACGTGGCCAGATGTTGGACGTGCTTAAGGGGTACTTCCGCGTGTCCAGGGTCGTCTTCGACCCCTGTACTGTCCGAGAAGCTCGTGACGGACAACGTGATGTCTGAGCTCAAGTCAAACAGAGCCCAGGGTCGAGTCGGCCCGGGGGACCCTCGAGGAGGTGGAGGGACACCTCCGAGTGTGAGACCTACACCCTGGAGTCTACTACGCCGACCTGACCCCGGTAGGCCGAGCAATTACGGTAAAATTGCCAGTCCGGGAATATAAACGTGACTCCATGACACACGTCAGGTACCTCTATACGACCGACCTCTCGCTCAGCGAGGAGGAGATCGAGGAGGCCTTTCGGCTGGGAGATCGAGGAGCTCCACAGGGACGTCAAGGCCCTGGGACTCCTCATACTGGAGGAGGGAGAGGCTTCAGGGGTACCTCGCGATCTTCACCGTGACCAACGTCGTCAGGGAGCTGGTGGGGGAGCTGAACCTTAGGAGCGTGGAGGCGTTCCTCAGGCTCTCGAGCGTCGTTTAAGCGGACCGTCGGGGCTGATGAAAATCTTTAAGTTACGTTAAAGTCCCGTAACTGCTGTCTAGAAAATAGTTTAATATTGTGTATTACATAATCTATTGATGTGAAAACTAGATCCGTAGCTATTATCCTTTCTTTGTTAATTATTATAATCACTTTATTCTCTTTCTTCACATTCCAACATTCCACTTTAAGCTCATCTTCAAAGGAAAATTCGTCTACTGTTACTTCCAGCATCAATAACTTACCCTCATCATTTAGCAATAAGTCAGGTTTTATCTCATCAAATGCATCAGAAATACTTCTGTATAATTCTGGTGGTACTTTCACTATTCTAGGTCACTATCAGAGCGACAGCGCTTATTCGATGTCAGAAGCTTACACTCCTGATGCATCTCTTCTAGTATCTCCTTTTATATGGAACATGAAATTTGCTAACGGGTATGTTAATATGACTTATGACGGACCCGTGCTAAATGTGGACATAAACATGACTGACTTTCACAAGATTTCTCCTAATATAGGTGTAGATGGATACCCTGGAGTTATGTATGGAGAGGAATGTTGGTTTCCCTTTGCTGGTCACAGTATGGAATCTCCTCTCTTAGAACTTCCTGCTCCAGTGGAGGACCTACCTCAGATTCAATCATGCCTTTACTATTCGTTATGGTTAGATAAAGGTTCAATTGATGACTTTTCTTACGATATATGGATGAGCCAAAATCCAACTACAACTTATTTAAAATTCCCAGACGTAGAAATTATGATATGGTTATACCATCAGGAAGAAATAACTTCAAGCTACTTTAAATACGAGGGCAGTTTTGTAGTTCCTTCCATAGTTAACGGCAGTCATGAAAACCTAAACTTCTCGGTTTACATCTTACCTCATACCGGAAGCGGAGACGGATGGATTGGGGTCTACTACGTAAGTCAACAACAACTAGAGGGCAAAGTGACAGTACCTCTAACTACTATGGTTGAGGGAAGCTTTTCTTTCATTAGGAAGGTCTTCAACAATCTGAATGAGAGCGAATATTACCTAGATGCTGTGCAAGTAGGAATGGAATTCAATAATGACTCTACTGGCACTTCTATAATGGGGTACTCTTTATATAATTGGACTATGCAAGTGCAGTGAACCACCCCGCCCTAACCGGTAGACCCAAAATCGTAGTACAAATATAAATTTAATACTAAACCTCATATTTTTCTTCATAAGGAACATATTTTATTATAGTTATAATAGAGGGCATTAAGAATAATGTATTAAATAATTGATACAAATAAAGCAGATTTTATCATAAATATCTTTATTATTTCCTAATTTACAATAATATTCCTCACTCTATCTTTGTAGAAATATAAAAAATCTAATATGATACTTGGAAATTTATAGAAATTATCATATAATTATCTAACTAATTACATTAAATCTTTACGAACTACTAATAACAAATAAAAGTTATTTTTACTAATTAGATTTTGGGTCTACCGATAAGGGCGGGGAGCTAAGTATAAATGTGAATCAAAATATAAAAAAGATTGGGACGTTCCCTGAAAGCAGAAGTTAAAGTAGCAGTACAGGGGAAGATTCTGAACCCTAACAAAGAGAAGAGACACAAACTGAACGTCGTTCTAGAGAAGTACCTAAAAGCTGTGAAGTTCTTCGCTTCCTTTAAGATCAAGGATAAGAATCTTCTCCAACAGAAAGCGTACGAGGAGGCTAGAAGGAGGTTCGGTCTGTCTTCCACTCTCACGCAGACTGCTAGGGACAAAGCAGTAGAACTGGTTAAGGCTAATGAGGGAAGAGAATTTCACGTGCATGAAGTATCAATGCGAGTGAACTACCGTGCTTTCAAGCTCGTGAGGAGGGACACTAAACTAACCCCTTACTGGCTATATCTTCAGCTGGACGGTGATGGTGTGTGGTATCCAGTACTGTTCGGGGAAAGACAAAGACAGATGATAGTCGACGCCCTCTCTGACGACGGCGAGTGGTCTTCGCAACAGGTTGAACTCGTAAAGAGAGACGGAGAGTGGTACGCCCACTTCACCCTTGAAAAACCATTCAAGGATTTTGAACCACAAACACCTATAGGGATAGACCTGGGTGAAAGGAACTTAGCCACAGTAGTGGCACT
>Ga0080006_1130812_pt1 | contig 49717 bp, 39 predicted proteins | sample RS3BMetagenome_FD_69209 | JGI IMG/M metagenome (GOLD analysis project Ga0080006, IMG submission 69209) | Ferric oxide microbial mat and aquatic microbial communities from Rainbow Spring, Yellowstone National Park, USA - RS3B (SPADES... ... | reverse complement strand
GTGGTGACCACCGGCGACCCGGCGCCGGCCTCCGCGGCGGGGCCCGGAGGACCCGCTTCCCCGGCGGGACCTTGGGGCCCGGGCGGGCCCGCTTCGCCGGCGGGCCCCTGCGGTCCGGCTGGCCCTTCGGAACCCTGCGCTCCAGCGTCGCCCGCCGGCCCCGCGGGACCCTGGGGGCCCGGGGCGCCCGCCTCGCCGTCGGCGCCCGGGGGTCCCGCCGGCCCCTGCGGGCCAGTCGCACCCGATCCGCCGCAGCCGGCAGCGACGACGGCCAGAGCGATCCCTGCGAACACGAAAAAGCGAGGACGAAGCGCGACGACCATGGAGCCTCCTCTCGAAACCTCCCGACAGTACGCCATCGCCCGCACCGCGCTCAACCGTGACGCGCCGGCGGACGGCGCTCCCGGCGCCGCCCGCGTGGACGTGACTCTCTGTCGCGCGCCGACGCGGGCGGGATTCGTCGCCGAGGGCTCGCCCTCTCGGGCGAGCCCGAGCCGCTAGACGCCCGCCCTCGCCGCGCGCGCTCGCCATGCGGCGAGCGCGTAGCGGAGAGGGCGGGATTCGAACCCGCGGCAGGCTTTTGACCTGCGCCCGCTTAGCAAGCGGGTACCTTCGGCCACTCGGTCACCTCTCCGGGAAGCGACAGGGCCGGCAAGGTAGCCGGGGCCCGGCCGTCACGCAACCGGCGCGGCAAAGCCACGACATCGGGGGTGGCCGGCCGCTACGCTGCGCGCGCCCATGAGACCCGCCCAGGTCGCGGTGCTGCTCCTCCTTCTCGTGGGGTACGGCAGCTTCTACCTCTGCCGGGCGAACCTCGACGCGGCGGGGCCGCTGCTCGTGCTCGGGGGCATGAGCAAGACGAGCTTCGGCCTGCTCACGACGGTGGCCACGCTCACCTACGGCGTCGGCAAGATGGTGCTCGGCGCCGGCGGCGACGTGCTGGGCGGCCGACGCCTGATGGGGCTCGCGATCGTCGGCTCGGTCGTCTTCACGCTGGCCTTCGGCGTCTCGCACGCGTTCGTGGCGCTCGTCGCGTTCGCCGCGCTCAACCGCTTCTTCCAGTCGGGCGGCTGGAGCGCGCTCGTGCACGTCGTCTCGCGCTGGTTCGAGCCGCGCCGCCACGGCCTGGTGATGGGCATCCTCGCGACGAGCTACGAGCTCGGAAACGTCTGCGCGCTGAACTTCTGCGGCTTCGTCTCGCGCTGGGGCTGGCGCGCGCTCTTCCTCGTCAATCCCATCCTCTTCGCCATCATCGGCGGCACGGTCGTCCTCTCCCTTCGCGGCGAGCCGTCTGCACACGATGGGCGTGGAGATCACAGGAAGACGGGAAGACGGGAAGACGGGAAGGTTTGGGGGGGAAGGCATTGGGAGCAGGCGACGCAACAACCAACCCTTCCCGTCTTCCCGTCTTCCTGTCCTCTCCCCCTCCCGAGCGCGAGTCGCTCGGCACCATCCTGCCGCGCCTCTTCGCGAGCGGCGCGTTCTGGACCGCGGTCACGCTGAGCGCGCTGCTCACGTTCATCCGCATCGGCTTTCTCACCTGGACGCCGACGTACCTGTTCGAGATCGCGCGCGCCGGCGGGCACATCGAGGTCTCGGGCGCCATCGTCGAGAGCTCGATGTTCCCGGCCGCCGGCGTCGTCGCGGCGCTCGCGGTCGGGGCGCTGAGCGACCGCCTCGGGCGCGGTCGGCGCGCGCCCATCATGGCGGCCTCGCTGGCGGTCGTCGTCGTGCTGGTGCTCGCGCTGGCGCACGGCGGGTCGCGCGGGCCGCTCGCGGCGGCGGTGCTCATCGCGGGCATCGGCCTCTTTCTGCTCGGACCGTACTCGCTGCTCGCGGGCGCGGTGGCGCTCGACATCGCGGGCACGCGCGGCACGGCGACGGCCACCGGGATCATCGACGGCGTCGGGTACCTGGCCGGGGCGGCCTCGGGCGTCGTGCTCGGGCGCATGGCCGATCGCGTCGGCTGGTCGGCGGCGTTCGACGTCGTGGCGGCGGCGGCGTTGCTGGCGACCTTCGTGTCGGGCGTCTGGGCGGTGGTCGTGATGCGCGCGCGGGCGTAGGGTGAGCGGGCGCGCGCGCGCCCCGCGCGATGCTCGTCCGCGATGATCCGCCTCGTCTACTCGAACCGCACCGAGGAGCTGGCCGCCGAGCTCGCGGGGCGCGTGCGCGCGCAGCAGGCCGGGGGCGACGCGCTCACGCCGGTGCGCGTCGTCGTGCCCAACGGGGCGGTCGAGGGCTGGCTGCGCCTCGCCGTCGCGCGCGAGCGCGGGATCGCGGCCAACCTCGAGACGACGCAGCTCACGCGGTTCGCCGCCGAGGTGGCCGCGCCGCCGCAGACGCGCGTCGCCGACGCCGAGGCGATCGAGGCGATGGCGCTCGCGCTGCTGCTCGACGACGCGCTGCTCGCCGCTCCCCAGCTCGCGCCGGTGCGCGCGTACGTCGGCGGCGCGGAGGCGAACGGCGCCGAGGCGCCGCGACGCCGCGAGGAGCGCGACGCCGCCGACGTGCGACGCGTGCAGCTGGCCGCGCGCATCGGGCGGCTGTTCGAGGAGTACACGTTCTCGCGCGGCGAGATGCTCTCGGGGTGGGCGAAAGGGGCCGCGCTCGACGCGAGCCGCGCCGAGACCGAGCGGTGGCAGCGCGCGCTCTGGCTGGCGATGTTCGGCGAGGGCGGCCTGGCGCGCGCCCGCTCGCCGCGCCTGGTGCCGCTGCACGAGGCGGTGGCCGCGCTGGCGCCGCGCGCGGGCGAGCTGCCGCGCGTCGTGCACGTCTTCGGCTTCGCGCACGTGGCGCGCACGTTCCACGATCTGCTCGAGCGGCTCGCGCGCGCGACCGACGTCGTCGTCTACTCGCTCAGCCCCTGCGAGGGCTTCTGGGAGGACGTCGACCGCGCCGATCCGGAGCCGCTGCACCTGTGGGGCCGCCCGGGGCGCGAGCACGTGCGCGCGCTCAACGCGATGGCCGGCTTCGACCACGAGGACCGCTTCGTCGACCCGCGGGGCGGCGGCGCGGGCGGCGGCCGCGCGCCGTCGCTCCTGCACCGCCTGCAGGGCGACCTGCTGCGCCGCGAGCCGGCGCGCGAGACCCCGCCGTCCGATGCCCCCGCGCGCGGCGACGGCACGATCGTCGCGCTCGAGCACGCGAGCGTGCGCCGCGAGCTCGAGGCGGTCGCGAGCGAGATCTGGCGCCTGGTGCGCGAGGACGAGTCGCTGCGCTTCGACGAGATCGCCGTCCTCGTGCCGCCCGGCGACGCGGCGGCGTACGCCACGCACCTGCCGGCGGTCTTCGCCGAGGCGCACGACCTGCCGCACCAGCGCGTGGGGCTGGCCGCGCCGCACGCGAGCGGCGTCGTCGAGGCGATCGATCTCCTGCTCGCCCTGCCGCTCGGCCGCTTCACCCGCCCCGAGGTGATGCGTCTGGCGGCGCACCCGTCGGTGGTCGCGTCTCTCGACGGCGTCGACACGCAGCGGTGGCCGTCGTGGTGCGAGGCGCTCGGCATCGTGCACGGCGCCGATCGCGGCGATCACGAGGGGACGTACATCGAGCGCGACATCCTCAACTGGGACCAGGGGCTGCGGCGGCTCGCGCTCGGCGCCTTCATGGCCGGCGACGCGAGCGGCCCGGCGGCGCCCGTGCGGATCGGCGAGGACGCGTACGTGCCGCACGAGGTCGCGGGCTCGGAGCTGCGCGACGCGGCCGCGTTCGGCGCGCTCGTGCGGTCGCTGCTCGCCGACGCGCGCTTCGCGCGCGACGCCGCGATGACGATGCGCGAGTGGGCGGCGCTGCTGCGCGCGATGATCGAGAGCTACGTGACCCCCGGCGACGACGCGGAGAGCGAGCAGCTCGCGCGGTGCCTTCGGCGACTGCACGCGCTCGCCGAGGTGGACCTGGGCGGCCGGCGCGTCGGCTACCGCGTCGCGTGCGAGCTGGCGCGCGCGCGCCTCGGGCCGCTCGGGGCGGGGCGAGGGGGCGAGGGCGTGGTGGTCTCGACGCTGGCGGCGCTGCGGCCGCTGCCCTACCGAATCGTGTTCGCGTGCGGCATGGGCGAGGGGCGCTTCCCGTCGCCGGACGCGGAGGACCCGCTCGACCTTCGCTGGACGCGCCGGCAGGCGGGCGACGTCACGGCGCGCGAGCGCGACAAGTACGCGTTCCTCGAGCTGCTGCTGGCGACGCGCGAGCGGCTGTACCTGTCGTACGTGTCGCGCGACGCGCTGACGGGCGACGCGCTCGCGCCGTCGTCGGTGGTGCAGGAGCTGCTGCACGCGCTCGGGCGCGGCTACGTGCGCGACCTCGCGTCGCTGCGACGCCGCCACGCGCTGCGCCGCTGGGACCCGCGCTACTTCCCCGACCTCTTCGCGGCGGGCGGCGCGCTCGAGCCGGCCGGCGGCGGCGACGCGCTCGGCACGATGGCGCTGCCCGAGGCCCGCGCCGAGGCGCGCACGCTGGCGCTTCGTCGCAGCCTCGAGGCGCACGAGGGCGCGCGCGTCGGCCCGGGCGAGGTGCGCGCGCGCGCTGCGACCGACGCGGCCTGGGGCGCGCTCGCCGACCATCTTCGCCTCGCGCGCGTGCCCGCGCCCGCGGTCCCCGCGGCAGCCGAGGGGCGCGTCGTCGTACCGATGCACGCGCTCGTGAAGTTCCTCGAGCTGCCGCTGCAGGGCTGGGCACGCTTCCGCCTCGGCCTCGACGAGATCGACGACGACGACGTGCTGGCGCGCGACGCCGAGCCGTTCGAGACCCCGCTGCGCGAAGAGACTCTGCTCCTGCGCGAGGTGCTGTTCGCCGCGGCCGCGCAGGGGAGGCCCGTCGAGCAGGCGTACGACGCCCTCGTGCGCGACCGGGAGCTGCGCGGCGCGGGGCCGTCGGGCGTCTTCGCCGCGGGCGAACGCGGCGACCACCTGCGCGCGCTGCGCGCCTGGCAGAGCGAGCTCGAACGGGACGGGGTGCCGCCCGGGTCCCTCGAGGTGCACCGCTTCGGCCGCGCGGGCGAGGCGCCGCGCGTCGAGCACGTGCACGAGCCGCTCGCCTTCGAGCTCGACGTCATCGATGCCGCCGGCGTCAAGCGCATCGTGCACGCCGAGATCGCCGGGCGAACGCTGCCGCTCGGCGCGGGGGCGCGCGCATCGGTCACGCTCGCCAAGCGCGCCAGCGAGGGGGGGCCGAAGGAGCCCTGGGCCGTGGCCGGCCGCAAGCGGTCGATGCTTCGCTCGCTCGTCGATTACGCCGTGCTGGCGGCGTCGGGCGCGCTGCCGGACGCGCGGGAGCCACACTCGGCGCTGGTGCTCGTCGCCACGCCGGACGCCGTGGTGCCCGAGCGCGCGAGCTTCGCGCCTATGTCGCGCGACCAGGCGATCGGATGGCTGCGCGGGCTCGTACGCGAGCTGCTCGGCGCACCGCACGCGTACTTCTTCCCGTGCGAGGCGGTGTTCGTGCACCGCGCGCAGGCGGCCGACGCGCCGCTGTCGGCGGTGCTGGAGGAGGCGCGCGACAAGCTGCGCGACGGCGACCGGGCGCCCGCGCTGCGCTCGCTGTACGGCCCGGTGCCGCGGCCGCAGGACTTCCCGGCGCCCGACGAGGCGAGCGCGCGCGCGATGGCCGACCGCCGCTTCGGCCCCTTCTTCCGTGAAGGCGGCGACGAGAGCGGCGAATCCGACGCGACGGAGGCGCCGTGACCGCCCGGCTCGTCGCCCGCCCCGCGGTGCTCCGGCACGTGCCGCTCGACCGCCACGCCGTCATCGAGGCGTCGGCCGGCACCGGCAAGACGTTCACGCTCGAGCACCTGGTCGTCGAGCTCGTGCTGTCGGCGGACGCGAGCCTCGATCAGGTGCTCGTGGTCACCTTCACCGAGAAGGCCACCAACGAGCTGCGCGTGCGCGTGCGCGCCAAGCTCGAGCAGCTGCTCGCCGGGGGCGGCGACGAGCCCGACGAGGCGCAGCGGCGGGCGGGCGACTTCTGGACGCTCGACGAGGCGGCGCGCTCGAAGATCGCGCGCGCGCTGCACGCGTTCGACGCGGCGACGATCGCCACCATCCACGCCTTCTGCCAGCGCGTGCTGCGCGAGAACGCCTTCGCCAGCGGCCGGCTGTTCGACGAGCAGCAGGTCGACGGCCGCGACGCGTTCTCGCGCGCAATGCGCGAGGCGCTGCGGCGCGAGGTGGCCCGCGACCCGCGGCGCGCGCGCTGGCTGCAGGCGGCGCTCGCCGCGGGCTGGTCGATGGATCGGCTCGAGGAGCTGCTCTGGAAGTGCCTGCAGGCGCGCGGCGAGCTGCGCCCGACGTTCGACGCCGACGCGCTCGATCGGGCGCTCGCCGCGTTCCCGGTGGACGCGGCGCGCCAGCCGACCGCGGTCGTGGAGCTGCAGCGCGGGGCCGCGATGGCGGGAGGAACGGCCAAGGCCGTGGTCAAGCGGCTGGTGGCGATTGCCAGCGCGGTCGAGAGCGCGCGCGAGACCGGGGGCGCGCCCGCGTTCCTGACGCTGGCCGAGCGCGACCGGGACGTCGACTTCGCGTACCTGCTCGGCGCGCTCGGCGGGGCGAAGGCGCGCGCCGGGAGCATGGGCGACGCGTGCTCGGCGGCGCTCGAGCTGGCGCGCGCGACGCCGTCGCTCGCGGCGGCGCTCGCGCAGACGATGCTCGGGGGCGTGCGCGAGGAGCTCGCGAGGCGCAAGCGCGCTGCGGGTCAGTACGACTTCGACGACATGCTCTCGCTCGTCGACGGCGCGCTTCGTGGGCCGCGCGGCGACGCGCTGGTCGGGGCCATGCGCGAGCGGTGGCGCTACGCGCTCGTCGACGAGTTCCAGGACACCGACGAGACGCAGTGGTCGATCTTCCGGCGCGCCTTCTTCGAGCCGCGCGCCGACGCGCCGCGCAGCGTGGTGTACCTGGTCGGCGATCCGAAGCAGTCCATCTACCGGTTCCGCGGCGCCGACGTGGACACGTACCTGCGCGCGCGCGACGACGTCGCGGGCTCCGGCGGCGCGCGCGTCGCCCTCGACCGCGACTTCCGTTCGACCGCCGCGCTGGTCGAGGCGAAGAACGCCCTCTTCGATCAGGACGCGCCCGAGCCGTTCTTCACCGGCGACGTCGCGTACGAGCCGGTCGCCTGCGGCCGCCCGGAGCGGACGCTGCTCGACCCGGAAGGGCGGCCCGCGGCGCCGGTGCAGGTGTTCCGCTTCGAGCGCGACGCGATCCCCCTCGCGCAGCTGGCGTCGCTCGTCGCGCGCGAGATCCGCGTGCTCACCGACCGGGCGCGGCCCTGGCGAGTCTGCTCCGCCGGCGCGGGCTCCGACGGGGCCGGGCGGCCACTCGAGCACCACGACGTGTTCGTGCTCACGCGCACGCGGCCCGAGGGGCGCGTGCTCGGCGCCGCGCTGCGCGCCGCGGGCGTGCCGTACGCGTTCTACAAGGAGGACGGTCTGTTCCAGACCGACGAGGCGAGGGAGCTGCGCGCGCTGCTCGCCGCCATCGACGACCCGTCGCAGCTCGCGCGGCGCCTCGCCGCCTGGCTGACGCCGTTCTTCGGACTGTCGCTCGAGGACATGGAGCGCGCGCGCGAGCTGCCGGCGTCGCACCCGTACGTCGCCCGCCTGCGCGCCTGGAAGGCGCTCGCCGACGCGCGCGACTTCGAGCGCCTGTTCGAGAGCATCGTGCGCGACTCGGGCGTCGTGAGGCGCGAGATCTTCTTCGCCGACGGCGAGCGGGAGCTGACCAACTACCTGCACATCCTGGAGCTGCTCCTCGAGCACGCGACGCGCACCCGCGCCACGCTGCGCGATCTGGTGCACGCGCTGGCGGGGCTCATCGACCAGACGCGCATGCCGCTCGACCTGGAGGGGAACGTCCAGCGGCTCGAGAGCGAGCGGCGCGCCGTGCAGATCATGACCATCCACAAATCCAAGGGGCTCGAGGCGGCCGTCGTGTTCGTCGCCGGCGGCGCGTCGCAGCCGCCCGGCGACGACGTGCGCGTCTACCACGAGGGCGGCCGGCGGCTGGCGTGGGTGGGCCGCACGCACGGCGACGTGAAGGAGCGCATCGCGGACGAGGAGCGCGAGGAGGACCAGCGGCTGATGTACGTGGCGCTGACGCGCGCGGCGGCGCGCCTGTACCTGCCGTGCGCCGTGCGCGACGGCGCGCCCGCGAAGCTGCGCGGCGCGTACGACGTCGTCAACCGGCGGCTGGTCGCGCTGCTCGGGCAGGGGCACGAGGCCATCGCGGTCGAGGGCGAGCCGCCGGTCGTCGCCGCGCCGACGGCGCCTGCCAACGACGTGCACACCGACGCCTGGCAGCCGTCGATGGCGCTGCTGCACCAGGACGACGCGCGCGGCGCCGAGGCGACGCTGCGCGACCGGCACGCGGGGGCCGTCGTCACGTCGTACACGCGCATGAAGGGCGCGCGCGGCGGCGGTGCGGGTGCGCGCTCCGGCTGGGTCGAGGAGGCCGAGGGTCGTCGCGCCGAGAAGGCGAGCGAGGCGGTCGACGCGCCCGGGCCGGCGACGCTGCGCGCGGCGCGCTCGTCGGGCGTGTTCATCCACGAGGTGCTCGAGCGCGCGCCGCTGGCGTCCTTCGCCGGCGCGACGTTCGACGCCTGGCGCGCCCGCGCCGACGTGTGCTCGCTGTTCGACGAGGCGATGGGCGTCCACCGGGTCGACCCCGCGCAGCGCGAGCACGCCGAGCGCCTCGTGTGGGCGGCGTACACGACGCCCGTCGCGCTGCCCGGGGGCGAGTCGATCGAGCGGCTGTCGGCCGCCACGCGCGTCGTGCGCGAGATGGACTTCGTCTTCCCGGTGCCCGCGTCGCCGCCGGTGTACGTGCGCGGCTCGCTCGACCTGGCCTTCGAGCACCGCGGCCGCACCTACTTCGTCGACTGGAAGACCGACGCGCTCGGGTCCTTCGAGCCGGCGGCGCTCGGGCGACACGTGCAGGCGCACTACGAGGACCAGGTGCAGCTCTACTCGATGGCCGTCGTGAAGCTGCTCGGCGCGGCGTCGCGCGAGGCGTTCGACGCGCGCTTCGGCGGCCTGCTGTACTGCTTCCTGCGAGGTCTGGACGCGGATGGCCGCGGCGTGTGGTCGGCGCGCCCGGCCTGGGACGAGCTCACGCGCTGGGAGGGCGCGCTGCGCGAGCGCGGCGCGTGGAGCGGCGGGAGGGCCGGGTGATGCCGCCCTCGCCGACGGGCACCGCGAGGGAGCGCTTCTTGCGCGAGCAAGGGCGCGCGCACGAGGCGCTCGACGCGACGCTGCTTTCGCCGCCCGACCCCGACGAGCTCGAGCCGAGCTACCTCGGCTGGGAGATCGCCCGGTGCGCGCGCGGCCTCGCGCCGGACGAGATGCGCGCCGTCGCGGCGCTCGCCGCCGCCTGCATCGCGGCCACGCAGGCCGGGAGCACGCGGCTGCCGCTCGACGAGGCGCGCCTCGGCCCGGCGCTCGCCGCCGTCGGCGCCGCCGACGCGCTGCCGCTCGCCCGATCGCTCGTCGCCCGCGCGCGCGCCGCCGACGCGGGCGACGGCGCGGCTCGAGGCATCATCGGGGGGCCGGGCGAGCGCAAGCCGCTCGTGGTCGACGGCGAGTGGCTCTACACGGAGCGGATGCGCGGACTGGAGGAGCGCTTCTGCGCCCGGGTTCGCGAGCGCGCGGCGCGTGCGAGCGCCGCCCGGCGCGATGCGAGGGCCGCGAGCCGCGCGGTGTCGGCCATCGCCGCGGGCCCGCCGGCGCTGACGGCCGAGCAGCAGAAGGCGCTGCGCGAGGCGCTCGATGCGCCGCTGGCGCTCGTCACGGGCGGGCCGGGCACGGGCAAGACGACGATCGTCGTGGCGCTGCTCCGCGCGCTGGCGTGGGCGGGGACGCCGATGGAGACGATCGCGATCGCCGCCCCGACGGGCAAGGCGGCGCAGCGGTTGCAGCAGGCGATCGCCGACGGGCTCGCGCAGGCGCCGCGCGACATCGCCGAGGCCGCGCTGCGCTCGGCCCCGCCCGCGCCGCAGACGCTGCACCGGCTGCTCGGCTGGTCGCCGTCGAGCGGACGCTTCGCGCGTCACGAGCACGATCGGCTGCCGAACCGCGTCGTCGTCGTCGACGAGGCGTCGATGATCGATCTCGCCCTGATGGACCGGCTGGTGCGCGCGCTGCGCGACGACGCGCGCCTGGTGCTGCTCGGCGACGCCGACCAGCTGCCGTCGGTCGAGGCGGGCGCGGTCTTCCGCGACCTGTGCGCCGCGCTCGGCGCGGTGCGCTTGACCGAGAACCTGCGCGTCGCGCGCGACGCTCACGCGCGGCGCATCGTCGAGGCCGCGCGCGCGGTCAACGCCGGCGCGCTCGACGAACGCTTCGCGGCCGCCGTCGCGAGGCGCACGGCCGTCGAAGAGCTGACGTTCGAGGGGGTCGAGCACCTCGCGGCGCGCTGGGACGACGTCGCCGAGGCGCTGCTCGAGCGCTGGTGGCAGGTCCGCGTCGCGTCGCTCGACGATTTCTCGCGCCGCGCGGCGCGCACCTACCGCCTGCGGGGCGGCGCCTTCGACGACGAGGAGAGATCGCAGCTGCGAGCGCTCTTCGAGCACCACGCCCGCTCGCGCCTGCTCTGCGCGACCCGCGTGCGCGGCTTCGCGACCGGCGCCGACGCCGTCAACGAGCGCCTGCTGGCGCGCCTGCGCGGCGGCGGCGCTCGGCCGCGCCGCTGGGCCCGCGGGCCGGATCTGGCGCCGGGCGCGCCCGTGCTCGTGGAGCGAAACGACTACGAGCGGCACCTGTTCAACGGCGATCAGGGGATCGTCGCGCGCGTCGACACGGGCGGCGGAGGCGGGGCGCAGGCGATGGCCGTGTTCCGGCGCGGCGAATCGTTCGAGGCGTTCCCGCTCGACGCGCTGCCCGATGTCGCGGCGGCGTTCGCGATGACGGTCCACAAGGCGCAGGGGTCCGAGTTCGACCACGTGGCGCTCGTCCTTCCGGAGGCGGACCTGCCGCTGCTCACGCGCGAGCTGCTCTACACCGCGATCACGCGCGCCCGCCGCTCGGTGCTCCTCGTGGGCGACCCCGACCTGCTCGCACGTGCGGTGTCGCGCGCGGTCGAGCGCCACAGCGGCGTCGCCGAAAGGCTCGCGATGTCGAGCACATCGCGCAGCTGAGTCCTCTCCGTGCGCCCGGATGTGCTAAACATCCGCCCAGGAGGCTCCGATGGAGCAGGCGGCGAGGGCGATGGGCGCGGTGCAGCCGCTCGAGGCCGTGCGCGGGCGGCCGGCCGCCCCGGTGGTGCTGACGCTCGAGATCACCGACCCGGAGGTCCTCGCCGAGCTGCGGCGCCATCCCGAGGGGGACGCGCGCGAGCGCCACGCGCTGGCCGCCCTGCGCGTCGGCGTGCTCGCGCTGCGGGCGGCGAGCGGCCAGATCGATGCCGCGTCCATCCGCGAGGCAGGCATGACGCTCGTCGGCGAGGTGCGCGAGCTGCTGTCGGCACGCGCCACCGAGATGACCGAGCGCGTCGGCGCGACGCTCACGCAGTACCTCGACCCCCAGAGCGGCGTGCTGCCGCAGCGGCTTCAGGCGCTGCTTCGCGAGGACGGCGAGCTCGAACGGCTGCTGCGCGCGCACGTCGGCGGGGACGACTCGCTCCTCGCGCGCTCGCTCGCCGTGCACCTGGGCGAGGGGAGCCCCATCTTCAAGCTGCTCTCGCCGCACGACGCGAACGGCCTTCGCGCGCAGCTCGCCCGCACGATCGAGGACGCCCTCGCCGAGCAGCGAAGGCTCATCCTGCGCGAGTTCTCGCTCGACCAGAAGGACTCGGCCCTCTCTCGCCTCGCGCGCGAGTTCTCGCTCGACGACGAGGGCTCGGCGCTCAGCCGCCTCTCGCGGCTGCTCTCGGCGACGAGCGAGCAGATCGGCAAGAACCTCACGCTCGACGACGACGCATCGGCGCTGGCGCGCCTCAAGCGCGAGCTGCTCTCGACGATCGACCAGCTCGCGAAGGACAACGTCGAGTTCCAGACCCAGGTGCGCGAGGCGCTGGCGCGGCTCGACACACGCAAGAAGCACGAGGCGCGCACGACGATGCACGGCGTCGCCTTCGAGGAGCGTCTCGGCGCGCTGCTGGCCGACGAGGCGCAGCGCCTGGGCGATCTGTTCGAGGCGACCGGCGAGGTCACCGGCGCCATCAAGCAGTGCAAGAAGGGCGACTACGTCGTCGAGCTGGGCGCCGAGTCGGTCGCGGCGCACGCGCGCATCGTCTGGGAGGCCAAGGAGAAGCAGGCGTACGCGCTCCGCGCCGCGCTCGAGGAGATCGACGAGGCACGTCGCAACCGGCAGGCGCAGGTGGGCGTTTTCGTCTACTCGCGCAAGACCGCGCCCGAGGGGCTCGAGTCGTTGCAGCGCCACGGCAACGACGTGGTCGTCGTCTGGGACGCCGAGGACCCGGCGAGCGAGCTGGTGGTGCGCGCCGCCTACAGCCTGGCTCGCGCGCTCGCCGTGCGCGAGCGGCGCTCCGACCGCGAGTCGCAGGCGGCCATCGCGGAGATCGAGCGCGCCGCGCGCGCGGTCGAGCGGCAGATCGGCTACCTCGACGAGGTTCGCAAGTGGGCCGAGACGGTCAAGGGCCACGGCGAGAAGATCGCCGACCGCTCGTCGAAGATGGCCGACGAACTCCGGCGCGACGTCGAGCGCCTCGACGCGCAGGTCGCGGCGATGCGGACGGCGAGCGGGCCCTAGGGGACCGAGGCGGGTGCCGCGGGCGGCGGCGAATCCCCGCAGCCGCGGAGCGCGCCGCGCGTCTCGGCGTCGCCTCCGGTCGACAGCCACGGGGCGAGCACCTCGCGCGCCTTGGCGCACTCGCCGCGCTCGCTCGCGTCGCGCGCGACGAGCACCGCCGCCTGCTTGGCGTGGAACGAACGCGGGAAACGCGCCAGGTGGTGCTCGGCCGCGAGGGCCGCCGCGTCGCCACGGCCGGCGCGCGCGAGAGCGACCGCCTCGAGGAACGAGGCGTCCTCCGCCTGCGGCGCGCGCGGGTGCGCCAGCACGAACTCGTGGAAGGCCGCCGCCGCGTCGTCGTCGCGACCGCGGCGGAGCAGCTCCATCGCGTCGGCGTAGGCCGAAGAGCCGTCGTCGGCGACCGGCCCGGGGGCGGCCGGCGGCTCGCTCGTCGGCGCCGCCGTGCGCGCACCGGGCGCCTTCTGTGCCGGCGCCGCCTGCCACGCGTCGCCCGCGTGCAGCCGCGCCTCGGGAGACCCGTGCAGCCGCAAGTCGACCGTCCCCTCGTCGACGTGCACGCGCCGGGTCGCGCCGCCCGAGACGCTCACCTCGAACGTCGTTCCGCGCACCTCGATCTCACCGTCGGGCATCTCGACGAGGAAACGCTCGCCGACGTGCTGCGGCCGAACGTGCACCGCGATGCTGCCGCGGTCGAGGCTCACGCGCTCTACCTGTCCTTCGCGCTGCTGCGTCCAGACCGCGTCGCCGAGCGCGAGGACCGAGCCGGCGAGCGGCCCCGCGGACGCGCCCGGAGCAGGCGCGGGGCCGCCGGCGCGGGGCGCCAGCGTCGCGTTCGCCGCCGCCGCCGCCGCGGTCGTGAGAGACGGTGTCTGCGCGGCGGTGGCGTGCGGTCGCACGACGCCATGCGCCGCGAGCATGGCCACGACCGCGCAGGCCGCCGCGGCCAGCCCTCCGGCCGCGACGCGCGCGCGCCGCGACCCCGAGGCGGGCGCCGCACCGATCGCCGCGTCCCGCAGGACGCGCGTCCGAAGGCGGCGGAGCGCCAGCTCGCTCGGCTCGTCGCTGCGCATCGCCCGGCCGAGCGCACGAAGGCGCTCGTCGCGCCCCTTCTGCGCCGCGCACGCCGTGCACGAGCGGAGGTGCCGCTCGAACGAGTCCGCGTCCTTCGGGCCGAGCCGCCCCTCGCGCAAGGCGTCGATCTCCCAGGAACGCTCGCACCCCCGATCCATCACCCCTCCCCCTCCCCGCCCATCGCAGCGTACAGCTCGCGGCGCGCGTGGAACAGCCGCGTTCGGACGGTCGCCGCGGGAATGTCCAGCGCCCTGGCCGCCTCCTCGGCGCTCAGCCCTTCGATCTCGACGAGCACGAACACCGCGCGCTTCTTGTCGGTCAGGCGCTGGAGCGCCCGCTCGAACGCCGCCAGCTCCTCGTGGGAGCTGGCGCCGCGCTCGGGATCGCCGGGTGCGCGCGAGCTCACGGTGCGGGCGAACCCGTCGAGCATCCTGCGGAAGCGTCCCACGCCGCGGCGGTGCCGCAAGGCGAGGCGCACCCCGATGCCGCACAGCCACCCGCGGCAGCTCGCGCGCCCGTCGTACGACGCGGCGAGCTCGGGGAGCTTCATGAACGTCTGGTGCACGACGTCCTCGGCGTCGACGCTCTCGAACAGCGAGCGGCGCACCGCGCGCCACACGTCGTGCGCGTAGCGGTCGTACAGGTCGCCGAGCGCGGCGAGGTCCCCCGCGGCGACGGCGGCCATCAGCTCCGCGTCGGTGCGCGGCGAGGTCTTCGCTCGGGTGCGGCGCAAGGGGCTCAAAGCAGCTCTCCGGAGATGCCCAGCCGCAGGCCGCTCGTCCAGGCGGGAAACGGAGGCACCGGTTGATCCACTACCACGCCGGCGGGGACGTCGATGCGCGTCGGGGTGAAGAGATTCGAGGGGGCGACGTCCGTATCGGCGGTGACGCTCATCTGCCACTCGTTCCCCAGCGGCAGGACGAGGCGCGCGAACACGCCGACGCGCAGCTCCACGTCCTCGCCGTGGATCCCCTCGGTCGCCTGCGGCTGCGGCTGCGGAAGGTCGATTTCCATGCGCATGACCGTGAGGGACGGCTCGACGCCGACGTCGACGGCCGTGGCGCCCGCCAGCGCGAAGCGCCGGCCCGCGCCGATCCCGGCCCCGAGCTCGCGGTACGGGTCGGCCTCGATGCCCTGCGAGGCCTGAAGCCCCAAGGGGACGTCGCGGATGGCCGCGAACACGAGCCAGCGGCCGAGGAGGACGTCGATGCGCGCTTCCACGTCGGCCATCGTGATCGACCCGGGTGCAGCGACGCGGCCACCGAGGGCGAGCCCGACCCACGCCGAGACGGGGCGAGCGGCGGACGGGGGGCCCGCGGGCGCGGATGCGGGCGCGGATGCCGGCGCAGGCGCAGATGCCGGCGCAGGCGCAGATGCGGACGTGCCGGACGGCTCCGCCGTCGGCGCGGATGCCGACGCGACCGGAGCTCCCAGCGTGGGCGTCGCCGTCGCGGCGGTCGTCGCGGCTTCCACCGGAATCGACATGACGAGGCCCAGCCCGGTCGCCGCCACGGCGCCGGGGTGGCGCACCGTGCGCTCCGCGCGCCGCCCGTCCCCGGCCGTCGCCACGATGCGCACGCCCTCCGGCGTCCGCTCGATGGACAGCGTCTGCGGCTGGCAGTCGGTGCCAGGCAGCTGCGCGAGCTCACGCTCGAGCTCGCGCACCGCGTCCGCCCAGGCCGCCGGCAGCTCGCCGCGCGTCTGCACGGTCGCGCACGGCGCCTGGCTCCGCGCCACACGCGTGCCCCCGAGGGCGACTGCCACCGTCGTCGCGCTACCGACCATGATTCTCGCCAGCACCCGGCCCATCCACTCGGACAGTACCGCCCCATGCTTCCCCGAAGCACGCCGTCCCGTTCATCGGGGGGGTCCCGGCGCAGGGATTCGTGCCGAGGTGGACGGAGCGCAGCGCAGTCCACGTTCCAGTCACACGGCACACGCCGTCGTCTAACCGGCGTTCCGCATCCCCAGCTGGGTCTTGACCCGTCGCGACTGTAGGGTTGGCACGTGCACGCTCGGCAGGTCGATCCGACACGACACCTCGCTCGGCTTGCGAGCGCCCCCAACGATCGAACCAAGGCCGCCGGCACGACCCGCACCTCACCTCGTGTCCGTGCTTCAGCGCCTGGTCGGCCACCCCGAATGCCTCGGCGCACGTCTCGACAATGACGCGTCTTGGGGGACGCGCCGCGAGCTTCTGAGCGCCGAAGCGCCCGCCTCGCCGACCGGGAGCGGCGTCTCGTTCCAAGTGAATCCTTCAACTCCGGGCTGAAGGCGAAGGGATACACGACCGCGCCTCCGGGCGGCTCAACCTCATCGTCATGGTTGACCAAATGCGCGATCGTCTTGGCGAAGCTCTGAGCTCGGCCTCTCGGGCCATGCCGATCCTCGTGATATCGTGCCCCCAGGGCATGAGGACGCGTGCCAAGTGGGTCCGACGGGCTCTCGTGGCCGGCTCGCTCGCATCGTCCGGCGGAGCGTTCGCGCAGGGCGACTCGCCGCAGGCGCAGTTCGACTACGGGCTCGCGGAGATGCTCGCCGGTCGGTACGCCACCGGCTGTCCGGCGCTCGCCGCGAGCGAGAAGAGCGATCCGCATCCGGGCACACTCTTTACGCTGGGCGAGTGCGAGCTTCGCTGGAAGCACTCCGCCAGCGCGCTCCGTCGTCTCGTCGAATACCTCGATCTCGTCACCAACATGCCCACCGCCGGGGAGCGGGATCGTCAGTCCGATCGGGTCAAGGTCGCGACCGCCCAGCGACAGCAGCTCGAGAAGCAGGTCGCGCGGATCACGCTCGTCGTTCCAGCCGGATCGCCCGACGATGCCGAGGTGCGCGTGGACGGAGTCCCGGTTCCGCGCCGCTGGCTCGGCGAGCCGTTGCCCCTCGATCCCGGTGACCACGTCATCGGGCTCTCCGTCGGTGACGGGCGCAAGTCCGAGCAGCGCGTGACGCTGGCGGCGGGGGACGAGCGCCGCATCGCGCTCGCCGTGCCGCCCGCTCGGGCGCAGACGTCGTCCGCCGTCTCGACGCAGGCGCCGCTCGCGCCGCACGCTGCTGGGCAACCGGCCGCGTCGGCGGAGCCGCCCGAGTCGCATGCGCCGCCCTCGAGCCGGAGGAGGTGGATCTGGATGGCCGGCGGGGCCGGTGCCGCGGGCGTGGTCGTCGGCGGCGTGGCAGGCCTGTTAGCGCTGGTGGAGAACGCCAGCGCCAGCCGGTCCTGCGGGACGGACGGCCTGTCGCCCGGGCAGTGCACGTCGCAGCAGGGAGTCGATGCGGGGAAGGCGGCCAGGACGTGGGCGATGGTATCGACGGTCGCTTTCAGCTTCGGCGCCGTCGGTCTGGCGACTTCCGCCGTTCTTTGGTTGACGGCACCGTCGCACGACGCTGGGATGTCGACTTCGTGCAGGTGGCGACCCGTCGTCGGGCTCACGCCCCAGGGCGGGTGGGTGGGCGCGGGCCGAGCCTGGTGAGTGGGATAGCCGACGGGCTGCGCGCGGCGCCCACCGACGCGCTTAAGGCTGGGCGCCGAACACCTGCATCACCGACACGGCGGGCCGGTAGCTGTCGTCGGCCCGCACGTAGTCCCACCAGCTCTCGGCCGCGTCGTAGCGCCAGGCGAACGCGCCCTTGAGGCACAGCGCGCGCGTTGTTGAGGAACGACGCCGTGGCGTCGTACTGGATCGTGTCGTCGACCGAGTGCGTGCTCTGCCCGAACTCGCCCAGGTAGACGGGAACGCCGTCGGTCGCGGCGCGGCTGCACATGGCCGTCGCGCCCGAGAAGGTGCCAGAGTCCGCCTAGACGTGCACGTCGTAGAAGTCCAGCCCCAGGCCGCTCGCCCAGCCGGCGCTGGACGTCACCTTCACCCAAGGGAGCTTCGATTTGATGAACGACGCCTCACGTTGCAGAAAGGCCCTGGGGCCGTTGCTCGCGTCGGGGAACACGCCGTTCTGGGAGGCCGCCTGGATCTCGTTGACCATGTCGATGCCGAAGACGACGTCCTTGTGCCCGTCGAGCACCGCTGCGGCGGGCTGGCGCTCAGGGTGATCCCTTGCGGCAGCTCCCAGAGCCAGAGCCGTCGAGGTGCCCAGCGGTCGGTGGCGTGCTCGTTGCTCACCGGGCGGCGCAGGGCGCAGGCTGCTACACCGCGGGGAGTAAGGCGCCCGGGTAGGGGTCGATCACCTGGACCTGCCCCCAACGACGGGAAGTCGGGCGGAGGTTGGCCGCGGTGGCCATCGGGATCTACGTTTCGTAGGCATGGGACGTTTGCGGCCTCACCGCTCGCGCGCTGCGGCGTGCCTCGCGGTTGCCGGCTTCGCGGCCGCCGGCTGCGGCGGCTTGCTCGGCGTCGACCACGACTGGACGCTGGTGGACTCTGATGCGAGCACGGCGATCGACGACGCGGAGACCGATCGCGTCACGACGGGCGATGCCGGTGGGCCGGTCGCCGACGCCGCGAGCCCCGACGGGACGGCCGCAGACGAGGATGCACGCGCAGATGCCTGCAGCGCGGGCTCGCTCTCGTGCAACGGTACGCAGCCGCAGATATGCACGGGGTCGGGCACCTGGCAGAACGTCGGCGCGCCCTGTACGGCGAGCGACCCCGTTTGCCTGGGCGGCGCGTGCGTCGTCTGTGAGCCGGGCGCGAACGGCTGCGTCGGCCAGCAGCCGGCGCACTGCGACTCCACGGGCAGCTGGCGTGAGGCGGGCGTTGCGTGCGTGAATCAGGCGTGCGTCGGGGGCGGGTGCGTCGGCTCGTGTTCCCCGGGCGCGCTCACCTGCGTCAACGGCTACTGGCTCGTGTGCAGCGGCAACGGGACCTGGCAGCTGGTCGGCACGACCTGCTGACCCGAGGCGCCGCCTCCGGTATCGAGCTGCCTCGCCCGCGTTGTGCGACAATATCCGGGCCATGTCCTCGTCCGACTTCGGCGGCAGGGGCAAGCTCGTGGGGCGCTACGAGGTTCACGAGCGCATCGCCTCCGGCGGCATGGCGTCGGTGCATTTCGGTCGGCTCCTCGGCGAAGTGGGCTTCACGCGCGTCGTCGCCGTCAAGCGCCTGCACACGCAGTTCGCGAGCGACCCGGATTTCGCGGCGATGTTCCTCGACGAGGCCAGGATCGCCGCGCGAATTCACCACCCCAACGTCGTGGGCACGCTCGACGTCGTGTCCGCCGACGAGCAGCTGTTCCTGGTCATGGAGTACGTCCCCGGAGAATCTCTGGAGAAGCTCGTCCGGGAGGCGCGCAGGAGAGGAGGGCCATTGCCGCCTGCGCACGCGGTGGCGATCCTCGTCGGGGTCCTGAACGGCCTGCACGCGGCGCACGAGGCCAGGAACGCGTCGGGCGAGTGGCTGGGCATCGTTCATCGCGACGTCTCCCCACACAACATCCTCGTCGGCGAGGATGGGGTCGCGCGGCTCATCGATTTCGGGGTGGCCAAGGCAGTCGATCGGCTCCACTCGACGCGCGACGGTGGGCTGCGCGGCAAGATCGCGTACATGCCCCCCGAGCAGGTGATGATGGACCGTCTCGATCGCCGCGCCGACATCTACTCGGCGGCGGTTGTGCTGTGGGAGCTTCTCGCGGGTAAGCGACACTTCGACGCGGAGAACCCCGCAGCCGCCGTGAAGGCGACGCTGGATCGCGAGGCCGAGCCGCCCAGTCGCTTCGCTCCGGGGCTCCCCCCGGCCCTCGACGCGATCACCCTGCGAGCTCTGGCGAAGAGGCCCGATGAACGCTTCGCCACCGCGCTCGAGATGGCCACGGCGCTCGAGAAGGCGCTCGCCCCGTCGACCCAGACCGAGGTGGCGCGCTGGGTGTCCGAGACTGCCGAGGGCGCGCTCCGGGAGCGGCGACGCATCCTGCGACGGATCGAGACGGAGACGGCCGGAGGAGCCTCGCCGGAGGCGTCCGACGCGCAAGCGGCAGCGAGCCCTGCGGACGCCTACGCGAGCTGGCTGCCCGGCGACGCGCTCCAGACCGACGCGACGCAGGCGTCGCAGCCGTCGAGCGTTGCGCTCGAGACACCCCGCTCAGCCCCTCGCGATGCGAAGCGCGTGGGGCGAGCGCCCGTCGTCGTCGCCAGCGCCATCGCCGGCGCGCTGGGGGCGACGCTCCTCCTCGTGGTGCTGCGATTGCCGCGCACGCAGGCGGGCGCGACCGCGAGCCCTGCGACGCCGTCGGCGACCGCGACGCCCGCCGTCCCTTCGTCGAGCTCCGCGCCGGCGCCGCATCCCGGCGCTCTGCTGCCACCAATCGCCTCCGTGGACGGGCCCGTCGCATCCACGTCTGCACCCGCCGCGCCGCCTTCGTCGAGCCCTCGACGAGAGCGGCATCGTCAATCGCGCCCTTTGCCGGAACCCGCGTCCACGACGCATCGCCCGCCGCTGTTCTCGCGCGACTGACCCGTACGCTATGCTCGGAGAGACTTGGGCGACGACGTCACCGAGCGCGTGCAGGGCCAGGCCCACGTCTTCCGGGTGCTCACGATCAGCCTGGTCGTCGTGGACGGTCCCTCGCGCGGAGCGCGCGTCGTCGTGTCCGAAGGCGTCGCTCGCGTCGGGACGGCGCGTGGCAACGACTTGAAGCTCGCCGACCCGACGGTGTCCCGCGTGCATTGCGAGATCCGCGTCCGTCCTGGGTCGGTCGTCGTTCGAGATTGTGGCAGCACCAACGGGACGTTCGTCGAGGGGGTGCGGTTGCGCGAGGGGGAGGTGCGGCCGGGAGCGCTGGTCCGCGTCGGGGCCAGCGCGTTCCGCATCGACGAGATGACCGGCGCGACGTTCCTGCCGCTCTCCGAGCGCACGTCGTTCGGCGAATGCGTCGGATCCAGCCTCGAAATGCGGCGGCTCTACGCGACGCTCGAGAGGGCTGCGCCGACCACATCGACGGTGCTCATCGAGGGCGAGACAGGCACGGGCAAGGACGTGGCCGCCCGCTCGATCCACGCGCACTCGCCCCGTGCGCAGGGCCCCTTCGTCCCCATCGACTGCGGTGCCATCCCGGTGAGCCTCGTCGAGAGCGAGCTGTTCGGGCACGTGCGCGGGGCGTTCAGCGGCGCGGTCGCCGAGCGGCGCGGCGTCCTCGAGGAGGCCAACGGCGGCACCGTGTTCCTCGACGAGATCGGCGAGCTTCCGATGCTGGTGCAGCCGAAGCTGCTGCGCGCCATCGAGCAGCGCGCGATCCGCCGCGTCGGGAGCAACGTCGAGCGTCCCGTCGACGTGCGTATCATCGCGGCGACGAACCGTTCGCTCGCCCAGTGCGTCAACGAGGGCACGTTCCGCGAGGACTTGTACTACCGGCTCGCCGTCATCGAGGTTACCATTCCGCCGCTACGCGCGCGGCGCGAGGACATCGCGACGCTCGCGAGGCACTTCCATCAGCGCATGGGCGGCCAGGGGGGGCTGTCTGCGGAGTTTCTCTCCATGCTCGCGGCGCGCAGCTGGCCGGGCAACGTCCGCGAGCTGCGGAACTTCATGGAGCGTTCGGTTTCGCTCGGTCTCGTGGACGAGAGCGTCCAGCAGGCCCCGGGAATACCTCCCGCGCAGGGAATTCCCCCCGACGCTCTCGAGCGCCTCGTCCCCCTGCACGTCCCGCTCAAGGATGCGCGCCAGGCATGGACCGAGAGCTTCGAGACCGTTTACGTACGCGGCATGCTGCGCAAGACCGGCGGAAATCTCACGCGCGCCGCGGAGCTGGCCGGCGTGAACCGCCGGTTCATGCAGCGCATCGTCTCGCGGCTCGCCTCGCGCGGGGCGGAGCTCGGCGTCGACCCGAGCGAGCTCGATGACGACGAGTGAGACGCGAGCGACCCGAGCCGCCGAGGCCGGCCGCGAGCCGCTGTTCGCGGGCGATGGGCGGACGGGTGCCTCCGGCGGTGGCTCCGGGCTCCGGGTAGCTCGCGTTCAGACGGGCAGGCCGGGTGAGCGATGCGGAGGCGTCACCACGATCCCCGAGCAGCAGAGGAATATGAGGGCGATGAGGCTGTAGGCGCCGTGGAAGCCGAAGGCGCGTCGCGTGATCGTTCGCACCTTGCCGACGACGCAGCGCCGCGGTTCTCCTGCCCTTCTTCCATCCGATCTCGTGCTGCTCCGCGAGCCGGCGCGAGAGCGCGGCCCACTGGCGCGCGACTGCACACGCGCAGGGTCACGGGCAAGAAGCGTCATGCGCGGACGCGTGGCGCAGGTGGCACGAGAGAGTGGGTTGGAATCGGAGGCTTCGCTGCGGGTACGAAACGGGAGTCAACGGCGTGCGAGGAACGCGAGCGCGAGCCCGATCGCCCCCGGCAGCGCCTGCAGGACGAAGATGCGCCTCGACGCGGTCGCTCCCCCATAGGTTCCTGCGACGATGACGCAACCTAGGAAGAAAGCGCGCAGCGAGAACGCCGACGCGCCATCGCCGGCCGCGATGCTCCACAGAAGCCCGGCCGCGAGGAACCCGTTGTATAGGCCCTGATTCGCGGCGAGGATCTTCGAGGCCTCCTGTTCGACCCGTGACCGTCCGAACGTCCGCTGGCCGAACGGGGTGGCCCAGAGGAACATTTCGAGCACGAGGAACCAGACGTGCGCGGCGGCCACGAGAGCGATGGCGACGCGAGCGGCGAGTTCCGATTCTACATGCATGTCCCACCGCCGAAGCTGGCGATGAGTGGGTTCGCGCAGAACGTAAGCGATGAGCCGCCGCTGCCGGGGAACGAGCAGCAACTCGAGTCGCCCGACTCGGTACAGTCCGCGTTCTTGGTGCACAGTCGTACCGTCTGCGTACCTGAGCAGCTGTTGCCCAGGTTCGTCGGGCACGCCGCGTCGGAAGTGCAGGCCGACGTCACGGTGCCGTTCGTGCAGTTCGGCGGAGTGCCCCCCGTCAGTGGCAACGTCGCGCAGCAGACCGGGCTGGAGCTCCCGCAGTGCGCGGGAGACAAGCACGCCAAGGCTGCACCGCCGTCGCCTTCGGAGCCGGAGCTGCTCCCGATGCCCGAGTCGCTGCCGCTACTCGAGCCGCTGCTGCTTCCGGAGCCGCTGGCTCCGCCGCCACTCCCCGAGCTGCTGTCACTGCCGCTTCCCGAGCTGGAGCTGCTGACGTGGCCGCCGCCCGCGTCAGACGCGTCGCCGCTCCCCGACGACCCGCTGCCCGACCCGGAGCCGCGGTTGCTATTTGCCGAGCCGCCGGTGGAGGGGCCGCTGCAGGCGGCGACGAGGGCAAGCCCGATGATCGATGACGTGACGTGGATGCGCATCTGCGCGCGCGAATGCAGCACCCATTCCAGGTGGCCCGCCGCATTGCGCGACGCGATCCATCGTCAACCACGGCGCGCGATGCCGCCGTCGCGGTCCTTGGCGATCGCCGCGACCCACCTTGGCCGCGTCGTTCAGGGCCGACAACGCAAGGGCGGCATGTTGCGCCTTCTGTGCGCCAGCGGCGGCGTTGGGACATGCATGTCGCGGTGGAGCGCGCGCGACCGGGACAGGCGTGTCGCGCAGGCGTCTCGCTCTGGCCTTCGCGAAGGTCAAAGACCGCATGCTGCGGGTCGCCGTCGGCGCAAGTCACCACGGAGGGCGGATGGGCATGCGTCGTGCTCCTGGTGGCATCACATGACGCTCCGAAGCCTCGTATGCGCGGCAATCGCGGTGATGACGCTCGGCTGCGCGGCCAGCTCATCGAACGACGGCGGTGGGCTGGAGACGACGGTCGGTGATGACGGTGGGGGGGACTCTGGTTCAGGCACGCCGACGGGATCCCTGGGCGCCGGCGATTCATCGAGCCCCGACTGCGCCCCCGGCTCCAAGACGTTCTCGACGCCAGGGGCCTCGAGCTTCACGGTGCCCAACTTCGATACGCTGACGGTGCAGGTCTGGGGAGGAGGGGGCGGCGGGGGAGCGTGCGGAGAAGCGGCGGCGCCGACAGCCGGAGATCAGTCGAGCTTCGACGGTAGTCTCATCGCCGGTGGAGGTGCAGGTGGCAACCAGATGACCGGCGGAACCGCGTCAGGGGGGACCACCAATACCCCCGGGGGCAATGGGGGACCTCCTGCCGGCTACCCCAATATCGGTGGCCAGGCAGCGGGCGGCACCTGCCCCAGCGGGGGCAGCGGCGGAAGCGGCGTCGTCCAGGTGCTCGATGCCTGCCATGGCGGAGACGGAAACAGCGGCCACGCGCCCGGCGGCGGCGGCGCCAGCAGTTGGATGTGTCAGGGTCAATGGCAAATCGGCGACGGTTGGGGGTGCTCGGCCGGCGGCGGCGGCGCCGGCGCGTACACCTCGAAGTCCTACTCGATCGGTCAGTTAACGCCCGGCACCACGATCGCGGTGGTGGTCGGAGCAGGCGGGCAAGGGTCGAAGGGCTCCGTGACGTCCGGTGGCGGTGGGACCGGCAAGAACCCCGGCTACTACACGGGCGGTGACGGCGCGCCTGGGCAGGTCTCGGTCGCGTGGACCTGCAATACGGACGGCGGGGGCCCGCCGGGGCCTGTGAAGTGAGGTCGCGCGCGGTCGGCGGAGGATCGCCTCCTCGCACTTCGCCGCATCACTCACGCGATTCCGTCCTGGGTACCCGCGGTCGGTCAGCGGCACCCGACGTGCGGCCAACAGACGTGGCTCTTCTCTCGTGACTGGGCCCTCTTTGCCGCATCGAGCCTCGCGCATGTCACTCCCCTGCCGCTCCTGGCGTTGTGGGGTGCGTGGTCGCTCGTGTCGGCATCCGATCGTGTTCGTGGCGCACTGGGTGATCTGCATCCCGAGATCGATCAGGAGGGGATTTGCGTCCACGGCTCCGATCCCGATCAGGCGATCGGCCGTGGCTTGCGTCTTCGGGAGATCCTCTTGCGAGGCTTCTCCTGCTGCTCATCGAAATGTGAACGAGCGGGCCCCCTGATAGTCAGTAAGAGTGCCGGTGCTCATCGGGCCCCGCCTGACCACGCGCAGCGCGCTGCGACGCCTCACGTACGCCGCGCTCTCGTCGGCCAGCGTGCTGCCCTCGCCACTGGCCTGCTTCCGCTAGGGCTTGCGCTTCAGCGCCTCGACCGCGGCCTCGACGATGATCCGTCGCCCGCGCCCTTGCCGAGCACCGCGTCCACGAAGATCTCGCCGCGGCTCGTGTCCAACAATCGAAAGACCGCCCCCAAATATCAGCGGCGCGGCTTCGTCTTGCTCTGTCGCGCGTCAGCTTGTCCACCCGCCGTGTGGCGTACGCGAGAAACGCGCTCGACGTCATGGCGCGCTTCGTCGGGAAGAGCCGCGGTGCGTGGCCGTACAGCATGACCCACGCCAGCGCCAACGATCTGCGCCGGACGTACTCGACGTGGCTCCGGCGGGAAGGGGTCCAGCCCGACCTGATCGCAGTCGCGATGGGCCACAAGGCGGCCGTCAGCTCGGCGCCGACGAGGCCATCATGGTCCAGCGCGTGTACGGTCGCATCGACGACGACAACGAGCAGCTCTTCGCCCTCATGCGCTGCCAGATTCTGCAGATGGCGGCCGCCAGGGAGGCCGTCGCGGCCGCTCCGCTGAACGAGGGTGCGACGTTCCGCTTACGGATCGCTCAGCGGATGAGCAGTTCCGGCGCAGGGATTCGAACCCCGATAAGCGGAACCAAAATCCGCTGTCCTGCCATTAGACGACGCCGGACCGGGTGGCGCAGCCTACGAGATCGCCCTGCAAACGCAACCGGACGCAGGCCGCCGCGGAACTTCCGCCCGCGCCCGTGGTCAGCCATTCACGATGGCGCTCGGCGGGCGACGCTCGGGCGGTGTCCCGCCCGGGCACGCCGCCCGCGGGGATCTCTTTGCGCCCGCCGACTGGGATCGGGCACGATTCGGCGCCGTGCCCCCGCCGGACGACGCAGAGGGAGGCGTGCGCGCCCCCCGCCCCGCCGAGGAGGAGGCGCGCCTCGTCGAGCGACTGGTGGCTCGCGACGAGCGCGCCTTCAACGCCCTCGTGCGCGCCTACGAGCGGCGCGTCTTCGCGCTCGTGCTGCGCATGATCGGCAGCCGCCCCGAGGCCGAGGACCTCGCCCAGGAGGTCTTCGTGCAGGTCTTCAAGGCCATCGGCTCGTTCCGCGGCGACTCGAAGCTCTCGACGTGGATCTACCGGATCGCCGTCAACCTCTGCAAAAACAGGAGTAAGTACCTGCGCGTGCGCCACGCCGGCGAGCAGGAAGAGCTCGAGGCGCTGCAGGAGCGCGTGCCGATGGGCGAGGTCCGCCGCGCCAACGTCGCGCAGGTCGAGCGTCCCGACGAGATGATGGCGGGCCGCCAGGTCGAGCGCATCGTGCAGCAGGCCATCCTCGCGCTCGAGCCGGGCTTCCGCGAGTGCCTGGTGCTGCGCGACGTGGAGGATCTGAGCTACGAAGAAATAGGGCTCATCACGGGCCTGCCGCCGGGCACCGTCAAGAGCCGCATCCACCGCGCGCGCGCGCAGCTCAAGGAGCTCGTCGAGCGCGAGCTCGGAGAGACGATCGAATGAACGAGCCGCTCCACGACGACGACGATCGCGAAGGCGCGGCGGTCCGCCGGCTCGTGCGGCGCACGCTCGGCGGCCACGCCGCGGTCGGCGACACGCCCGATCTGCTCGCCGGCGTGCAGCGGCGCATCCGGCGGCGCTCGCGCGGCAAGTTCTTCGGCGACGGCTGGAGCACGACGCAGGCCCGCCTCGGCTACGTGCTGGTCGCGCTCCTCACCCTGCTGCTCGTCGCCCTCGCGTACTTCGCCCTCGGCCCGATGGACATGCGCTAGCGGGCGGCACGCAGCGCAGGGGAGGTCTCCCTTCCGCGTCGTGCGGAGCACGACGTCGCCGCAGGCGTGCGGGGGAGGCTCACCGCGCAGCGGTGAGGGGGCGCGCAGCGACGCGCAGCGCCCCACGTGACCATCCCCTCCGACGTCGTCGGCGTAGCCGACGAGGGTCGGAGGTAGTGTCGCGAGGCCGCGATTCGCTTGCGAATCTCGGACTCGGGACACTACGCGTCGACCCAGCGCGCCAGAACGACCGTGATGTTGTCCGGCCCGCCGTTCTCGTTGGCCTTGGCGATGAGGCGCGAGGCGGCCGTCTTCAGGTCCGTCGCGCCGAGCAGCACCTCGGCCATGTCCGGATCGGACACCGGGCCCGACAGGCCGTCGGAGCAGAGCAGGTACACGTCGCCGACGCGCGGCTGCTCGAGGCGCGTGTCGACCTTGACGGTGTCCTTCATCCCGAGCGCGCGCACGATGACGTTCTTGTGCGGGAAGTTCGCGATCTCCTCGGGCGTGAGGCGCTTCATCTTGATGTAGTCGTTGAGCAGCGAGTGGTCCTCGGTCAGCTGCTCGAGCTTGCCCTCGCGCATGCGGTACACGCGCGAGTCGCCCACGTGCGCGATGTACACGCCGTCCTCCACGGCGAAGAGCGCGACCACCGTCGTGCCCATGCCGCGCTGGCGCGGGTCGCGCTGCGCGCTCTCGTAGATGCGCAGGTTCGCGAGCTTGATGCCGGTGATGAGCCGGTTCTCCTCGTAGCCCTTGGAGCGGTCCATCTTGTAGGGCCACGTCCGCTCCGGGTCGTTCGCCGTCGCCGCGAAGAACTCGCGCATGGCGTCGACCGCCATCTTGCTCGCGATCTCCCCCGACGCGTGGCCTCCCATGCCGTCCGCGACGATGTAGAGACCGCTCTCCTCCATGATCGAGAAATTGTCCTCGTTGTGCGTGCGCTTCATGCCGACGTTGGTCTCGCCGGCTACCTCGATGCGGAGGGGGCCACCCACGACGGACGATCGTCGCAAGGAGGTGAGCGCGGTGTCAACGAGGATGCGCGCTACACGCGTAGGTTCTCGCACCGCGAGCGCGGACGGGCGGCTCCCGACCGCGCCGCCCCGCGCACAGCGCGCGCTGCGCGAGCTCGAGCGCGCCCGCGTGCCTTCGCCGCCTCGGCGCCGCCCGTCAGGGCGCGGACTTGAGCGCGACCTGCACGTCGCGGAACGTCTTGTCCGAATCGCCGAAGACGAGCAGCTTCACTTTGTCGCCGGGCGTGTGCTTGCCGATGGCGTCGGCGAGCTGCTCGGGCGTGTCGACCGCCTGGCCGTCGACGGCGATGATGACGTCGCTGCTCGACTTCAGCCCCGCCTTTTCGGCCGGGCTCTGCGGCGCCACCGCCGCGATCCGCACGCCCTTGACGTTGCCCGCCTCGGTCACGCCGCGGATGCCCAGCCACGGCGCGGGCGCCACGGCCGCGGCGGGCGTCTTCACGAGGAAGTCGCGGATGGCCGACACCGGCGCGCCCACGACGACGGGCGTGCACGCCGCCACCTTGCCCGGCTGCGGGGCGCCCTGCCCCGCCCAGGCCGACCACGGCGAGTCCGACGGGGCCTGCGGCGCGGCGCCCTTGCACGCGCGCACGAGCACGGCCACGACGCTCCCGGTCGAGTCGAGCAGCGGCGCCCCCGCGACGGGCAGGCCCTTGAGGTCGATGTCGAACATCGGCGGCAGCGGCTGCCCGTCGCGCGCGTGCGTGTCGACCTTGCCCTTCACGCCCGCCACCATGGGCGCCAGGTGCAGCCCCCGCGCGCTCGGCAGCATCGCCCTCAGCTCGGTGCCGAGGGGGTCGGCGTCGCTGGCGCGCAGCCCGTCGGCCCAGTGCTTGGTCTGCGGCACAAGCAGCGCCAGGTCGGTCTCCTTGTCGGCGTTGCCAACCTTGGCGTGAACGGTGGTTCCGTCCGCATAGCGAACGTCCGCCGTCTCCCCTCCGCCCAGGCCTGACAGGGCGGTCAGGATGCGTCCGTCGCCGCCGAGCACCGTCCCGATCGCCACGGGCACGCCGTTGCGCTCGATGGCGACCACGCCGTGCCGCACGTGCTCGTAGAGCTGCTGCGGCGTCGGCAGCGCGGGGGCCGCGACCGGAGCCGCGTTTTCCGCCTGAGCGTCGCCCGGCGGGGGCGGCGCGTACTGCCCGGGCAGCGGCGGCAGGGGCTTCGGCGCGGGTCCCTGCGCGAGGGCGGGCGCGGCGAAGCAGGCGAGGGACACGGAGGCCGAGAGCACGAGCGAGCGCTTCACGACGGACATCATACCTCGCCAGAGCTGCAAGCGCCGATCCCGGGGTCGAGGTTCTCGCCGGCGCTGCCCCGGCGGGGTCGCCGGCCGGCCGAACGTCGCCGAGGTAGGTGCGAGGGCGATGCCGCGAAACCCCGCGACATCCGCCGGCTGCGCGCCCGACGGGCACGTGTGGTAAGAGGCGCGGACCATGAGCGACCCGCACGTTCCCGCGTCCGCGCCCGGCGACGACGAGCCGAAGACGCCGATGTGGCTTCCCGCGCTGGGCGCGGCGCTCTTCATCGCTCTCGGCTTGTGGTGGGCCGTCACGCCGTCGGCGCCGTCCGCCGCCGCTGCCGCCGCCGCGTCGGCCTCCGCGGCCGCCGCGCCCCCGCCTCCGGCCACGATCGCCGCCGCCGCGCAGCCGCCCGCGCGCCCCGCGGCGCCCTCGCCGAACGGCGCCCCGGACCTGCAGCGCCAGCTCGAGCAGCTTCGCCGCAACCTCGGCACGCAGCATCCCGGCGGGCACTGAGGCCGCCGCGAGGGCGAGGTCCGCGACCGGAGGTCGACGCCCTCGCACGGGCGCGTCCGTTGCGGTAAACCGCGGGGCGTCATGAGCAAGCTGCGCGTCGCCGTCGTCGGCGCCTCCGGGTACGCGGGCGCCGTGGCGACGAGGCTCGTCGCCACGCACGATCGGCTCGCGCTCGCCTTCGCGACGAGCGACCGCCTCGTCGGCGAGGGCGTCGCCGCGCAGCTGGGCGCGCGCGTCGACCCGGCGGTGCGCTTCGTCGCCAACGCCGCGGCGCTCGAGCACGGCGACGCGTGCGACGCGGTCCTGCTCGCGACCGCCGCCGACGTGTCCGTGCGCCTGGCCCCCGCCTTCGCCGAGCGCGGCAAGCAGGTCGTCGACCTGTCGGGGGGCTTCCGCCTCGCGGCCGCCGACTACCCGCGCTGGTACGGCTTCGAGCACGCCGCGCCCGCCTGGCTCGAGCGCGCGCACTACGGCCTGCCCGAGCTGTTCGGCGCGCCGCCGCCCGGCGCGCTCGTCGCCAACCCCGGCTGCTACCCGACCGCGGCGCTGCTGGCGCTGGCGCCGCTCGTGCGCGCCGGTCTGGTCGAGCCGACCGGCCTCGTCGTCGACGCCAAGAGCGGCGTCACGGGCGCGGGGCGCAAGGGGGGCGAGGAGTACTCGTTCGTCGAGATCGACGGCGACCTGCGCCCCTACAAGCTGCTCGCCCACCAGCACACGCCCGAGATCGCGCGCGCGCTGTCGGCGCCCGAGCGCCCGGCGCGGCTGACCTTCACCGCGCACCTGCTTCCGATCGCGCGCGGCCTGCTCTCCACCTGCTACGCGCGGCCGCGCCCCGGGGCGACGCCCGAGCGCGTGCGCGCCTGCCTGGCCGACGCCTACGCGCGCACGCCGTTCGTGCGCGCCGTCGCCCCCGAGCAGGTGATGCTCAAGCGCGTGGTCGGCACCAACCTCGCGCTCGTCGGCGCGACGGCGGACGCCGACGTGGTGGTGGCCGTCGCCGCGATCGACAACCTGCTCAAGGGCGCCGCCGGGCAGGCGGTGCAGAACCTCAACCGGATGAACGGGTGGGACGAGACGACGGGGCTCAATGGGTTGCAGCGCGTCACCCCGTGACCACGACCCAGGACGGGGACGGCTGACGCCGCCCCTGGAAGCGCGCGAGCGCATGGAGGAAGAAGCGTGAGGACGCCGCGAGGCTTTTCGTACGCCGGCATCAACGCCGGCATCAAGGCGGCCCGCAAGGACCTGGCGCTCGTCTACAGCGACGCGCCGTGCGCCGCGGCCGGGTGCTTCACCGTCAACGCCTCGCGCGCGGCCCCCGTGCGCGACGCGGCGGCGCGCCTTCCGGCGGCCGGCGTGCGCGCGGTCGTCGCCAACAGCGGCAACGCCAACGCGCTCGTCGGCCCGCGCGGCGAGAGCGACGTGCGCGAGGTGTGCGCCGCGGTGGCCGGCGCGCTCGGCGTCGCGCCCGAGGCGGTGCTCGCCGCGTCGACGGGCGTCATCGGCGTGCCGCTGCCCGTGCAGAAGCTCGTCGCGGCGGCGCCGCAGCTGGCGGCCGCGCGCGGCCCCGCCATCGAGCTCGCGGCCGAGGCGGTGATGACGACCGACACGCGCGTCAAGCTCGCCAGCCGCCCGCTCGTCGTCGGCGGCGTCGAGGCGACCGTGGCCGCCTTCGCCAAGGGCAGCGGCATGATCGCGCCCGAGCTCGCGACGATGCTCGCCTTCGTGACGACCGACCTCGCCGTCACGCCGGCGGCGCTGCAGGCGGCCACCGCGCGCGCGATGACGTCGAGCTTCGACATGATCACCGTCGACGGCGACATGAGCACGAACGACGCGGTCTTCGTGCTCGCCAACGGCCTGGCGGGCAACCGCGTCGTCGAGGAGGGCACCCCCGAGCAGGCGGCGCTCGCCGAGGCGCTCGAGGCGGTGTGCGTCGACCTGGCGCGCCAGATCGCCGAGGACGGCGAGGGGGCGAGCAAGCTCGTCGAGGTGCGCATCGGCGGCGCGCCCGACGTGGGCGTCGCGCGCGAGCTGGCGCGCGCGGTGGCCGGGTCGAGCCTCGTCAAGGCGGCGATCTTCGGCGCCGACCCGAACTGGGGGCGCGTGCTGGCGGCCATCGGGGCGAAGGTGGGGTCGCGGCGGTGGCCCATCGACCCGACGCGGGCGACGGTGAGCGTGCAGGGCGTGTGCGTGTACGAGGCGGGCGCGCCGACGGGGGTCGACGCGGTGGCGCTGCGGGCGAAGATGCGCGAGCCGCACGTGGGCATCGACGTGCGCCTGGCCGAGGGATCCGCGAGCGCGGTGTCCTGGGGGTGCGACCTCTCGTACGACTACGTCAAGATCAACGCCGACTACACGAGCCTGACCCACGCCGCGCCCGACGGGACGGTGGCGCGCGACGACCGGCTGACCAACTACAGCCCCGGCTTCAAGCGCGCGCTGCTCGTCGAGGCCCTCAGCTACATCTCGCGCTTCTCGGGCACGCGCGCGGTGGTCAAGTACGGCGGCGCGGCGATGGTGAAGGACTCGCTCAAGGCGAGCTTCGCCAACGACATCAACCTGCTGCGCAGCGCGGGCCTGTTGCCGGTCGTCGTGCACGGCGGCGGGCCCGAGATCACGCACACGATGGAGAAGCTCGGCCACGGCAAGAGCGAGTTCGTCGACGGCGTGCGCGTGACGGGGCGCGAGGACGTGAAGGTCGTCGAGATGGTCCTCACCGGCAGGATCAACACCGAGCTCGTGACGCTGCTCAACCAGCGCGCGTCGCACGCCGTCGGCGTGTCGGGCAAGGACGCGGGGCTGCTGCGCGCGCGAAAGCTCGTGGGCGAGGGCGGGCGCGACCTCGGGATGGTGGGCGAGGTGATGCAGGTCAACCATGAGCTGCTCGAGGTGCTGCTCGACAAGAAGTACGTGCCCGTCGTCTCGCCGGTGGGCCTGGGCGCCGACGGCGAGGGCTACAACATCAACGCCGACGCGGCGGCGGCCGAGATCGCGATCGCGCTGCGGGCCGAGAAGCTCATCTACCTGACCGACGTGGCGGGCATCCTCGAGAACGGGGAGCTCGTGAGCGAGCTCTCGGCGGCCGAGCTCGCGCGCAAGATCGCCGACGGGACGATCAAGGGCGGGATGGTCGCCAAGGCGCGCAGCGTGCTGAGGGCCATCGAGGGCGGCGTCGGCAGCGTGCACATCCTCGACGGGCGGACGCCGCACTCGGTCATCGCGGAGCTCTTCACCGACAGGGGCGTCGGGACGCTGGTTCGGCGGGACTGAGACCGACGGTACACGGCGCTGACCGCGCGGGGCACGCCGCCAGCAACTCACGGCTTGGCCACCTTCATCACCTCGCCGCTCTTGCTGTTGGTCCAGTAGACGCAGCGCTCGTCGAGCGCGATGTGCAGTGGATGGCCTTGGCCTGACGCGAGCACATGCGGCCGACCGCCGCACCCCGCCTTGTCGCACGCCAGAACCGTTCCGGCGCGTTCGGTGGGCCAGTAGACGATCGTGTCGTCGATGGCGATGTCGATGGGGTATTCGCTCTGGTTCGTGACGTAGAGCGCCGTGCCCTGCCCACCGCAGCCCGCGAGGGCGCACCTGGCGACGGTGCCCCCTACGTAGTCGATCCAGTACACGGTCGTCGGGTCGACGGCAATGGCCGAGGGGGTCGCGATGGAAGTCCCCCATGGCGAGCGGTCCACCGTGGACGCGAGCACCATGCGCCCATGGGCGCAACCGTCGAGCGGGCACTTCGCGACCTGCGTGTAGGCCCCGTAGTAGAGGCTCGTGGCGTCGACGGCGATGCCGCTCACGTTGTTCTCGCCGCTCGTGAGGACGGTCGGCGCGCCGGCGCAACCATCCAGCGGACACGCGAGGACCGTTTCGTCCACGAGGTCCGTCCAGTACACGTGGCGCTCGTCGATGGCGAGGTTCTCCGGGTTGCTCAGGCCCGACGCGATGACTGTCGGCGGCTGCGCGCAATCGCCGTCACACCGCAGAATGCGACGATCGCCCTTCTCGCCTTGACCATCCACCCAGAACATCGTTCCGCCCCCGAGGACGACGATTTCTGGAGCCCCTTGCTGGACCAGCACGGCGGGGGACCCGATACACCCGCTCTTGGGGCAGGAGAGGATGCGTCCTGGTCTGCCGGGCGCAAACTCGGTCCACACGACGCGCGATTCGTCGACGGCAACGTCAATCGGGCCGTCGCGGCCCGACGCGATCATCACCGGCTGGCACACCCCGTCCTGGCACTCGCCACCGCAGCAGTCGTGACCACACCGCCCGCAGTTGGCTGGGTCGTGCGGGGTATCGGCCGGGCAGGACGGCGCCTCCCGCTCCGTCGGCGTGGGGAGCCCCGTGCGGCTGCCGCACGCCCCAAAAACGGAGAGCGCCATTGCCGGCACGATGGGGAAACTCCGCCGCAGCAACTCGCGTCCGATCACTCGCCGTAGCAGTTCATGTCGTGGCAGTTCGAATATGCAGTCCACTGCTGCTGCCCGGTGGGGTATTCCATCGCACAAGCGTCGACGCAGCCGCTGTAGACTTGGCCTGCGTTTGCATCCGCTCCTGCGTCGCTGAACGAGACGCAGTCGATGATGCATGGTTGGAACTGCTGGCACTCGTTTGACATGTTGCACGTGGCGAATTGCGGACAGCACTTCTCGGCGACACACGCGAGGTCGGAGTCCAAGAAGCTCGCGCAGTAGCTCTCGTAGGATCCGTCACCGCCGGCATCTACCTGCTGCTGTGCATCCGCATCCGGAGTGGAGTCCGATGCAGCATCAGCGGCGGCTTCGGACTGCGAGTCGCGTCCGGCATCCTGCGGGACGGCCATGCTGCCCGTACAGGCGCACAGCAGACCTGCTCCCAGCGTTAGCATCGCGTTCGAACGGGTGCGCGAATGGATCATGGCAAGGTCCTCCTGGAAGAGAAGCCCGCAGCTACGTTTTCATCTCGCGCAACTCAGGGGCCCGGCACGCAGTGCGGCGTCGGGAAGAGCGCGCAGGTCTGGTGCAGCGATTGCAGGCAACACACGCCCGGGCCGCCCGCTGGGCTCTGGCAAAACTCAGCGTCGCTGCAGCACGTGTAGACAGGATCAGTTCCGGTCCCGATGTTTTTACAGGACTGGCCGGCGGCGGCGTTGCAGCATCTGCCGCCGCAGATCGACGCCGAGCCGCCGCACGTCGGAGCCAGGGTCTCGCCATCCAGCGCGCAGCGGTCGGCGGTGGGCCCCCCGTTGCAGCAGAAGGTGCCGCACGCCGACGGCGTTGGACAGCAGTAATTCGTCTCCGCGTTGTTCGGATCGGGCTTCACGCACGACATGCCGTCGCCGCAACAGTACGTGTTGCCATTGCAGGCTTGCTGTGGAGTGCAGCACTGTCCCTGACCAGGAATCGGATTATTGAAGAGGGTTGGGTTGGTGCAGATGAACGCATCTCCCGAGCAGCAAGTCTCGTTCGGCTGGCCCACGTTGCACGCCGACGCGGCGGCGCAGCACTGGCCGTTGGCGCAAGCTTGCCCCGCGTTGCAGCAGGTGCCCTGGCAGACGGCGTTTGAGCACGTCGTGCACGTCTGCGAGGCGGAATCGGGGGTCGGGTAGAGGCAGTGCTCCCCTGCGCCCTGTGTGTTGCAGCACTCGCTGCCGTTGCATACCTCGTCGCCCGCCGGGCAGCACTGGCCGTTGGCCATGCAGGAGCTGCCGTCCGACTTGCAACACGACACGCCGTTGCACGGGTTGGTGTCGGCCGGGCAACAGAGCCCGTTGTTGTTCAAGCAGGAATCGGCGATGTCACAGCAGGCGGATCCGCAAGTGTGGGGGCAGCACAAGCTGCCGCCGGGAACCTCGCATTCGTAATAGCCGAGCGCGGCGATGCCGTAGCAGCCGAGAATGCCGAGCCCCACGCATAGCGGGTACAGGGGGCCAACCGAGGCGCACGCTGCTGCGACTCCGCCGAGGCAACCGAGGAACGCGCCGTCGACGGCATACAGGCAAAGTTGGCAGGCGAAGGAGTGTTGCGGATCGTCCTGCTGTCCGGGGATGGAGTTGGTCGGCGCGTCCTCGACGGACAGGGCTGGCGGCGGAGCTTTGTTTTCGCCGGTGGCGCATGGCTGCCCCTTGGTCTGCAGCTGCGTCAGCAGGTCCGCGAGCGTCTGCTGGTCGTCGGCAGTGATGGTGGGGACCGGCACGGGCGAACCGTCCGCGAAGGCGAGCAACCCCGCCATCTGCGACGCATCGGCGGGCTTTGCGAACGGTCGCAGGTCGCGCCCATCGATCTGTCCCGCTACGGAATCGCCTTTGATGCGCAGCTCGATCGAGTGGACGCCTTGCACGCTCTCGCCATAGTGAATGCTCGCCCGGACCTCCTCGTCCGCGACGCGCGCAACTTCCGCGCGCAGGAAAAGCTGGTCGTGAATCTCGACGACGAGACTCGACTGGAGGACGTCGTGCGCGGCAAGGTCACTGGCGCGCCACAGATCCAAGGTGCCGCCGTCCGCTTCGACGGTGATGCGTTGGCCCTTGGTGCCATCGACCCGCCAAAGACACGTCTGCGCGCTGTCCGGATGCGTGATGTCGCCCCCTGCGAAGCCGGCGCCTCCACTGCCGCTGCTGCATGCCACGCTCGCGACCGCGAGCGCCACGCCCGCCGCTGCAACCCTCGACCATGCGCCCCTTCGCATGACGTGCCCTCCTGTCGCGGCGTCGACCGTCGCAGCGCCCAGACGGGCGCTGGGCGCGGCGCGCACGTTGACTGTAGCGACGCACGACGCTGGCGCAAGGCATCCACCGCGCGCACGCGTCGAGTATCAACGGCGGCTGGATCGCCACGTCGACGCGCCGGGCCAAGTGCTCGCCGATGGCCCGCACGACCATTGGCGCCTCGCACCAAACCGTTCGCAACAGCGACCGCAACGCGCGAAGCTCACGCTGGACCGCATCGGCGTTGCCGCAGTCCATGGCGCGCTTGCCTCGGTCGCGATCGCGCTCGCGCCCCCGCGAATCGCTCCCGAATTCGCTCGAGTCGAGGCGGCATCGGTCAGCGTCGAGGCCGCACAGGTCCGAGTGCCCGCCCGACCAGACTGCAGCGGCCACCACCTGGTCCAAATCGAGATCGCGCCGGACCAGGGACTGCGCAAGTCAATGATTTTTCTATGGCCGCCACCCCACTTACGTCCTGCGCGGTCCTGCGTGGCTCGCCCCTTGACGCACACATCGGCACCCCTTACCGTGCGCGGCCATCGCGATGAAAACGACGCACTTGCGCATTGCCTCGCACATTCCTCGCACCTTCGCCGAGCTGGTCTCGTACACGCAGACCATCGTCACGAAGATGACTGGCAACCGGCACTTCCCCAGCCCAACACCGGCGCTCGCCCAGGTGAAGGCCGACGTCGCGGCGCTCGTCGACGCCGAGGCGACGGTCAAGACGACTAAGGGCGCAACGCACGCGCGCGACGCCAAGGCGCAGGCGGTCATCCACGACGTGCACGGCCTCGAGGCGTACGTGCAGAGCGTGGCCGACGCCAACCCGCAGCAGGCGGCCGAGATCATCGAGTCGGCAGGCTTCGCGACGGCCGAGCACGGGGTGCACGAGCACGCGCCGCTGACGGCGAAGATGGGGCCGGGCGGCATCGTCGTTCTGCGCGCGATGGCCGCGGTGGCGCGCGCGGTCTACGAGTGGCAGTGGTCGGCCGACGGCGGCAAGACCTGGACGGCGGTGCCGGCGACCAGCCACGCGCACACGACCATCCCGGACCTCGCGGTAGGCACCACCTACGAGTTCCGCGTCCGGGCCAACCATGGCGACGTCGTCGGCGACTGGAGCCAGTCGGTCAGCCTGCTCGTGCACTGAGAGAACTCAGCTCTCCTCGTCGCGCCCGCCGCCGCCGAGCAGCGGGTGCGCGGGGCCGGCCGCGCCGGCGCCGAGCGCCTTGGCGAAGTGCAGCAGCAGCTCGCGGTTGTCGAGGACGCCGAGCGACTGCATCTCGAGCGCGCCGATGCGGTCCTCGGGCGAGAACGCGCTCTCGGTCTTCTCCATCGAGAGCTTGTGCGGATCGTAGGCGCTGCGCGCGGCGCGCGTGTCGAGGATCGTGTAGTCGTCGCCGCGCCGCAGCTCGAGCGTCACCGTGCCCGTCACCGCCGGCGCCACCCAGCGCGTCAGCGCCTCCTTGAGCATGAGCGCCTCCGGGTCGTACCAGCGCCCCTCGTAGAGCACGCGCCCGAGGCGACGGCCGAGCGTGAAGTACAGGTCGGTCGTGTTCTCGTTGTGCACGGCGCTGAGGAGCCGCTCGTAGACGACGTGCAGCAGCGCCATGCCCGGCGCCTCGTAGACGCCGCGGCTCTTGGCGTCGATGACGCGGTTCTCGATCTGGTCGCTCATCCCGAGGCCGTGGCGCCCGCCGGCGGCGTTGAGCGCCCGGAACGTCTCGAAGAGCGACCCGTGGCGCTGGCCGTTCACCGCCACCGGCACCCCGCGCGACAGCTCGACGGTCACCTCCTCGGGCTCGATGCGCACGTCGCTCTTCCAGTGCGCCACCCCCATGATGGGGTCGACGATGCGCATGCCGACGTCGAGCCGCTCGAGGTCCTTGGCCTCGTGCGTGGCGCCGAGCACGTTGGCGTCGGTCGAGTACGCCTTCTCGGTCGACATCGTGTACGGCAGCCCGACGCTCGCCAGGTACTCGCTCATCTCCTTGCGCCCGCCGAACGCCTCGACGAACGCGCGGTCGAGCCACGGCTTGTAGATGGACAGGCGCGGGTTGACGAGCACGCCGTAGCGGAAGAAGCGCTGGATGTCGTTGCCCTTGTGCGTGCTGCCGTCGGAGAAGACGTCGACGCCGTCCTCGCGCATCGCGCCGATGATGGCCGTCGTCGTCACGGCGCGGCCGAGCGGGGTCGTGTTGAAGTACTTCCTGCCACCGGTCGACAGGTGGAACGCGCCGCACTGCACGGCGATGACCCCCTCGCGCACCATCGCCTCGCGGCAGTCGACCAGGCGCGCCGCCTTCGCGCCGTGCCCGAGCGCCACCGGCGGGATGTCGCCGACGTTCTTCTCGTCGGGCTGCGCCAGGTCGGCCGTGTACGCGTAGACCTCCAGCCCCTGGCGCGCCATCCACGCCACGGCCGTGCGCGTGTCGAGCCCTCCCGAGAAGGCGATCCCGATGCGAGTCCCCCGCGGCGGCAGCTGCCGGTGAATGCGAGCCATGCTCCCGCCCAGATACACGGGAGAAAGGGAACCGCCAAGGCGCCAAGCCGCCACGCCGCCAGAAGATGAGACGTGCCTCCGGTGCACGCTGCGCGTGTGGAGCCGCCGCGTGTGCCGCGTGTAGGCGAATGCACCCAGCCTTGGCGGCTTGGCGGCTTGGCGTTCTTGGCGTTTCTCCCCTTCCGGCGCACTGGCCGCGGCGCGCCGGAGGCACTATGGCCAGCAGCCATGGCAGGGATCGCGCGCACGAGCGCCACCGGCGGCGGGGGGATGCTGGGCGAGCTCCTGGCGTGGTCGTCGTCGTTCGAGCACGACCGGCAGCTCGTGCGCGAGGACCTGGTCGGCAGCGCCGCGCACGTGACGATGCTCGCGCACACCGGGATCCTCGCCGCCGCCGACGCGCGGGCGCTCCGCGGCGGGCTGCGCGCCCTGTACGACGAGGCGCGCGCCGGCTCGCTCGAGCTGCCGGCCGACGAGGAGGACGTGCACATGGCCGTCGAGGCGGAGCTCGGCCGTCGCCTCGGCGAGGTCGCGCAGCGCCTTCACACGGCCCGGTCGCGCAACGACCAGGTGGCGCTCGACCTGCGGCTTCACGTGCGCGACCGCGGGGCGGCGCTGCTCGGCGAGCTGGCCGCGCTCGTCGGGAGCTTGGCCGACCGTGCCGCGCGCGAGAAGGACGTGCTGCTGCCGGCGTACACGCACCGGCAGCGCGCCCAGCCGGTGAGCGCCGCGTTCGTCGTCGCGGCGTGGGGCGTGGGGCTCGCGCGCGCGGCCGACACGGTCGCCTACGCGCTCTCGCGCCTCGAGATGCCGCTCGGCAGCGGCGCGTGCTCGGGGACGTCGCTGCCCATCGACCGCGCGCTCGTGGCGCGCCTGTTCGCGCCGTGGGAGCCGACGCGCAACGCGCTGCACACCGTGGGCGACCGCGACTTCGCCCTCGACTGGACGTGGGCCTCCGCGCGCGTCGTGCTCGCGCTCGGCCGCGTCGCCGCCGACCTCGTCGACTTCACGACGAGCGAGTTCGCGCTCGCGCGGCTCGACGGCGCCATCGCCGCCGGCTCGAGCATGATGCCGCAGAAGAAGAACCCGGACGTCTTCGAGCTGGTGCGCGGGAAGAGCGCGCGCGCCGCCGCGAACGTGGTGGCGATGCTCGCGCTCATGAAGGGGCTGGCGAGCGGCTACAACCGCGACCAGCAGGAGGACCGGCTGCCGCTGCTCGAGGCGGGGCCGCTCGCGAGTGGGTGCGCGCGCGTCGTGGCGCTGGCGCTGCCGCACGTGACCTTCGACGCCGAGCGGGGCGCGCGCGCGCTCGACGAGGGCTTCACGCAGGCGACCGACCTCGCCGAGGCGCTCGTCCGGCGCGGGGTGCCGTTCCGCGAGGCGTACAAGGCCGTCGGGCGCCTGGTGGCGACGGCGGTCGACGAGCGCGTCGCGCTGCGCGCCGTGGACCCGGCCCGCGCCCGCGCCATCCACCCGTTGCTCGACGCGCAGGCGCTCGCCGCGCTCGACCCGCGGGCGGCGGTCGCCGCCAAGGAGAGCCTGGGCGGCACCGGGCCGCGCTCGGTCGACGCGCAGATCGGCTGGCTGCGCGAAGAGGCGCGCGCGCTCGCCGCCGCCGCCGAGGCCCAAGGGTCCATCGACGCGCTCGCCGAGCGCGTCTTCGCCGAGCCGATCTGAGGTCCCGCCGCAAGCGGGCCGACAGCCCGACGTCGATTGAGGTAACGAATGAGCAAGCGCGATTTCCTGTCACTCTCCGATCTGTCGCTCGCCGAGGCGCGCGAGGTGCTCGCCCTGGCCGCGAAGCTCAAGGCCGAGCCGAAGGGGACGCGCACGCAGCTGCTGGCCGGGCGCTCGGTGGCGATCGTGCTCGAGAAGGCGAGCACCCGAACGCGCGTGTCGTTCGAGGTCGGCTGCGCGCAGCTCGGGATGCAGCCGGTGGTGCTCGGCGTGCAGGGGAGCCAGCTCGGGCGCGGCGAGCCGATCCGCGACACGGCGCGCGTGCTGGCGCGCTACTGCGACGCGATCGTCTACCGCACCTCGCAGACGGTCCGGCTGCGCGAGATGGCGGCGGCGAGCGTGCCGGTCGTCAACGCGCTGTCGGACGACGGCCACCCGGTGCAGGTGCTCTGCGACGTGCTCACCGTCGAGGAGCAGCTCGGGCCCATCGCGGGGCGGCGCATCGCGTTCGTCGGCGACTGCTCGAGCAACATGGCGCGCTCGTGGCTCGAGGCGGCGACGCTGTTCGGCTTCCACCTGGTGCTCGGGGGGCCGCGCGGGTACCTGCCGCCCGAGGGCGAGATCGCGCGCGCGGGGGCGAGCGTGACCGTCGTGCACGATCCGGCGCGCGCGTGTGCCGGGTGCGAGGTCGTCAACACCGACGTCTGGACGAGCATGGGCCAGGAGGCCGAGGCCGACGAGCGGACCGAGGCCTTCGCCGGCTGGCAGGTCGACGAGGCGATGCTCGCCAGCGCCGCGCCCGGCGCCATCGTGCTCCACTGCCTGCCCGCGCACCGCGGCGAGGAGATCGACGACGCGACCATCGAGGGGCCGCGCTCGCGCGTATGGGACCAGGCCGAGAACCGCCTGCACGTGCAGAAGGCGCTGCTCGTGTGGCTGCTCGGCGCGGCCGACCGCGTCCGGTAGATGGCCGCGGTCCGCACGCGCTTCGCGCCGTCGCCCACCGGTGATCTGCACCTGGGCGGGGCGTGGACGGCGCTCGCGTCGTGGGTGATCGCGCGGCGGGCGGGGGGCCGGCACGTGCTGCGCGTCGAGGACCTGGACCCGCCGCGCGTCGTGCGCGGCGCCGAGGAGCGCATCCTCGAGGACCTGCGCTGGCTGGGCCTCGACTGGGACGAGGGGCCGGTGCGCCAGAGCGAGCGCGGGGCGATCTACGAGGAGGCCATCGCGCGGCTCGCGGCGCAGGGGCTCGTCTACCCGTGCGACTGCTCGCGCGCCGAGATCGCGCGCGTGGCCAGCGCGCCGCACCCGGGCGAGGAGGCCGTCTACCCGGGCCTCTGCCGCGACCTCGACCCGTCGCGCCCCATGAAGCGGCAGCCGGCGCTGCGCGTGCGCGTGCCCGACGTCGAAGTGGCGTACGACGACGGTGCCCTCGGGCGCGTGACGCAGCGCCTCGCGCGCGAGGTGGGCGACTTCGTCGTGCGGCGCGGCGACGGCGTGTTCGCCTACCAGCTCGCGGTCGTGGTCGACGACGTCTCGATGGGCATCACCGACGTCGTACGCGGCGCCGACCTCGTCGGATCGACGCCGCGGCAGATCTGGCTGGCGCGCGTTCTCGGCGCCGAGCCACCGCGCTACGCTCACGTGCCGCTGGTCGTCGGCGCCGACGGCGCGCGGCTCGAGAAGCGCACGCGCGGCGCGATGGTGCGCGAGCTGCGCGGCGCGGGGGTGGCGCCCGAGCGCGTCGTGGGCGAGCTGGCGCATGGCCTGGGGCTCGCGCCGACGAACGCGCCGCTCACGCCAGCCGACCTCGCGCGCGCGAGCGCCGGGTCGGCGCAATGGCCGCGCGACCCCTGGCCCATCCCGGCCGCCTGGCACGCCTTCGGCGCGCACCTCCGCGACGCCTGAACGGCGTGTCTGCGCCGGTTTCAGTGCGATCGCATCGACAGCCACGCGCCGATGACGATGCCGGCCAGCCCGGCCAGCACGCACACGACGATCCACGCGCGCGAGCCCCGCGCCGGCGGCGCGCTCGGCGGGCGGAGGCTCGGCGGCCGTACGCTCGGCGCGCGCGGGGTCCGCGACGGCACGGGGCGGGCGCCGCCGCCGCCGCTCGGCACCGGCGCCGGCAGCGTCTCCGAGTGCGCGTCGGTCGTGTCGACCGTGACGTTGACGCGCGGCGCCGCAGGGCGCACGGCCTGCACGTCGTCGGGCGCCGCGACCGCCGCGCGGATCGCGGTCGCGAGCGCGCCCGCCGTCGCGTAGCGCTCGGCGGGGTCCTTCGCGATCGCGTGCATCACCACGGCCTCGAGCGCGGGCGAGATGCCGCGGTCGGGCGCGCGCCGGCGCGGCGGCACGGGTGGCTCGGTGAGGTGCGCCGTGAGCACGCTGAGCGGCGTCGCGCCGCGGAACGGGACCGCGCCGGTCAGCAGCTCGTAGAGGATGATCCCCGTCGCGTACACGTCGCAGCGCGCGTCGAGCTCGTCGCCGCGCGCCTGCTCGGGCGCCATGTACTCGGGCGTCCCGAACACCATGTTGTGCTGCGTGAGGGCGGTGGTGCCCGTCCCGCCGCCCCCGGTCACGATCTTGGCCATGCCGAAGTCGACGACGACGGCGCGCTCGCCGTCGCGCAGCAGGACGTTGCCGGGCTTGAGGTCGCGGTGGATGACGCCCTGCGCGTGCGCCTCGCTCAGCGCCTCGCAGACGTCGAGCACCACCGCCAGGGCGCGCGCGACCGGCAGCGGCTCGCCCGACTTGACGAGCGCCTCGAGCGCCGGCCCGTCGATGCGCGGCAGCGCCATGTACAGCAGCCCCGGCTCGCCGCCGCCGCGCGGATCGGCCAGCTCGCCGAAGTCGAGCACGGGGCAGAGGTGCTTGCCCTCGAGCCTCCGCAGGATGGCCGCCTCGCGCGTGAAGCGGCCGCGGATCTGCGCATCGCCGGCCAGGTGCTGGTGAATGACCTTGAGCGCGACGCGGTCGCCCTCGGCGATGCGCCTCGCATCGTACACGACGCCCATCCCGCCCTCGCCGAGCACGCCTTCGATCTCGAACTTCTCGCCGAGCGTTCGCCCGGCGCTGAGCGGCGGCAGCGACGTCTCGTGCGTCACCCCGACAGCGTACACCGGGCCGCGGCCGACCTACCGCGCGTCGCACGCGGCGCGGATCTTGGGCGACACGCGCACCGGGTCGAGCACTGGGCTCGGCTCGTTCGACTTCCACGCCGCGCAGGCGGCGGCCGCGGCCGCGCGGGCGTCGAGCGCGACGTAGCTCTCGAGGAGCGCGCGGTACACGACGGCGAGCTGGGGATGCGTGAGCGCCCCGGCGCCGAGCAGCCGGTTGCCTCGCGCGACCGCCTCGGCGTACCGCCCGTAGCGCACGTCCGAAAGCAGCTGCGGGAGCGCGGCCTCGGCGTTGCGCTGGTGCTCGAGCGCCATGCCGCCGCTCGCCCCCTCGCGCTCGGCCGCCGCGCGCGCCTCCGCCCGCCCCGCGTCGGTCAGGTGCAGCCCCGGCATGGGGACGAGCACCACTTCGCCGCGTCGGACGGCGACTCCGTCGCGGTGGTTGTAGCGATTGAGCTCCCAGCCGCGGCTCGGGTCGCCCCAGAAGCGCTGCGCGATCGCGTTGATCGTCTCTCCGTCGCCGGCGATGTACGTCACGACGGCGGGGATCTCGAGCTCCCGCCCCTCGACGGGCGCGATCCACGGCACGGCCTTGTTCGCCGTCGCGAGCAGCTCGGTGCGCGGCGGATCGCCCGTTCCGAGCCACGCGGTCGCGAGCTCGGCCCACGACTCGCCCTGCTGCACCGTGTGGTGGCCGGGCGCCGGCACCTCGAGGCGCATCCCCGGCGCGATGACCGAGCCCCCCTCGGCGTCGAGCGCGTTGGCGCCCACCAGCACCGCCTCTCGTTTGGCGTCGCCGTACACGCGCTCGGCGATCTGCGCGAGCGTCTCGTTCGGCTTGACGATGTGCGTGAAGGCGCGGGCGGGCTGGTCGCCGGCGACCACCGCGGCCAGGCCGACGCCCAGCGAAAGGAGGAGCGTTCGTCGATTCATCGCTTGTCCCTCTCGGCGCTCTCGGTGCCCGCGTCCCGTTCGCCGGGCGGCGCAAGGTCGGGCACGGCCATGACGACGTCGATGGTGCGCGTCTCGCCCGGCGCGATGGACACGGTGCGCTTCTCGACGGGCGCGCTCGGGTGCACGAGCGTGACGTAGTGCGTCCCGGGGGGCAGCGGGATGCCGCGCGCGAAGGGCGTCACCTCGACGCGCTGGCCGTCGACCCACACCTCGGCCCACGGCGTGGCGAGCACGCGCAGGTAGCCGGGCGACGCGGGCACGAGCTCCAGCGGGCGCGCGCCGGCGCCGAGCCCCTCGCGATGCCTCGTGGCCTGCAGCGCGCCGCCCCCGGCGACCGCCACGATGCCGAGCAGCGCCAGCCCCACCACCGCCCGCCGCACGGAAGCTCGCTTGCTCTCGGTCGGCGCCGCCTCCCCCGCGCCGCTCGGCTCCACCAGGCCCGCGTGCTCAAGCGCGCGCACGACGAGCTTCTCGCAGCGCAGCCCGGAGCGCGACGTGGCGAGCTCCTCGAGCTCCTCGGCCATCGCCTCGGCGCTCTGGTAGCGATCGGCCGGGAGCTTCTCGATGGCGCGCATGACGATGCGCTCGAGCGCGAGCGGTACGTCGGGCGCGCGCCGGTGCAACGGGATCGGCGGATCGCGCCGGATGCGGTGCGCGGCGGGGCGCCGCTCGCCGTCGTCGCCGCGCTCGAACGGGCGCGCGCCGCAGACGAGCTGGTAGAGCACGACGCCCAGCGAGAACAGGTCGCTGCGCGCATCGACGGTCTCGCCGAGGATCTGCTCGGGCGACATGTACGCCGGCGTCCCGAACGCCGCGATGTCCTCGAGGCGCACGGGCGCGAGGCCGACCGGGTCGTCCACCCGGCGCTGCGCGATGCCGAAGTCGAAGATCTTCACGTCGCCGCGGCGGCTGACCAGCACGTTCGCCGGCTTGACGTCGCGGTGGACGATCCCGCGCTCGTGCGCGTGCGCCAGGCCCCTGGCGACGGCGGCGCCGATGGCCGCCACGCAGTCGGGCGGCACCGTCGGGCGCTTCTTGATCAGCGCCGCGAGGCTGAAGCCGTCGACGTACTCGAGCACCAGGTACATCCGCGCGTCGGTCTTCACGAACGCGTGCAGAAGGCCGATGTTCGGGTGGCAAAGCTCGGCCAGCACGCGCGCCTCGCGCTCGAGTTGCACCGCGAACGGGGAGCTCGGCGCGATGGTCGCCTTGAGCACCTTGACCGCCACCGTCCGCCCGAGCGGCTCTTCGACGGCCTTGTACACCGACGAGAGCGATCCGGAGCCCAGCTCGCATTCGACGCGGAAGCCCTCGATGTCCGGGAGCGCCGCCGTCATTTCGGCGGGAACATAGCATCGTCCGTGATAATGGGAGGCGATGCCCTGGATCGAGGCGACGCTGCGGGGCGAGCGTGTCCTGGCGCGCGCCCACCCGGACGGAAGGCTGGCCGAAGAGGGCGGGCGCGTCGAGATCCGATACAGGCCGAACGACGGCCGCGCCTACCGCGCCGCGGCGCGAAACCTCGTCGTGGCCCAGGGGGCGCAGGTGCAACCGGACGAGGCGTGCGGCCCGGCCGAGCGGCCCGGCGCGCACAAGCCGGCGACGCACGGCGTCCCGGCGGACGCGTGGATCGCGTACACGGACGGCGCCTGCTCGGGCAACCCGGGGCCGGCCGGCTCGGGGGTGGTGCTGGTCTCGCCCGACGGAAAGATGCACGAGGGGATCGAGTACCTCGGAGAGGCGACCAACAACGTCGCCGAGCTGACCGCGATCCTGCGGGCGCTCGAGTGGATCCCCGAGGACGCACGCGCCATCCTCGTGCACACCGACAGCCAGTACGCGATCGGCGTACTGCAGAAGGGCTGGAAGGCGAAGGCCAACGGCGACCTGGTCGCGCGGACCAGGCGCCTGGTCGAAGCGCGCGGGGCGCGGCTTCGGTACGTGCCCGGGCACCAGGGAGTGGAGCTCAACGAGCGGGCCGACGCGCTCGCGCGCGAGGCGATCACCTCGCGCCGCAGCCGGCCGGCGCGCGTGGCGTGATCACGGCGCGGCGACGATCTCGCGCGACCACGTCCGCGCGAGCGCGCAGTCGCCCGCGCTCTTCCACGCCGTGCGCGACGTCGTGGCCGGGCCAAGCACGAAGACGAGATCGGCGCCCGAGAGCGACACGGCGATCGGCCCGCGGTCGGCGCGCTCGCGGCACGCGAACGTCGCGGACTTCTTGGTGGCCGGGCCGAGCGCCTTGTCGAGCGCCCGCGTCACGGCGGCGAAGGCCCGCCGGGCGCGCTCGTCCTTGGATTTCGCGCCGGGGTCGTAGCGCAGCCTCCACGCGAACGCCGCGCGATCACCGTTCGTGACGAGCACGCCGCGGTCACCGCCCCAGCCGACGCTCGCGTCGGCGGCGGCCTTCGGGTCCATCCACTCCTCGAACGCGAGCCGAGCGCCGAGCTCCCCTTCCGAGTCCTCGTCGGCCACCTTCCAGCCGGCGCCGAGCGCCTTGAACGTCGGCGCGGCGACGGCCAACGGCGGCTCGTGCGCGAGCCACTTGTCGAGGTGCATCACCTGCTCGCTCGTCGTCGGCGGGTCGTCCCAGGCGCGGTCGACCGCCGCCCAGCCGCCGCGGCGGCGAAGCGCGTGCACGAACAGCGTGCCGTAGATGTAAGGCGCCGCCAACGACGAGCGCATCACGTGCGGCGCATTGGCCCCCGGCCCCTGGTTCATGCCCTCGCGGATCTGCTCGGAGAAGACCTCGTCCGGCAGGTCGACGGCCGTCTTCCCGGAGTGGGGCGCGGCCTGAGCGATCATGACGTCGAACATCGCGCTCGTCGCGTCGCCCTCGGCGAGCGCGCTCACGGCCTCGGAGCGATCGCCGTCGCCCGGCCGGTACTTCGAGCGCTCCTCGAGGTTCCAGTGCTGGTCCTGAAGAGCGTGCACGAGCTCGTGGGCGAGCGTCGCGGCGGCCTCCTCGTCGCCCAGGTCGCTGGCCATGTACATCGTGCCGTCGGCCGGCTCGTAGTAGCCCGCGAGCTGGTCCTGCAGGAGCTGGTACTCGGCCCCCTCGTAGTCGAACTGCGTCGGGATGAAGCCGAAGAGCTGCAGCTCCAGTCCTTCGTCGCGGATCGCCTCCGGCGGCAGCTCGCGCGAGACGTGCTCCTTGACCTGCGCGATGAGCGCCGGCCGATCGAGCAGCACGCCCGGGACCGGCTTCGTGGCCTCGAGGCCGCGCGCCGCCTCCACCCGCTTGAGCATCCGCGCGATGAGCCGCTGCTCGCGCGCCTCGCCCGTGGTCTGCGCGGGGGGCGATGCCGGCGCCGAGGGTGCCGGCGCGGCGGGGCGAGCGCTCGACACCGCGGGGGGGGGCGAACCCGCCGTCGCCGACGAGCGGGCGGCCGGCTCCGCGCTGCCGCAACCCGCCGCGATCCACGCCGCGACGCACGAGACAATCACGCGTTTCATCGGGTGCCCTCCAGGCCGCGCTCTCCCTCTCGGCGTATGGCCGCGATGGCCGCGGCGTAGTCGCCCGCCTTGAACACGGCGCTGCCCGCGACGAGCACGCGCGCGCCCGCTTCGGTCGCGAGCGAGGCCGTGTCCGGGCCGATACCCCCGTCGATCTCCACGTGGATCGGCCGCCCGGAGCCGTCGATCATGCGACGGATCGCGCGCACCTTCGGCAGCACCTCGGGGATGAACGCCTGGCCGCCGAATCCCGGGTTGACGCTCATGACGAGCACCAGGTCGAGGTCGTCGAGCACGTAGCGCAGGTGGTCCTCGGGGGTCGACGGGTTGAGCGCGACGCCGGCGCGCTTGCCGAGGTGATGGATGTGCTGCACCGTCCGGTGCAGATGCGGGCACGCCTCGGCGTGCACGGTCAGCATGTCCGCGCCGGCGCGAGCGAAATCCTCCAGGTACTTCTCGGGCTCGACAATCATCAGGTGCACGCCGATCGGTAGCTTCGTGGCGGCGCGGATCGCCTTCACGACGAGCGGGCCGATCGTGATGTTCGGCACGAATCGGCCGTCCATGACGTCGGCATGGATCCAGTCGGCCCCGGCGCGCTCCGCGGCGCGAACCTCGTCCGCGAGGTGGCCGAAGTCGGCGGCGAGGATCGACGGGGCAACGAGGACCGGACTCTGTCCGGCGCGGGCGGGGGTGGCCGTGCTCACGGGGCCGTAGACGTGGCGGACCGGCGGCCCGCCGTCAAGTCGGCCGCAGGCCCGAGCGAAGCGAGGGACCGGCCGCAACGCGACGGCGGCCGCGTACCCGAGGCGCGACCCTGCTTCAGTTGCGCACGACGCCGAAAGCGAGGACTCTTACGCTCGCCAAGATGAACGTGCGCCGGATGGCCAAGCTCGACTTCGACCGCATCGTCGAGGTCATCGACCACTGGTGGGGCGGTCCGATCGGCACGTTCGCGCACCCGATCTTCTTCTACGAGCTCGGCGATCGTGCGCTCGTCGTCGAGCAGGGGGCCGAAACCATCGGCTTTCTCCTCGGGTTTCTCGTCGGCGGTGCCGAAGCGCCGGCGAGCGCGCCGTCCGACGCGGGGCGCACCGGGTACGTCCACCTGGTCGGCATCCATCCCGAGCACCGCCGTCGGGGCGTCGGCCGGCTGCTCTACGACCGCTTCACCTCGGACTGCCGCACCGCCGGATGTGTGCGGATGAAGGCGATCACCACGCCGGGCAACGAGGGCTCCATCCGCTTCCACGTGGCGCTCGGGTGGAACATGCAGGAGATCGACGACTACGCGGGCCCCGGCCGGCGCCGCATCGTGTTCACCAGACCGCTGAAGGCCTGATCCCGGCCGCGGCCGGCGCGAGCAGCGCGTATACTCGATGCGATGATCTCGAACGCCCCGAAGTCGGCGCCTCGCGACCACGATCAGCCGATCACGATCGTGATGTTGCGCGACATTGGCCTGTTCGGCGCGCTGAGCGACCAGGTGCTCGAGTACCTGACGCAGACGCTCGAGATGGTTCGCGTCGCGCCGGGCGAGCCGGTGTTCCGCGAGGGAGACGCGTTCGCCCACGAGATGTACGTCGTGCTCGAAGGTGAGATGGAGGTCATGAAGCGCAGCCGAAGGGGGCGCGACCTGCGCGTGGCGATCCTCGGCCCGAGCGACACGTTCGGGGAGATGGCGATGATCGACATGCAGGCGAGATCGGCGACGGTGCGGGCGCTCGCGCCGTCGCGCCTCATCAAGGTGACCAGCGAGAACATGGACGGGCTCTACCGATTCGATCTGAAGAGCTACACGCTCATCGTGCTCAACATCGCGCGCGATCTCTCGCGGCGCTTGCGCGTCGCCGACGGCATTCTCGCCGACTTCACCGCCAACCTCCTCGACGAGTACGTCGCGCCGCGCCGGAGCTAGTACGGCCGGCCGGAAGTTCGTTCCGGGTTTCGACGCGCCTAGCGCGGCTCGAGGAGCGGCAGGGAGTTGGGGGCGACGAGGAGCTCGATGGAGCGCGCCGCTCCGGGGGTGCGTCGA
>Ga0080006_1239826_pt1 | contig 49826 bp, 46 predicted proteins | sample RS3BMetagenome_FD_69209 | JGI IMG/M metagenome (GOLD analysis project Ga0080006, IMG submission 69209) | Ferric oxide microbial mat and aquatic microbial communities from Rainbow Spring, Yellowstone National Park, USA - RS3B (SPADES... ... | reverse complement strand
GCTGCGCGCGGAGGCGCTCGGCGCGCAGGGCGCCCGCGCCGGGCGGCTCGCCGGGCTCGGACCGGAGGCGGGCGAGCCGGTCGACGAGCTGCTGGCCGCCGCCCTGCGCTTCGAGGCGGCCGAGCCGCCGTCGCTGCAGGGCTTCGTCCACTGGCTGCGCAATTCGGAGGAGACCATCCGCCGCGAGCCGGACGCCGCCGGCGACGCGGTGCGGGTGATGACGGTGCACGGCGCGAAGGGGCTGCAGGCGCGGCTGGTGGTGATCGCCGACACCACGCGCGCGCCACCGCCGGATGATCATCTGTTGTGGGCCGCGGACGAGGAGACGCGCACCCGGCTGCCGCTGTGGGTGCCGCGCAAGGACCTGTCGGGGGCGGTGACGCGCGAGCTGTCCGACCGGCTGCGTCGCGACGCGCTGGAGGAAAGCAACCGGCTGCTCTACGTCGCCCTGACGCGCGCCGCCGACCGGCTGGTGATCTGCGGCTGGCAGCCGGCCAAGACGATGCCGGAAGGCGCCTGGTACGAGCTGTGCCGGCGCGGCTTCGAGCGACTCGGCGCGCGCGCCGAGTCGCTCGGCCTTGGCTGGGACGGCGAGCGGCTGGTGCTGGACAGCGGGCCTGCGGCCGGCGCGGCCCAGGCTGGTGCTGGTGCTGGTGCTGGGGCCGGTGCTGATGCTGGGGCCGGGCTTGGATCTGGCCCCGGAGCTGGGTCTGGCGCCGGGGTCGGGTCTGGTGCGGCCGCCCGGTCCGCCGCGGAGCCGACCGGGGCAGTGCTGCCGGGCTGGCTCGGCGCGGCACCATTCTGGCGCCAGGCGCCCCCGCCGCCCGAGCCGCCACTGCCGGTGCCGCTGGCGCCGAGCCGCCCGGACGGCATCCAGTTCGGGGGGCTGCCCGCATCGCGCTCGCCGCTCGCCGGTGGCCGCGCGGGAAAGGCGGGCGAGCGGGGGCGGCTGCGGGGCTCGGTGATCCACGCCCTGCTCCAGCATCTGCCCGACATCGCCGCGCCGCTGCGCGCCCAGGCGGCGCTGGCCTATGCGCGCCAGCCGGCCTGGGGGCTGTCCCCGGCGGCGGCGGCGCGCCTCGCCGGCGAGGTGACCGGGCTGATGGACGAGCCGGAACTCGCCCCTCTGTTCGGGCCGGGCAGCCGCGCCGAGCAGCCGATCGCCGGCGTGGTGGGCGAGGCGGTGATCACGGGCCGCATCGACCGGCTGCTCGTCACACCCGAGCGGATCTGGCTGTGCGACTTCAAGACCGGCCGGCTGCCCGACGCCGTTCCCGACGCCGATCCGGGCGCCGATCGCGGCGCCGACCGCGCCCCTGACCCTGATCCCGGGAAGGCGCCGGTCGCCTATCTGCGCCAGATGGCCGCCTACCGTGCGCTGCTCGGCCTGCTGCACCCTGGCCGGGCGGTCCGTTGCCTGCTGGTCTGGACGGAAGGACCGCTGGTCATGAGGCTGCCCGAACCCTTGCTCGACCGTCATGCGCCAACCGCAGGCCAGGACAGGGGCGGCCCGCATGGCGGCGCGGCGCGACCTTGACCGCCTCTCGCGCCTGCCCACCTCTTAACCCGGCCGGCATGTCCGGATTGTTGCGTCCGGACACGCGGCGGGAAAGCCCATCCCCCACCGGCGCGCCGGCTACCAGGAGAGAACGGAAATGAGCGAGAACACCGTCGCGGTGACCGACAGCAGCTTCGAGGGCGACGTGCTGAAGGCCCAGGGCCCGGTGCTGGTCGATTTCTGGGCCGAATGGTGCGGGCCGTGCAAGATGATCGCGCCGGCGCTCGAGGAGATCGGCGCCGAGTTCAAGGGCCAGGTGACGGTCGCCAAGGTCAATATCGACGAGAACCCGATGACCCCGAACACCTATGCGGTGCGCGGCATCCCGACCCTGATCCTGTTCAAGGACGGCAAGCCGGCGGCGACCAAGGTTGGTGCCCTGCCGAAGAGCCAGCTCAAGGAGTGGGTCCGCCAGAGCCTCTGAACGGCCAGAGCCTCTGACCGGTTTGGTCGGGGTGCGGACTCAGGGCGGCCGCCTTGCGCGGCCGTTCGCATGTCTGGCTGCCTCCCTGGCAGCCTTCCTGGTAGCGGGTTCGGCCCTGATCTGCCTCGCCTCCTGCGCCCCAGCGCCGCCGTCACAGCCCCGGGATGCTTTCCAGGACCGACCAGGGGGTGAGCTTTATCTGTCGCCGCCAGCTCCCCAGCGTGCCCTGCCATCGACGGAGAATGATCCGAACGGCGGGGCGAACTGAGCGCGCGGGACGGCTTCAGGGTCGGGGCCGTTCGCGGGCGCCTCAGGCGGCGAACGAGGCGAGTTCGTCCTCGCGCAGCAGCACGATGCCGGTGCTTGTCGCCAGTTCGCGCGCCGACGGGGTGAAGGGCGCGTTGGAGACGATGGCCCCGAGGTCGCTGCGATGGCGTTCGCGCGCGAGGCAGGCATCCTCCACCGCCTCGATGCCGACCGGCTCGCTGGACGCATGGCAGCGCAGGGCGACCAGCAGGCTGCCGTTGCTGGCCAGCACGTCGGTGGCCCCGATGCCGCTGGTCAGCGGCGGCCGTGCGTCCCAGCCGGCGCCGCGCAGGCGGGCCACGCAGCGGCTGCGGTAATCGCGCAGGCTGCCCTCGGCGCGGCTCAGGGCGGCGCCGCACGGCCGGTCAAGGGTCAGAGCCGCCGGCGTCGGCGGGAAGCCGGGCAGCGGTGAGGACAGCAGGCGCGGCGCCTGTGGGGCGCGGGGCTGCGGGGATGTTGGCCCAGCCGGGCCCTGGGGTTCCTTCCGCTCGCCTGGCGGCCCCGGCTCCCGGCGCGGGCGCCGCTCGGCGATCCGCACCCGCGACAGGGGCGCGCCCTCGATGGCCTCGCGCATCGCCACGTCCGGCGCGCGGCGACGCAGGAGGCGGCGCAGCCCGTAGGCGAGCAGACCGGCCAGCACCGCCCAGACGAGCATCGGACCGACCCACAGCATGAACACGCCCACCCGGTGCGGGGCTGCCGCTGCGGCGGCGATCCCGACGCGCCCTGGCGCGGCGGCCGTCGCGGCGGCCCCGGCGGCGGGTGGCGCGACAGGGGAAGCTGCGACCGGCGGCGTGGGCATGGCCCGTGTCGCTGACGCGGGCGGCGCCGCGGCGGGAACACCCGGAGCAACGGCCCGGGGCGTGCCGGGCAGGGCCGCCGCCGGCACCAGCGTGTCCGCGGCCGGGCGGTGCCGGGTCCCGGTTTCCGCCGCCTGGAGTGGTTGCGGTCGCGCGGGTGTGGCGCCGGGCGGGCGGTCCGCCAAGGGGGCGACCAGACTGGCCTGGAAGTAGAGCGGCGGCTCGCCGGCATGCGGCGGCACGCGGCGCATGAGCAGCAACTGGTCATCCGCGGCGGACAGCAGCTCCCATCGTTCGCCGGGATGGATATGGAAACAGCCGCCCAGCCGGTGGGCGAAGGCACGCAACCGCTGGTGGTGGCTGGCGCGCTCGACCAGCTGGGCGGTCGCCCTGGGGTCGGTGCAGGCGTAGGAGGGGACGCGGACACGCCAGTAGCCGGCCCGTTCGGCCCGGACAGGCGGCGAAGGCATCGACAACGCGAAGATCAGCGCCGCGAGCGGGATGCTACTCGTCCAACGTCCTGGCACCCGGTTAACCCACCTGCCTCGCTTCGGACATGAATCCAGCAAAATCCGGCGTTTCGATGAAAACCATGTCATAACGCTGCCGTCGCGCATAGGCGGAAAATGGCGGCCATCAGGCCTCGCCGCCGGCAAGGAGCAGCGCCCGGGTGCCCGGCAGCACCGTTCGGGCCGCCGTGGCGAGTGCGAGGCGGTCATATTCCTGGTTGCCGTGCCGGCGCCAGCCTTGCTCCACGGCGGCGAAATCGAGCGCCGTCGACAGGCCGATGCCGACATCGACCACACCGCTCTCGGCGTGCTCAAAGGCGATCAGCGGCGCGCCGACGCGCAGCGCCGAGGCAGCCAGCCCGAGCTCCTCTTCGCATTCCGCCGTGATCTGGGCTGCAAGATCGACCGGCGCGTTATCGATCGGCGCTGACCGCTCCGGCCGCTCCGGCCGCTCCGCAGCCGCGTGCGGCAGCTGTCCGCGACGCTCGACGCTGCCGGCCGGCACGCTCTGCCACTGTCCGGCCAGGTAGGCGGCACCGGCTTCGCGACGTCCGAGCACGATCCCGTCGGCGCAGCGCAGCAGGCCGGTGACGGCGAGCGGCCGCAGGGCGAGACTGGTCGCGAGATCCGGCCTGCGCATCTGGGCCAGGACGCGGCGGAACTCGGTCCAGTGGCCCGCGATCCGCTCGGCCGACACGCTGTCGGCGCTGAACACCACGCCGTTGAACAGGCGCCCGTCGCAAGCCCGGGCCGCGCGCCAGATCTCCTCCACCCGCGTCTCGGTCGCATCCGGCAAGGCCGGCATCGGTCGCACCGCGCGCACGGTGACGTGCGGGGAGAGCCTCGTCGTTGTCACGCGGCGGCGCGGGTGGGGGGCTGCTGCCAGTCGAGGACCGGTCCGAGCGGCACGATGCGGTTCGGATTTATCGTCGGATGGCTGGTGTAGTAATGCTGTTTGATGTGCGGGAAATCGACGGTCGGCCCGATGTCCGGATGCTGGAACATCCGCCGCGTGTAGTCCCAGAGCGCGGGGTATGAGACGAGGCTGCGCAGGTTGCATTTGAAGTGACCGAAATACACGCAGTCGAATCGGACCAAGCTGGTAAAAAGGCGTAGGTCGGCCTCGGTCATCGCCTCGCCGACCACGAAGCGCTGCCGCGACAGCCGCTGTTCCAGCCAGTCGAGGCTGTCGAACAGGGCGCGCACCGCCTCCTCGTAGGCGGACTGGCTGGTCGCGAAGCCGGCCTTGTAGACCCCGTTATTGACCGTGTCGTAGACCCGCGCGTTGACCGCGTCGATCTCGCCGGCCAGCTCCTCGGGCCGGTAGTCGCCCGGTGCCGCGCCGAGGCGGTCGAAAGCAGTGGCGAACATGCGCAGGATGTCGGCGGACTCGTTCGACACGATCCGGTCAGTCTCGAGGTCGTAGAGCACCGGCGTGGTGACCCGGCCGGTATAGTCGGGCCTGGCGCGCGTATAGACCTGATGGAGATAGGCCGCGCCGAGCGGGTCGGGCACGACGCCCGGCGCCGGCTCGAAGCTCCAGCCCTGCTCGCCCATGTGCCAGTGTACGACCGACAGCCCGACCAGCGGCTCGAGCCGCTTGAGCCGGCGCATGATCAGCGTGCGGTGCGCCCACGGGCAGGCGAGCGAGACATAGAGATGGTAGCGCCCCGGCGCGGGCGGGAACTCAGCACCCGGCTCGTCGCTGATCCGGCCGCGGAAGCGGCTCGCCTCGCGCTCGAACCTGCCCCGGCTGGTTTCGTACCAGCGATCCTGCCAGACGCCATCGACAAGCAATCCCATCGGCGGCTCACTCCATCAGCTTGCGCGTGAGATAGGTGTATTCGAGCGCCTGTTCCTCGGCCACCTCGCGCAGGTTGGCACCGGCGGCGTGTCCGCCCTCGGTCTCCTCGTAGTAGAGGAACGGCAGCCCCATCTGCGCCATGGTCCAGGCGAAACGCCGCGCATGCACCGGCCCCACCCGGTCATCCTTGGTGGTGGTGAAGATGAACGGCTCCGGGTAGTGCACGCCGGGGTGGAGGTTGGCGAGCGGCGAGGTGCGGGCGAGGAAGGCGCGCTCGGCCGGGTTGGACACGCTGCCATATTCGCCGACCCACGAGGCGCCGGCCGCCATCGTCTCGTAGTGCAGCATGTCGAGCAGCGGCACCTCGATCATCACCGCGTGCCACAGTTGCGGATGCTGGGTGAACTCGACGCCCATCAGCAGCCCGCCATTGGAGCCGCCGCGTATGCCGAGGCGGCGCGGCGAGGTGATGCGCCGGGCGATCAGGTCGCGGCCGACGGCGGCGAAATCGTCCCAGGCGCGCTGGCGGTGGGTCTTGACCGCCGACATGTGCCATTCCGGGCCGAACTCGCCGCCGCCGCGTATGTTGGCCAGCGCATAGACGCCGCCATGCTCGAGCCAGAGCCTGCCGAGCACCGGCGTGTAGCGCGGCGTCATCGAGACCTGGAACCCGCCATAGGCGTAGAGCTCGGTCGGGTTGCGCCCGTCGAGGCGCATGTCGCGCCGGTGCACCAGGAAGTAGGGCACCCGCGTGCCGTCGGGGGAGCGCGCCTCGAACTGGTCGACCTGATACGGCGTGGCGTCGAACTGCGCGGGCAGCGCGTAGGCCTGCCGCACCTCGCCGCTCGACGTGTCGGCCTGCCACAGCGTGCTGGGCGTGAGGAACCCGGTGACCCCCAGCCAGGCCTCGTCCTCGTGCGGCGAGGTGCTGGCGATGCGCACCGAGACCGTGGGCGGCAGCGCCAGGCGCGACGCCTGCCAGCCCGTGCCCTGCGGGCGGAACACCCAGCCCTGGCCGCGCACGTTGTCGTAGATCGCTGCGACCACCGCGCGGCGGCTGGTGGCCACCGCATCGACCGTCTGGCGCGGCCCCGGCGCCCAGATCAGGCTGGGTGCGGCACCCGGGTCGGCCAGGGACAGGCCGATCAGGCTGCCGCTGCGCACCGCACCGAGGCCCCTCGCGGTCCAGGCCTGGTCGATCTCGACCACCAGCCGGCCGTCGACCAGCCCGTCGACCGTGGAGCGGGGCGGGAGGTCGAGCCGGCGCAGGCCGGAGGCGGTGAGCAGGTTGTGCTCGGTGCTGAAGAAATCGACCCCGCGCTCGAGCAGCACGGCGCGGCGGTTGTCGCCGTCGACAAAGGTCTCCGGCGTCACCTGCACATCGCCCGGCCGGCCACGGAAGATCTCCCGCGCCGCGGCCAGCGGCTCGCCGCGCCTGAGCCGCTTGACCACGAAGCCGTAGCCGGAGGTGGTCGTCGTGCCCGGCCCCCAGTCGCGGGCGACCAGCAGCGTGTCGGGGTCCTGCCAGTCGGCCTGCTGCTTGGAGCGGGGCAGGAGGAAGCCGTCGCCGAGGCCGCCGGGGATGAAGCGATCGGTGGCGAGGTCGAACTCGCGCAGGGTGGAGGCGTCCTCGCCGCCGTCCGACAGGCTGACCAGGCAGCGATGCTCCGCCACCTCCTCGCAGGTGACGCCCTTCCAGACCCAGTTGGCGTGCTCGATGCGGGCGATCGCGTCGAGGTCAAGGTCGGTGCGCCAGTCGGGCCTGCCGCTGCGGTAGGTGGCGGGATCTGCCGAGCGCCAGATGCCGCGGACATGCTTCGCGTCCTGCCAGAAATCGTAGACCCTGCCGCCGATCAGCTCGGGCTCGGGGATGCGTTGCGGCGCCTGGGCCAGGGCGAGGGCCTGCCGGCGGAAGGCCTCGTAGTGCGGGTCGGCGTGCAGGATCGCGAGGCTGCGGCGGTTCTCCGCCCCGACCCAGGCCATCGCCTGCGCGCCGTTCACCGCCGACAGCCAGTCGGGCGGCGCCTCAGCCGGGCGGGCGGCGGCGAGCAGCAGCGCGCCGCCCAGGATGGCCAGGCGCCGGACGAAGCCCGTCACGCGCATCGGTCCGTCGTCACGCAACGCCGACCATCACGTCCGACGCCTTGATCACGGCACTGGCCTCGCCGCCGGCGACCAGGCCGAGCTCGTCGACCGCCTCGTTGGTGATCGAGGCGGTGATCACCGCCCCGCCGCCGATCTGGATGCGGACATGGGCGGTGGTGGCACCCTTGTCGACGGCGAGCACCGTCCCCTTGAGGACATTGCGGGCACTGATGCGCATGGTGGCTCCTGGCGTCTGGCTCGGGTGGGGAGAGGCGGTGGCGATCGGGTGCCGGCGGCGGGGCTTGCCTGCCCGGTTGCGACGGGGGCCTACTCTAGCCGGAGCCGACTCGCCGGCAAGCGCTGCGCGCGCCCTGGCCGCCGCCCGCGCCTGGAGACCTCATGACCCAATCCGCCCGCTCGGCGCCGCACGTCATCACCGCCTGCTATCTCGGCTGGATGCTGGACAGCTTCGACTTCTTCATCATGGCCTTCGTGCTGAACGACGTGGTGCGCAGCTTCCACGTCTCGCTCAGCACCGGCGCCTGGGCGATCACGCTGACGCTCGCCTGCCGCTTCATCGGTGCCATCCTGTTCGGCCGGCTGGCCGACCGGTTCGGCCGGCGGCCGACGATGATGGCCAACGTGCTGTGCTACGCGGTGCTGGAGCTGCTGTCCGGCTTCGCACCGAACATCACCATCTTCCTGATCCTGCGCGCCCTCTACGGGGTGGCGATGGGCGGCGAATGGGGGGTGGGCGCCTCGCTGGTCATGGAAAGCATCCCGGCGCGCTGGCGCGGCATGGTGTCGGGCCTGCTGCAGACCGGCTACCCGACCGGCTACCTGCTCGCCTCGCTGCTGTTCATCTTCGAGCCCGCCATCGGCTGGCGCGGGATGTTCATCGCCGGCAGCCTGCCGGCGCTGCTGGTGCTCTATATCCGCCGCTCGGTGCCCGAAAGCCCCGACTGGCTGGCCCGCGACCAGACGGCGCATACCGCCTCGCTGGGCGCCGTGCTGCGCGGCAATGCCGGGCTCGCGGTCTTCGCCATCTGCCTGATGATGGGCTTCAACTTCTTCTCGCACGGTTCGCAGGACCTGTATCCGAGCCAGTTCCTGTCGCGCCTGCACCACCTGCCGCACGCCACCGTCACCACCATGATGATCATCTTCAACATCGGCGCGATCATCGGCGGGCTGGCGGCCGGCACGCTGTCGCAGCGCATCGGCCGGCGCTGGGCGATCGGCGGCTTCGCGCTCGCCGCCCTGCTGGTGATCCCGCTGTGGATCTTCTCGGACGGCCTGGTGCGGCTGGCCATCGGCGGCTTCCTGATCCAGATCTGCGTGCAGGGAGCCTGGGGCGTGGTGCCGGCCTATCTCAACGAGATCTCGCCGCCGGCGATCCGCGCCACCTTCCCCGGCACCGTCTACCAGTTCGGCAACCTGCTGGCCGCCGGCAACGCCAACCTGCAGGTCTGGATGGCGGGCGGCTTCGGCTCCATCGCCTGGGCGATGGCGGTGGTCACCGGCGGTGCTGCGATCCTCATCGCCCTGCTGGTCGCACTCGGCCCCGAAGCGCGCCACATCCGCATGGGCCGCGAGATGGTCGAGCCGGCGGTGCCCGGACGCTGAAGACACGCACGCGGGGCGCCTTTTCCGTTGCGAGAAAAGAACGTATTGCGCAAACTGAGCGGCCAGACTTGTTCAAGGAGCGGTCGTGTCGCGCGGGTTGTTGTCCGATGTTCTTCTGGGGGCGGCACTGATGTCGAGTGTCGGCGCCTGTTCGGAGGATATCGGCCACAAGTTCGTCCGGCCCGCTGCCAACCAGTTGGTGTTCGGAGAAACGACCGAGCAGCAGGTGATTGATCTGGAGGGTGCGCCGACAAGACTCCAGCTGGTCAGCAGCCATAAGCTGCTCCAGAAGAAGCCCTTTCCGATCGCCGATATCGACGGCCCGGAATCGCTCCTGAACTACCGGTTCAGCACCAACCCTATCGGCGCCCCGCAAACCCAGGAATGGGCGGCCTACGTGTTCGTCAGGCATCGCCTGTGCGAGTGGAATTTCGAGAGCGACGAGCCGGCGCTATCGACCGATTTCGATCTCGGCAGGGCGCGCGCACTGCATCGCGGCATGAGCCGGGACGACGTGCGAGCCCTCATGGGCGAGCCGACCGGACGAGGCGTCTATCCCTGCGTCCCGCAAGCAGGGTCCGAGCACTGGATCTACGACTACACTCGGACTACGATCTGGCGCACGGTGTCGCGGACAGCCGACATCCTGTTCGACAGTTCGGGACGGATCGCCGACCTGCGGATTTACGCCCACGATACGGCGTCGTGATCCGCTCGCGCCGGGGTCCCCGTCACAGCCCGATGTGATGTTGTCTAAGAGCCTCGACATACGACCAGTTCTTCAGAACACCCTGCTTGTCGAAGATCAGCAACAGCGAGCGCACGTAGATCCGGTCATTCTCGGCGACCGTCATTCCCACGACAGGGATGTAGTCGATCGGCGAGGCGTGCTTTTCGCTGAGATCATAGCGCCACCAGGGGTTGCCGTTCTTGTCGTTGCCGACGTTGCGGGGCGGGCCGAAACTCGCCTGCGCGTCGCCCTCGGTCATCACGCCGGCGGCCAGCTTATGCTCGATGAGCGACATGTTCGCATTGGCGAGGCTCTCGTCGCCGTGTGAACAACCGCTCAGGGCGAGCGCGGCCAGAAACGCGGCAAACAGGCGTCCCATCAGCGACCTTCTTCCGTGCAATCGCGCAACAGTATTGGCACGCAGGCCCGTTCTGCAAGCGTTACGATGATACTCAACCCGGGCCGCCGGCAGATCGAAGAGGTCTTGCCTATTCGCATCCCGAGCATCCGGCAACGCGCCCGGTCCGACGAGGCCTGCGTCGGGGCGGTGCAGGTCGCACGGGACAAGTCGAGGTATCGAGGTGAACAACAGCGAGCTCGCCTCGTCGCCGGGCCACGCGACGCGCGGCTCCAACGACCAAACCTGATAATCAGACCGCCTGCGGGAGGCGCGACCCGCCGTCCCTGCATTGGACGTGTGGCGACTGCGGGACCACATCGCGTCTTTCGGCGGACGGGCTACCAGGGGATGGCGGACGATGAGGGGGCAGGCGAACGGCGCGGCGGCGGAGATGACGGGGATCTCGCCCGGGGCCCCGGGCTACCGGCGCGTGACGCTTGCCTTGTTCCTCGCCGGGCTGGCCACCTTCTCGCTGCTCTATTGCGTGCAACCCCTGCTGCCGCTGCTGGCGGCCGGTTTCCACGTCAGTCCGGCATCCAGCTCGCTGGCGCTGTCGCTCTCCACCGGCGTGCTGGCGCTGGCCATCCTCAACGCCGCACCCTTGTCCGAGGCGTTCGGACGGCGCGGGCTGATGGCGGTCTCCATGCTGCTCGCCGCGCTGCTCAACGTGGCGAGTGCCTGGGCGGGAAGCTGGCCGCTGCTGCTGCTGCTGCGCGCCGCCGAGGGGCTGGCGCTGGGCGGGGTGCCGGCGGTGGCGATGGCCTATGTGGCCGAGGAGATCCATCCCGACGGGCTGGGGCTGGTGATGGGGCTCTATGTCGGCGGCACCGCGTTCGGCGGCATGATCGGCCGGGTGGCGACCGGATGCCTGGCCGAATTCGCCGGCTGGCACTGGGCGCTGGCGATCGTCGGGCTGGCCGACCTGCTGGCAGCCGCCGGCTTCGTCGTGCTGCTGCCGCCCTCGCGCAACTTCCGCCCTGGTCGCGGCCTGTCGGCCGGGCACCATGCGCGCCTGTGGCTCGGCCATCTGCGCGCACCGGGCCTGCTCGGCCTGTTCGCCACCGGCTTCCTGGCGATGGGCGCGTTCGTGACACTCTACAACTACGCGGCCTTCCGCCTGGTGGCGCCGCCCTACCGCCTGTCGCAGACCGGGATCGGGCTCATCTTCGTCTGCTACCTGTTCGGCATCGTCGCCTCCTGGGCCGCCGGCCGCCTGGCCGACCGCCTGCGGCGCGGGCTGGTGATGGTGGGCGGCGTGCTGGTCAGCATCGCGGGCGTGCTGCTGACCCTTGCCGCGCCGCTCGGCTTGATCATCGCCGGCATCGCGCTGATCACGATCGGCTTCTTCGTCACCCACGCGGTGGCCAGCGGCTGGGTCGGGCGGCTCGCCAGGGGGGCGAAAGGCCATGCGGCCTCGCTCTACCTGCTGGCCTACTACATCGGCTCGAGTGTCGCGGGTTCGCTCGGCGGCTGGTTCTGGATCGCGCACGGCTGGGACGGGGTCGCGGGCTTCACCCTGGCGCTGCTCGCCCTCGCCCTGGCTGTGGCATGGCTGCTGCTGGCGGGGGAGAAGACCCGGGCGGCCGGTGAGCCGTCTGCGCGCAGCCCGCGGCCATCCGGCGGGGCGGCGTCGCACTGAGCGTAATCAGCGGCTGGGAGCCCGTCCGGCGGGTGCCTCCAGCCTCAGTCGGGCACGTGCCATGGCGGGGTGCGCGCGCTCAGAAGCTCGCCCAGTCCACCCGGTGCATCCACAGCAGGGCGGCGGCCGGGATCGTCGCCGTCGAGCCGTCGAAGCGGGTCAGCGTGATACTGCCCGGGTCGGAGCGCTGCAGGATGCCGCCGGTGCATTGCGCCGGCGCCTCGCACAGCACCACGCGGTCACCCCCATGCACGGCCGAGCCGGGCGAGACGATCAGCACCCCGCCCTCGCGCCAGCCCGGCTCGAAGGCGGCGGTGTCGAGCCGGATGGCGTAGCTCGCCAGCGGCCGCATCTGGGGCTCGTCCGGCCGCAGCCGGGAGAAGGCGACCTCCGACAGGCGGTGGCTGCCCGCAGCACTGCGCGTCGCCAGCCGCAGGCTGCCGATGGCGCGCGCGCCGCCGACGAGGGCGGTGAAGGTCTCCAGGCTGGCGCCGGTGGCGGCGAGGATCCGGCTCAGGCTTTCCGTGCTCGGCCAGCGCAGCCGCCCGTCGCGCGCGGCGCGCTTCGACCGGTTGAAGGCGGTCGGGTCGAGGCCGGCGGCGCGCGCCAGCCCCGACGCCGACAGCCCCTTCTCGGCTGCCAGCGTGTCGATCGCCCGCCAGATGTCCTCGTGGCGCATGGTCAGCCGGCGGCCTGGATCTCGGCCGCATGACGCGCGCGACCCGCGTCGGTGATCCGGTAGCGATCGTCCGGACCGGCCGCGGCCAAGCCCATCTCCGACAGGCGTCGCAGGCAGGGATGGTCCTGCAGGCCGGGCGGCCGGCCGTCGGCCGAGGCCAGCTTCAGGCGGTGCAGCGCCGAGCGGCAGCAGGTCTCCAGATAGGGCTCATCCCACATGGCGGCAAAATCGCGGCTGGCGGCGGGGGACGCAAGGGCCCGGGGGCAAGTCCTGGGGGGCAAGGCCCGGGGGCAAGCCCTGGGGCAAGCCATGAAGCGGGGCGGCGGTCGATGAGGATTGGCCGGGGCTTTCCTCCGTCCGGCGGTTGCGGCAGGTAGGGGCCGATGCCCGAACTCCTGCGATCTCCGGCCGGCCGACCGGCTCCGCTGCTGCCGATCCGGTTGCCGACCCGGTTGCCGGCGCGATGGCTCCGGCGGCTCGAACCGGAACACGCACACCGCCTGGCGATCAGCGCCCTGCTGCTGGGCCTCGGCGGCCAGTCGCGCCACGCACCGGACCCGCGCCTGCGGGTGCGGGCCATGGGGCTCGAGTTCGCCAACCCGATCGGGCTGGCGGCCGGCTTCGACAAGGATGCTCGGGTGATCCGGCCGCTGGCCAGGCTCGGCTTCGGCTTCGTCGAGGCCGGAACGGTCACCCCCCTGCCGCAGCCCGGCAATCAGCGCCCGCGCCTGTTCCGGCTGGACGAGGACGGCGCGGTGATCAACCGCATGGGGTTCAACAACGGCGGCATCGAGGCCTGCCTCGAGCGGCTGGTGCGCCTGGAGCGGGTGCCGGGCGTGCCGGTCGGGCTCAATGTCGGCATCAACAAGACCGGCGCCGCACCGCTGCGCGACTATCCCGCCCTGGTGCGCGAGGCGGCCCCGTTCGTCGACTACCTGGTGATCAACCTGTCGTCGCCGAACACCCCCGGCCTGCGCGACCTGCAATCGGCGGCCTTCGTCGCCGCGCTGCTGCGCGCGACGCGTGGTGGAGCGGCGGGGAGGCCGCTGCTGATCAAGCTCGCCCCCGACCTGCCGCACGCGGCGCTGGGCGACATCGTCGAGGCGGCGGTGGATGAGGGTGCCGCCGGGCTGATCATCTCCAACACCACCCTTTCCCGCCCGCCCGGGCTGCGCTCGCCGCACGCGCGCGAGACGGGCGGCCTGTCGGGGCGCCCGTTGCTCGCGCCCAGCACGGCGATGCTCGCCGCCGTCGCGCGCGCGGCGCGCGGCCGGCTCACCCTGATCGGCTGCGGCGGCATCGAGACGGCGGCACACGTGCTCGAGAAGGTCCGCGCGGGGGCCGACCTGGTGCAGATCTATACCGGCTTCGTGCTGCACGGACCCGGGCTGGTCGACCGGCTGGCCGCGGACCTCGCGTCGATGCTGTCGGCACGCGGCGTGCAGAGCCTGGCGCAGTTGAAGGGGGAGGGAGCGTGACCCGACATCTGTCCGGCCTGGCCGGGCTCGCCCACGAGTATGACGGCTTCATCGTCGATCTGTGGGGTTGCGTGCATGACGGGCTGGCCCCCTATCCGGGCGCCATCGACTGTCTGCGCCGGCTGCAGGCGGCAGGCAAGCGGGTGGTGCTGCTGTCCAACGCGCCGCGCCGCTCGCGGCTGGCGCGCGAGCAGTTGCGCGCCATGGGGCTCGCCGACAACGAGTACAGCGCGATCCTGACCAGCGGCGAGGCAACCCGCTCCGCCCTGATCGCGCCGCGCAGCGACCCGCGCCTCGTCGGGCTGGGCAGCGTCGCCCTGCATATCGGCCCGCCGCGTGACCGCAGCATCTTCGAGGACACTGGGCTTGCGCTGGTGGATGACCCCGCACGGGCAGGCTTCGTCGTGGTGACCGGACTGCCGGAGGATACCGGCACCGACGAGCCGGTGGGCGACGCCGAGAGCCTGACGCCGCTGCTGCGTGACTGCGTGGCGCGCGGGCTGCTGATGATCTGCGCCAACCCCGACATCGAGATCGTGCGCGGCGGCCGGCGGATCCTGTGTGCGGGGCTGATCGCCCGCCGCTACGAGCTGCTGGGCGGCCGGGTGGTCGATTTCGGCAAGCCGTACCCGGAGGTCTACCGCGAGGTGGAGACGATGCTGGCCGGCATCGCGCGGGCGCGGATCCTGGCGGTGGGCGACGCGCTGGCGACCGACATCGCCGGCGCCCGGGCGGCGGGGATCGATTCCGCCTGGGTGCTGGGCGGCATCCATGCCGAGTTCCTCGGCGGCGACACTGCCCTTGCCGAACGCGAAGCAAGCGGGGCCGGCCTGCACCCCGTGGCCACGGTGCCCGCCCTTGTCTGGTAGCCGCCGCTGACCGGGACCGAGCGGGAGCTGCCATCAGCCGGTAGGGTGCGGTGAGGTCGGCCGGAACTTCTGCTAGTGTCAGGCCACCGACGATGGAGAGGCCGTGCGCATGACGCAGATAGCGGTTCTGATACCCTGCTATAACGAGGAGGTCGCGATCGGCAAGGTGGTCGCCGACTTCCGGGCCAGCCTTCCGGACGCCACCATCTATGTCTACGACAACAACTCGCGCGACGGCACGGCGGCCGCGGCCCGTGCGGCCGGCGCGGTGGTCCGGCGCGAAACCCTGCAGGGCAAGGGCTATGTCGTGCGCCGCATGTTCGCCGACATCGATGCCGACATCTACGTGCTGGTCGACGGCGACGACACCTACGAGGCGCGCGACGCGCCGCGCATGGTGCGCATGATGCTCGACGAGCAGCTCGACATGGTCAACGGCACGCGCGTGACCGAGATCAAGGCCGCCTACCGGCGCGGCCACCGGTTCGGCAACGCCATGCTGACCGGCATCGTCCGCTGGGTGTTCGGCAGCCGGATCAGCGACATGCTGTCCGGCTACCGGGTGTTCTCGCGGCGCTTCGTCAAATCCTTCCCCGCGCTCGCCGTGGGGTTCGAGACCGAGACCGAATTCACCGTCCATGCGCTCGAGCTGTGCATGCCGATCGGCGAGCTGACCACCGCCTATCGCGACCGTCCACCCGGCTCGACCTCCAAGCTGCGCACCTACACGGACGGCATCCGGATCCTGCGCATGATCCTGGGGCTGGTGAAGGAGGAGCGGCCGCTGCAGTTCTTCTCCGGGTGCGGCGCGCTGCTGTTCCTGGTCGGACTGCTGTGCGGCGTGCCGGTGATCGTGCAGTTCCTGCACAGCGGCCTGGTGCCGCGCCTGCCGACAGCAGTGCTGGCCACCGGACTGGTGCTGCTGTCCTTCCTGGCCTTCGCCTGCGGGTTGATCCTCGATTCCGTGGCCCGCGCCCGCAAGGAGGTCAAGCGCCTCGCCTACCTGTCGATCGCGCCGGTGGGCGAGGCCAGCCTGACGCTGCGCCGGGTCGGCTGACACCGGGCGCGCCCGGCCAGGTGCGCCAGCGGGTTTGCCAGGGGGTTGGCCGGGGGGCTTGCCGTAAGCTCTACTGCCGCCGCCGCAGGCCGTGGGTCAGGCGTGGCCCACGGCGCTCGACAGGCGGATCGGATCGATGTTGAGCGAGCCCAGCGCCCGGTGCCACTTGCTGTCATGGTCGGTGCCGAACACGATGGTCTCGCTGGCCGGGGCGGACAGCCAGGCATTCTGCTGGATCTCCTCCTCGAGCTGGCCGGGGGCCCAGGTGGCGTGGCCGAGTGCCAGCAGCGCCTGGCGCGGGCCCGCGCCGTCGGCGATCACCTTGAGCACGTCGAGGCTGGCGGTCAGCACGATGCCGCGATCCACCGACAGGCTGCCGTCGCCGGTCCAGTCGGCGCTGTGCAGCACGAAGCCGCGCGAGTTCTCCACCGGGCCGCCGGCGCACAGCGTGATCCGCCGGCGTGGCGGGACCGGAGCGACACCGAGCTGCTCGAGCAGTTCGTCGAAGCCGGGCTGGCTCAGGCGGCGGTTGATGACCAGGCCCATCGCGCCGTCCTCGGCGGAATGGGCGCACAGGAAGACAACGCTCTGGGCGAAGGGCGAGGACACCAGGGCCGGCATCGCGACCAGGAGCCGCCCGGTCAGGCCGGCCTCGAGATGGGGTTGCAGGGCGAACATCGAAGACAGATGTGGCAAAAGCCAGCGGCGGTGCAAGCCTGCCCATCCGATAGTGGGAACCCGGCACCGTGGGGAGCCGGCAGGGGGCCTTTTCGCCGCGGCCGGGAGGCGCCAAGCTGGCCCGGTGCCCACCGTCGAGGATAGTATGACCATGGCAGCAACCACCGCGCAGCACGGCTTACCGTGGACGGTCCTGGTGACCGGCGCCAGCTCCGGCTTCGGCCAGGCGATCGCCGAGCGGTTCGTGGCCGATGGCCACCGGGTGATCGCCGCCGCCCGGCGCCGCGATCGCCTCGACGCGCTGGCCGCCTCGCTCGGCCCGAACCTGCTGCCGATGGTGCTCGACATCACCGATGCGCAGGCCGTCGCCGCCCTGCCCGGCAGCCTGCCGGAGGGCTGGCGCGAGGTCGGCGTGCTGGTCGCCAATGCCGGCCTCGCCCTCGGCCTCGGGCCGGCCTACGAGGTCGAGCTGTCGGACTGGGAGCGGATGGTGGCGACCAACGTCACCGGCCTGATGCAGATCGTCCACGCGCTGCTGCCCGGCATGGTCGAGCGCGACCGCGGCCACGTGGTGACAATCGGCAGCATCGCCGGCAACTACCCCTATCCGGGCGGCAACGTGTACGGCGCCACCAAGGCCTTCGTCCGCCAACTGGTGCGCAACCTCAAGGCCGACCTCGCCGGAACCAGCGTGCGGGTGACCGACGTGGCGCCTGGCCTGTCGGGGGGCAGCGAGTTCAGCCAGGTGCGGTTCGGTGGCGACGCGGCCAAGGCGGCCAAGGTCTATGAAGGCACCACGCCGCTCTCGCCGCCCGACATCGCCGAGGCGGTGGCCTGGGCGGTCAGCCTGCCGGCGCACGTCAACATCAACGTCATCGAGATGATGCCGACCTGCCAGGGGCCGGGTGCCTTCACGATCAAGCGTCGTGGCGGGTAAGCGGGCGCGCGCCGAGCGCGTCGCCTCCCTCGTCGAGCGCTACCGCGTCACGGGCGGACGCAAGTTCCGGCTCGCCAAGTGCGATCCCGGCGAGAGCCCGGGGATCGGCAAGAAGGAAGCCCAGAAGCGGCTCGAGGCCGGCGTGCAGCGCCTCTCGGTGCTGCAGCAGCTGCTCTACGCCGACGGCGAATGGGCGCTGCTCATGGTGCTGCAGGCGATGGATGGCGGCGGCAAGGACGGCACGATCGCCCACGTCATGTCGGGGGTGAACCCGCAGGGCGTGGTCGTGCACTCGTTCAAGCAGCCCGGTCCGGTCGAGCTGGGCCACGATTTCCTGTGGCGCATCCATGATGCGCTGCCCAGCCGCGGCCAGATCGGCATCTTCAACCGCAGCCACTACGAGGAGGTGCTGGTCGCACGGCTGCACAGCGCGGTGATCGACAAGCAGAAGATCCCCGCCCGGCTGCGTCACGACTCGTTCTGGGAGCACCGCTATCAGGACATCCGCAATTTCGAGCTCTACATCGCCCGGCAGGGCATCGTGCCGGTCAAGTTCTTCCTGCACCTGTCGCGCGAGGAGCAGCGCCAGCGCCTGCTCGCCCGCCTCGACGATCCGACCAAGCTGTGGAAGTTCTCGCCCGGCGACCTGCAGGAACGCGCCCGGTGGGACGAGTACCAGGAGGCCTACGAGACGGCGATCCGCGAGACGGCCGCCCCCGAGGCGCCCTGGTACGTGGTGCCGGCCGACAATAAATGGTTCGCCCGGATGATCGTGGTCGAGGCGCTGATCGAGACGCTGGAGAGCCTGCCGCTGAAGACGCCGGCTGCGGCGAACGAGACGGCACTCGCCGAAGCCCGCCAGCAGCTCGAGCGCGAGGTGCGCTGAGCGACCGCCAGGGACCGGGGGATGCGACAGGGGGCCCGGATCGAGCCCGGGTCCCGGTCACAGGGCGCCGGTCCGGGCTCGTTCTCAGACCTCGTTGAGCCCGCCGCCGACCACGATCTCGCTGCCGGTGACATAGGTGGCGTCGGCGGCGAGATAGAGTGCGGTCCTGGCCACCTCGTCCGCCGTGCCGACCCGGCCGAGCGGGATCTGCGCCTTCATGCCGTCGAGGAAGCCCTCGATCTGCTCGCGGCTCATTCCCGTCTTGCCGAAGATCGGCGTCTCGATCGGGCCGGGGCTGATGGTGTTCACCCGGATGTTGCGCGGGCCGAGCTCGGCGGCGATCGTCCGGCCGAAGGAGCGCAGGGCCGCCTTGGTCGCCGAATAGACGCTGGCGCTCGGCATGCCCGCCGAGCCCGCCGTCGAGCCGGTCAGGATGATCGAGCCGCCATCGGGCATCACCGGGACGGCATGCTTGATGACGAAATAGGCGCCGCGCACATTGATGGCGAACTGCCGGTCGAAGAACGCCTCGTCGACCGCCTCGAGGGGCGCGAACTGGCCGATGCCGGCATTGACGAACAGCACGTCGATGCGCCCGTGCCGGGCGGCGACCTGATCGATCATCGCCCTGGTGGCGGTGGTGTCGGCCTGGTCGGCCTCGACCACCTCGATGCCGGGGAGTTCGCTCCGCGCGGCGGCCAGTGTGGCCTCGTTGCGGCCGGTGACGACCACGTGCGCCCCTTCGGCCTGGAACAGTCTGGCGGTCGCGGCACCGATGCCGGTGGTGCCGCCGGTGATGAGTGCGATCTTGCCGTCGAGCTTCGCCATGAGCCTCGTCCTTGTCTGGCCGGTTCCTCGTCGCTGAACCCGGCTGGGCGTAAATGGACCCTGCGGTCCAATAGCCGACCATCCGACACGGACGTCGGATCGTCAAGACGTTGGATCGTCAGGGCGGGGACAGGTTATGACGGCGCCATGACAGCAAGAACCAACCGGGGCGAGGCGACCCGGGCGCGCATCCTCGAGGCGGCCCAGACGCTGGTCGCCAGGCGCGGGGTGGCAGGGACCAGCCTCGACGACATCATGGCGGCAAGCGGCACCAGCAAGTCGCAGCTCTACCACTACTTCGCCGACCGCGACGCGTTGATGTGCGCTGTGGTGGAGGCGCAGGCCAGCCGGGTCATCGGCATCCAGGAATCGTGCCTGTCGGCCGTGCGCTCGCTCGGGGATCTGCGGACGTGGCGCGACGGGATCGTGGCGGCGAGCCGGGAGCGCGGCGGCGCCGGCGGCTGCCCGATCGGTTCGCTGGCCAGCGAACTGGCCGAACAGTCCGAGGACGCCCGGGCGCGCCTGGCGGAAAGCTTCCGGCGCTGGGAGTCCTGTCTGGCGGCCAGTTTCGAGACCATGCGGCAGAGCGGAACGCTGGACGGCCAGGCCGAGCCGGCGGGACTGGCCACCGCGGTCATCGCGGCCCTGCAGGGTGGGCTGCTGCTCGCCCAGACCAGCCGGGCGACCAGGCCGCTGGAGCTGGCACTCGACATGGCGCTCGACCATGTCGGACGTCATGCAGCCGGGGCGGACGCCACACGCGCCGGACCCGCGCTCCAGGGCGGCTGATCCCGGCTGCGAAGTCCCCGGGAGCGGAGCTGAGAGCGGGCCCTCAGGGCAGGGTGGGAAGTGGCGCCCGCGGCCTCCCGGCAACGGGCGCCTGGAACCTCAGCCGGCCGCTTCCGGCTCACGCTCGGCGCCGCCCTCGTCGCCGTCGCTCTCACCCGCGGCGGGGCCTGCCGGCGTCGCCTCGATGAAGTCGAAGGCGAGCTTGCCGTCGCGCAGGCTGACCTTGACCGAGCCGCCCTTGACCAGCCGGCCGAACAGCAGCTCCTCGGCCAGCGGCTTCTTGATGTGCTCCTGGATGACGCGGCCAAGGGGGCGTGCGCCATAGAGCCGGTCGTAGCCGCGCTCGGCGAGCCACTCCTTGGCGGCCGAGGACAGCTCGATGGTGACGTTGCGGTCGGCGAGCTGCGCCTCGAGCTGCATGACGAACTTCTCGACCACCTGGGCCACGATCTCGGGCGAGAGGGCGGCGAACGGGATGATCGCATCGAGGCGGTTGCGGAACTCGGGCGTGAAGACGCGCTTGATCGCCTCCTCGTCCTCGCCGGCCCGGCTGTCGCGGCCGAAGCCCACCGCCTCGCGGGTGAGATCGGAGGCGCCCGCATTGGTCGTCATGATCAGGATGACGTTGCGGAAATCCACCGTCTTGCCGTTGTGGTCGGTGAGCTTGCCGTGGTCCATCACCTGCAGCAGGATGTTGTAGAGATCCTGGTGGGCCTTCTCGATCTCGTCGAGCAGCAGCACCGCGTGCGGATGCTGGTCGATGCTGTCGGTCAGCAGCCCGCCCTGGTCGAAGCCGACATAGCCGGGTGGCGCGCCGATCAGCCGCGAGATGGAGTGGCGCTCCATGTATTCGGACATGTCGAAGCGGATCAGCTCGATGCCGAGTGTCGCGGCGAGCTGCTTGGCCACCTCCGTCTTGCCCACACCGGTGGGGCCGGAGAACAGGTAGTTGCCGATCGGCTTCTCGGCGTCGCGCAGCCCGGCGCGCGACAGCTTGATCGCGGCCGCCAGGGCCTCGATCGCGCGATCCTGGCCGAACACCATCGCCTTGAGGTCGCGCTCGAGCGAACGCAGCGTTTCCTTGTCGTCGGCCGAGACGCTCTTGGGCGGGATGCGGGCGATCTTGGCCACGATCTCCTCGACGTCGCGCAGGGTCACCGTCTTGCGACGCTTGCCCTCGGGCAGCAGCATGCGCGAGGCGCCGACCTCGTCGATCACGTCGATCGCCTTGTCCGGCAGCTTGCGGTCATGGATGTATTTGGCGGCGAGCTCGACCGAGGCGCGGATCGCCTCCTCGGTGTAGCGCACCTTGTGGTGCTTCTCGTAGTTGGCCTTGAGCCCGCGCAGGATCTTGACCGCGTCCTCGATGTTCGGCTCGTTGACGTCGATCTTCTGGAACCGGCGCACCAGCGCGCGGTCCTTCTCGAAATAGTTGCGGAACTCCTTGTAGGTGGTCGAGCCGATGCAGCGCAGCGTGCCCTGGGCCAGTGCCGGCTTGAGCAGGTTGGATGCATCCATCGCCCCGCCGGAGGTCGCACCGGCGCCGATCACCGTGTGGATCTCGTCGATGAACAGGATGCCGCCCGGATTGTTCTCGAGCTCGGTGACCACCGCCTTGAGCCGCTCCTCGAAATCACCGCGGTAGCGCGTGCCGGCGAGCAGCGCGCCCATGTCGAGCGCGTAGATGGTCGACTTGGCCAGCACCTCCGGCACGTCGCCCTCGACGATGCGCTTGGCCAGCCCTTCGGCGATCGCCGTCTTGCCCACACCCGGGTCGCCCACATAGAGCGGGTTGTTCTTGGTCCGGCGGCACAGGATCTGGATGGTGCGCTCGATCTCCTGGTCGCGCCCGATCAGCGGGTCGATCTTGCCCGACAGCGCCTTCTTGTTGAGGTTGACGCAATAGGCGGACAGGCCGTCCTGGTTCTTGCCGGACCGGCCACGCTCCTCGCGCTCGCCCTCGGCGCCGTCACCGCTGCTGCTGCCCGAAACCGGGCGCTGGGCGGAACGGCCGGGAGCCTTGGCGATGCCGTGCGAGATGAAGTTGACCGCGTCCAGCCGGGTCATGTCCTGGAGCTGGAGGAAATAGACCGCGTGGCTTTCGCGCTCGGAGAACAGTGCGACCAGCACGTTGGCGCCGGTGACCTCGTCGCGGCCGGAAGACTGGACATGGATCGCGGCGCGCTGCACCACGCGCTGGAAGGCGGCGGTGGGCTTGGGTTCGGTGGCGCGCTCGGAGGCGAGCCCGGCGAGATCCTTGTCGAGGAATTCGGTCAGATCGGCGCGGATCTTGTCGAGGTCCACGCCGCAGGCCCGCAGAACGGTCGCGGCGTCGCTATCGTCGACCAGGCCGAGAAGAAGATGCTCCAGCGTTGCGTATTCGTGCCGGCGCTCGCCGGCGAGCGACAGGGCACGGTGGAGCGTCTGTTCAAGATTGCGGGACAGCATTGATGACGCTCCTTTGGATCGAGGCGAGCTGTGCGCTCCCGGTTTTTGCCCCCGGGTCCAATCCCCGCGGGCGGGCCCCGGTCTGAACAGGTCCCGGTCTGAGCAGGTCCCGGTGCCAGGCACCGGCCGGCCTTCTGACCGCGACGGGTATCTTTGGAGGCTTTTGGCCGGAAGGCCAGCGAAAACGCGCCACCAGACGGGCGCCGAGCCCGATATGGTGTCTCCCTGCCTTGGTGGAAGAGGCTGTGGCGGTTCACAGCAGGCGGAGGGCGCCCTCGGCGGCGCGGCGCTCGCGGCCAACGCGGCAGGCAGGCCCCGGCGGCTTGGCAGTGGCGGCCAGGCCGTGGCGGCTTGGCAGTGGTGGCCAGGCAGTGGTGGCGAGACCGTGGCGGGGGGCGGCCGCAAGCCGCACTCCGCTCCGCGCTCGCGGCTCGCCCTTTTCGCCGCGCATGGTCTTGCCCGGCGACTAGTCCTTCTCGATGGTGCATTGCAGGGGATGCTGGTTCTGGCGGGCCAGATCCATCACCTGCGTCACCTTCGTTTCGGCGACCTCGTAGGTGAACACGCCGCACACGCCGACGCCGCGCTTGTGGACATGCAGCATGATGCGGGTCGCCTCGTCGCGGTTCTTCTGGAAGAAGCGCTCGAGGACATGCACGACGAATTCCATCGGCGTGTAGTCGTCGTTGAGCATCAGGACCTTGTACATCGCCGGCTTGCGCGTGCGCGGCCGCGTCTTGACGACGACACCGGTGGCCGGTCCGTTGCCCGTGTCGCGATCGCCGCCCGGACCGTTCGGGTCGACGGGGCCGGCCGGTGTGTTCTTGCCCGGTTCACTCATGATGACGCTCAGTTGGTGGCAGGCCGCCGACTGCGCAAGAAGCGGCGCCGGCGAGCCGTCCGGATCCCGCCAGCACCGCCTGGCCGCGTCGGCGCTGTCCGCGCCAAGCGTCGTCCGGATGGGACGATCAGGGACGAGGGACGACGGCGAACAGATCTTCAGGGTCGGCATGGCACGATCTTATCGGATGCCGGGGGTTTGATAAAAGCACCTGAGGCGGCTCTGCGGCGATCGCGCGCGCGGTGCCGGCCGGCAGCCAGGCGAGTCGCCGAGGCTCCCTGGCCGATAGCCCGCCTGGTCCTTTGCCCGGCGCTTCGTTTGCGTTGCTCTGGGGCTGGGGCAGAAAATCCCGCCAAGCCCCGGAAACTGGCCGGAATTTTCTGGACGCGCGGAAGCGCGACACGTTACGTTCAATCATCACGCCAAAGCGAGGCTGCCGTTGCGACGGCGTCGTCCGGTTCGGCTATGACCCGGTTTCTGGTCATGGCCCGGCCTTGGCCATGACGCGGTCCGGGGAACCACCCGGCCCGTGGCATGGCACGGCGTGCGCTCCGCCCGCGTCGCGAGCGGCGTGATGCTTTGGGCGGTGACCGGGAGACGCGCACCAGCCGGTGCGACGTGGCGGGGGAACGGATGGCGGACAGGAAAGCTGTGGCCGGCGGCAGATTTTGGCTGCGGCTTCTGGTTGCCGGGATCGGCTGCGGCGGCGCCCTGGCGGCGACCGCGACTGAGGCCCGCGCCCAGTATGTCGGCCGGCTCAGCTCCTTCGTCGTCGATGCCCGGACCGGCCAAGTGCTCGAGCAGACCAATCCGGACCTGCAACGCTATCCGGCCAGCCTGACCAAGCTGATGACGCTCTATTTGACGTTCCAGGCCCTGCGCGATGGCCGGATCGCGCTTGACCAGCCCGTGCCGGTTTCGGCCCACGCCGCGTCCATGGAGCCGTCCAAGCTCGGCATCGTTCCGGGCACCTACATGACGGTGGAGCAGGGCATCCTGGCGCTGGTCACCAAGTCGGCCAATGACGCGGCCTGCGCGCTCGGCGAGATGCTCGGCGGCGGCAGCGAGCCGCGATTCGCGCAGATCATGACCCAGCAGGCCCGCCTGCTCGGCATGACGGGGACGACCTTCCGCAACGCCTCGGGCCTGCCGGACCCGGACCAGGTCTCGACGGCGCGCGACTTCGCCGTCCTGGCGCGCCACCTGATCACCGACTTCCCGGACCAGTACCATTATTTCGACGTGCCCGCCTTCATGTTCCACGGCCGCTATATCGGCAACCACGACCCGATGCTCGAGATCTATCCCGGAGCCGACGGGCTGAAGACCGGCTACACCGCCGAGGCCGGGCACAACATGGTGTCCTCGGCGCAGCGCGGCAACGTGCGGCTGATCGGCGTCGTGCTCGGCGCGCGGTCCAATCCGCAGCGCTCCGCCATCATGGCCGGCCTCCTCGACCAGGGCTTCGAGCAGGAAGGCGTGCCCGTGCTGCCGCACATGGTGCCGCACCGTCTGCGCGGCGGCGTGGCGCTGGTGTCCGACACCACCGCCGGCCGCGGCCGGCACGGCCGGCGCGGGCGGCACGGCCATATGCACCTCGCCGCCGTGTTCGGCTCGGTCCGCCACCTGCTGCACCGCAGCCACTACATGCATCCGGCGCGGCACGGCGTGCGGATCCATCGCGTGCTCGCCCGCGGCCCGTTCCTGCACGGCCCTCATGGCGTGCGGGTGCAGCGCGCGCTGGCCCGCGGCCGGCATCTGCTGCACCTGCCGCTCACCCGCACCGCCGGCCTGTCCGACCGGGGCTCGGACGGCTAGCCGCGCGGCAGCCGGCCTGCCGACGGCGAGCCCCGGGGCGGGCCGCTTTGGTCCTTGCTTTGCCCCCTCCGCCCCCTCATTTTCTCCGGCGGCGTGTGTGACGACCGCTTGACGCGGAGGAGGGCGGTATGGACGGCGAAACGGACGGACGACACATCATCCTCCATCCGACGGAGCATTTCGAAGGCATGCGTGCCGCCGGGCGCCTGGCTGCCGCCACGCTCGACATGATCACGCCGCACGTCCGCGCCGGGGTGACGACCGACAGCCTCGACCGGCTGATCGACGAGTTCACCCGCGACCACGGGGCGCTGCCCGCCACCCTCAACTATCGCGGCTATCCGAAATCCTGCTGCATCTCGATCAACCATGTGGTCTGCCACGGCATCCCGGGCGAACGGCAGCTGCAGGACGGCGACATCCTCAACATCGACGTCACCTCGATCCTCGACGGCTGGTTCGGCGACAGCAGCCGGATGTATGCGGTGGGCCCGGTTCCGCGCCGCGCGGCGGTGCTGATCGATGTCACCTACGAGGCCCTGCAGCGCGGGCTGGCCGCCGTGCAGCCGGGCCGCACGCTGGGAGATCTCGGCCATGCCATCCAGAGCTATGTGGAAGCGCAGCGCTTCTCGGTGGTGCGCGATTTCTGCGGCCACGGCATCGGCCAGCGCTTCCACGAGGCGCCGAACATCCTGCATTTCGGCAAGCCCGGCCAGGGCACTGTGCTGCAGCCCGGCATGTTCTTCACCATCGAGCCGATGGTGAATGCCGGCCGCCCGGACGTAAAAATCCTCGAAGACGGCTGGACAGCCGTGACCCGAGACCGGAGTCTGTCGGCCCAGTTCGAGCACATGATCGGGGTCACGGAAGACGGATGCGAAATCTTCACGCTCTCGCCTGCGGGTCTGCACAAGCCACCCTACCGGGCCGCAGCCTGAAGAAGCCTGCGCGGCTCCTCGCCGCGCTCCTCCTCGCCTCCGCCTCGCTGCCGGCGACAGGCATCGGCTCGCCCGCCGCCGCCCGCGACCCGCTTGATTTCGCCGGTGCCACGCAGGCGCGGGACCCGGCGGCACCTGTCGGCGCGCCGCACGGCATGGTGGTCACCGCGCAGTCCCTCGCCTCCGAGGTCGGCGCCCGGATCCTGGCGAGCGGCGGCAACGCGGCCGACGCGGCGGTCGCCGTGGCCTACGCCCTGGCCGTGGTCTACCCGGCGGCGGGCAATATCGGCGGCGGCGGCTTCATGACCCTCAAGCGCCCCGGCCATCCGGCAGTGTTCATCGATTTCCGCGAGCACGCGCCGCTGGCCGCGACCGAGACCATGTACCAGGACAAGGACGGCAACGTGGTCCCGGGCCTGTCGCTGCATGGCTGGAAGGCGGTGGGCGTGCCGGGGACGGTGGCCGGCATGGAGCTGGTGCTGCGCACCTACGGCTCGCTGCCGCGCGCGGCGGTGATGGCGCCTGCCATCCGGCTGGCGCGCGACGGCTTCGTGCTCGGCCCGAACGACGCGGCGCTGCTGCACACCTCCACCCATGCCTTCCAGACCGACCTGGCGGCCGGGAAGATCTTCCTGCGCCCCGACGGCACGCCGTGGCAGGTCGGCGACCGGCTGGTGCAGGCCGACCTGGCGCGCACCCTGCAGGCGATCAGCGAGCGCGGGGCATCGGCCTTCTATGACGGAGCGCCGGCGCGGGCGATCGTGGCGGCCAGCGAGACGGGCGGCGGCATCCTGTCGCTGCGCGACTTCACGAGCTACAAGGCCCGCACCCTGCGGCCGGTGAGCTGCACCTATCACGGCCTGCATGTCGACACCGCCCCCCCACCCTCCGGCGGTGGCGTGGCGTTGTGCGAGATCCTCGACATCCTGTCCGGCTACGACATGCGCGGCCTCGGCTTCCACAGCGTGGCCGCCGTGCAGCACGAGATCGAGGCGATGCGCCGCGCCTATGCCGACCGCCAGAACCTGGGCGACCCGGCCTTCGTGCACAACCCGCTCGCCCGCCTGCTGAGCCCAGCCTATGCCGCTCGCGTGCGCCGCGAGACGCCGAGCGACCATGCACTGCCGTCGGCCGACGTGGCGCCGATGCAGCTCGCCGGCGGTGCGCCGGTGGAGAAGCAGGAAACCACCCACTACTCGGTCGTCGACCGCAGCGGCATGGCGGTCGCAGTCACCTACACGCTGAACGGCTGGTTCGGCGCCGGGGTGGTCGCTCCGGGCACGGGGGTCACGCTCAACGACGAGATGGACGATTTCTCCAGCAAGCCGGGCGTGTCCAACATGTTCGGCATCGTCGGCAGCAAGGCCAACGAGATCGAGCCCGGCAAGACACCGCTTTCCTCCATGTCGCCCACCATCCTGTCGCGCGACGGCGTCCCGGTCATGGTGATCGGCTCGCCCGGCGGCTCGCTGATCCCGACCATCACCCTGTCGGCGATCCTCGGCGTGGTCGATTACGGCCAGACGATCCAGCAGGCGATCGATGACGGGCGGATCCACGAGCAGTGGCATCCGGAGACGGTCTGGATCGAGCCGGGCGCGCTCTCGGAGCCGGTGGAGAAGGCGCTGGTCGCCGAGGGCTACGGCTTCAAGCAGCACGACCCGTGGGGCTCGGCGGAAGGCATCCTGGTCGGCGCCCCGGCACTCGGCGCCCCGGCACTCGGCGTCAGGGCGGTCGGCGACGACCGGGTGTATGGCGGCGTGGACCGCCGTCATCCGGGCGGTGCCGCGATCGGCGAGTGAGACGCTAGGCGCCGGCGGACCGGCGCCGCCGGTCGGACGGTCGGCGGCACGGGCCGGTTCGGCTCCGGTGTGACGAACGTCGCCCGGGCAGCGTCCGGCGCTGCTGGCACGCCTCATGCCCTGCTACGCCCTTGCTCTGGTACGCTTCATGCTCGGTCACGTGTGCCGCAGACCCAGGGCGCTGCGTCGAGGCGGAGATGTGCCGGATGCGGATTGAATCCTCGGACGTCGCGGGCGTGATGCAGGGCGTGGGTCCCGCGTCGCGCACTCTGCGGCTGGATCGTGTGTTCTGGAGCCATTTCTCGCCCAACCTGGCGCCGGCCGCCTGGGTGATCGGCGTGCTGGTGGCCAGCCTGGTGCCCGACCGGCCCTTGGCCCTGCTGCTGCTGGTCTTAGGCAATCTGCTGGGCGCGCTGCCGGTGGCCGCCTGCGCCACCATGGGGCCGCAGACCGGGCTGCCGCAGATGGAGATGTCGCGCTTCGCCTTCGGCAGCACCGGCAAACGCCTGCCGGCGCTGATCAACTGGCTGGGCTGTGTCGGCTGGGACGCGGTCAACAACGTGCCGTCCACCATTGCGCTCGTCCTGCTGGCGCGGCATTTCGGCCTGCCGCTGCCCTTCTGGCTGGCACTCGGGCTGCTCGGCATGCTGCAGCTTCTGGCCGGTGCCGCGGGGCACGACATGGTGCAGGCGATCGAGCGCAATCTCGGCTACGTCCTGCTCGCCGCCTTCGCCCTGACCGGCATCGTCGCGGCGCTGCACGGGCCGGCCCCGGGCCCGGCGAGGGGGGTGGCGGTGGATCTGCCCGACCTGGTGCTCGCGGTCGCCGCGGTCGCCAGCTTCAACATGGCATGGGCGCCCTTTGCCTCGGACTACACGCGCTACCTGCCGGCAACGACACCGGTCCGCCACGTCTTCTGGCTGACCCTGGCGGGCGTGTTCAGCTCGGCCCTGCTGATGGAGGTGTTCGGCGTGCTGACCGCCGCTGCGATAGGCGACCCCTCGCCAGGAGCGGTGATCGGCGGCCTGCAGAGCCTCACCGGCCGGCTGGCCCCGGTGGCGCTCGCCGCGGTCGCCCTGTCGTCGGTGGCGATCAATGCCGCCAACGACAACTCCGCCGCCTACGGGCTGATCTCGGCCGGGGTGCGCCTCAACCGCCCGCTGAGTGCTGTGCTCACCGCGTGCCTCGCGTATCTGCTCGCGGCCTGGGGCGAGGGCCGCTTCACCGTGCTGTACGAGAACGCGCTCCTGCTCGCGCTCTACTGGGTCGCACCCTGGGCCGGCATCGTGCTGACCGACTGGGCGATGCGCCGCCGGTCGGGCCTGCCGCTCGCAGCACCGCCGGGCTGGGGGCCGTCGGCCAGCCTGTTCGTCGCGGTGTCGATCGTCACGGTCGTGCTGTTCTCGTCGACGCCGCTCTATGTCGGGCCGGTGGCGCGGCTGCTCGGTGGCGCCGACCTCGGCTCCCTTGCCGGCTTCCTGCTGGCCGCCGGCGGACAGGCACTGCTGCTGCGCCGGACGCGACGGTCGGCGCGTCAGCCCGGCGGCAGGCCGGCATGATCGACCTGCTCCTGGTCGGCGGCATCCTCGCCGACGGCCGCGCGGCCGATATCGCCATCGTTGGCGACACCATCGCCGCCGTCGAGCCCTCCTTTGCCGGCGACTGCGCGCGCCGGATCGACATCTCCGGCCGCCTGGTCACGGCGCCCTTCATCGACAGCCACTTCCATCTCGACAGCACGCTGTCGGCCGGGATCCCGCGCTACAACCGGAGCGGCACGCTGCTCGAGGGGATCGCGATCTGGAACGAGCTCAAGCCGACCCTGACCGAGCAGACGATCCATGACCGCGCCCGGCGGCTGTGCGAGATCGCGGTAGCGCGCGGCAATCTCGCCATCCGCTCCCATGTCGATATCGGCGACCCGGCACTGCGCGGTGTGCGGGCGCTGCTCGCCCTGCGCGACGAGATGCGCCCCTGGATCGACATCCAGCTCGTGGCGTTCCCGCAGGAGGGCTATTTCCGCCGGCCGGACTCCGCTTCGCTGCTGCAACAGGCGATCGAGCTCGGCGTCGATGCCATAGGCGGCATCCCGCATTTCGAGCGGACGCGGGAACAGGGTGCGGAGTCGATCGCGGCCCTCTGCCGGCTGGCGGCCGACCACGGCCTGCCGGTCGACCTGCATTGCGACGAGACCGACGATCCCCAGTCGCGCCATGTCGAGACGCTCGCCGCCGAGGTGGTGCGGCACGGGCTGGAGGGCCGGGCCACGGGCTCGCACCTCACCTCCATGCACGGCTTCGACAATGCCTATGCCGACAAGCTGGTCGCGCTGATGGCCGAAGCCGAGCTGTCGGTGGTGGCCAACCCGCTGATCAACATCACCCTGCAGGGTCGCTACGATCCCTATCCCAAGCGCCGCGGCATGACCCGCGTGAAGGAGCTGCTGGCCGCCGGCATCACCACCGGCTTCGGGCATGATTGCGTGCTCGACCCCTGGTACCGGCTCGGCAGCCACGACATGCTGGAGGTGGCCTCGATGGGCGCCCATGTCGGCCACATGACGGGCGAGGCCGACCTGCGCGCCTGCTTCGAGGCGGTCACCACCAACGCCGCCCGGATCATGCGCTTGGAGCGCTACGGCATCGCGCCCGGCTGCCGGGCCGATCTGGTGGTGCTGCAGGCGGCCGACCCGATTGAGGCGATCCGGCTGCGCGCCACCCGGCTGATGGTGCTCAGGGCGGGCCAGGTCATCGCCGAGACGGCGCCCTCGACGACCAGGCTGTCGCTCGGCTCGCCGTCGGTGCTCGATCTTACCGCGCCGCGGGGCATCTGACCGCGCCGCTCAAAGATAGCCGCTCGCCCGCAGCACCTGGTGGCTGCCCGCTGCGATCATCTCGATCGACACCGCCAGCACGACCAGCAGGCCGATCCAGGCGATCCAGTGGAAGCGCTGCAGCAGTCTCGCCACCAGCGAGGCGGCGGCACCCATCAACAGCACCGACACCGTGAGCCCGGTGACCAGCACCCAGAGGCGCTGGCCGGCCGCCCCGGCGACGGCGAGGATGTTGTCCAGGCTCATCGACAGGTCGGCCAGCACGATGCGCAGCATCGCGCGGCGCATGTCGCCGGGGGCGGCACGCAGCTCCTCGTCCGGGGCCGCACGCCGCTCGACGCGCAGTTCGCGATACATCCGCCAGCAGACCCAGAGCAGCAGCAGCCCGCCGGCCAGGGTCAGGCCGATCAGTGCCAGCAGCCGCAGCGCCACCGCGGCGAGGGCCACGCGCAACGCCGTGGCGGCGGTGATGCCGAACAGGATGGCGATCCTGCGCTCGCGCGGCGGCAGCCGCGCCACCGCGAGGCCCACCACCACCGCGTTGTCGCCGGCCAGCGTGAGGTCGATGAGCAGCACCTGGGCGAGGCTGAACAGTTGCGGCAGAAGATGGGCGAACATGGAGGCTCCCTGGGCGGCTGGCCCGGCCGATCGCCGCCGCACCCTGGCCTTCCGGCGCGGCCGTTGCTAGAGCAGCGCCGAGTTGCGGTCCGGCCGCTGCAGGAGCGTCCGGCTGAACTCCGGGCGCCGCGCCGGCGCCCGCTGACCTGCCACCCGGGCGCCGCGCCGGCGCCCGGTGACGTGCCATCCGGGCGCCGCGCTGGCGCCCGCTGACGTGATCGGAGACGCCGCGCCTTGGTTCCGCGCTACACACGCGCCGAGATGGCCGCCATCTGGACGCCCGCCAACCGCTACCGGATCTGGTTCGAGATCGAGGCCCTGGCCGCCGAGGCGATGGCCGAGGGCGGTGCCGTGCCGCGCGAGGCGGCACGCGCGATCCGCGAACACGGCGACCGGGCGATCGCCGCCTTCGGCGAGTCGGACCTCGCGCGCATCGACGCCATCGAGGCGGAAACGCGCCACGACGTGATCGCCTTCCTCACCTGGCTGGCCGAGAAGATCGGCCCCGAGAGCCGCTTCCTGCATCTGGGCATGACCAGCAGCGACGTGCTCGACACGTGCCTGGCGGTGCAGCTCACGCAGGCGAGCGACCTGCTGCTGGCCGATCTCGACCAGCTGCTCGTAGCCCTCAGGCGCCGGGCGTTCGAGCATAAATGGACGCCCACCATCGGCCGCAGCCACGGCATCCATGCCGAGCCGACCAGTTTCGGGCTCAAGCTGGCCGGTCACTATGCCGAGTTCGCCCGCGGCCGCGAGCGGCTGGTGGCAGCAAGGGCCGAGATCGCCACCTGCGCCATCTCGGGTGCGGTGGGCACGTTCGCCCATGTCGACCCGGCGGTGGAATCGTTCGTGGCGGAGCGGCTGGGGCTCGCGGTCGAGCCGGTCTCCACCCAGGTGATCCCGCGCGACCGGCACGCTGCCTTCTTCTGCGCGCTGGCGGTGGTGGCGAGCTCCGTCGAGCGGCTGGCCGTCGAGGTCCGCCACCTGCAGCGCTCGGAAGTGCGCGAGGCGGAGGAGTTCTTCCATCCGGGTCAGAAGGGCTCGTCGGCCATGCCGCACAAGCGCAACCCGGTGCTGAGCGAGAACCTCACCGGCCTTGCGCGACTCGTGCGCAGCCATGTCGTCCCGGCGCTGGAGAACGTGGCGCTGTGGCACGAGCGTGACATCAGCCACTCCTCGGTCGAGCGCAACATCGCACCCGACGCCACCATCGGGCTGGATTTCGCGCTCGCCCGGCTGGCCGGTCTGGTCGACCGCCTGGTGGTCCATCCCGAGCGCATGCGCGAGGTGATGGAGAGCCTGGGCGGCGTGGTGCATAGCGGCGAGGTGCTGCTGGCCCTCGCACGGGCCGGCATCTCGCGCGAGGAGTCCTACCGGATCGTGCAGCGCAGCGCGATGGCGACCTGGACCCGGCTCGGCCAGCCGGACGGGCGCAGCTTCCGCGACAACCTGCTCGCCGATCCGGACGTGGTGGCGCGTCTCGACCCGGCAGCACTCGACGCCGCACTGGACCCGGCGCGGCATCTGGACAGGGTGGGCACGGTGTTCCGCCGGGTGTTTGGCGAAGCCGGCCCGGCGTGTCCCGCGCCTCCTGCAGGCGAGGCGGTCGTCTGACGCACTGCGCAATTATTTGCTTTCGGACGCAGCCGGTCCTATGCCGACCTCGCCGCCGATCGAGTAGCTGCAAGGTTTGCTGTGTGCACCGTCATTGTCTCCACAAATCCCGCTCAGCCCTGGCCCCTGCTCATCGCCGCCAACCGCGACGAGCGGCTGGACCGGCCGTGGAAGCCTCCCGCCCGTCACTGGCCCGACCAGCCGCAGATCGTGGGCGGCCTCGATGCCTTGGGCGGCGGCAGCTGGCTTGCGGTCAATGACGCGGGCGTCGCGGCGGCGGTGCTCAACCGCGTGGGCAGCCTCGGTCCCGCGCCGGGCAAGCGCTCGCGCGGCGACCTGCCGCTGATCGCACTCGCCCATGCCGACGCCGAAAGTGCCGCGGCGGCCATAGAGGCGGTCGATGCCGGCTCCATGCGCTCCTTCAACATGATCCTCGCCGACCGCACGCACGCGTACTATGTGTGCGGTCTGGGCTACGGCCACCCCGAGGTGACGGCGCTCGAGGCGGGCATGCACATGATCGCCACCGCCGGGCCGGACGACATGAAGATCCCCCGCATCGCGCGCCACCTGCCGCGCTTCAAGGCGGCACCGACGCCCGAGCCGCCGGACTGGAAGACCTGGATCGCGCTGCTGTCCGACCGTTCGCTGCCGGCCGGCAGCGAACTCAACATCCCGCCGCGCGGCGGCTTCGGCACGTCCAACGCGTCGCTGCTCGGCGTGCCGGCGGCGACCGACCGCCCGCCGAGCTGGCTGTTCGCCGCCGGACCGCCGGACCGGGCACCGTTCGAGCCGGTCGCCTTCGACTGAAGCCGGTGTTATACCCGCCCGCGCTCGCCGGGCGCCCGCCAGACGGGATCAATGCAGACCGGATCAATGCAGCGCCTGCGAGGGCCCTTCCGGCCGGGTCCGTGGAGTAGGCGGGGTCCGGGCTGCCGGGGAAGGGGCCGAGAACCGTAATGGCACGTCGCCGACAGCTCTACGAGGGCAAGGCCAAGATCCTGTTCGAGGGGCCGGAGCCAGGCACGCTCGTGCAGTATTTCAAGGATGACGCCACCGCCGGCAACGGCGCCAAGAAGGGCGTGATCACCGGCAAGGGGGTCCTGAACAACCGGATCAGCGAGCACCTGATGCTGCGCCTGCACGAGATCGGGGTGCCGACCCATTTCGTGCGCCGGCTGAACATGCGCGAGCAGCTGATCCGCGAGGTCGAGATCATCCCGCTCGAGCTGGTGGTGCGCAACATCGCCGCCGGCAGCCTGTCGAAAAGGCTCGGCATCCCGGAAGGCACCCGGCTGCCGCGCTCGATCATCGAGTACTACTACAAGAATGACAGCCTCGGCGACCCGATGGTGGCCGAGGAGCACATCACCGCCTTCGGCTGGGCATCGACCGCCGACATGGACGACATGGTGGCGCTGGCGCTCCGGGTGAACGACTTCCTGACCGGGCTGTTCCTCGGCGTCGGCATCACGCTGGTCGACTTTAAGCTGGAGTTCGGCCGGCTGTGGGAGAACGACGACATGCGCCTGGTGCTGGCCGACGAGATCAGCCCGGACAATTGCCGCCTGTGGGACACCAAGACCAGCGAGAAGCTCGACAAGGATCGTTTCCGGCGCGATCTCGGCCGGGTCGAGGAGGCCTACCAGGAGGTCGCGCGCCGGCTCGGCATCCTGCCCGAGGCCGGCAACAACGACCTCAAGGGGCCGGAGGTGATGCAGTGAAGGCGCGGGTCACGGTCATGCTGAAGGAGGGGGTGCTCGATCCCCAGGGCACGGCGATCGGCCACACGCTGGAGGTGCTGGGCTTTGCCGGGATCGGCGAGGTCAGGGTCGGGCGGGTGATCGAGATCGACCTGCCGGCCGCCGGCCGCGACGCCGCCCAGGCGCAGGCGACCGAGATGGCCCAGCGCCTGCTGGCCAACACGGTGATCGAACGCTTCACGGTGGAGATCTTGTCGTGAGAGGTCCAGCAATCCTGCTTCCGGCGATACTGTGCGGGGTGTCCGCGCTCCTGGTGGCTGCCGTGCCGGCGGCGGCGCAGCGGGTCTCGTCCATGCCGGCCGGCCGCTTCCTGCAGATCTGCAAGAGCGGCGCGCGCGGCCAGCCGGTCTGCGAGGCCTACATCGCCGGTGCGGCGGACAGCTTCGCCGAGGCGCCGGTGCTGGCGCGCAATTCCGGCGGGGACAAGTTCCCGCCCGTCGTCTGCATCCCGCGCCAGGTGACGGGTCAGGAGCTTCGCGAGACGGTCGTGGCCTGGCTCGACGGCCATCGCGACCAGTTGCGCCAGCCGGTCGGCGACGGTGTCTTCGCCGCCCTGCAATCGGCCTATCCCTGCAAGGGGGCGAAGTAGCGCCGTGCGGGCGGGGATCGTCCTGTTCCCGGGCACCAACCGGGAGCGGGACATGGCGATCGCGCTGCGCCTGGCCAGTGGCCGGGCCCCGGTCAGTGTCTGGCATCGCGACACCAGCCTGCCGCCGCTCGACCTGCTCGTGCTGCCCGGCGGCTTCAGCTACGGCGACTACCTGCGCTGCGGGGCGATCGCCGCCCACTCGCCGGTGATGGGTGCGGTGCGCGAGTTCGCCGCCGGCGGCGGCCATGTGCTGGGCGTCTGCAACGGCTTCCAGATCCTGACCGAAGCCGGCCTGCTGCCGGGCGCCCTGCTGCGCAATGCCGGGCTGCGCTTCCTGTCGCAGGACTGCCAGCTGAGCGTCGAGCAGGCGGAAAGTGCGTTCACCCGCGGCTGGCAGGAAGGGGCGAGGTTTGCCGCCACGCTGGCGCATGGCGACGGCAACTATGTCGCCGAGGCGTCGGTGCTCGACCGGCTGGAGGGCGAGGGGCTGGTCGCGTTCCGCTATGCGGGCGACAACCCCAACGGCAGCGCGCGCGGCATCGCCGGCATCCTCAGCCCCAACCGTCGCGTGCTCGGCCTGATGCCGCATCCCGAGAACAAGGTCGATCCGCTGACCGGCGGCGCGGACGGGCTGCCGCTGTTTGCCGGCCTCGCGCAGAGCTTCGCGTCATGAAACAGGTCGATGCCCAGCTTGCCGCCGAGTTCGGCCTCGCCGCAGGCGAATACGAGAAGGCGCTGGCGATCATGGGCCGTGTGCCGACGCTCACCGAGCTCGGCATCTTCTCGGTGATGTGGTCCGAGCACTGCTCGTACAAATCCTCACGCGTTTGGCTGCGCACCCTGCCGACCACCGCCCCCTGGGTGATCCACGGTCCGGGCGAGAATGCCGGCGTGGTCGATATCGGCGACGGTCTGGCCGCCATCTTCAAGATGGAAAGCCACAACCACCCCTCGTTCATCGAGCCCTACCAGGGGGCGGCGACCGGGGTGGGCGGCATCCTGCGCGACGTGTTCACCATGGGGGCCCGGCCGGTGGCCAACCTCAACGCACTGCGCTTCGGCGACCCGGCCAACCCGCAGACCCGGCGCATCGTCGACGGGGTGGTGCGCGGCATCGGCGGCTACGGCAACTGCGTGGGCGTGCCGACCGTCGGCGGCGAGGTCAATTTCCACCCCAGCTACGACGGCAACCCGCTGGTCAACGCGATGACGGTGGGCGTCGCGCGCCAGGACCGGATCTTCCTCTCCGCCGCGGCCGGGGTCGGCAACCCGGTGGTCTATGTCGGCTCCAGGACCGGGCGCGACGGCATCCATGGCGCGACGATGGCCTCGGCTGAGTTCGGCGCGGACGCGCAGGCCAAGCGTCCCACCGTGCAGGTGGGCGACCCGTTCATCGAGAAGCTGCTGATCGAGGCCTGCCTCGAGCTGATGGAGACCGATGCGATCATCGCCATCCAGGACATGGGGGCGGCGGGGCTGACCTCGTCCTCGGTGGAGATGGCCGGCAAGGGCGGGGTGGGCATCGAGCTCGATCTCGACCGGGTGCCGCAGCGCGAGGCGGGGATGAGCGCCTACGAGATCATGCTGTCCGAAAGCCAGGAGCGCATGCTGATGGTGCTGCGCCCGGACCGGACGGAGGTGGCGCGGGCGATCTTCGACAAGTGGGAGCTCGATTTCGCGGTCATCGGCCAGCTCACCGACAGCGGGCGGATCGTCCTGCGCCAGGGCGGCCGGACGGAGGCGGACATCCCGCTCGCCCCGCTGGCCGAGGAGGCGCCGCTGTACCACCGTCCGACCGCGCCCTCGCCCGCGCCCGCGCCGCTGGGTGCCACCCCCGATCCGGTCGGCATCGAGCAGGCGCTGATCGCCCTGGTGGGCTGCGCGGACGGTGCCTCGCGCGCCTGGGTCTGGAACCAGTACGACAGCACCGTGGGCGGCCAGACCGTGCGCCGCCCGGGGGTCGCCGATGCGGCAATCGTGCGCGTCGAGGGCACGCGGCGGGCGCTGGCGCTGACCACCGACTGCACGCCGCGCTATGTCGCGGCCGACGCAAGGACGGGTGGCGCGCAGGCGGTGGCCGAGGCGTGGCGCAACATCACCGCCACCGGGGCACGGCCGCTGGCGATCACCGACAACCTCAATTTCGGCAATCCGGAGCGGCCGGAGATCATGGGCCAGTTCGCCGATGCCATCGCCGGCATGGCGGAGGCCTGCCGGGCACTCGATTTCCCCGTCGTGAGCGGCAACGTCTCGCTCTACAACGAGACGCGCGGCGCGGACGGCGCGACGGTGGCGATCCTGCCCACGCCGGCGATCGGCGGGCTCGGCCTGCTCGAGGATGCGGCACGCGCGGTGGGCCTCGCCCTGCCGCCGGGCTGCGAGGTCGTGCTGCTCGGAGAGACGCGCGGCCATCTCGGCCAGTCGCTCTGGCTGCGCGAGGTGCTCGGGCGCGAGGCGGGGCCGCCGCCGCCGGTCGAGCTCGAGGCCGAGCGCCGCAACGGCGATTTCGTTCGCGACGAGATCCTGTCGGGCCGCGTGATCGCCTGCCACGACGTCTCCGACGGCGGCGTGCTGGTGGCACTCGCCGAGATGGTGATGGCCGGGCGCGCCGGCCTGCATCTCGATGCGCCGCAATCGGGCATCAGCCCGCATGCCTTCTGGTTCGGCGAGGACCAGGGGCGCTACCTGGTCGCGGTCGCCGATGGCGGGGCGCTGCTGCGCCGGGCGGAGGCGGCCTCGGTTCCGGCCCGCCTGGTCGGGCGGGCGGGGCCGGTGGGCAGTGCGGCGGGTTTGACTTTGCCCAGCGGCGCCACAATATCGCTGGCACGACTCGCGGCGGCGCACGAGCGGTTCTTTCCGCTTCTCATGGGAAGCTGAGGAATCAGGCTGCGTCGTCCGGGCTGAGTGTACGAGGGCGAGCGGCATGCCGATGCAAGCGGGCGAGATCGAGGGCTTGATCCGGGCAGCCTTGCCGGACGCCGTGGTCACCATCGAGGATCTCGCCGGCGACGGCGACCATTACGCCTGCAAGGTGGTGAGCGAATCGTTCCGCGGCCGTTCGAGGCTGCAGCAGCACCAGATGATCTACGCGGCCCTGCAGGGGCATATGGGCGGCACGCTGCACGCTCTCGCCCTGCAGACCAACGCGCCCTAGACCCTCAGCACCAGACCTTCAGAACCAGGCCTGCAGAAAGGAAAGCCCCCATGTCCGAGACGGTTTTCGAGCGTATCCGTGGCGAGATCGCCGCCAACCCGGTCATGCTCTACATGAAGGGCAACGCCATGTTCCCGCAGTGCGGGTTCTCGGCGCGCGTGGTCCAGATCCTGTCGCACATGGACGTGCCGTTCGCGACCGCCAACGTGCTCGAGGATGCGCAGCTCCGCGAAGGCATCAAGAGCTTCTCCAACTGGCCGACGATCCCACAGCTCTACGTCAAGGGCGAGCTGGTCGGCGGGTGCGACATCGTCACCGAGATGTACCAGTCGGGCGAGCTCGAGACGCTGTTCGCCGAGCATGGCATCCACAAGGCCGGAGCCGGCGCGTCGGCTGACTGAACCGGGCAGCCGACCGGATGCCGTCATCCGGCCGGCTCGGCGGTTTATCTGCTTTACTTTCAAAATCAGCGCATTGTAGAGAATAACCCTGCGGGATGGCCGGCAGCGCGGGTGCGACGCCGCCGGTTCGCGGGGGAACCTGGATGTTGCGATCGCTCGGCATGTTTGCCTGCGTCTTGGCCTGCCTGGCGCTTCTCGCGGCCTTCACCCCACGCGCCGCGCGCGCCCAGCATGTGCTCACGGACACGGAAGCGGGCAAGCTCACCTTCGGCTCGCTGATCGCCCAGCCGCGCCCGATCCCGCGCTACATCCCGCACCTCGCGGTGCGCCGCGTCTCCGACGAGCATCGGGTGCCCGCCGAGCCTCGTGCCCACCGGCCGAGCCGGGTGAGCCGTCTGATCCATGCCTCGTCGATGCGTCGCAGCCATCGCAGCCACGTCAGCCATCTGCATCGCTCGGGCGGCTGAACGGCCCTCTCCGGTCCTGCGCTGAAGCGCAACCGGCCTGCCTGGCCAGCCGGTCCCGTCTGATCGGAAGCTGCCACGCAGGTGCGAGACGATCGCTCAGCCGGTGGCCGGTTCGGCGTCGTGGTCGAGGCGGACAGCGTCGCTGATCCGCCTGACGCGGCCGGCCGCGTCCACCACGATCAGGTCGAAACGCAGCTCTCCCGCCAGCCAGTGCGTGTTGGCGGCGAGCAGGCACTGGGCGGCGCCCACGAGACGGCGCACCTGGGCCGGCCGCAGCGCGGTGGCGGCGGCGGCCAGGCTGGGGCGGATCTTGACCTCCACGAAGGCGATCAGCCCGCCGCCCGGGCGTTCGGCGACGATGTCGATCTCTCCGCACGGGGTGCGGGCGCGGCGCAGCAGCACCGTCCAGCCCTCCGCCACCAGCCGTTCACAGGCGAGCTGTTCGGCGGCGGCGCCATCGAGCCACGCCGCGAGCCCCGCTGCCTGCCGTCCGACCGGCCGGCGCCGTGACTGCGACGCCACAGCCTGAACGCAACCCTTTTGCCGTCGGCCCAAGCTGGTGGCCCCTCTCGTCGCGAAGCGGCATCGTGTCGCCGATGAGCATCCGCCACCGCGTCCGTCGCCCCGCCCCCTTTCTGCCAGCTTTGCCTTACCGCCTGGTTGACGGCCGCCGCTGCTGAGCGGCGTTTCCGTGCGACATCTTCTGGCCCTGGACGACTACGTCCTCGCCCCGGTCAGGCTCGTGCTGGCCCTGGCAGTGACCGTGCATGCGCTGCGCACCAAGCGCGAGACCGGCGCCGCGATCGGCTGGATCGGCCTGGCCTGGCTTGCCCCGATCAGCGGTGCGCTGCTCTACGTCACGTTCGGCATCAACCGGGTCAGACGCCTGGCGCGCCGCCTGACCCAGAGGCATCACTGGGCGTCGCCGCGCGAGCACGAGGCGCAAACCCGGGCGATCGAGGGTCATCTGGCGCCGTTGCTCGAGGCGGTGCGGCACCTGACCGGCCGTCCGCTGCTGCGCGGCAACCATGTGCGCTGCCTGCATGACGGCGACAATGCCTATCCGGTGATGCTGCAGGCGATCGAACAGGCGCAGCGCAGCGTGCTGCTGTGTTCCTACATCTTCCGCGACGACCGGGTGGGGACGAGCTTCATCAATGCGCTGGCCGCCGCGCACAAGCGCGGCGTCGCGGTGCGCGTCCTGGTCGACGGGATCGGCAGCGGCTATTTCCGCTGCGGCGTGGCCGCCCGCCTGCATGCCGAAGCGATCCCCGTCGCCCGCTTCATGCACTCGACCCTGCCCTGGCGCATGCCGTTCATCAATCTGCGCACCCACAAGAAGGTGCTGGTGGTGGACGGGACGACCGGCTTCACGGGCGGGCTCAACATCGCCGTGGAGAACGTGCTGCGCGCCAGGCCCAGCCACCCGGTGTCGGACACGCATTTCGAGCTGCGCGGTCCGATCGTCGAGCAGTTGACCGAGGCGTTCGCGCGCGACTGGTCGTTCACCACCCAGGAGGACCTGGACGAGGCGGCGTTCTATGCGCCCGCCGATGCGCGAGATCCGCCGTCGCCGCCTGGCGAGGCATTCTGCCGGGTGGTCACCTCCGGGCCGGATTCGGATGTCGAGAAGATCGAGTTCGCCATGATGCAGGGCATCGGCCTGGCGCAGCGCTCAATCCGGATCATGACCCCCTACTTCCTGCCCGACGAGCGTATGCTCACCGCGCTGTCCATGGCCGCCATGCGTGGCGTCGTGGTCGACCTGGTGATGCCGCGGCAAAGCAACCACCGGGTGATCGACTGGGCGCGCACCCCGAACAACCTGCCGCTGCTCGACGCCGGGGCGCGGATCTGGCTGTCACGGCCGCCGTTCAACCATTCCAAGCTGCTGGTGGTCGACGAGGCCTGGTCGCTGATCGGCAGCGCCAACCTCGACGTGCGCAGCCTGAGGCTGAATTTCGAGCTCAATGTCGAGGTGCACGATTCGAGCCTGGCGCGGGAACTGGACCAGTTCATCCGCGACCATGGCCACGAGCGCTACTTGGCCGAGACAGCCAAGAACAGCCCGGTCTGGATACGGCTGCGCGACTCCGCCGCCCGGCTCGGCCTGCCCTACCTGTAGGGCTGCGGCCGCCTCAGCCCGGTCGGGCGATGGGAAGGAGCGGACGGCACGGCGTGCGCCGCGAGGTGCGCGGCCTGGGCTGGCCTGCGTGGCGTGGCGGCGTCGAGCGGGCGCAGCTCGACCTTGATCGGATGGTGGTCCGAGCGGCGTGGCGGCAGGATCTCGGCCAGCTGGCAGGCGAGGCCGCGGGCCAGGCAGCGGTCGAGCCGCACGCCCACCACCTCGATCATCCGGTGGGTGGGGCCGCGTGGCCCCACGTCGCGGAAGCCGGGCAGCAGGGCCGGCCCGACAAGGTTGAAGTCGCCGAGCACGGCGCATCGCTCGGGCAGGTTCTCGGCGATCAGACGGAGCTGGCGGCGGTTGAGCACCTGGCCGTGCGAGAGATGCACGTTGGCCACCCAGAACGGACCGCAATCGATCAATTGGCAGACGCGACGGATCATGGCACCCGGTTGCAGCGGCAGGATCTGCGGCTCGGTGCGGAACGGTCGGGGGCTCCAGCAGGCAACGCCGTGCAAGCGGCCGGGCAGCGGCGAGCGCGCGTAATGGCCGCCGATCCGATCGGCGAGCGAATCGATCTCGCGGGTCGCCTCCTGCATCAGCATCAGGTCCGGCTGCTCGCTCTCGATCAGCCGGGCGACGTCGTCCGCCGAGGCGCCCACCCGGCGCAGCAGGTTCCAGCTCACAATCCTCACATCGCATCCTCCAGCACGCCGCTTTCCTCGGGCAGCAGGGGCTGTGGCGCAACAGGGGAGGCGAACTCGACGGCCAGGGTGTAGCCGACGCCGAGCAGCACGGGCCCGAGGAAGATGCCCAGGCCGCCGAACGCCAGCACGCCGCCGAGCACGCCGAGCACGGTCAGCAGGTAGGGGAGCTGCGCGCCGCGCGAGATGAAGACCGGCCGTATGACATGGTCCGCGCCGGAGATCAGGACCACGCCGTAGACGGCGAGCGCCACGCCGCGCACCAGGTGGTGGTCGACGCCGAGCCAGATCGCAGCCGGGATCCAGACCAGGGGGGCGCCGATCGGCAGCACCGCGAAGAAGGCGGCGATGCCGCCGAACAGCACCGGGCTCGGCACGGCGGTGAGCCAGAAGCCGATGCCGGTCAGGATGCCCTGGACGATGGCGGTGCCCAGGATGCCGTAGACGGTGCCGCGCACCGTGCTGCCGGTCACCCAGAGCAGCCGGTCCGCGTAGGAGCCGGCGATCCGTTGCAGGATGGCCTGCACGTGGCTGCCGAGCGCATCACCCCCCACCCAGAAGAAGAAGGCGATGAACAAGGCCAGCACGATCTGCAGCAAGCCGCTGGCGATCTGCACCAGCAAAGTGAGCATGCGGCTGGCGATGTCGCCGAGATAGGGCTGCACGAAGGCCCCGGCGGCGGACAGGTCGGCCGACCATTTGGTCCAGGTCTGGGCGATCTGGTGACCCACCAGGGGGGTGCGCGCCACCCACAGCGGCGGTGCGGGCAGGCGCAGACGCAGGACGCTCTCCACGCCGCGCACCACGCCGGGCGCGTCCTCGACGCCGGCGGAGGTGACCAGGGCCAGCGGCAGCAGCACCAGCAGGGCGGTGAGCAGCATCATCAGCACCGCCGAGCCGTAGCGTCCGAAGCGCAGGGCGAGCTGCTTGTAGACCGGCCAGGTGGTGAAGGTCAGGATCCCGGCCCAGAGCAGGGCGGAGAAGAACGGGTAGAGGACGACGATGCAGCCGGCTGCGACTCCGCCGAGCAGCAGCCCCATCATGATTCGCTCCGGCATGCCTTCCTTCTGAACCATCGTCCCGCCTGGACCCCGGGCCCGGACCCGTGGCCCGGCCTCGTCCCGGCCTAGCCTGCCAGGGCGGCGGCGTTCCTTCCACAGCCTGCGTGGTGAAGCTTCCGCTTATCCGCCTCTGCACACTTCCGGCGCTGCCCTGGCGCCGTCCTGCTCTTGCCTCTGCCCCCGGGCCGGCTTGTCCGGCGTCGGCGGTCTCCGCGCGAGGACAACGTTGCGGCATCTGGGCCGCTCTCCACCGGCGGAGAGTTTCGCGCTTAAAACGATTCCGTGATCGCGATGGACAAACCGGATGTTTAACGTTTTATTGATGCAGGCGGTTCTGTTGCATCAGAGCCGATCCGAGGTCTAGCTTTTTTCGACAGCGCTTCCGGCGTCCGTCGACGGGTCAAGGAATTGACGATGCGTCTGAACGAGATCGGCCAGCAACTGCGCGCCTATCGCCTTGAGTCAGGCATGCGCGCCGAGGAGATCGCGGCCCGATTAGGCGTCTCGCGGGCGGCTCTTTATCGCTACGAGAAGGGTGAGGTGATCAAGCTCGATACGGTCCAGCGCCTGGCCGAGCTGCTCAAGATATCGCCGCTGTCGCTGCTCGGCATCGGCGTGGAGTACTACAGCCGGACCATCGGGTTCTTCGAGCGCGTGCGACAGCTCGAGGAGACCGCCGACCAGGTGCTGCAGCTCGGCGAGCCGATCTGCTACCTCGTTACTTCAGAAAGCTATGACGGACTGCTCGCCCAGATCTTCGCCGAGACCGCGGAGCAGGCGGGCTCGGATGCGCCCACCGTCAAGGCACTTTCCGAGCAGGTGCTCGGCATCATGGTCGCCCGCAAGCGCGCCTACCAGATGCGCCGGCCCAACCTGATCACCATGATCTCCGAGCCGATGCTGCAGCGATTCCTCGACCAGGGGATCGCCGAAAGCATGCGGCTCAGCCCGACGCTGCGCGCATTCTGCCGCAAGATGGCGGCGGCCGAGGTGGAAAGCATCGCCACCATGCTGGAGACCGAGCCGATGGGCCTGCAGTTCAGCCTGATCCCCGGCGGCGAGCCCACCTCCAACTGCACCCTGCTGCGCCAGCGCGACCGCGCCAGCCTGGTGATCAACCCGTTCCGCAGCGATGCGAGCTGCGTCAACGCCAGCGGCGTGGCACTGGTCACCAGCGCGCCGGAGGCGGTCACCTCGCACCAGCGGGTGATGGAGGTGATGTGGCGCGACAGCCTGAAGGGTGCGGCCGCGGCCCGCCGGGTGCGCGAGCTGCTTGCGGGACACGCCGTGCAGTGATCTGCTCGCTGACCCCGGTGCGGCTCGCCGCACCCGGGGCCAGCTGACGGACAGGGGCATGACACCGCTGATTTCTGCCATCGCTCTGCATGCCCTGCTCGGCGACCCGCCGCGCGGAGAAGCTCGTGTGGTTGTGCTGGACGCGACGACGCTGCTGCCCGGCGAGCGCCATGATCCCGCCGCCCGCTACCGCGAAGGCCACATCCCAGGTGCGAGGCGTTTCGAGATCGAGCTGTTCTCCGACCCCGAGGGTGGCGGCCTGCCGCACATGGTGCCGAGCCAGGGTCGTTTCGCCCGGCTGATCGGGGCACTCGGCGTGGACAACGACACCCACCTCGTCTTCTACGACCAGGGCGGCCTGGTCGGTGCGGCGCGTGGCTGGTGGCTGGCCGGCCTGTTCGGCCATGACCGCGCCCAGGTCCTCGATGGCGGCCTGCCGGCCTGGCGGGCGGCCGGACTGCCGGTCGAGACCGGCGAGCCGGCGGAGCCCCAGGCCCGGCACTTCCTCCCCCGCCTGCGTGCCGAGCGGCTGGTCGGGCTGGGCGACATGGTCGCAATCGCCCAGGCCCAGGCCCAGGCCCAGGCCCAGGCCCATGCTCATGCCCAGGGCCAGCCCGGGTCCAGCGTGGTGATCGATGCACGCTCGCGCGGCCGTTTCGAGGGGAGTGCGCCCGAGCCGCGCGCCGGGCTGCCTGGCGGCCATATCCCGGGCAGCCGCAGCCTGCCGTTCGGCGAGCTGCTCGCGCCCGACGGCAGGATGCTGCCGCCCGAAGCGCTGCGCCGGCGCTTCGCCGAGGCGGGCGTGTCGGGCGGCGCGCGGCCGGTCACGAGTTGCGGCTCCGGGCTGACCGCCTCGGTACTCTCGCTCGGGTTGTGCGTGGCCGGGCTGCCCACGGGTGCGATGTTCGACGGCTCCTGGACCGAATGGGCGAGCCACCCCGAACTGCCGCGCGACCAGGGGCCCGCCGCATGAGCGAGCCGGGCCCGGACGCACGCCGCGTCCACGCCGCCTGGGACCGGCTCTCGACCGATCTGGTGCGCATCGGCCGGCACGCCGGCGGCGAGGGGCCGGAGGAGGGCTTCGTCAACCCGCCCGTCTCGCGTGGCTCGACCGTGCTGTTCCCCAACCTCGCCGCGCTGCGCGGCCGCGGCGAGCGGCGCTACGAGCACGAGCTCACCTATGGGGCCTGCGGCACGCCCACCCAGTTCCTGCTCGAGGAAGCGGTGGCCCAGATCGAGGGCGGCACGCACTGCCAGGTGGTGGGCTCAGGGCTCGCCGCGGTCACCACGCCGCTGCTCGCCTATCTTGGCACCGGTGACCATTGCCTGGTGCCGGACAGCGTCTACGGCCCGACCCGGCGGTTCTGCGCCACCATGCTGCGCCGCATGGGAATCGAGAGCAGCTTCTACGACCCGATGATCGACGAGGCCGGGCTGCGCGCGGCCATGCGTCCGAACACCCGGCTGGTGTTCGCCGAAAGCCCGGGCAGCCACACGTTCGAGGTGCAGGACGTCCCCATGCTGGCTCGTGTGGCGCACGCGCACGGCGCCCGGCTGATGCTCGACAACACCTGGGGGCTGCACGTCTTCCAGCCGTTCCGGCACGGGGTCGATGTCTCGATCCAGGCGCTCACCAAATATGCTGGCGGACATGCCGACCTGATCATCGGCGCGGTCAGCGTCGCCGCCGAGGCCGATTGGCGGGTGCTGCGCGACGCCGCCCTACAGCTCGGCCAGTACGCGAGCCCCGACGATTGCTGGCTCACCCTGCGCGGCCTGCGCACGCTCGGCGTGCGGCTGCGCCGCCAGTCGGGGTCGGCACTGGAGGTGGCACACTGGCTCGCCGGGCGTCCGGAGGTTTCGCGCGTGCTGCATCCGGCCTTGCCGGACTGCCCGGGCCACCGCTACTGGCAGCGCGACTTCTCCGGTGCGAGCAGCCTGTTCGGTGTGGTGTTCCGCCCGGAGTTCCCGCTCGCCGCGGTGGACGCGATGGTCGATGCGCTGGGCGTGTTCGCCATCGGCGAATCCTGGGGCGGCTATGAGAGCCTCGCACTGCCGACCACGCCGACCATCACGCGCAGCCTGCCGGCCAGCCGCCTCGAGGGACCGGCCTGCCGCTTCCATGTCGGGCTCGAGGATCCGGCCGACCTGATCGCCGACCTCGAGGGTGGGCTCGCCGTGCTGCGCGCCGCCGCCGCCGATTGACCGGCGGGCTCAGGCCGGCAGCAATGGCCGGGCTGGACGTGGGCACGCCTGCGATCCGGCGGCCGGCTCGACCGGCCCCGGCACGGGCGAGGCCATCGCCGCCAGCAGCCCACGCACCGCGGCATTGACCCGGGTGGTGGCGGCGCGGCGGTAGTCCCACAGCGCGCCGTCCGCCGGCGGCACAATGGCCATGGTCGCGTTCGCCTCGAACAGGATCACCCGTCCCGCCCGGTCGAGCGCGAAATCGATGCCGCCATACTCGAGCCCGAGCTGTGCTGCGATCGCGCCGAGTGCGGCCATGGCACCCGCGCCGAGCGTGCCCGGCATGTCGCGCAGGAACACCCGCTCCTCGTCGCGAAGTGCGGCATCCGACTCCATGTCGGAGGTGGCGTAATGCACCTTCCAGTCGCGCGAGATCGCCAGGTGCAGCGGGTAGAGCCGGCCGCCGACCAGCATCACGCGATATTTGCGGCTGAGCCCGTCCGGGCCGCTCGCGTCCAGCCGCTCGATCCCCAGCAGGTGCCGGCCCGGCAGCGCGGCGGCGGCGGCGGCAAGGGCGGAGGCCTCCGGCACGGAGACGAAATGCTGCCCGGTGTGGAAGCCCGGCGCGCGCAACAGCAGCGGGAAGCGCAGCCCCGCGGCCGCGACGGAGGCCGGTCCGTCCGGTCCGAGCAGCACCGGGCGCTCCAGCCGCGCCATGGCCGGCGTCACCACGCCGTCGAGCCTGCCGAGGCGCCTCGCATTCTCCAGCCGCCCGGTGCGCAGCACGGCCTCGGGCCGGTTGACCACCGGCACGCCGGCGGTGCGCAGGATCCGCGCGGCGCGCCTGAGGGCGGGGGCGCACAGATCCGCGTCCCCGATGGCGTTCACGATCAGGTCGCACGATGGCAGCGCGGTGCCGGGCGGCCAGAAGTCGGTGGCGATCGCGCTGACGGCGAACACCCGGTCATCGAGGAACAGGCGGGCGCGCACGTTGCCGCCGCCGGCCGAGCAGAGCAGCAGCACGCGCGGCGGACGCTCGCCCGATCCCGCCGGGCCGCGATAAGGCCAGCGGACCAGCGGCTGACCGCCATAGCCCAGCCGCCAGTGACGCCGCGCAGCACTCCGCGCGCCCAGCTCGTCGAGTGCTGCCCCCAGCCCCTTGTGGGCTTCGGCCAGGCCCGGTGCGAGGCGCAGGGCCGTCTCGAAGCAGTCGCGGGCGGCCTGCGGGTCGGGCTGCTCGAGCCTGAGCCGGCCGAGCATCAGGTGCGCCTCGGCCATGCCCGGTGCGAGCGCCAGCGCCCGTTCGGTGACGTTGCAGGCAGCACTGCGATGGCCGGTGCGGGCGAACAGGATGCCGCAGGCCAGCAGCAGGCGCGGGTCGTCGGGGCGGTTGCGCAGCGCCTGGAGACACGCCTTCTGGGCCCCATCCGCATCGCCGGCCGCCTCGAGCGTCTCGGCCAGGCGCAGCAGGGAGGCGAGCCCGGCTTCGACGTGCCTCGCCTCGGCATCCTCCCGTCCGGCGTCCGTCCGTTCACCCTGGCTCCGCCCGGATCGGCGCGCTTCGGCCAGGCCGCCGCCGCTCTGGAGTTCGTCTGCCCGGCCCTCGTCTGCCCGGGCTTCATCTATCCGACCTCCGTCTGTCCGGAGTTCGTTCGCCGGGGACCCTTCTGCCGCGAAGCCATCCGCCTGGGCGGCGCTGGCCGGGCCTGGTCCGGTGCGAGCCGGTTCAGGAGGCAAGGCGCGGCCCTCCGGCGGGTTCGTCGCGCAGGGCGGCAGGCAGGGGATGTCGCTGGCTCGGCGCCACTCCACGGGGCATCCCACGCGACTCCGGCTTCGCCCGATCGGTCTTCATCGCTGGCCACCGTTTCCAAGGAGATGATGAACAGGCCTCCTGCATACGGCCTTTTACCAGTTCGATATAGAAATGATTGCCGGGGCGCTCCTCCGCAGACCTCCGTGCCTGGGTTTGGGCGCTCAGCGCGGCGGCGGCAGCCGGGCCGGGGGTGGGGCGAACGGATGCGGGGCCAGCGGATGCATCGCCAGGCCGCCCGGCGGCCCGGCCGCGAAGCCCGGCGCCGGGTGCGGCGCGAAGCCGCCGGGCGCATGCGGCAACGCGTAGGGCGCCACCGGCCGCGGGCTCGGCCTGAAGACGGGTGGCGGCATCATCGGCCGGTCGATGGATGGCCGGCTGATCATTGGCCGGTCGATGGAGGGCGGTTCGAGGGGAGGCGGCTGCAGCGGACGCACGAGGCGAGGGATCGCCGGCCGTTCGATGGTGTGTGCTTGCGGGCCGGGCAGCGCGGGCGGGGTCGGCGGCCCCACCTCCGTGGTTCCAGGTCCGACCCCCCTGGGCTCGACCAGCCCAGGTTCGATGACCGCGGGTCCGGCGGTGCCCGGCCCGGGCCGGCGCCGGCCGGTCAGCCCCGGCGCACTCCGTTCCGGCCCGAACACTTCCGGCCCGGCTACCCTGGGCCCGGCTACCCTGAACCCGGCCGCCTCGCGACCGGTCGGTCCCGGCTCCCTGCGTGGAAGTGCTGGGTGGGGCGGAGGGGGTGGGGCGGGGTGCAGGCCTGGCGGCAAAGCCGCCGGGTCGTGGCCCGCGTGGAACGGCAGCTCGCCGCCGCCGAGGGGCTGCGCGGCACCGGATGCGAAGCTGCCGGGCTCGCGAGCCGCAGCGTGGCGGATCGTTGCGGAACGGATGAAGGCGGCCGCCGGAGCCACGCTCAGCGCCTGGCGGTTGAGGAACCCCGGATGCCCCGCGCCGGGCCGTTCGCCCGCATCATGCCCCGCTTCATGCCAGGCAGGCTGGTGCCAGTGGCCGCCGTCGTTCAGCCGGTCGAGATAGCGCCGGCTTGCGTGGTAGGGGGGCCGATAGAGCTCATGCGGGCCGAGCGGCACCCAGCCGATCGTCTCGTGCCTTCCGGCGGCCGGCGCGCCTTCGTGACCGCCGGCCCGCAGGAAACCGACCAGAGCCGGCGCGTAGACCGGCTCGCGCCGGAGCCGCGCACCCGGCTCACCCCGGAACCCGCACCAACGCCCCCCCCCGCGCGCCCCTCCGCCCGAAATGGACGGCGCGAAGGCCCAC
>Ga0080006_1158630_pt1 | contig 49873 bp, 41 predicted proteins | sample RS3BMetagenome_FD_69209 | JGI IMG/M metagenome (GOLD analysis project Ga0080006, IMG submission 69209) | Ferric oxide microbial mat and aquatic microbial communities from Rainbow Spring, Yellowstone National Park, USA - RS3B (SPADES... ... | reverse complement strand
TCCTTCTCATCCCCTGCTCACCCTTCTCATCCCCTGCTTGCTCGTCGGTGCGCTTCCAGGGCGTCATGAATGACGCCCCTACGGGGGCTTCCAATTGCCGGTTTCAGGTGAAAATTTTCATTATTGTGCTCTGCTTGCTCGCCCGTCGATGCACATTCTGAACATGACGATGCATTTCCGCCACCCGTAGGGGCGTCATGAATGACGCCCTGCTCATCCTTCTCATCCCCTGCTCACCCTTCTCATCCCCTGCTTGCTCGTCGGTGCGCTTCCAGGGCGTCATGAATGACGCCCCTACGGGGGCTTCCAATTGCCGGTTTCAGGTGAAAATTTTCATCATCGTGCTCTGCTTGCTCGCCCGTCGATGCACACTCTGAACATGACGATGCATTTCCGCCACCCGTAGGGGCGTCATTCATGACGCCCTGCTCACCCTTCTCACCCCCTGCTCATCCTTCTCTCCCCCTGCTCACCCTTCTCTCCCCCTGCTCATCCTTCTCTCCCCCTGCTCACCCTTCTCACACCCTGCTCATCCTTCTCACCCCCTGCTCACCCTTCTCACGCACTATCTGCTCGTCGGTGCGCTTCCAGGGCGTCATGAATGACGCCCCTACGGATTATGGTCGAATACGATAAACTAGTGCTGAAGCAGGTATACTTCAGACCAGTCGCCGAAGTACAGACCCTCGCCGTCGAGCGAGACGCCATGTACAGTGGGCGGAATGAGCGCGGCCATCGTCTGATGGTCGAGGGGAAGCCAACCCACATCGGTGATGGCGATCTGCTCGGCTTTGTTGTAGAGGGCGATACGTGCCTGCCCTGTCGTCTGCTCCGCCTGCGCGATGGTCTGGTCGAAGGTGGCATTGCTCCACTGCCCATTATTGTTGGGCGCACCCGTTGTCAGATTCAGCGCCAGCCAGTCATAGGGGTCGGGGAAGTCCGCGCTCCATTGAGTGAAACCAAACTGCACCTGATGATTGGCCGTTTCGGTATTATAGGCGTTGAGTTCGACCGGATTCAGTTTGACCTGAATGCCGAGCGCCGATTGCCACATCTGCTGCAAGACCGCTGCCTCGTTGGGCGAAACCTGCGAGTTGGGATAGGAGAACGTGATGGACGGTACCTTCGAGACATCAGGATAGACCGACTTCAACAACTGTCTGGCCTTGCCGGGGTCAAAAGGAATGCCCTGGTAGTTCGGCTGGTAACCGGGCATACCGGGGGGAATGATGGTCGGGGCTGGAATGGCCGCACCCTTGAAAATCGCCTGCACCAGCGCCGGCTTATTAATAGCGTAAGCAAACGCCTGACGCACCGCCGGATTATTGAATGGTGGTTTGGTATTGTCAAAGAAGAGCATGTCGGTCTCTAGCAACGATTTACGTGTAAAGCCGGGCATTGCCTGCGCAATCTGCTGATCGCTGGGCGCAATATTCCAATCAAAATTATACTGACCGGCGCGATAAGCCTGGAAAGCCGTTGACAGGTCGTTGACGAAGTACATATCGACCTCGGTCAACTTCGTCTTATTGCCGTAATAGTATGGATTGGGTACCAGGATCATCTTGACGTTGTGATCCCACTCCTTTACCATGAACGGCCCGGTACCGACAGCATTGCCGGGAATATCCTGCACCCAGTTCTTACCATACTGATCGATGACCTTCTGATTGAGCGGGTCAAACAGAGAAGTAGTCAGGTCCTCCAGGAAGTAGGCGGCGGGCCGGGCCAGGGTAACCTGAAAGGTGTAGTCATCAATTGCCTTTACTCCGGCCAGCACCTTCGTCTTGCCGTTACTTACAGCGTCTGCGCCGAGAATGGGGGCCTCAAAAAAAGAGGCAATCGGCGAGTTAGTAGATGGCAATAGCGCACGTGTCCAGGTGTACACATACGTTTGCGCCGTCACCGGCGTGCCATCTGAGAATTTGATGTTGTGCTTGAGATGGAAGGTATAGACCTTGCCATCGCTGGAAATGTCCCACGTCGCCTGATCCGGTATGACGTTCAGGTTTTGATCTGTTCTGACCAGCCCGCTATAGATCATACTCACGACCACCGCCGAGTTGGAATCCGGGCCTTGCGCCGGGTCTAGTTGAGAGGGGTCGGTCGTGCCGACGTTGGGGAAGGTCAGCACCTGCTTTGCCGCCAGTTTGACAGTGCTGCCGCTTGTGTTACTGGTCGTACCACTACCACCACAGGCGACAATTAATACCATTATTACACCTGGCACGAAAAATAAAGAAAAGAGCCGCTTTGCGCGTAGAAAAGACCTGTGATTATGCAAGAAATACCTCGCTTTCTACAGCACACAAAAGAAAAGCGCGAAGACTGCTGATTGAAGCACGCCCGGTAGACCGTTGAAGACAACAAGAGCAGGCCAGGAAAAATTCCCTTCTTTAGTATTACGTAGAGATCGAGAAAGGATATCACCATTGTTCATCAATGGTAAAAAACGCAACCGGATGGCCACAAAGGTTCTTCGGTTGCGTTTTTTACCATTGATGAACAATACTATCAGGCTTCGGCTTCTTCAGTGTCGGACAACTGATACAGTTCTTCCAGGGTTTGCGTGCGCGCTTTTTCGATGCGGGCCATGCGCTTCTGGAATTGCGTAGTGGCGTAGATCATGTATTCGTCGGTTTCCACATTAAATGGACGCGGGCCTTCTCTATCCGGTTCAATATCTGTCTCCTGCACAACACCCAGCGCCAGCGGCAACAGTTCGTTCATGCGCTCCTCGACGACGGGCCACAGGTTCTTATCCTGGGCGACCAGACGCGAGATAAGAAAGACGCCATAGGCGATATGCCGCGACTCGTCGCGTTTGAGCAGCGAGATACCCTGTTTGAGGCCGGGTAGGATGTTGTTGGCTTCCAGCATGTTAAAGTAGCCGTAGTAGCCGGTTTCCGCCAGCACACCCTCAATAATCATGTTATAGGTCACAGAGGCGCGTAGCAGGGCCACCGGTGAGCGGTCTTCAAGCAGACGATACATGGTCTGCGGTAGCTCTTCGTAGAAGAGTTTGCGATAGCTTGGACTATGAAAACGGGTCAGGTCGCCGTGATCGGGTGCCACTTCGTCAAGAAAGCGCCGGAAGAACTCGGTGTGCTTGGCCTCTTCCCACAGGAAGGTGGTCAGGTACATCTCTTCCTCCAGGTGTCCTTCCTGGGCAATCGCCATGATGAGCGGTAATAAATCGAGCGTGACACTCTCCTCACCCGCCTGGAAGAGCGATGTCTGGAGCAGCAGCGCCTCGTGTTCATCGCCGTTGAGCCGTTGCCAGTCGAGAATATCCTGTGAAAAATCAATGCTACGAGGATCCCAGATACCGAGCCGTTTCGCCTTGTGATAGAGCCGCATGGGAAGGATATCGTGGCGCAGTCCGCGCTCACCGGTAGTTACAAAGGTCTCATGGACGAAAGCCATCGTCATTCCTCCATCGTTCGGGGAAACTGGGGCCGACAACGCAATCAATGACTGACGGTCAGTCATTTTAAGCATAACCGGAATCTCTACTGTTTGTCAATGGCTTTGTTCGTCTGTTATACCGCCAGACCCAGGGCACGGCTGATAAAGCGGATGACCTCGGTGATGTACAGCGCAGGGTCGCTCTGGGCATTGTAGATGTAGCAATCGTCGGCGGCATGGTTAATCAGGCCGATAATCAGGCGGGCCGTGATTTCAGGGTTGACGGTAGCATCGACCTCGCCTGCCTCCTGCCAGTGCCGAATCAATCCATCGATCAGAATACGATAGGGGCCGAATTGCGCTTCCCAATCATCTAACGTGGGGAATGAGGTCACAGGTGAGTGGATGATATGCAAAACATCCTGGTAGCGGGCAATTTGCTCAAAGGCGGCGGAGACGCCCGCTTCCACCACCTCGGCGGCACTACCGGCGTTGAGTGTCGCATTACGTACCGCAGCTAAAATATGCTCGTTCATTTCATGGGTCAGGGCCTTGATAATGCCCATCTTTGAGGGGAAGTACAGGTAGAAGGTGCCCTGCGCCACGCCTGCCCGCGCTACAATCTCCGAGATCGTGGTCGCTTCAAGTCCTCGCTCTGCCAGCACCGCCCTGGCAGCCGCCAGCAAGTCCGCCCGCCGATCCGCTCTAGTTTTTCCGTCAGCCAAGCTCTCCGTCCTCCATCTTAGTGATAAACCGCTTTGCTCTGATTGTACCACAGTTATACGATACAGGACGACGGGAAGAGCAGGGCACCCTGCCTCGCGCTTACCGTTTTCAGAGGGCGGCAAAAGAATAGCGTAATGGACGATGAAACTTGACAATATTCGAGCTTTGTTCTAAAATAATAGAACAAAGTTTCCAAATCTATGATAAAGGAGCAGAAAAATGAGTAACCAGGGCAACGTGCAGATGCAAGAGGCGCAGCAGGAACAGATGACAGACACGCCAACGCCCCAACCCGTGCGCGCGTTCAACCCCAACGAACACCTCATTCAACTGAAAAGCGGTCAGACATCGAAGGATTATCTGCCGGTGCAATGGCGGCTCGTCTGGTTCCGCGCCCTCTGCCCGGAGGGGACGATAGAGACGGAAATGCTGCACCTCGATCTCGACCGCGAAACCGAAGAAGAGGGCTGGACCTGGAACGCACAGACGCGGCGCAACGAGAAGATCGTCAAACGCGCCAACGGTTTTGTCGTGTTTAAAGCGACGGTCAAGGATGGTCGGGGGGGCATGGCGACCGGAACGAAGTCTGAAAAGGCCGCCAGTTTTCCTGATTTCATTGAAAAGGCCGAAACCGGCGCAATAGGTCGCGCCTTAGCGGCTCTGGGATATGGCACACAGTTCGCGCCTGAACTCGATGAGGCTCACCGCATCGTCGATGCCCCTGTCGAGCGTTACACTTCCGCTGTCAGCGGCACGGCCATGAATGGTAGCAGCAATAGCGTGAGTGCCCCTGCCGCTAGCGCACCCACTTCCAACGCACAAAGCGGGCAGCAAGGGCAGGCGGGCGCTGCTTCTATGCAGGCGACGGAGCAGCAACTGGCGAGTATCCGTAAGTTGAGCGAGCATCTTGGCAAGAGTGAGCCAGAAGAGGTGGCCCACATGAGCTATCTGGACGCGAAAAAGCTGATCCAGCAGCTTACCGCCGAGTACCGCGAGCAACGGCAGAAGGCTTCATAAAGCTGGGAAAGGTACATCATGACCGAGCGTGAGCGCGCCGAACAGCGTATGCAGCAAAAGTGGTACGATCTGGTCATGGCCGAGCAGCAAGGAGCATCCCAACAACAGCTCGAACGCCTCTACAACAGCTACATTCTCGCCGTCGAGGATTATAACCGCCGTGTTGCTGAGGAAGGTTTGTCCATCGCAGAGATCGCGCCACGCGAGAAGAAAACGGCAGAAACACGTAGGTGGCAGAAGAAAGCATCATAAGTTAAAAACAGCGACACACACACCAACAGCAAGGCCATTGGTGTGTGTGTTGTTTTTAACTTAAAAAATCGGCTATTGCCCGCGTCACCGCGTCCGGTGCGTCAAACGGTGTCAGGTGGCCCGCGTTGGGGATCATGACCAGTTTGGAGCCGGGGATTTCGCGGTTGAGACGGTGGGCATAGTGCGTCGGCACCTGTTGATCCTCCTCGCCCCAGATAATCAGCACCGGCTTCGGCCACATACGCAGGTCGGATGAAACAGAGTTGACGTAGCTGGGCAGTTGCAGGCGTATGTGCTGCAACAACACCTCTTTGCCCAGTTCGCTATTCCAGGGTGCGAGATAGTTGTCGATCACACTGGCAAATGCGTTCGTATTTTTGACCGCTTTGGGCAACGTCTCGCGCAGCTGCTTTTGCAGGTCTTCCACCGAGACATGCTTGGGGGCATCGATATCCTGCAATTTCTCCATCTCAGGCAAGGGCCAGTCGGGGGCAAAGGCGTGCAGATAACAGATGGTATCGATGAGAACAAGGGATGCCACGCGCTCGCGTTGCAGGCGCGTTGCCAGAATTTGTGCCACGCCACCGCCGAAGCCATGTCCGATCAGCACGACATTGGTCAGGTTAAGCCTGTCTAGCAAGAAGGAAAGGATATCGGCCTCGCCCCACACAGAGGTGTCGGCGGGCCAGGGATGATCGGACTGGCCGTAGCCGAGCATATCAACGGCATATACTGCCCGTTTCAGACCGGCCAGTTGCGGCAGCAGGCCCTCCCAGACGAAGGCTCCCGCCGGAAAATCGTGCAGCAGCACAATGGCCCCATCGGTGCCATACTCCGCGCCCTGCACAAGATAACTGACATTGTAGTGAACGATGTGGGAACTATAGCGTTCAGGGCTATTCACCACATCGGATGCATTACGAGCCATAAGACCTCTCTTTGCGCCATCACTCGCGCACAGCTTTTTGTCATAGTATAGCGCAAATTCAGTGCTTTGCCCACACGCCGAGGCGGCCTGAACCCGACGAGCCGCCTCAAGACGCGGTGTTACGTATTGCTCATTACCTCTTAATACATGTCGAGTTTACCGATCCGGGTAAAGTTTGTGTTGCCCCATTTGATGTGCAACTATCATCAAAGGATGTGTCTCAACCAGACATTTTCGTTGTACTCAATGCCCACTTGAACAGGTTGCAAAAGAAAAAGATGGATAGCCTTGCCACGTTAGTTATATACCCATAACAACCTGTGCGCACTCATCCAGCACCTCATAGTCATCTTGCGAAACCCATTGTTTGCGCGTCAGTGACATACCCAGTTCGGCCAGCTTTACATGATTGGTATTATCCTCATCAAAGGGGGGAATATTGAGGTATTCGACGACGCTAACGCCGAGGCTGAGTTGCGCGGCGTAGGCTCCGATGGCATGAGAGAGCATGGGTGCGTTGAGCAGGCTGGTCAGGTAGGCGGTTTCGGCCTCGGTTTCGACTGGCACAAAGTAGAGCTTGTGGTCGGGAATGATAATCTTTGGGCCTAGCAGAGGATCGTCAAAGGGGCCACAATAGGCCGCCACAAATGTCGCGCCCGACATTTCTTTCCAAAGGACTTTGTAGGGCGCGAAGGTGTAGTTGCCGGTACTCCAGAGCGACCAGTAGGGTTGATTTTTCTGAAAGCGGCGCAGGCTGGAACGCTGCCTGAGATAGCTTTCAAAGTGGCGCAAAAATGCGTAGGTGTGTGGATGGGTGATCGGCAGATCAGGGTCGCCGTGCATGCCGCGTTGTGGCACCAGGATATGCAGTTCTGGTTCGGGTACTGCTCGAAACGCGCTGACGCCACGCCCGCGCAGGAGCGGAAAAACGTGTTCGCTTTCCACATTACCCTGCACCGTCGGAATGCCGGTGGTGCGTCCAATAGTGGCGGCATTTTGCACGCGACAGAGCGTTTTATCAGCGTTGACCCCCTGTATCTGTAGCCAGAAGATGCCGTTGCGGTCGGTGGTGACGCCTTTGCGCGCTTTGTAGTATCGCTCGCCAGGTGCGAAAAGACGCTGCCAGATGGCATGTTCTTCCTTTGTGCCTTTGAGCCAGGGACCGCCCTCCTGTTCCAGGCCGGGCATCGGGCAGGCTAAAAGCTCCCTCACCGTCGCAGTCGCAAAGAAATTATTCTGTTGTGCAATGGAAGTTTTCGTCGGTGAAGTTGTATGCCAGGTGCGATATGGTACGGGGTAGGTTGTGGGCCGACCTTTGCTCAGTATCAGCAGCGTCGCATGATTGCTGACACCTTCAAACGGGTTGATCTCTTTGAAATCCTCCACCTGCTCTACGTGCAAGAATACCTTGCGCTGCTCCAGCTCAAAGCGCCTGAAGCCTGCGCTGGACTCCGTGTTGAAGACGGTGCCGGTAATGAAAAAGGCCAGTTTGCCGTTCTCGCTCAACCATTTATCGGCCACCTCGTAAGTGATGACCGTCGAGATATCCGACTCGATACCACCAACCCAGCGATCTCGACTGAATACGCCTAATTCCAGGCAGCGCGGCTTGATGAACGCTGCATATTCCGGCGGCAGATGACTCCACTTGACCCAGGGCGGATTGCCACAGATGAAGCGTCCAGGCGGCACGGCCCCGGCGGCAAATCTATCGGCAATGATCGAAGACCAGATACTATTCCAGCTATGTTGGTGCAACTCAACCAGCGTGCTAATGGTTGTGCGCAAACACGCGGCCTCGTCCGGCGAAAGATATTCCAGGCCAAAGCGGCTCTGAATGGCTGTAAAAATCTTTTGCGCTGCTAAACCGGCATCAATCAGCGTATGCATGAAACTAAAAATAGCGAGAAAATCCTCATGGCGCATGAGTTGCTCTGGTACGGCGAACGATTGCACACCACGTTCGGTTTGCAGGCTATGATAGTAGACACCATTGACGCTGTGCGCTGAATTGATCGCATCGGCCAGAAATACCGGTATTCTTATGGGCTTGTGTGGGTCTAAATAGGGAGCAAGGTAGACCACCAGCGAACCCTTCGCAGTTAAGACCGCCAGCGGGTTAAGATCAAAGCCATATAAGCCGCGCAATAGCTCCTCTGCCGTCGCGCCCTCACGCCTGACCTTGAGCCTTCTTTTCAGCGCCTCCAACAAAAACGTACCGGAACCACAGGTCGGGTCGAGCAATTCACACTCCTCCGACCACCCCAAGCTGTCCAGCGCATAGGCCGCCAGCCAGTCGGGCGTATAGAACTCTCCCAGCGCGTGCCGTAAAGCCGGGGGCACAAAAGTTTGATACAGGCCCTTGAACAGGTCACGGATAGAATCCGCTGATTTGCGCGACACATCAAAATTGACAGTACTCAGCCGTGCCACGATACGATCAATATGCGCGCTGAACTTATTCCAGTGAGCATCATCCTGATACCAGAAGAAAAAGTCGCCGCAGAGCATGTTGGAGACACCAGCATCAAGAAATAATGTCCCCGCCTCCAGCGCGCGAATACGTTCGGCAATATGTACACTCTGATCGGCAATATTCTGTGAGCTATTCGGCAGCGACAGGGCCGCAACCAGCTTGGCAATCAAAGCGATATAGGTATTTAGTGCGAAAAGGTATGCTGCGCTATCTTCCTCATACCTCTGCTGATGCGCTATGCCCTGTTCTCTCAGTAATGTCTTTAAGCGTTCAGACTGCACACCAACGACCTGTCCAAATAAGCGTTTCCATTCCGTGAACAGCAGAAATGTTTTGCTAGTGGCACTGTCCTGAGAGGCTCTGATGGCGGTAAAAAATAAAGGAATGAGTTCACTACCGTATGGTGACGCCGGGCCGACAAGAGCCGCAAGTAACCCCGGATGTACGAGCGGGGAGCCGTTTTCGGCGAGATAACGCAGCAACTTTTGCGCAGCTACTTCGTCAAAGCTTGTCAGCATATCCCACATGGGTAAGCCATGATCAAACTTGCCGAAATTGATGTGGCTACCATCCCATGCTACTAAAATATATTCACCAATAGCACGTCCCTCTTCTACAGAGAGGAGCTTTGCATATTCTTCAGCCTGCGCTCTGGCATGCAACAGTGCAGCACTGATGACGCCGTGAAAGCATGTCGGCGGTTCGTACTCAATGATGACAGCGCCGTGTGCTACGTCGATAAATTTTGTTCTGCGCGTACTTTTGCTTTCACCGCCAGACACTGCCCGTTCTAGCTGATAAGGCGTCCACGCAATACCTAGCTGATGGCATTGCTGCTCTAATATTTTCTCAATCTCGTGGCACAGGTTCGCTTCGTTTCCGGCGGCACTTGTAATCTGTGCCACCGTGCGGCTCAGTTCCTGGGCATGGGGAAGATAGTCCTTATCGCTGAATGCCTTTTTTATTTTCTCAGAACTCATATACCTGACCTCAGTTGCAGTGTCAGGAACCAGTATAGCGGCTTTTACGAAAATCCTCAAGGATATTTACGTTGCCAGCGCGGGAAACTTTTGAGTGACAATATCCTCTATTATCTGTTGAGCGAACTCGTGCCGTTCTTCTAGTCGCCCCTCATCGTGGATAAGCTGATAGATGGGGGATTCGCGTAATAGATCTTGCATCTGTTGAAACCTCCGTAGCAACCAGTTCAGATGACGGGAACGCTCATGTTTATAGACCAGCGCCGCGAGCGTGAACCCCACCATGGCCAGCGTTCCTGTCGAGCTATGTAACACTCAAAAGCGAGGTGAGGCCGCTGTTAAGGCAGCCTCACGTTTTGTTTGAATATGCTCTACTGGCACCCGATCTGCAACAATCCGGTTTTACAGCAGTAGTTGGCGTCGGGCGCGGGGGGCATCTGCACGCCGGTCATGACATTGGTGAAGATGTCGTTGTACATGGCGGCAATCATCGGGCCGGTCACGGAGCCGCCCTCGCCGCCATTCTCTTTCATCGCCACAATGGTCAGAGCGGGCAACTGCGAAGGAGTGCTGACAGAGTAGGGAGCGGCAGTAATCATCCACGCATGTGCCGCCTGATTGCCGCCCACCTGCGCCGTGCCGGTCTTGCCGATGATGCCCATGCGCGAGGTAAAGAGCTGTGCGACAATGGAGCCGGAGCCGCAGCGCACCACGCCATACATGGCCTGTCGCACCTCGGTTGCCGTCTGCGCCGAAACCGGCGTACTGAGTACCTGCGGCGCGTAGGTCTGAATCGGCGTCTTGTTGTGGTCAGTGATCTTCAGCACCAGCATCGGGCGCATCAGCGTTCCATTGTTGGCGGCGATATTGTCAATAAGCGACATCTGCAAAGGCGTCACGAAGTCGTAGCCCTGCCCGAAGGAGTCGGCGGCCAGTTCGTTGTCGGCCAGAGGTTGCCCGTTCTTGAGAACGGTGCTGGTGGCGGTCGGCAGGTCGAACGGTATCTGTTGACCAACGTAGAAGCGTTTATTGTAGTCCAACCACGTCTGCTGACCGGTTTCCACACCGATCTGCGCGTAAATCACGTTATCGGAATGGGTATAGCCGTACTCGGTGGTCACGGGGAAACGGATGGTATAGCCCTGGATGTTGTTGCCGACCGGGCCGATGGCCTGCCCGTTGAAGTAGACCGGCCCCAGTGCGTGCTGCTGATCGAATTCCTGGTTCAGCGTAGTGTGGCCTGAGTCCAGACCGGCCAGCAGCGTCACCGTCTTATAGATCGAGCCGGGCGCATACAGGCCATACAGCGGACGCTCCAGCAGAGGTTGCTCGATAGTTTGCCTGGCCAGCGAATCGTAGTAACTGGTATCGCCCTGCGAGAGCGTTTCAACCATCTTGTTGGGGTCGAAGGTGGGATTGCTGACCATTGCCAGAATCTCGCCCGTATGCGGGTCGGTGATGATGACCGAGCCACGATCCGATGGGAAGACATTGACGTTATCGACCGGCGGGTTGTTATTCAGGAAGTCCTGGTAGGCGATTTTTTGAATGCGTTCATCGATGGTCAGGTAGATGTTGTCGCCGACCGGTGGGCGGTGCAGGAGGTGATTAATGGTATTGTCAAGCGAGGTCATGCCAACGCTACCATCCAGATACTGGTTGAACGCTGCCTCGATACCGGTGGCCGGATAGCCCGGCACGTAGTAGCCGATTAGTGCCGCCAGCGAGGGGTCGGTATAGCGGCGCTCGAAGCCACAGGGGCCAGTATTTGTCGAGTAGGCCAGCAACACGCCGTTGCGGTCATAGATGTTGCCGCGTATCGGCGCGTTCGAGGTCAGGCAGGGGCGACTGTTGTGCGGATTAGACGTAACCTGTTTGGCGACCAGCACCTGCCAGTAGACCAGCCCGACGCTTATCGCCATGAAAAGCGCGATGAAGACAGTCGTAACTCTGCGTATGCGTGAACTTATATCCATCAAACAGTATCCTTCACTGTGAATCCTGCGGCAATACTCTGGTATATCCTGGCATAGAACCATTGTTGGCCCAAGTGTATCATTGATACTCAACATTAGCAAGTGAGGTAGGTCACAAGGTCTATATCAGGAATTGTTGCTTAGCTCGTGCCTCTGTGGTACAATATATCCTAGTGAATAGGTCGGATTAATGAATGATAAGAACAGAGCAAGGGAGGCGTGAGATGGCGAGAACGAGAACGTTAGACGACGCATCACCTTATGCGATGAGAAGGGAGAGGCCATGATGTTACGGGTTTCGACAAAAGGTGAATATGGCGTGCGAATCATGGTCGATCTTGCTCGTCATTACGGTGAGCGTCCTCGCTCACTCACGGATATCTCGCAGGCCGAGATGCTGCCACTGGCCTATTTGGAGCAACTGGTCAAGTTGTTGCGCGAGGCCGACCCGCCATTGGTGAGCAGCACACGTGGCGCGCATGGCGGCTATCGTTTGAGCCGTGATCCATCACAGATCACGATGGGTGAGATTATTCGCGTGCTGGAGGGGCCGATTGCGCCGATGATCTGTGCGACCGAGGGTGAGATGACCCAGATCTGCACTTTCCTCGACGCCTGCAAGACCAAGTATCTCTGGGCAAAGGTGCGCGACGCTGTGGCTCAGACGCTCGATAATATAACGCTGGCAGAACTGGCGCGCGAGTCTGCGCCCCAGGCGGCGCAGCGTGGTACCCAATCCCAGTTTATCGCGCTCTCCGATATTCACGTAGGGCCGATCACGGGTACGTATCCATCTCAACATAGTGAAGCGGCGCAGACAGCGCCATGATGCGCCTCTGCGAGGAGAGGACGAAGGGCAGAACCGACCGGGAGGAGTGGAGAGGGGCAGGGCGACCGCCAGGGTTGCCCCTGGCCTACACTACAACACGGTGTCCTGGCGGTCGCCCTGCACAATGGTGTGATGGATATTACGGACAGGTATCTCACAAGTGACACATTCCGCACATGTCATGGATGTGTGTCATATATGAAAAAGGAAGGTATGTTTCGGTTATGGGTTCTGAACTGATAATTAAAAATCTGCATGCCAACATTGAAGGCAAGCCTATCTTGCGCGGCGTGAACCTGACCGTCCGCCAGGGCGAAATTCATGCGCTGATGGGGCCGAATGGTTCAGGTAAAAGCACGCTGGCGAACGTCATTATGGGCAATCCCAAATATGAAGTCACCGAGGGCGAAATCTGGTTCAAGGGCGAGAATATTCTAGAATACTCGCCAGATCGACGCGCACGCATGCGCCTATTCCTGGCGTTCCAATATCCGATGTCTATCCCCGGTGTGAGCGTGGCCAACTTCCTGCGCCGTTCCCTGGAGGCCGTGCGCGAGGGCAACAGGCCATTAGAAGAGGGCGAGAATCCCTCTGGTCGTATGCAAAAGCGCAAGACCATTCCACCCGCCGAGTTCCGCAAGCTGCTGCAAGAGAAAATGAAGCTGCTGCGTGTCGATAATAGCTTTATCAACCGCTCGATTAACGATGGCTTCTCCGGCGGCGAGAAGAAACGCGCCGAGATTTTACAGATGGCCCTGTTGGAGCCAGAAATCGCCATCATGGACGAGACGGACTCCGGCCTCGACATCGATGCACTGAAGATCGTTTCCGAGAGCGTCAACGCCCTCACCGGTCCCAATCTAGGTATCCTGCTCATCACACACTATAAGCGCATTCTGGACTATATCAGACCTGACTACGTGCATGTTATGTTTAATGGACGTGTCGTGAAATCCGGCGATAGCGCACTGGCCCAGGAGCTGGAGGAGAAGGGTTACGAGTGGCTCAAACCGGAGGATGAAGAGAGCGAGAATGGAGAGCCTGTCAATGCTTAACATTTCGGCACCTGGTTTTTCGCGCGAGGCCGTTGTCAGGCTATCGCGCCACAAGGGCGAGCCGGAGTGGATGTTGCAGAAGCGGCTCCAGGCCTGGGAGAGTTACCAGCGCTTAGCCGCGCCGCTGGGCCGTCGCGGCGACCTGGGCACGCGGCGCACGCTCGCCAACTTCAACTTTCAGCAGTTGCAGCCCTACATCTCGACCGAGCAAGGCAAATTGTCCCCCGCTATCGAGGAATCGCTGCAAAACGCGCTCGTCAACGAGCGTTCTGGCCTGATCATCCAACATAACTCCGCCGTCGTCCACATCGAGTTGAGCGAGGAACTCAAGCAGCAGGGCGTGATTCTGACCGACCTGGACACCGCCGTGCGTGAGTATCCCGAAATGGTACAACAGTACTTTATGACCGAGTGTGTGCCGGTCGAGAGCAGCAAGTATACAGCCCTGCACGCCGCTTTCTGGAGCGGCGGATTCTTCCTCTACGTGCCGCAAGGCGTAGAGATCGAGGCTCCCCTGCTGGCACAGGTCTGGTTAGATGCCGCTAACGCCGCCGTCTTCACACACACGCTGATTATCGCTGAGGACATGAGCAGCGTGCGCTTTGTGCAGGAATACACTTCTGGCGTGCCAGCCGAGCAGCAGGCTCTCTTGAGCGATGTGATCGAGGTCTATGCGAAGAGCGTCGCGCGCGTGGAGTTCAGCAACCTGCAAGACCTGGGCCAGAACGTCTGGCATATCACCAACAAGAACTCGCGTCACAGCAGTGATGGTAGCGTCACCTTCGTGATTGCCGACCTGGGCAGCAAGCTGATGTTGGAGACGATTGGCGCGGGCCTGGTGGGCAATGGCAGCGCGGGTGAACTCGTGGGCGTCTTCTTCACCGATCACGATCAGCGCTTCTCCATTGAGAGCCTTTCGCTACACGACGCGCTCTCGACCAACGCCGAGACGCTGGTCAAGGGCGTGCTGACCGACCAGTCGCGTGTTGAGTTTGATGGCATGATTCGCATCAAACCCGGCGCGCAGCAGACGGCCTCGTTCCTCTCCGCGCACGGTCTTCTGCTCAGCAAGAAGGCACGTGCCGAACTGATCCCCGGCCTGGAGATCGCCGCCAACGAGGTTAGCGCCAGTCATGGTGCCACCACTGGCCAGATCGACGAGGAGCAGTTGTTCTACCTGATGGTGCGTGGCATTCCGAAGGAAGAGGCCGAGCGTATCATCGTGCAGGGCTTCTTCGAGCCGGTGCTACAGCGCATTCCGTTGGAGAACCTGCGCGTGCGTCTGCGCCGCAGCATCGTGCGCCGCATGCGTGGTGCCTATGAAACCGAGGCCGATACCTGGGTTGACGCACAGGAGCGCTGGGAGATCGAGGGTGTAGATGAGGGTGCCATTCATCTCGACGGCAACCCGAAAGATGACGAAATCAAACTGATGGAGTATTAGCCTCATCACCTGGGCGACCCTCGATTTTCGTAGGGACGAGATTTATCGTGCGTGGGCAAGATAAATCTCGTCCCTACGGGATAATGAATGTGCGTAATTTCGTTTCTAGCGGCCTTTTCCTATAGAGGATGAATGGTTTATGACAATAGCAGAACAGAGCAGGGATGCACGGACGCCCGCTGCTCGCACCGTAGAGGAGATTCGCCGAGACTTTCCTATTCTGGCGCGCCAGGTACATGGCAAGCCGCTGGTCTATCTGGATAGCACGGCCAGCTCGCAGAAGCCGCAGTCCGTCATCGACGCCATGACCCATTACTACCAGACCTATCATGCTAATGTGCATCGTGGCGTCTACGAGATCAGCGAAGAGGCGACGGCGGCAATGGAGAAGGCGCGTGTCAAAGTCGCACGTTTCATCAACGCCCGCCATAGCAAGCAGATTATCTTCACGCGCAACACCAGCGAGAGCATCAACCTGGTGGCCTATAGCTGGGGCAGTGCCAATATCAAAGCGGGCGATCTGATCGTGCTGACCGAAATGGAGCATCACAGCAACCTGGTTCCCTGGCAGTTGCTGGCCCAGCGCACAGGCGCGCGCCTGGAATTTATTCCCGTCAGCAATGATGGTCTGCTGCAACTGGATGTCTATGCGCAATTGCTTCAGCAGCAGCCGAAGCTGGTGGCCTTTACGCATATGTCCAATGTACTGGGCACGATCAATCCGGCACGGGAGATGATTGCGCAAGCGCACGCCGCCGGAGCCATTGTACTGCTCGATGCGGCGCAGAGCGTGCCGCATCTACCCATCGATGTGCAGGCGCTGGAGGCCGATTTTGTCTGCTTTAGCGGTCACAAGATGCTCGGCCCCACCGGCATCGGTGTTCTCTACGGCAAACGCGACCTCTTAGAAGCCATGCCCCCCTTCATGGGCGGCGGCGACATGATTCGCACCGTCAAGCTGCGTGAGTCCACCTGGAACGATCTGCCCTGGAAGTTCGAGGCCGGTACGCCCGCCATCGCCGAGGCCGTTGGCCTGGGCGCTGCCGTCGATTATCTCAGCACGCTCGGTATGGAGAACGTGCAGCATCACGAGCAAGAACTGACCGCGTATGCGATAGAGCGCCTGAGCAGCGTGCCTCACCTGACCATTTATGGCCCACCGGCACATCAGCGTGGCGGCGTCATCTCCTTCACACTCGGCGATATTCATCCGCACGACCTGGCCTCTATTCTCGATCAGGAAGTGGGGGTTGCCATTCGCGCCGGTCATCACTGTGCCCAGCCCTTGATGGAACGCTTCGGCCTATCCGCGACTGCTCGCGCCAGCTTTTACGTGTATACTATGAAAGAAGAGATCGATACGCTGGTACGTGGCCTGGAGCGCGCACTGGAGATTTTTAGTCTATGATGAGGTAATTCGTAGGGATAAGGTTGATCGCGCAATGATGCGATCAAATCTTCCCTCTGGGATCAAACAATCAAGTTCAAGGGGGGCGTGGCCTATGATGGATTATCGAGAATATATATTGGATCATTATCGCAACCCGCGCAATTATGGCAAGCTCGAACACCCGGATGTTCACTCGGAGGACTCCAACCCCCTCTGTGGCGATCAACTGGCGATGGATTTGCAGGTTGAGGGCGACCACGTGACGGCGGTACGCTTCCAGGGGCGCGGCTGCGCCATCAGCCAGGCGACGGCCTCGATGCTCTCGGAGATGATTGAGGGCCATAGCATCGACGAGGTAGTTGCGCTGGGCAAGGATGATGTGCTGGAGGCGCTGGGTATTCCGCTCAGTCCGGCGCGTATGAAATGTGCCTTCCTCTCGCTGCGCGTCCTGCATCGAGGACTGGCGATGGCCGGGTTGGAGAAGCCGAAAGATGATGATGAGGAGTAACATACCATGCGCTTAAAGGGAAAGGTTGCCATCATCACGGGCGTCAGCCACGCGGGCCAGGCCGGTTTCGCGCTGGCAAAAGCCTTTGCCGCCGAAGGTGTAGACCTGGCGATCAGCGCACGCAACGCCGAACGGGTACATGCCCGCGCCCATGAGTTGCGTGCCCAGGGAGCAGCGATGGTCTTACCGATAGCCGCCGATCTAACCACCGAGGAGGGAGCCAAAGACCTGATTGAGCAGACGCTAGGCACCTATGAACGCATCGACATTCTGGTCAATCTTGCCGGTGGCCTGACCAGATACGGGCCATCCGACGAACTCTCATTGGCCGACTTCGAGGCCGAGTTGAACAATAATTTGCGCTCGACCTTCCTCTGCACACGTGCCGTCTGGCCCACCATGCGCAAACAGGGCGGCGGCAAGATACTGAATTTCAGTCGCGCGGGCGGCGTCGAAGGCTCCGGGCCAAATATGCTGGCCTATAATTGTGCTAAAGCGGGCGTTGACGCGTTGACACGCACCTTTGCGAAGGAGGGCAAAAATCTGAACATTCAGGTGAATGCCATCGGCCCCGGCCTGCTTATTACGCAGAGCAACCTGGAGTCGATGAAACCCACGCCGGAGGAGATCAAGCACAAGTGGGTTCCGCTAGAGCAATTGGCGGAGGCGGCGCTCTTCCTGCTCACCTCAGATCTCAGCGGCATAATCCTGCCAGTCACGCGCCTATAGTCTATAAATCTCTTCTATTGGTTAAGGAACAGCGTGTAAGAAACAGGTTGTGATAATGAATTTGCACAAGAGTTGGCGATGGCCCCATCCCGTAGGGGCGTGATTCATCACGCCCTGAGAACGGCGTGGGGGCGAGAAGGGCGTGATAAATTTGCACAAGAGTTGGCGATGGCCCCATCCCGTAGGGGCGTGATTCATCACGCCCTGAAAAGGGAGCGGCGATACCGCTGGTGAGAATTCATCATCACGCCTGAGAACGGCGTGGGGGTGAGGAGGGCGTGATGAATCACGCCCCTACGGGAGCGGCGATACCGCTGGTGAAAAAGCCTCATCACGCCCTGAAAGGGGAGCGGCGGGCGAGGAGGGCGTGATAAATTTGCACAAGAGTCGGCAATGGCCCATCCCGTAGGGGCGTGATGAATCACGCCCTGCTCGCGGCGATACCGCTGGTGAGAGTTCAGAATCGTACCTTAATGGTGATCTATGACAGAATGGTGATCTATGACAGATTTTATCAAAGTGGCATCCTACAGTGATATTGAGGAGGGCGGCATGATGCCGCTGGAGGTAGATGGTGAACTGGTCTGTCTGGCGAAAGTCGAGGGCCACATCTACGCCTTTACCGACAATTGCACGCACATCAGCGGCCCTCTGAACGAAGGGGAACTGAGCGGTTGCGTACTGACCTGTCCCTGGCACGCGGCCCAGTTTGATATTCGTACTGGTAAAGTACTGCGTGGCCCCGCCCGCCAGGATATTCTCACCTACCCCGTCAAAGTCGAAGATAACGTCATCTATATTCAGTTGCCTGATGAGGACGAATAGCCCGCTACCATAGGCAGGTAACGACCGGCTCACCTTTATGAATCGGATTTGCAGGTAGTGGTAGAGAGCATGAAAGCTTAACTTTCTGCACAAAATAAACAACTTTTCGGTGATGGTTTCTGGTACACTGGCTCATATGTCAGGGTTTGTACTCTTGAGGAGCAATGTCTATGACACCAGAAACCTCTCATTGGATCGGGAAACCGTTACCCAGAGTCGAAGATGAACGGCTCGTGCGTGGCATGGGCCGCTTCATCGATGATCTCACCCCTTTCCCCGGCTGTAAGGTTGCCACCATCTTACGTAGCCCCTATGCCCACGCCATCATCAAAACGATTGAAGTTCAGGAAGCGTTACAGGCTCCTGGCGTAATCGGTATCATTACAGGTGCAGACATCAAACGCGAGATGCGACCCTTTCCCGTCGGCGTACCCGCGCCCGTCGCGTACTATCCGATGGCAATCGAGAAAGTGCGCTTTGTTGGAGAGCCGGTAGCTGTGATCGTGGCGGAGTCGCGGGCCTTAGCAGAGGATGCGGCAGAGATGGTACAGGTAGAATATCAACCACTTCCTGTCGTGATGGCGGTGGAAGAGGCCGCACAGAGCGCTAGCGTGTTGCTGCACGAACAGGTCGGCAGCAATGTCGTGAGCCACCGCACTTTTTCATTTGGTGAATGGGAGCGATATTTGCGCGAAGCACCTCATATCATTGAGGCACGCTTCGAGTACCCCAAAACGACGGCCACACCTATCGAGACGTATGGTGTCATTGCAGATTATGCTCCTGGCACCGGCGAGTATACCGTGTGGGCCAATTTTCACGGCCCCTTTACCTTGCATACGGTGATGGCACAGGCCCTCAAAGTTAGCCCTCACCAGTTACGCCTGCAAGTTCCCGCCGATATTGGCGGTTCATACGGCATCAAATCTGCTATCTACCCTTATATTACCCTGATGGCGGTAGCGGCAAAACTGCTTGGTTGCCCGGTACGCTGGTGTGAAGACCGTCTGGAGCATTTGCAAGCCAGTTCGAGCGGCACCGATAGAGTGAGCTACCTGACCGGCGCGCTTGACGAGCAGGGGCATGTACTGGCTCTCAAATTAGTACAATACGATGATGTAGGAGCGTACATTCGCGCGCCAGAGCCAGCTACGCTCTATCGTGTTCATGGCGACATGACCGGGGCGTATGATATTCCCTCTCTGTTTGTCGAGAACTACGCTGTAGTAACCAACAAGATGCCTACCGGATTGATTCGTGGCTATGGCGGGCCGCAACTCTATTTTGCCCTCGAACGCTTTATGGACATTGCGGCTCATCGTCTGGGTATCGATCCGCTAGAGATACGCAGGCGCAATCTCATTCGTGCCGATCAGTTCCCATTTCGCACTCTGAGCGGTGGTATCTATGATAGTGGCAACTACGAGGCGGTGTTAGAGAAAGCTGCGGAACTGAGCAACTATCAGCAGTTTCGTCTTGCTCAGCGTCAGCAGCACACAGATAGTGTGGGACGGCGTGTGGGCATCGGCATGGCGGCTGTGGTTGAACCGTCCGGCTCCAACATGGGCTATGTGAGTGTGGCTTTCTCGGCAGAAGAGCGCGCGAAACAATTACCCAAATCGGGCTGTACCGCTGCCGCGACGGTCGCTATCGACGCGCTGGGGGGTATTACAGTACGTATCGACAGCACACCGGAGGGACAGGGCCACGAGACGGCTGTCCAGCAGATCGTAGCAGACGTGTTGACGGTCGAACCGCGCAGCGTGCGCGTCATCGCTGAAATGGATACCGCCACCAGTCCCTGGTCAATTGCTTCCGGCAGCTATTCCAGCCGCTTTGCCTCGCTCGGCTCCAGCGCCGTATACACAGCAGCAGTGCAAGTCAAACAAAAACTTCTTCGTCTGGCGGCGGAGCAACTCCACGTGCCTGAGCATGAATTGAGCCTCTGTCATGGGCGCGTCTATCATGGTGAGCGAGAAACCACCCTCTCGCTGAGGCGGCTGGCCGGTTTGACACACTGGAATCCGGCGCAACTGCCCGCCCATGTGTTGCCAGGGGTCTTTGAAACCTGCTATTACAGCCTCGATACCGTTGCCCCGCCCGATGAGGAGGATCGCGTCAACTCCTCGGCTACCTATGGCTTTCTCGTCGATATTGTCAAGGTCGCTATTGACGTGGAGACGGCTGAGATCACGATCCTCGATTATGTGACCGTGCATGACGCCGGTCGCCTGCTCAATCCCCTGCTGGCGCATGGGCAGATTCTGGGTGGGCTGGCTCATGGGCTGGGGATTGCGCTCTTCGAGGAACTTCGCTACGACGAAAATGGTCAACTCCTCAATGGCACCTTTGCCGACTATCTGTGCCCGACCGTAGCCGAGATGCCTGTACCGCGTATTGCCCATATCGAGACGCCCTCTCCTTTGACGCCACTGGGCGCGAAAGGATTGGGTGAAGGCAATACGATGAGTGTTGGAGCCGCCCTCGCCAACGCCGTCGCCGACGCGCTGGGCGTTGAGCCAACCGCGTTGCCGCTCTCCCCATCGCGTATCTGGCAACTGCTTGTGCAGATGCAAGAGCAGGAGGTTAAGCATGAAACCAGCCGCATTTGATTATCTGCGTGCCGAGACGCTGGATGAGGCCCTCGCCGCGCTGGCCGATACGGGGCACGAGATAAAAGTGCTGGCCGGAGGACAAAGTCTCGTCCCCCTGCTCTCGATGCGCCTGACGCGCCCACAAGCCGTACTTGACATTAATCGCCTTGCCGATTTATCTACTCTTGAGCGTAAGGAAGAGGCTGATACGCTTACCATCGGTGCGCTTGTCCGACAACGGCAGTTAGAGATATTTACAGAAAATGAGCCACGAGCGCGTCTTCTGCATGAGGCGCTTTTGCACATCGGGCATCCACAGACACGCAATCGTGGCACTGTAGGCGGCAGCCTTGTCCATGCCGATCCTTCGGCAGAGTTACCATTGCTTCTGACCGTGCTGGATGGCGCGGTCGTCCTCAAAAGCGTTCGTGGAGAGCGCACTGTGGGCGCGAGAGACTTCTTCTTGTCGCACTATACAACAGCCATCGAGGCCGACGAATTGCTCGTTGCGAGCATCTGGCCTTTACCAACAGCACGTGCGGGTACTGCTTTCAAGGAATTTCGCCGCCGTCACGGCGATTTTGCGCTCATGGCAGCAGCATGTATTCTGCTGCTCGACCAGCAGAGACGCATCCAATCCATACAGCTTGCGCTGAGTGGGCTGGCCGAGACACCGTTCATCGTCGATGAGACGCGCATGCTGCTTGGCAGTCCCTGGAACAAAGAGGCGGGACGCGCCCTGGCCGCCGCTGTCGTACAGCATTTACGCTTTGTAGATGATGTGCAGGCGACGGCGGCTTACCGACGACAACTGGCGAGCGTGCTGGTCGAAAGAATTGTGGAGATGGCCTATAACGAAGCCGTAGCAAAGGAGCAGACTCATGTATGAGGTCAGAGCAGATATGCTGGCAACCATCACCTTGCGCGTCAATGGGCGCAGTAGACGCATCGCAGTAGAACCGCGCACACTGCTCAGCGATGCGCTACGCAGCGAATGCGGCCTGACGGGAACGCATGTAGGGTGTGAACATGGCGTGTGTGGCTCCTGCACGGTGCTGGTCGATGGGGTCGCCGTGCGCAGTTGCTTGCTGCTGGCGGTCGCAGTTGAGGGCTGTGAGATTACGACTATCGAGGGATTGAGCCAGCATTCCGCCTTTCCGGCGCTGTATCGTGCCTTTACAGAGCATCATGCGCTGCAATGCGGATTTTGTACTCCTGGCATCGTTGCTACAGCGATGGCAGAGGTAATTGGCAAGCAGGTTGACGAGGCGCAGATTACGCAGTTGTTGAGTGGACATCTGTGCCGTTGCACCGGCTATATCGGTATCAAAGAGGCCCTGCACGAGCTGGCGGAAAGGAGCGAGCCATGAATCTTGCCGCCTATTTGACGAATGCCGTCCGGCGTTTCCCCGATGCCCTGGCGCTGGTCGATGGGCAGGTACGCTGGTCGTATCGCACATTGTATGCTGAGTGCAGCGCTGTCGCAGCATCATTGCAAGCAACTGGACTACAGGCGGGCGACCACGTGCTGGTTCTGCTCAAAAATCGCCGCGAGAATATCGTTATCTACTGGGCCTGTCAGATGCTGGGGCTGATCTATACACCACTCAATTTCAGGATGCTCTCCGGCGAGATTGCCTATTGTCTCACCGATGCCCAGGCACGCATCGTCTTCTTTGAAGCCAACAATCGGGCTGTGCTGGAAGAGGCCCTGCGGCAAGCGCAGGTCACAATCAGAGCGGTAGCGGTGGGCGAGAGTGGCCCGGATACATTCGAGGATTTTCGTCAAACGCGGGCAACCTTGCGGCCTGTCGCGCCTGTTTCGTATGAGGCAACGGCCATTATGCTCTACACATCAGGCACGACAGGGCGGCCCAAAGGTGTTCCGCGCTCGCATCTCAACGAGATCAGCGCCGCCGAGGCCCATATTATCCAGAATAGCTACACACTCTTTGAGCGCACTATCGGCGTGATGCCCTTCTATCACACAATGGGCATGCGCACTTTGCTGACGACGACCTTTCTCAACGGGATGCTTGTCCTGCTCCCCGATTATGAGGCCACTGAGGCCCTGGCCTTAATCGCCAGCGAACGGATTACCAACCTGTACCTTGTGCCTACGCTCTTTTATGATCTGGTGCATTTGCCGGAGATTGAGCGCTACGATCTGCATACCTTAACAAAAATTGGCTATGCAGGTGCGCCGATGAATTCAACACTCACCAGGGCCTGCTTTGAGCGCTTTCAGCCACAACTTTTCGTCAATCACTTTGGCAGTTCAGAGGTCTACACTTTCACCATCTGCTCGTGGCTGGATCGTAAGCCGACCTGCGCAGGCCGCCCCGGCTTTCATGAAAGCGTGCGTATTGTGACTGCCGACCCGACGCGCATGGTGCAACCGGACGAGGAAGTGGGCATTGATACACCTGGAGAAGTTATCGTTGCGCTCTCCTCACCGGAAGCCTTTCAAGGCTACTGGCACCGGCCCGATGCCGATGCCAGAGCCATTCGGCAAGGCTGGTACTTCACAGGCGATGTCGGTCTATGGGACGAAGAGGGAGACCTGTGGGTGCAAGGGCGCGTCGATGATATGCTTATCTCCGGTGGTGAAAATATCCATCCCCTCGAAATTGAGGATGTGCTGGCGCAGCATCCGGGCGTGCGTGAGGTTGCCATTGTTGGCCTGCCTGACGAGCGCTGGGGGCAGGTCGTCACGGCCTTTGTGGTACCAGCACTGCCCCCACCCACTGCTGCTGAACTGGACGCTTTCTGTCTGGCCAGCACGCAACTGGCGCATTTCAAACGCCCGCGCCGCTACATTTTCGTGAACGCGCTGCCTAAGTCGCCCGTAGGCAAGTTGCTGCGACGCAAACTGGTGGCAGGCGAATACGATCTCTTCCTTCCTTCCCAGCATCTTGAACAATAGGAGCAAAATAGTATGACTGATTTTCCTGGCTCTATTTTACAAGTTGAGTATCGCACTGATCGCCCGGTTGCTGTCCTCACGCTTGATGCCCCGCCGCTCAATGTGGTGACGGTACCGACACGCGAGCATTTCGCAGCGGTTTTCCGCGAAATTGAGAACAATCCAGAGGTACGTGCCGTCATTGTGCGCGGAGCAGGCGATCAGGCGCTCTCATCAGGTGGCGACATTGGCGGGTTTCTCAAAGCCAGTCCCGAATATCTCCGGCACCTGGCAGAAAATGTTGCCGCCCCGGAGCGATGTTCAAAGCCCGTTATCGCGCGTCTGGCAGGTTATGTACTCGGTGTTGGTCTGGAGATTGCCCTGGCATGCGATTTCCGTATAGCCGCAGATACCACTCAGATCGGGTTGCCGGAGATAAAATTGGGCATGATTCCAGGAAGCGGGGGCACACAGCGCGTTACACGCATTGTTGGTGTAGGGCGAGCAATGGATATGATCTTACGCGCACGCCGCCTTTCCGCTGAAGAGGCAAAAGCCTGGGGATTGCTCACCGAAGTCGTACCGCTTGCTGAACTGGATACGCGCATTGATGCTCTGATCGATGAGTTGCTCACGCTGGCCCCCCTCGCCTTTAAGGCAGGTAAACAGGCTATTCATGCAGCAATGGAGACACCGTTGAGTGCCGGACTGGCATTCGAGGGCAACCTGTATGGTTTCTTACGCACGACGGAGGATTTTCACGAAGGAGTAATGGCATTCCGTGAGAAGCGACGCGCACACTTCCAGGGCAAGTAGTGGGTTGCGAGGTGGACGGTGAACCTGCGAGAATGTTTTGGAGCGGCTGTACAACGCGCACCCCATGCACTGGCCCTGGTAGATACCGATGTGCGCTGGACATACGTAGAACTGGCCCAGGAGGTCTATGCAGTTGCACGCGGATTACAGGACTGTGGACTGCATAGCGGAGATCGCGTGATGACGATCTTACGTAATCGACGTGAACTGGTGGTGATCTTCTGGGCCTGTCAGTGGCTTGGTCTGGTCTGCGTCCCGCTCGACCCTCGTCTCTCGCTGAGCGATATTACCTATTGCATTGAAGACGCGGAACCGGAGCTACTGGTCTTTGACGCAACCTGCGCAACAACCTTACACCTGCTCTACGAGCAGGAATTACTGCCCCAACGACTCTATACCGTTGGCTCTATCAGGTCCACCGGTTCTCTTGCCCAGGCGAGCAGAGATTTCGCGCAGTTACGCTATGAGACGCTCGTCTCAAGTGAGCCGGTCGCTCTCTCTGACGATGCTATTGCCGTGATGCTGTACTCATCCGGCAGTACAGGGCGGCCAAAGGGAGTACCGCGCTCGCACAGCAACGAGATTAGCGCTACCCTCGCGCATATGCTCCACAACTGCTATCAATTTGGAGAAAGTACCGTCGCCCTTTCGTCATTCTGCCATACGATGGGCCTGCGTATGCTGCTGGCCATGCTGATGCTGAATGGGAAACTGGTCATTGCGCCTGACGATGCACCTGAAACCTGCATAACCTGGATTGCGGATGAGCAAGTTTCTTGCCTTTATGCCTTCCCCAGCGTCTATCACGATTTGCTGCCGGGCTTTGTAAACAACCACATCTCTTCTGTGCGTAAGCTCGCTTACGCGGGTGATGCAATGACTACGGAACTGATCGCACAATACTATCGGCACGTAGCACCGACAGTTTTTGTCAATCACTTTGGGAGTACCGAAATCTACACCTATACGATCTGCTCCTGGCTAGAGCGCAAACCCGGCTGTGCAGGAAAGGCTGGCATTTTCACGGAACTGCGTCTCATCCCACCTTCTGCTGCGTCGGCGAGCGTGGTAGATGACGTTGTGCCCGCCGGTGAAGTTGGCGAACTACTGGTCAGACTCACGTCGCCGGAAGCCTTTCGCGGCTACTGGAATCGCCCAGACTTAACCAGCCGCGTCATACAGCAAGGCTGGTATTGCACAGGCGATCTGGTTCGCCTGGATGAAGACGGCGATTTATGGGTGGTAGGACGTGTGGATGATATGGTAATCTCTAGTGGAGAGAAAGTGTATCCTGCGGAGGTTGAAGCTATCTTGCGTACTCATGCAGGAGTTCAAGAGGTCGTTGTCATGGGGATACCGGACGCACGAGCGGGAAAACTGCTCGCAGCCTTCGTCGTACCCGCTGATCCCACCCTGACGGCCCATGACCTGGAGGTATTCTGTGCCTCTCATCCGCAACTCGCAACCTTCAAGCGACCGGCAAAATTTGTGCTGTTGGAACATATGCCCCGACGGGCACATAAAATTGTGCGTCAAGAACTATTGCAGTTCATCTAAATAGAGAGCAGGACGCCCACCCGGACTGGCTGTACTATACGCAGACAGGGTACAGGCACTTCTCATGGTCGCTCTGTTCAAGTTGACAGGCTATACTGTGGAGGCCGTCGTTGCATGGAGATCGGTCTATGCTTGACATGGGAAAATGAACGCTGCCTGCTGGAGGAATGGCTGCGTTCCTGGCAGCACTGTGTCACCATCATTCAGGACACTACAATGCTGCATGATTGCCTCTGGCAACACCGGATACAGCTTGTGATTGCCAGTGACCTTGTGGTGACGTTCGATGAAATCCGTTTGTGGCGTGTCCGTGTGCCAGCTATTGACTGGATTGCGGTGACGACCACGCCTTCTTATGCCTGGGCCGAGGCGGCAATGCTGGCGGGGGTGATGGGCTTTTGCGCGCTTCCTGCCTCGCGTTCACGCATCGAGGCATTACTCACACACGCTCGCCTGCAACGCTCGTGTCGGCTACAAGCCCTGTCCGGTATGCAGACAACAGAAGCAGGGATTGATCTCTCCCAACCTATAGAAAGCGCGCTGGCGTATATTGGCGCTCATCTTGCTGAGCATCTTACGCTACGCGAAGTATCACGCATCGTATATCTCAGCCCATCGCATTTTAGTCGGCTCTTCGCTCAGAAAGTGGGCATTCCCTTCAATGAGTATGTGCTATCTTGCCGTATTAACGCCGCCAGAACGCTGCTGACTGAAACCCATCTGCCGATTGAGCTGATCGCGGCTAAGGTTGGCATTGGTAGCGCGTCGCAATTTTCTCAGACATTCAAGCGCATGACCGGCTTCTCCCCGCGCGCTTATCGCAGCTTGCGCACAGCCATGCTATAGTATTCTGCTCCACACGCCTCCGTTTCATTCGCAGGGCGCTTGAAAGCTCAGTATCGAGAATGATATACTGACGGTGATAGAGACAGGTGTAAGCCCGCCCCGCAACTGGCGGGCTTTCCTGTGAATATAGACGTATAATAGACAGGTAGCAAGGTGTCGCGTTGACACCGTTGATACGACGAAGCAAGGGTGCTTCATCCGCAGTGTGGCAGCACTGACCAGTGCAGGTCGATACCGAGGAGGTTTTTTGAATGGCAATTGATGTTATCAATCCATATGAGATGGCGGTTGCGCAGTTTGATGAGGCAGCGGAACGCCTCGGCCTCTCGCAGGCCATGCGGGCTATTTTGCGCAAACCCAAACGCGAGTTGATTGTTAATTTTCCTGTCCGCATGGACGATGGCACGGTAGAAATGTTCACCGGCTACCGCGTGCAACATAATATCAATCGTGGCCCGGCTAAGGGAGGCATTCGTTACAGCCCGGAGGTTTCGCTGGACGAGGTGCGTGCGCTGGCTATGTGGATGACCTGGAAATGCGCAGTAGTCGGCATTCCCTTTGGTGGCGCAAAAGGCGGCGTCATCTGCGACCCCCATAAGATGTCTCGCGCAGAACTGGAACGCCTGACGCGCCGCTACGCAACCGAAATCTCGCTACTGATCGGCCCTAACAGCGACATTCCCGCCCCCGATGTCAACACGAATCCCCAGATTATGAGCTGGATCATGGATACCTATTCCATGCATGTCGGCTACTCCGTGCCCGCCGTGATCACCGGTAAGCCGCTGGCCATCGGTGGCAGCGAGGGCCGCCTGGAAGCGACGGCGCGCGGCGTGCAGGTCGTGACGCGCGAAGTAATGCGCGATCTGAGCATGCAGCCAGAGCACTGCCGTGTCGTCATTCAGGGCTTTGGCAATGTCGGCAGCGTCTCGGCCCGTCTGCTTAGCGAACTGGGCTGCAAGATTGTGGGTTTGAGCGACATTAATGGTGGTATCTATAACCGCGAGGGCATCGATGTGATGACCGCGCTGCGCTACTCTCGCGAACACGGCAGCCTCTCCGGTATGCCCGGTACCGAGAATGTGACAAACGCGGAACTGCTGGAATTACCCTGCGACGTGCTGATACCGGCGGCGCTGGAGAATCAAATCACCGCTCGCAATGCCGCACGCATCAAGGCACACCTGATTATTGAGGCCGCTAATGGCCCGACCACGCCGGATGCCGACCGCATTCTCAATGATCGTGGCGTGACCATCGTGCCGGATATTCTAGCGAACGCAGGCGGTGTGACCGTCAGCTACTTCGAGTGGGTGCAGGACCTGCAACGCTTCTTCTGGGCCGAGGATGAGATCAACGAGCGCCTGGAGAACATAATGACTCGTGCCTACCAGGCCGTCAAGCACAAGGCCGAGGATCAACAGACCAATCTGCGCATGGGTGCTTACCTGCTGGCCGTCGCCAGAGTGGCCGAGGCCACCGAAATGCGCGGCGTTTACCCGTAAAACTTTTTTCCCTGGCGGAGAGGGGGCAGGGCACCCTCCCCGCTCGTCTGCTTGCTATTCCACACTGGCCGTTTCGGCATCTGGAAAGATGTCGAGGATGCGCAGCCAGACCTCTTGCTTACTTTCCTCTTGTGAACCTTCTAGTTGAAAGATGATCGTCACGGTACTGATGCCGCTGAAATCTTTGAGACGCGCGGCCCCCTTAAAGAGCGTGCCCTGGCGGCGCTGCTCATTTGCCAGCGATTGCACGTGTGGCGGAGAATGAGGCGCACCCAACCAGAACTGCACATGCTGGCCCTCTTTGCCACTGGGACGTGCATGATACAAACGGAGCTTCTCCATCTTGAAGATCGGTTCTGGATTGCCCGCCCCAAAGGGGGCGAGTTGTCTCACCTGCTGATACAACTCATAGTTTAGCTTGTTCCAGCGTGTCAGTGTCAGATCGACCATCTTTTTCACCGGCTCTTGCGCTATTTTCGCAATCGACTCGGTCTCATCGACTGCGGTGGTGGTATCCCCGTTGCTGCTGGTGAGCGCTGGGGAGGGCGCGCGCTCCTGCCAGGAGAGCAGGTGACGACGCAGGTCTTCGATGCGTTCGCTCTGAATGGTGAATCCTGCCGCTTGCGTATGGCCACCATAGCGTTCCAGGTTATGCGCGAAGTCGCTCAAGGCGGCGATGATATTGTAACCTTTGCGGCTGCGCGCCGAGCCGCGACTAAGGCGCGTAACCCTATCGTTGCTGAGGACAAGCACCGGCTTATCGACCTCTTCGGAGAGCCGACCGGCGACCAGCCCGATGATACCCTCGTGCCAGTCGTCGCCCATCACCAGGACAACGCGGGCATCGCGCTGGCTCTGCGCCTGCGCGCGCACATCGCGCATTAGCTCCTCTGTTTGCTGCTGGCGCGTCAGATTGAGCGCCTCCAACTGGTTCGCATAGGCCATTGCCTCTTCTTCGCTATCGGTGACAAGCAGGTTGAAGGCGATGCTGGCATCCTGCATGCGTCCGGCAGCATTGAGGCGAGGAGCCAGCGAAAAGGCGATATCGCGTTCGCGGATGCGGCCCATTTGCAAGTTAGCATTGCGCATCAGAGCGCGTAATCCAGGCTTATCCGTATTATTGAGTTGTTGCAGTCCCAGGCGCACCAGCATATGGTTTTCGCCCAGCAGCGGCGCAACATCGGCGACAGTGCCAAGCGCCACCAGATCGAGGAGGGCATATTCTTCTTCACGTGGCAGAGCATAGAGGCGGTAGAGCGCCTGCGTGAGCTTGAAGGCGATGCCGACACCACAGAGTTCGCGCCCCTGCGGCAGACTCTCTAATTGTCCTGATTGCTCCGACCGCCAGGGATTGACCAGGGCATAAGCCTGCGGCAGAAGAGTCGGCAGGTGGTGATGATCCGTGATAATCACATCAAGGCCGAGCGTGCGTGCATAAGCCACCTGCTCCACATCCGAACTGGCACAATCGGTCGTCACAATCAGGCTCGTTCCACGCGCTTTGAGCAGATCGAGTGCGCGATAGTTCAGGCCGCAGCCATCGTTGATGCGGTGTGGAATGTGGTAATCGAGGGGCGCGTCGATACGCTTGAGCCTGCGCAGGGCGCGGAAGAGCAGCGAGGAGGAGGTCACGCCGTCGGCATCGAAGTCACCATAGACAGTAATATGCTCGCCACTATTCAGGGCAGACCGAATGCGCTCGACGGCCTTCTGCATATCGATGATGCGATAGGGGTCAAGGCTCTGCTCATAGGAGGCATCCAGAAAAGCGCGCATCTGTGCAGGGTCGCTGATGCCGCGATTAGTGAGTATCTGTGCCTGCACCGGCTCCACGCCCTGCGCGCGTGCCAGCTCGAACTGCTCCTTCGAGAGTTGAGGATAGACCTGCCAGTTATCTTGTGATGGCGCTTGCTGTGTCGATGCTTCCACTGTCTTTCCTTTTCGGGTCAGGTTTCGGCTGTGTTTCTGCTGCTTTAGAGTATATCATACACAGAACAACGGGATGGGGCAGCCGAGCGGGTGTCCGGCGCTGTCCTATGCTGAGAAGGTTCATGTTGTAGAATAAAGGGCAAACCACGTTTGTTATTTATAAGGAGCTACTGTTTTATGCAAAGTCAAACAAAGAAGCCTTCGGCGGCGGCGCGCCATGACACAAACACTGCCAATGTGACGGCGGCGGTGGGTATGCAGACCTCGGCAGGTCGGTCGCGTGCGCGGCGAAACACTTTGTTTACGCAAAGCGTGATATGGGTAACGGGGCTGATTTGCACCGCCTTTCTCCTCGGTGCGTTGGCGCAGGCCTGGTCGAATAATCAGCTTGCTCAAAAAGTACAGGCCGCCCAGCAGCAATTGCAGCAGGTGCAGGCCCACCATAATGCTTTGCAGAAGCAGGCCGATGAATATAGTAAACCGGGCGTGATAGAAAGTGAGGCGCGTCAGTTGTTGGGCTATGTGCGGCCCGGCGAACACGCGGTCGTGATCGTCAACGCGACGCCGCAACCGGCGACGGCAAGTCCGGCGACCACGACGAAATCGACTACGCAGGACTTCTGGCAGGAGTGGTGGCATGCCTTCTTCGGCAATTAGAGGAGAGCATCCGGCTGTAAAATGGTACTAGCGGAGGCTCATATCCTTGACACTGCTCGTATGATATAGGTATAACATGTGTATACTGATTTGTAACAAATGACAATGGCATAGGGAACACAAATGCAATCACAACGCACCGACAATGTAATAACCCTCGTGATTATGCGGCTCCAGTACTGGCTGGAGCTTCCTGGGTTTTTGCTTAGACGGTCGCGTTTCGTTGAATAAGCGTGATGTATTATCTCAGACGGAACGCATCCATTCAGCGTTCCGTCTTTCTTTTTTATTCTCGAATATTGCACTTATCCTGATCTTGCTTGAAGGAGTATAAGTAATGCGTCCATTAATCGGAATCCCCTGCCACGCAGGGCTGCATGCCAATACTGAACGGCCCATCTATGGCAACAACCGTGCGTATGTCCACGCGATTGAACATGCCGGTGGCGTGCCGGTGCTTATTCCTTTGTTGGGCGATCTGAGCGGCTTGAACTCGCTCCTGCCCCGCCTGGATGGCCTGCTACTCTCTGGCGGCATCGATATTCAGCCGCAACTGTACGGCGAGCAGCCTCATCCGAAGCTGGGTGAAGTTGATCCCCACCTGGACGCGCTGGAACTGGCGCTGGCTCGCTGGGCCTTGCGTGAGCGTATTCCCACGCTGGGCATCTGTCGGGGACACCAGTTGATCAACGTGGCATTGGGCGGAACGCTGTACCAGGACATCGAGAGCCAGTGTCCTCATACACTGCGTCACTCCAACTGGGATCGCCCGCGCAATACACGGGTGCATACGGTGCAGATCGACCCTGATAGTCGCCTGGCCGCTATTCTGGGCACGTGTAGCATCGAAACCAACAGCCTGCATCATCAATCTGTGAAGAAGCCCGGTCGTGGCGTCCTTATCACCGGCTATGCAAACGATGGTATTGTGGAAGCGCTGGAAGTTCCTGAGCATCCCTTCATGCTGGCCGTGCAATGCCACCCCGAAGAGATGTACCAGGATGATCCCACCTGGAACAAGCTGTTCGTAGCCTTTATCGAGTCCTGTGTCTCGCCCGTTGTACGCACCCTGACCAGGGTCGAGCAGAGCATGAACGCGAGCAGTGTCAGTGTACGCTAACCTGCACTGATCTGTAGTCGGCCTGTTCTGGTGTCACCAGCGTAGCCGTGATACAATGCCAGCAAATACACTTAAGGAGTTATCATCAGCTTATGGGAATGGCAATTGTTGTGCATGGCGGCGCGGGCACCATTGCACCGGAACGCTTTGAGGTAGTGCAGGAAGGGTGTCGCGCGGCGGCTCAGGTCGGATGGCAAATGCTGCAAAATGGAGCCAGCGCGCTTGATGTTGTCGAAGCCGTCGTGCGTATCCTTGAAGATAATCCCCAGTTCAACGCCGGTACCGGCTCGTGCCTGACCTCAGAGGGACGCATTGAGATGGATGCCGGTATCATGGAAGGGCATACCCTGCGCGTGGGGGCCGTCGCGGGCGTTGAGATCATCAAGAACCCCATTACACTCGCGCGGCGCGTGCTGGAAAGCTCGCACGTGCTGCTGATAGGGCATGGCGCGCACGAGTTCGCACGCGAGCAAGGTATCCCCTTTTGTCGGCAAGAAGACCTGCTGACCGAGCGGCAACTGGCGCTCTGGCGCAGCAAACACTCCGCGCGACACACACAGGAACCACTGATCTACCGCGTCGCACTCGATATGCTCCCTTCTCTATCTTCCACATTGGAACAGGCCACAACAACTTCGCTCACAGAGCAGGAACGCGAAGAGGATAAACATGGCACGGTAGGCGCAGTCGCGCTGGACAGCTTCGGCAGGCTGGCCGCCGCCACCTCAACCGGCGGTTTCGCCTATAAACACCCTGGGCGCGTTGGCGACTCACCCCTGATCGGCTGTGGCTTCTACGCCGACGAGAATGCCGCCATCTCCTGCACCGGTCAGGGCGAGGACTTTATTCGCCTGCTGATTGCGAAGCGCGTGGCGGATAACGTGGAGCGCGGCATGAGCGCGCCGGACGCGGCGAAAGCCGCCATCGCCTACCTGGGTGCGAAGGCCACCGGCACCGGCGGGCTGATCGCTGTAGACCGACAGGGCAACGCGGGCTTTGCCTGGAACAGTGCCAACATGGCCTACGCCTATATGACGCAAGAGATGGCAGAACCGATAGCCGGAGTCTAGTGGGAGCGTAAGATGAGAACACTGCGCGATGTACAGCAGGAGATCGATGAACTGATTCGCGGTCAGTGGCACAGCCACTACTGGACGCCGCTCGCCAGCCTTGCGCGCCTGACAGAAGAGGTGGGTGAACTGGCGCGCGAGATCAACCACAGCTACGGCGAGAAACCCAAAAAGGCCGGTGAGGTGGGCGATATTGCCAGTGAGATGGGTGACATTCTCTTCATCTTAGCCTCGCTGGCCAATTCCATCGATATCGATCTGGATGCCGCCTTTGAGTCCGTAATGACGAAATATCAACAGCGGGACGCCCGGCGCTGGTTGCCCGACCATTAAATCCGCTATTCCCGTTATTTTATGACGGCGGTAGCGATAAAATAGCCGACAGCAAAGAAGAGCGAGAAGACGAAGAGGCCAAGCAGTAACAATAGCGGGAAGCTCAAACGGCGAGAGGGCATTTCTACCTCGTCGTAGAGTTGAGCGGGCGGGGGCAGTTTAAGCGGCGCTTCTGGCACCGCAGGTGAGGTGGGCACGGCATCCATCGCGGTCATGCGCGTATTAGTTTCGGCGCGGTAGGCCGAGAAAGTCCCCCCGGCTGAGGTGGCAACCGCATCGCGGGCGGGCAGAGCCGTGACCAGTTTACCGGTTCCGGGCGGTGGTAGTGGTCGGGAGATGGCAGGTACATCCGGCTCGTAGACTTCCACCGGCATGAAAGCAGGCTCAAACTGGGCTGAGAGCGTCTTTAATTCCGTGTAGAGAGCATCCAGAGTGTCAATGTGCTGCGGATGCTGACGGATGACGGTGCGCGCGACCAGTTCACAGAGTTCCGGGGGGGTATTGCGAACAAAACGCAGACGCCCATCCGGCGGTGGCTCTACGCTGGTTGCGCCTGCGGGGCGTCCCGCCAGCAACTGGTAAAGCAGCAAGCCGATGGCACGCACATCGTCGCGTTGCCGCTCCGGTGTCTGCTGGCCCCAGGGAAGTTCCTGGTTAGAGACGGCGTCGCCGTCAGCGCCGATGACGCTCCAGCGCGAAAAATAGGCCAGGTCAGGCGGCAAAGCGAAATTGTTGACGCGCACCATGCCCTTGCGATCACGGAAAACAGCGGAAGGCGTCAGGTCGCCGTGACAGACCTTGCGCGCATTGCTCCCTGCGTAGAGCAACGCCTGGCAGAGTTGCATGCCAGTATCAATCACCTCGTAAGCTGAGAGTTGTCGTTGCAGCAAGGCCGAGAAAGGTTCACCCTCGACATACTCCTGAATGACATAGAGTGTATCAGGCTCAACAATGAGATCGTAAATGCCGACAATGTTAGGATGGGAAAATTGCGATGTCAACCGGATGGCAGCACGATACGCGGGAAGATATTGCGCCGGAACGATCTTTATCGCAACAGGACGTTGCAACACCTGATCGGTGCCTTGATAGATAACACAACACTGACCCTGCTGTATTAAGCGTTGCAGCAGGTAGCGCCGTTGAATAATGCGACCTGTCTCTATCATGATCCCTCAACGTATGTGCTTTTACATGTCTTGTAATGCCAGTGTAATGGCCCCGGTAATATTCGCTTCCGCACCCAGACTGCCCTGCACGATGCGTAGCGCTTCGCTGGCAGCGGGCAGGCAGCGCTGGCGCACCTTCGCCTGTAACGGCTCGATGAGGAGCGGCCCCGCCTGCGCAACGGTGCCCCCTAGAATAATCATACCAGGATTCACCATATGCACAATATTCGTTAGCGCGATACCAAGCCGGTTCAACACTTCTTCTACAATAGAACGCGCTACAGGTTCCCCATCAGCCGCCAATCGAAAGATCTGCTCGACTGTGATGCTCTCGGCACGCCCGTTCGTGACGCGGTTGAGAGCCTCTGCCGCCCCGGCATGCTCGACGGAGAGACCGATCATGGCACGTACAATGGCCTGTGCGGAAGCAATCGCTTCCAGATGCCCGTAGCCACCGCAGGAACAGCGTGGCCCGTCCTCTTTGACCAGCATGTGACCGATCTCGCCCGCTGTACAGGTATTGCCATGATAAATATGTCCATTGACAACCAGACCGCCGCCGATGCCACGCCCCAGGCCAACATAGAGAACAATGCGCTCGCCCTGCCCCGCGCCACGTTGCACCTCGGCCAGCGCGGCGGCGTTGGCATTATTATCAATTATACAAGGTACAGTGAGTCGTTGCTCGAAATAGTCCTGTAAAGGAAAATTGTCCCATCCGTGAGCATGGTGCAAGGTGCGTACCACCCCACGCGCAGCATCGACCAACCCACCAACGGCCACCCCGACGCGCAGCACGCGCCCATCCTTGAGCAATGCGGGTGTTGTCACCTCGTCCAGCATACCGTCAATCAGGTGTAACACGGTTTCAGGGTCGGGAACGTAATCGAGTGGACGACGAATGCGCCGAAGAATAGTGCCTTGCAGATCGGCGAGGGCCACAGATTGCCGCGAGCCACTGCCACTAATCTCGATTCCCACGACGTATCCGTGCGTTGCCAGCAGAGTGCCGGTAATCCGCTGCGCTGGCATCGGGGATGTGGTTGCCTGTGCAGAACGGGAACCGGCATTCGCTACTTCATCGGTATGGTATGTAGACACGATGTACTCTCCCTTGCGCTCATCAGGAGCGATCCCTACCTCTTATGCCACCTCTCAACGGCATGCCAGAACCGTCAAGAACGTAGAGTAGAAGTATACCTTCTCTTGTAGATACGCAGTTGACTATCGAGACGTGTACGAATATTGCGATAAATACAGCACTGCCCCACCTGCTAAACAAGTAGCTCAATGCTTTTGGATAGCGAAGTTAGTATACCATATGGGAGCAGGGACGCAAAGTGACCAGGACGCTTGTGCTAAAACGAGCGTTTTTGTCATTTGTCAAGCATACAATGGCGCATACGAAACATTGCCTCTTTAACCATTTCTGCTATATCATGTAGTTAGGATCAATACAAATTGACATAGTGATAAAGAGAGCAAGTTATGGCATCAACCATGCAAGATACAGCCACCAAAGAGCAGCTCAATAGCAACATAGAGCAATTGCCTTTGCCGCCGGGGCCACGCGGCCTGCCCTATCTGGGCAATGCGCTGGAAGTGCGTCGTGACCCGCTCGGCTTCCTGCAAGAATTGCAGCGCACTTACGGCGATATCGTGATGATTCGCGTAATGCGTATGTCCATCGTGCTGCTCTTCCGGCCCGAATACATGCGCTACGTGCTGGTCGAGCATCCTCATCAGTTTTCCAATCGCGGCCTGGGGCCGAACGAAGCCAATGCCGCCAACGAGGGCCTGTTGACCATCGATGGCGAGAAGCATCGCCAGCAGCGCCGCGCCGTGCAACCGGCCTTCCATAAAAAAGTCGTAGAGAGCTATGCATCCACGATCACGGACTTTACGCAGGAACTCTTTAAAACGTGGCATATCGGCGATACCGTCAATGTAACGCAGGCTATGCAGGAGTTGACGCTGCGCATCGCCTGTCAGTGTCTCTTCTCCATTGACCTATCGCAGCAACTCAGGTCGCTCGGTGACGCCTTTAACAATATGATTGCCAGCGAGAATAACATGATCGAGGATCTGCTAAATATTCATATCGACGCACCCTTCACCAGCTATGGTAAGCGCATGGCCGCTGCACGCCAGATCGATACGCTCATTTACACGCTGCTGGCCGAGCGGCGCGCTAATCCGTCGCAACACAACGATGTACTCTCTATGCTGATGACAGCCGAGGATGGCGAGACCCCAGGCATGAAACTCACCGACAAGCAGATACACGATCACCTGCTGACCTTCATCGCGGCCGGTCACGAAACCACCGCCAACGCGCTAAGCTGGACGCTTTACCTGCTTTCGGAGCATCCAGAGGTACGTGCCAAACTACAGGAAGAGATCACCAGTGTACTGGGTACAGACCCGGCGCGCGTGCCGACGGTCGAGGACCTGGCAAAGATGCCCTACCTGGACTGGGTGTTGAACGAGTCGCTGCGCCTCTACCCGCCCGCCTGGATGCAGGCGCGGCGCGTGGTTGAGGACTTCGAACTGGACGGCAAGCGCATCCCAAAGAACGCGATGGTGATGATCAGCCAGTGGGTTATTCATCGCCGTCCAGACCTGTGGGAGCGGCCCGATGCCTTCTGGCCCGAACGCTGGGACCCGGTCAATAAGCAACATATTGTGCCGGGTGCTTACTTCCCCTTTGGAGCCGGTTCGCGCATCTGTATCGGTATGCCCCTGGCGCAACTTGAGGCCAAACTGGTGCTGACAATGTACCTGCAACGCTACATTCCGCGCACCGTGCCGGGCTACCAGCCGGGGAAACGCGCCGTCATCACCCTGCGCCCCCGAAACGACCTGCGCATGATTCTCATGCCAACTGCCAGCAACGGCTCCGCCAGCGATTGGGTGCGCGTCACCAACATTCCCAACGCGACACTACAAGAGCGCAAAGGCTGCCTGACCGCGCTGCTGAGCCTGTTCGGCTTCAAGCCATAGGGCCTCATAGCAGGCGATTCTACAGAGTAGAACAAGCGTATAGCCAACCGCATTTTGTGCATCATCTTGCCCGCTTGCGGCGCATACAGGTAGGTGTAGGGGCAGGTTTACCATGTTCATGTACTCCCCAGAATCGTTGTCTCAGACACGGACGTGATAAACCTGTCCCTACATCATATTTCTTTAATGTTATTTTGTGATGCATACGCGACACAATCCTGCATGAAAGTGTTGTATAGTAATTGTGTGTGCGTTTCACACATGCACCCATGATGGAAGGAGCAGAGAAACAGTACCATGAACAGTACAGAGGAAACCCGCGTTGAACGCGACTCAATGGGTGAGATGCGCGTTCCCGCCAATGCATATTACGGTGCCAGCACACAGCGCGCCGTGCTGAACTTCCCTATCAGCGACCTGCGTTTCCCGCGCCAGTTTATCCGCGCCCTGGGCCAGATCAAGCAGGCGGCGGCACAGACGAACGAGGAACTGGGCCTGCTTGATGCACAGACAGCCGAGGCGATTGTGCGCGCGGCGCAAGAGGTGATCGACGGCAAGCTGGACAGCCATTTCGTGGTTGATATTTTCCAGACCGGCTCCGGTACCTCAACCAACATGAACGCCAACGAGGTGATTGCCAATCGCGCCAGCGAACTGCTCGGCGGCTCGCGCGGCTCACGCAAGGTACACCCTAACGACCATGTAAACTTTGGACAATCTTCTAACGATGTCATTCCGACCGCTATTCACCTCTCGGCGCTGGTCAGCATCGAGCATGACCTGATACCGGCCTTGCAGGGCTTGCAGCAGGCGCTGTTGCAGAAGGCCGACGAGTTCATGCCCATTATCAAGACGGGCCGCACGCATCTACAGGACGCCACGCCTATTCGTCTGGGACAGGAGTTCCTGGGCTACGCGGGCCAGATCGAACGCGGCATCGCCCGTATGCGTCACGCGCAGAACGAATTGTCCGAGGTTGCCCTGGGCGGCACTGCCGTCGGCACGGGTGTCAACACGCATCCTGAGTTCGCTGCGCGGGTCTGTCGGCGACTCTCGGAGATGAACGGTATTACAGTACGCGAGACGAGCAACCACTTTCAGGCGCAAAGCACGCTGGACAACGCTGTTGAGGCCAGCGGTGCGCTGAATACCCTGGCGGTTAGCCTGATGAAGATTGCCAACGACATTCGCTGGCTCGGCTCCGGCCCGCGCGCAGGCATCGGTGAGATCGAGTTGCCAGCCGTGCAGCCCGGTAGCTCGATTATGCCCGGCAAGGTCAATCCGGTTATTGCCGAGTCGGTCTGTATGGTCTGCGCGCAGGTGATGGGCAACCATACCACCATTACCATCGGCGGTCAGTCGGGCAATTTCGAGATCAACGTCATGATGCCCGTCGTGGCTTACAACCTCTTGCAGTCGATCAGCTTGCTGGCAGCGGCAGCGCGCAACTTCACCGAACAGTGCATCAAGGGTCTGAAGGCGACCACGAAGGGTCCAGAGATGGTCGAGCGCGGCCTGGCCATCTGCACCGCCCTTGCGCCCATCATCGGCTACGACGCGGCAGCAAACATCTCGAAAGAAGCCTATCGCACCGGCAAGACCATCCGCGAGGTGGCACGCGAAAAGACGAAGCTCAGCGCAGAGGAGCTTGATCGAATCCTCGACCCATCTAACATGACCAGACCCGGCCTGGATGGCGGTCCGGCAGCAGGTTAGTATCAACAGATAGTGACAGGACGAATACTGGACAAAGCAGGACGCCCGCAAGGGTTGCCCTGCTTTGTGGTCGTTACCTTTTTCTTCCTCATATATTCCCCCAATAGTCCCCCTTCCAGGCAGGATTTGTGTTTCCTGACCGGCATTTGTGGTAGACTCACGGTGAAACTGGGATAACGGTACTATACTGACCGAATACTCTCCCCCCCAAATAGACCGTTTTCGCTCGAAGGGAGAGAGTTGACACGTTATTTTTGCTAACAGCGATGGATGAAGAGACAAGGATATTCGGAAATGTAGTGATGCCCCTGGTGGGTATCAGGCAAAGTGAAGAGCTATGATAGACGAGACAGTGGGACAACATGAGTGGATAGAGATGCTCAACCAGCAGCGTGAGGGGATTGTGACCCTGGTATTAACTGCCGACAACCACCTCGGCTCAACTGCCTTCAGCCAGCATCCAGGCAAACAGGAGGAGCGGCGGCAACGGCTGCGTCAAGCCTTTCAGCAAGCGACCGACTTTGCCATTGCGCAGGGCGTTGACCTCTTTGTACAGGCGGGTGATCTTTTCGACTCCACAACTCCCGATGAGATTGAGCGCAGTTTTGTCGCAGAGCGCCTGGCGCAATTAAAGCAGGCGGGCATTCAGACCGTTGCCATCGGCGGTGTTCATGATACGCCAACCGAGATGCAAGGGGTTACAGCAAGCCAGCGCAAGGCGAGCATACCGGCCCCGCAGAGCAGTTACGCCCGCCTCGGTGCGCTGCATTATTTATCATCTCCCCAGCAGGGCGGGCAACCGGTGGAACCACTGATACTCACTCTTCGTGGTACCTCTGTAGGTTTCTGTGGCTTGAGTGTACAGGCAGGGCAGGAGGGTGATCCATTAGAACGCTTCCATGTGCAGGACGATATTGAACGCGCTATGATTCGTTTGCTCGTGCTTCACGCGCCTATTGAAGGTCTGGCCGCCGGTTCCTCTCTGCTCGACACTCGCGCTCAAGTCCGGCGCAACAGTATTGCGCGTCAGACAACGTTTCATTGTATTCTGGCCGGGTATCATCATAGCTATAGCCGAAGCCGCATCGGCTCAACAGAGGTTATCGTCGCGGGCGCGACGCAGCATAGCGATTTCAGCACCGCCGACCACGCTCCCGGTTTCGTCTTTCTTGGCATCAGCAAAGAGGGCGTGCGCTGGTGCAACCATATTGTCGTCGATGCCATGCCGCTCCGCCGCCTTGTGATTCAGACAAAGGAACTCTGGCCTGATGATGAGGCAACTGCACAGACCTCTGAAACAGAGAACGCGGCAGCCCCGCAATCTGATAAGGAGCGCGCGCAGAGCCGAACAGAACTCATCATTAAACGTTTGCGCCCCCTGTGCAGTCCCGATGCCATGCTTCAACTCAAGCTCGAAGGCGAATTGACTCGTGGGCAATATCATCAGTTAGACCTCAATCGCATCCGCCACTACGGCGAGGAGCATTGTTTCGCGCTCGCCATCGATGATAGCTCGCTCTCCTTCCGCCTGGAGCAAGAGCAGAGCGCGATGGAGACAGACGAACGTTTCTCGCCCCGCGAGGAACTGATGGCGCTGGTCGATGAGTGGATCGCGGCCAGCAACGATGAACAAGAGCAACGAGCATTGCAAGCTACGAAGGAAGAACTCCTCATGGTAATGGATGAGGTAAAGAGAAGGGTTTGATCGCACCGGAAGGTGAGCGAGTGAACGGAGTAGACCAATTATGATTATCCTGAAACATCTGACAGTTGAACAGTTTCGGCTTCTACGCGAGGTGAATCTGCATTTTCCACAGCGCGGCAGTATCCTGATTCAAGGTTCTAACGAGGCAGGAAAGTCCGCACTCCTCGAAAGTATCTACTTTGCGCTCTATGGTGAGCCACTCGCCGCCGAACGAGGTAAGCGTTCCCTTGATGATCTCATCTCCTATGGTGCCAGCAGCGCCTCGGTCACCTTAACGCTCTCCATCAGTGTAACCGAATTAACCGTCACGCGCACTCTTGAACGCGGCAAGGGTCAGAAGGTGGCCCTTTATATTCGCAGGCTGGGGTTGCCGGAAGAAGGCCCCATTACGCGCCTGGCCAGCGCCAATGAACGCATCATTGCTGAACTCGGCCACATGGATGGCCCTGCGCTGCGCAACTCTTGCTTGATCGAACAGAAGGGCCTGGAGCGTCTCGAAAGCCTGAGTGGGGCTGAACGAGAGACGACCATCCGCAAACTGCTGGGCATCGAACAGTGGTCGCGCGTCACCGAACGCTTTGTAGTGACAGCGGACGATGAACGCCAGTTGAACGAGGCGAGAGAACGCCTGCGTCTGGCCGAGCTTCAGGAGCGTATTCCCCGTCTTAACACACGGTTTGAGGAGATTGAGGCGGCCCTGGAAGCTATCATTGTCAACGAAGAACTCGAAGAGATAGAACAGCAGGAGCGCGAGATAGCGGAGCAGGAAAAGGCGCTGAACGAAATTCAGCAGCGCCGAAGCGAGATCAAGCAACAGATGAATCGCGTCCATCAACTCAAAACTGCTGATAACACGCTGAACGAGATTATCACTACCTATGAGGCGATCAGCCATGCGCAGCAGGAGATACCCGCCCTGGAGAAACAGATCAGTGAACTGGAGCGGCGCGAGCGTGAAGAGTTACCGACGCTGGAAAGCCGTGTCAGCGAGCTATCTGACCTGACACGCTCGTTCGGCACGCTGCAACGCATGTCTAACGACCTGCTGGCGGTAGTTGATACGATCAAGGACCTGAAGCAAGAACTGAAGCAGCAGGAGAACGCGCAAGAAAGCCTCAGTAGTTTGAAAGAGCAGATCGCCCATGCCGAGGAGCGGGTTCGGGAAGCGCGCACAGCGCTCCAGACGTTAGAGGAGCAGCGGCGCGCCGAACGTCCACGCCTGGAAGCGCGTCAGCAGCGTCTGCAAACGCTCAGCGAGCGCCTGGCAAAGCTGAAAGAACAGGAAGAGCGCTATAGTCATCTGCTGAAAAGCCGCGTGCTGGCGCAGGAGAACAGCGAACATCTGGCGCAGTTACAGCAAGAGATCAAAGCAACGGAGCAGGAACTCGCGCAGGCCGAGAACAAAGCGCGCCAGTTGCAAAGCCAGGCCGAGGAACTGGAGTGGCGTGCACGTCAACTCAGCATTCGTCGCCAACTTGCCGAGTGGCAACGTCTGAAGAGGCAGGCGATAGAGTTAGCCAATGCCGAACAGCACGTTCATGCTGCTCACCAGCAGCAAGAACAACTGACAGCGATGGAGCAGGAGGCACGCCGCAAAGCCAGCTTGCGCCTGGGTATGACCATTATGGTTATCGTTCTCTGCCTCGTCTGTGCGCTTGTTGCCCTGGTGGAATTCGCACACGGCTCAGCAGCATTAGCGATGGGCGTTGGTGTGCTGGCCTTGCTGCTGGCGGGGGGCGCGGCCTACAGCATGCGCACCTATACACAGGCGCGCAACCAGAAGCAGGCGCTGGAACAGCAGATGCAAGAAGCCGTCAACCGCATGGGAGCAATGGTAGCAGCGCGCGAGGCCGCACGGCGCATGGGTGGCAACGCGGACGACCTGACCCGCATCGAGCGCGAGATTCAAAATCTGGGCGGCAGCATCCCGCGCAGCCTGGAGGAGGCAACCAGACTGCTCCAGCAACCGACGGGCAGTAACGAGAGTCTGGCCGAGATTCAGAAACGTATCCAGGCCAAACGCGAAGAGGTCAATGCGGCACACAAGCAGGTCAAAGGTGCAACGGAGACACTCGCTTCCCAGCGCAAAGAGTTTACGCGCCTGGAAGAGGCGCGCGCGCGTGAGAGCTGGAATACGGTGGATGAAGACTTGCGCGCCACACTCACCGCGATTGGGCGCGTGCAAGAGGAGATCACCCAACTGGCAAATCAGGAGGGCCTGCCCGCTCTCAGCGTCCATGAACGCTTGCGCCGTTCACGCACCATCACTCAGGGCGCGCTGCCAACCGTTCCCCTGACCCCACTGACATCGGCAAACGAGGCAGAGCAAGAGGGGGTTCCTGAACTGGAAACGCTGGTGGAGCATACTATCAAGGCCACCCAGCAAGAGATCGCCACCCTCGATAGCAAGCTCGACCTGGTAGCCGACCTGACACGTCAGTTAAAAGTGCAGCAGGAGGCCCTGGATGTGCTGCTTGACCGCAAACGTGCCCTCGAGGCGCGTACCGAGCGCTACCGCACCAGCGACCCACAGCAGCAAATTGAGCGCGCGCGCGAGCAGCAGGCAATGCTGCGTAGTGCGCTCCAGAGCTTGCAAGATTCGCTGCGTCAGCGCGTCAAGCCGTTGGGGATCGTCTTCGGCCAGGCCGCTATCAGTGCCGCCGAAACTGCCGCCCGCAAACAACTGGAAGAGCTGCACATGGCTCTGGCCGGCAAGCTCAAGCTTCAAAAGATGCTGGAACAATACGGCGAGAGCTTGAAAAAGCACCAGGAGGCGCTGGCCGAACATTATAAGCAGCTAGCGAAGTTCAGCAATAGCCTGGGGAGCTGGATCGTGCCACCCAATCCCTTTGCGGAGGCGCTAACACATCTGCGCGCGCGCTGCCAGCACGAAATCGACCAGGCCAATGAACGCGGTCTGCTCAAAGAGCTTGATGATCTGCAACTGCGCGAAGGCGCGCTGCGCGCTAAGGTCGCGCTCTGTCAGCAGGAGATCGAGAATACGCAGGAACGCATTGCTCGCTTGCTGGCCCAACGCCATCGCCCCACCCCCAACAGCTATCGCCGTGCCGACCTCATTGCTGTGTGGCCGCTCATCGGGCAGTACACGCTGCAAGATCGCACAGCATTGGAAGAGGAGCGCAACACGGTTGAGCAGGAACTGACTGCATTAGAAGAGCAGGAACGCCTGCTGAGCCAGCAACTCCATATCGGTGATGAGCGTCTCGACCTGAGCCTGGCACGCGCACACCTGGAACAGCAGGAACGTGCCTATGAGATGAAGAAGCGCGGCCACACCCTGGTCAAAGCGGTCAGTGAACGCCTGGTACGCAAGGTCATTGCGCGCACCGAACACTACATGCTCCAGCTTCTCCCACTGCTGACCGGCGGGCGCTACCATGATCTGCATTTGACAACGGAAGCAGAGGACGGAACGGTGAGCGGTGGCCCGTTGAACATCAGCCTGTGGGACAGCATGGCAGGCGAATATGTGACAAAGGAGGCTCTCTCGACCGGCACCGCCGCGCAACTCTCGCTGGCATTGCGCCTGGCCTTCGCCATTGCTACCTTGCCACGCGAACTAACCGCCGCCCCCGGCTTTTTGATGCTGGACGAGCCGCTCAGTTCGCTTGATCGGGAGCGCACACAGGCCCTGGTCGATGCCCTGACTGGCGACCTGATCAGCCGCCACTTCGAGCAGGTTATCTTAGTTTCCTACAGTGGTGCCTTCGACCCAGCTATGTTCCCTTACCATATCTACCTGGATCATGGGGTCATTGTCGAGAGCAATCTGCCGGTTGTACAGTATAACGCGCAGAGTCTGCAAGCGGCCCAGGCTATAGCTTCCCGGCTCCCTTCTTCCGCTGCAGCTACTCCAAAAGAGCCTGTAACGGATACGTTAGTTTCAATCCCGACCGAGGTACCCGCTCTCCCTCAACCATCTATGTCTTCTTGATGTTAAAACAAAGGACGCAGGGTGCGCCAGGGGGTAGGCGCTTCAACAATCACAGCCGCCTGCCAGCCTGGCTCACCATATAAAATAGAGCCATCCCAGTGAGGGTTTTTGTGACAAAAATGATAACGCATTTGCCAGTGGTGCCCGACCTTTTGTTTCTCATAATAGGCCGTTTCCAGGCCGAGATGAAAAGCTAATAACTGCGCATAGTACGGCTGAAGACGATACTCCAGATCATCAGTGTCCAGTTCATGGTCGGTAAATGAGAATTGCATATCGAAACGGTAGGGATAGGAAGCCACCTCTGGATCGCGCTCATCTTCATCCGCTTGCCGAATGAGGAGGAACATACCCAGCACCTCAAACTGGTAGTAAGGCTCGCCTGCGAAGGAGTTGTACTGATACGCGGGAAGTGAGAAGAGTTTATAGATCTCTGTCGCCAGTTGGTGTAGCGATTTGTCAGTCTTGATGCAGATTTGAAAAGACATAGAGTACTCCTTGCTGGAGGTGTGCAGATACTTGACACATCTTACGATTGTTAGCCAGCAGTGTCAAGAGTATAGCAGGGTGGCAAGGCGAGTGCAGTAAGGTACCCCGCTCTCCCTTGACAAGCCGAACGATAGAAAGCTATTATATAAACAGATGTTTATGTAATGGCCCTTGCTTCCTCGCCCTGCGCGAGGGCAGCGAGTACATTACCCAGATGACCGCACCAGGGATAAATTAAGAGAACATGGACGATTGGCGCGAACTGAAAACGATGATGAAAGCCCTGGCGGATGTTGCGCGCATCGCCATCATCTATCACCTGGCTCGCACCGCTGAAAGCACCGTAACGGACCTGGCCACTCTGCTGAGTATCAGTCAACCACTGGTTTCCTGGCATCTGCGCCGACTGAAACGCGCAGGGCTGGTGAAGACGAGACGTGCAGGGCGACAGGTCTATTGTTCTTTAAACTACCAACGCTTCCAGCGCTGTCTCCAACACCTGGATCATCTGATTGATCCCTCTTTCCACATCGAGTCGTTGCCAGCAGGCACGGCTCTCATCGATCTGGAGGCAGATGTTGCGGTTGAAAAGTGAACCATTCCTTTGTTCCCGTCAGCGGCGCAGAGCGTTAACATTGCTTTACAGCGGTTTAAGGCTGATCCTTAACCGGGGTATGTTAGAGTAAGTGGAGAGAGGTATTGTACCCCCAAAAGCACAAGAACAATGTAGAGAAGGAGTTTCATGGCAACCATCAAATCCAGCAGGACAACGATGCTCGTAGAACGGAAGAATACAGGTACAGCAATGCTGAAGAAGCGCAGAGCGATGACGGCTCAGCAGGCTCTGATGGCCGGGAAACTGGGCCGCGCCGACCTGCACATGCATAGCACCTATAGTGACGGCGTTGGCACAATAGAACAAATTTTAGACCATGTACAGAACCGAACAAACCTTGATGTAATCGCCATCACCGATCATGACGTCATTGAAGGCTCATTGCGCGCACGCGACCTGTGGGCGCGCGGGCAATATCGCTTTGACTTTATCGTTGGTGAAGAAATCTCCACCCAATCCGGCCATCTGCTGGCACTCTTCATCGAGAAACGCATTCAACCGGGGCTGAGCATGGAACGCAGCATCGACCTGGTGCATGAGCAGGGAGGGCTGGCCGTGGTTGCCCACCCGCTGCATCCCCTTTTCCGTCACAGTTGTCCACGTGCCGTGCTGGATCGGATTCATGCGGCACAGGATGTCTGGCTGGATGGCATCGAAACCTGGAATGCCAGCTTCTGCGGCATCTATGCTAACCGGGTAGCCATGCAGGCCAACCGCGAAGTCTATGGCTTGCCTGAACTAGGCAATAGCGATGCGCACACCCTAAACGCTATCGGCTACGGTTGCACCTGGTTCGAGGGCAAAACGGCGCAAGAGGTGCGCGCGACCATTGAGTCCGGCCTGAGTGCGCCAGGGGGACGCCTGTGGGATGTGCAGGACTATCTGCAATGGGCACGTTTCCGCGTTAGTAAAAAGGGCCGTGAGGCCAACCGCCGCATGGGTATGTCTGCCATTGAATCCGCCGGTTCCGTAGCGTGATGCCTGGCAAGACCCGGCGTTGCCACATAGAGGAACAGGTTTACTTCGTCCACGTATAGACAAGAAATGCAGATAAAAAAATGTGTAACATGTCGGTGCAGGAATAGGATTATCATGTCCTTCACCGGCATTGTTAAATAGTATCAAACATAGTGAGTATAACGTGACCTTTTGCTGACTCTTAAATATGGCCCCAAAAGAGCTAGTCCTCATCGGGCAAGTGTGATACAATAGGTATAATTATTGCTCTACTGCAAATAAGCGCTATCAAACCGCCTCTTACCACGTTTCATCTTCTTGAAAACCCGCTTTTGATAGCAAACCTGATAGCAATTATGGAATCTCATCCCCTTTTTGGTAGAAGTCATGTAGTTTTTGCATGGCTTCTTGCTGCATTGTGGGCAAGACATGGGTATACGTATTGAGCGTTGTAGTGATACTGCTATGCCCTAACAACTCTTGCACCACTTTGGGATTAACCCCCATACTGATAAGGATAGTCGCTGCGCTATGCCGGAGATCATGAAAACGAACTTCTGGTAAGCCTGCATCTTTGAGCAACCGTTTATAGCGCTTGTCAAGATTACCTTCATGATAGAAGTTCCCGACAGTGTTGCAAAACACATAGCCGCTATTCTTCCATGCCGTTCCCTTCTTTACTTTCTGTTCCTCTTGACGCTGCCGATGCAACTTGAGAATGTCAATCAGAAAATCTGGCACGTTAACTTTGCGCAAACCACTTTTCGTCTTGGGTTTCTTCTCAATAATGCCATGCCTTCCCAGGTGTCCCACTGAACGCCGAATATAGAGACACTTATTCACAAAGTCAATATCATCCCATTTTAACCCTAGCACTTCACCTCGCCGCAGCCCTAATGTAACAGTTATCGTGATCAGTCCCTCAAAAAGCAGATCACCACGCACTATTTCCACTAATCGCCTTGCCTGGTCTTCATTGAGAGGTTGAATATCAAACTTTTCAGTGCGTGGTTTTATTGCCAGGTCACACGGGTTCCTGGCAATGATATTACGCCTAACAGCATAACCGAAGGCTTTATGCAAGGTAGCATGAACCAATTTTATCGTTGACCCCTTTAAATTCTTCTCTTGCTGCAAAAGTTCATACAACATCTCAAGTTTTTCAGGGGTCACTTGCCGCATCCGCACCTTCCCTAACACTGGTATCACATGATTATAGAGTACTCCACGTTGATTTATATAGCTTCTTATTCCAACAGCCGGTTTCTGGACATGCTCAATCCAATGGCTGAGGAATTGCTCTAGCGTTTGCTGTGGACCTGTCGCCAGCATGCCTTGCTTCTTCTCATAGAGGGCCTGTTGCAGCTTCTCTTGCGCTTCCTTGTACGTCTTGCCATAGTAGACCTTGCGCTTCCCCTCTACCCTCAGCGCGGCGGCATAGCGCCCGTCCTTGCGCTGATAGATCGACCCTTCCCCATGTCGGTGATGCTTCCTGGGACGTTTGTGCGCCTGGCGCGGTTGCTGGTGGGGGGCTGACTCCTGGGGCTGCTGATTGTGCGACGGCTCTTTAGGTGTGCGTGCCATGAAGATCACTTCCTTTGCTCACATGCAACAGGATGACCAGGAACCTCCCTGGTCTTGTGCCAGGGCCTTCCTGGTCATCCCCCGCGATAACTCTTCTCTACGTCCGTAAGTTAGTTTGTACTAGTGATCACTGTGGCTTTTGTCGCCTGTGTGGCGCAGGGAAAGCAAGGGGCGGTTTCGTGTGCCTCTACCCAGCTCACCAGGGAAGAGACCCGCACCCGTAACCGCCCGTCAATCTGCACGGCAGGTAAGCCATGTCGGTGAATCAGGTCATACACTTTGGTCGGGCCAACGCCTAACACCTCTGCCACCTGGGCAATCGTCAATAACTGCAAGGGTACCATCACCGAAGAGGGCTTTCTTTTTCGCATAGTGAAAACTCCTTTCTAGGAACATAACATTGTTTGGGAATCAGTGCGGAACAAACCCGCAAACCCGCAAACCCGCAACCAGTCACCGGCCTGATTCAATTTTGGGAATCAGTGCGGAACAAACCCGCAAACCCGCAAACCCGCAACCCTGGACACCTCTTTCTCCTTTGTCGGTTTACGTGTTCTGGCTCTCCAGGCGACTTCATGCCTCACAGCGTTGGCCTGATTCAATTTTGGGAATCAGTGCGAAACAAACCCGCAAACCCGCAAACCCGCAAACCCGCAACCTCATCACGGGCCTGATTCAATTTTGGGAATCAGTGCGGAACAAACCCGCAAACCCGCAAACCCGCAACGCCGGACGCCTCTTTCTCGTTTGTCGGTTTACGTGTTCTGGCTCTCCAGGCGACTTCATGCCTCACAGCGTTGGCCT
>Ga0080006_1150035_pt1 | contig 49881 bp, 36 predicted proteins | sample RS3BMetagenome_FD_69209 | JGI IMG/M metagenome (GOLD analysis project Ga0080006, IMG submission 69209) | Ferric oxide microbial mat and aquatic microbial communities from Rainbow Spring, Yellowstone National Park, USA - RS3B (SPADES... ... | reverse complement strand
CCTCGAAGCGCGGGTCCTTCTCGATCACCGGCGGGCCCAGCTCGAAGACCGCCACCGGCGCCAGGCTCTTGCGCGTCAGCGCGATGGGGATGTTCGCCGCGGCGGGGAACCCGCTCACCTCCGTCGGGCTCTCGTCGTCGACCGCGTAGCCCGCCTCGCCCAGCCCCGGATCGTCGACGCGCGTGGGGTCGAACGCCGGCACGCCGTAGATGGGCGTCTCGGCCACCGCGCGCACGGCCGTCGCCTGCGGGGCCGGCACCCAGATGGGCGCCGCGAGCGGGCGCACCCCGTCGTCCTCGGGCGGGGCCTGCACGCGCCGCAGCGCCGCCTCCATCGACGCGAGCGAGGTGCGGACCATCCGCACGGGCGCGCGCAGCCAGAACGCGATCTCCTCGGCGGCGTGCGGATCGCGAGCGTCGACGACCGCCACGTCGATGGTGCCCGTGCGCGGGTCGCGGCGGACCGGCAGCGCAAGCAGCCGCTCGCACAGGCCGGGCGGCAGGTGCTGAACGAGCGACGGCACCGGCGCGACGTGGCGCATGTAGGGCGCCTCGCCGCGGTCGAGGTGGTGCTCGAGGCGCATGGGGTCGATGGCGCGCGTCGCGAGCAGCGCCCGCACGAGCGAGGTGCCGCGCGTCGCCGACAGGAGCAGCGCCTGGGCCATCGCGTCGGGCGTGACGGCGTCGGCGAGGAGCAGCGATCGCGCCAGGGCGAAGGTCACGTCCGGCAGGTTACGTGGTCACTTCCCGAACTGGAAGACGACCTCGCTCCGGCGCACCATGCCGAGCTGGTCGCGCGCGATGCGCTCGACCGCGGCCGGATCGTCGCGCAGCTGCCGGACCTCGACCCTCAGCCGTCCGACCTCGTGGCGCAGGTCGTCGTTCTCGGCGTTCACCTGGTCGAGCTCCTTTTGCAGCGCGCGCAGGCGCGGCAGCCCCTGCGGCTCGAGCACGAGCACCGGCACCGACACGAGCGCCAGGGAGAGCATGGCGACCGGAAGCGTGCGCTGCAGGAAGTCGCCGGGACGAGACACGGCCCCGCCACCATCCCACGGGCGGCCGCGTGGGGCCCAGTTTGTGTGCTACACCGCGCCCTGAGCCCCATGCGCTACGAGGCGGTCATCGGCCTGGAGGTGCACGCGCAGCTGCTGACGGCCACCAAGGTCTTTTGCGCCTGCGCGACCTCCTACGGCGCTCCGCCCAACACGCACGTGTGCCCGGTGTGCCTCGGGCTGCCGGGGGCGCTGCCGGTGCTCAACGGCGAGGCGGTGCGCATGGCCGTCATGACGGCGCTCGCCCTGTCGTGCACGCTGCGGCAAAGCAGCCGCTTCGCGCGCAAGAACTACTTCTACCCGGACCTGCCCAAGGGCTACCAGATCAGCCAGTTCGACGAGCCGTTCAGCGAGAAGGGGCACCTCGACATCGACGTCGAGGACGGCGCCGGCGGCCCGCGCAGCCGCCGCATCGGCATCACTCGCGTGCACATGGAGGAGGACGCGGGCAAGAACCTGCACGGCGCGCACTGCTCGGTCGTGGACCTCAATCGCGCGGGCGTGCCGCTCGTCGAGATCGTCGGCGAACCGGATCTGCGCAGCCCGGCGGAGGCGGCCGAGTACCTGCGGACGCTGCGCGACGTGCTGGTGTTCCTCGGCGTCAACGACGGCAACCTCGAGGAGGGGAGCTTCCGCTGCGACGCCAACGTGAGCATCCGCCCCGTCGGCGAGACGAAGCTCGGCACGCGCGTCGAGCTGAAGAACATCAACTCGTTCCGCTTCGTCGAGAAGGCCCTCGCGAGCGAGATCGCCCGGCAGGCCGCGGTGCTCGACGCGGGGGGCCGCGTCGTGCAGGAGACGCGCGGCTGGAACGAGGCCGAGGGGACGACCTTCACGCTGCGCAGCAAGGAGGAGGCGCAGGACTACCGCTATTTCCCCGAGCCGGACCTGCCGCCGCTCGTGCTCGAGGAGGCGTTCGTCTCGCGCGTGCGCGCGACGATGCCCGAGCTGCCGCGCACCAAGCGCGATCGTTTCGTGGCCGACATGGGCCTGAGCCCCTACGCCGCGCAGGTGATGACGGGCCACCCGCGCATCGCGGCGTTCTTCGAGGAGGCGGCCACCTTGCACGGGCAGGCGGTCAAGGTCGCCAACTTCGTGCAGAGCGAGGTGCTGCGCGACGTGAGCACGCACGGGCTGGACGCGACCTTCCCGGTCGGCCCCGCGCAGGTGGCGCAGCTGCTCAAGCTCGTCGACGCGGGCACCATCTCCGGCAAGCAGGCCAAGGAGGTGTACGCGAAGGTCGCCGGCACGGACAAGGCGCCCGGGCAGGTGGTCGCGGAGCTCGGGATGCAGCAGGTGAGCGATGCCGGCGCCATCGAGGCGGTGTGCCGGCGCGTCGTCGAGGCGAACCCCAGACAGGCCGAGCAGCTGCGCGCCGGCAAGCGCGCGCTCATGGGCTACTTCGTCGGGCAGGTGATGAAGGAGACGCGCGGCAGCGCCAACCCGCAGATGGTCAACGAGGTGCTGGCCCGCCTCCTCGGGGTGAGCTGACGGCTCGCGCATGACGACGGCGTCGATCCCCCGCCTGCACGCCGCCGCACGCGCGGGGCGCGCGCGCGTGCTCATCGTCGACGACAACGTGGAGCTGGTCGGCACGCTGCACGCGATCCTGATGACCGCCGAGCTGTCCGACGGCTCGGCACCGCGACACGACGGCGCGGCGCCGCAGCGCGCGCGAAACCTCATCGAGGTCGTCACGGCGTCGCGCGGCGACGAGGGCCTCGCCATTGCGCGCGCCCGCGGCTTCGACGTGGCCATCGTCGACGTGAAGCTGCCCGACGCGAGCGGCGTCGACCTCATCCCGCTGCTGCGCGAGGCGTCGCCCTTCGGCGAGGTCGTGCTCATCACGGGCTTCGCGTCGATGGACGCCGCCATCGGCGCGCTGCGCTCGGGCGCGTTCGCGTTCGTGCCCAAGTCGTTCCGCCCCGAGGAGCTGCTGTCGACCGTCGAGCAGGCGCTCACCAAGGTGCGCCTCGCGCGCGAGCGCGAGGAGCTCGAGCAGCGCTACCGCGCGCTCGTCGAGCTGACCGACGTGCTGGTCGTGGGCCTGGACTCGGACGATTGCGTCGCGCTCTTCAACCGCAAGGCGTCGATGTTCGTCGGCATCGAGCGAGGCGAGGCGTTCGGCCGCCCGTTCCTCGAGAGCTGGGTGCCCGAGGAGGACCGCATCCGCATGCGCGAGGCGATCGCGCTGGCGCGCGTCGGGCGTACGCAGGAGGTGGAGACCGGGTTCGTCGACCTCGTCACGTCGCACGGCGGCGGCGTGCCGCACGTCTCGTCGCGCGAGCCGCGCGAGCTGCCGGCGCGCCGGCGCGTGCGCTGGCACCTGTCGATGGCGCGAGAGGCCGGTGACGCGGCGGCGCTCGTCTACGGCATCGGGATCGACGTCGGCGAGAAGCGCGCCCTCGAGAAGCGCGCCGCCGACGCGGAGGCGCTCTCGGCGATGGGGACGCTGGCGCTCAACCTGGCCCACGAGATCCGAAACCCGCTCAACGCGGCCGTGCTGCAGCTGCACCTGCTCGGGCGGCACGTCGGCAAGCTCACGGTCGACGCCGACGCGCGCACGGCGCTCAACCACAAGGTGCGGATCGTCGGCGACGAGATCGGGCGCCTGAGCCGGCTGCTCACCGAGTTCCTCGAGCTGGCGCGCCCGCGTGGCGTGGCGCGCGAGCTGGTGCACTTCGGCAAGCTGGTCGAGGACGTGCTCGATCTCGAGCAGCAGTCGCTCGCGAGCCACGGCGTGACCGTCGAGCGCGATCTGGCGACCGACTGCGTGCTGGTCGGCGATCCGGAGAAGCTCAAGCAGGTGGTGCTCAACCTCGTGATGAACGCGCTCGAGGCGATGAAGGGCGGCGGCACGCTGCGCGTCGCGGTGGGCTGCGGCGGCGACGACGTGCGCCTCGCGGTGGAGGATACGGGCGCCGGCATCGAGCCGGCGGCGCTGGCGCAGGTGTTCGAGCCGTTCTTCACGACCAAGGAGGCCGGCACGGGGCTGGGGCTCTCGATCGTGCGCAAGATCGTCGATCAGCACAGCGGCGAGGTCCGCATCGAGAGCGAGCGGCACGTGGGCACGCGCGTGACCGTCACGCTGCCGCGGGGGCGCTGAAGCGATGACGTCCGAGTCCCGCGCGATCGCGGCGTTCGCGGTGTTCGGGCTGGTGCTGACGGGGACCGCCGTGGTCCTGTCGCGCGTCGACCTCGGCGGGGCCGTGGCCGTCTCGCCCGGCGCGGTCGAGCCGGGCCCTTCGCCGGCCCCGACGGAGTCGACGACGCGCGTGCCGTCCGCCGCGCCCGGGCGGCGCGATTACCCGAGCGAGATCCCGGCGGCCTTCACGCCCACCCACGACGGCTGGGACTACGCGCGCCGGGAGGTCGACATCCCGATGCGTGACGGGGTCAAGCTGCACACCGTCATCGTCGTGCCCGAGGGCGCGACGCGGGCACCGATGCTCCTGACGCGCACGCCCTACGGAGCCGACAAGTACACGTCGACGGCCGCGAGCTCCCACATGGCCATGGCCAGCGCCTCCGACATTCCCCTCGAGGCCCTGGTCGCGCGCGGATACATCCGCGTCGCGCAGGACGTGCGCGGCAAGTACGGCTCGGAGGGAGACTACGTCATGAACCGGCCGGTGCACGGTCCGCAGAACCCGACGCCCGTCGACCCCGCGACCGACACGTACGACACGATCGACTGGCTCGTGAAGAACGTCCCCGAGTCGAACGGGAGGGTCGGCATTCTCGGCACGTCGTACGACGGCTTCACGGCCGCGATGGCGCTCCACCGGCCGCACCCGGCCCTCAAGGTGGCCGTTCCCATCAACCCGATGGTCGACGGCTGGCGCGGCGACGACTGGTTCCACGATGGCGCCTTCCGCCAGACGATGCTCCCGTACATCTACGATCAGGAGGCCACGCGCAGCTCGAGCGTGAGGTGGCCGAACGACTCGCGCGACGAGTACGAGACGTGTCTCGAGGCGGGATCGGCCGGCGAGCTCGCGCGGCGGCGGGGGCTCGGGCAGCTCGGCTTCTGGAGGAAGATCCTGGCGCACCCGAGCTACGACGCGTTCTGGCGCGATCAGGCGGTCGACCGCGTGCTGGCCGATCGGCCGCTGACGGTCCCGGTCCTGCTCGTGCACAGCCTCTGGGACCAGGAGGACATCTACGGCGCGCTGGCGCTCTACCGCGCGCTCGCCCCGAAGGACGTGCACCACGACGAGGTCTTCCTCGTGATCGGGCCCTGGCGGCACCACGGCTGGGCCGGCGACGGGAGCGCGCTCGGCGCGATCCCCTTCGGCAGCGACACGGCGGCGACCTTCCGCCGCGACATCCTGATGCCGTTCCTCGACCAGTACCTGCGCGAGGGGACGCCGAAGGCGGACATCGCCCCGGTCACCGCGTTCGAGACCGGCACCAACCGCTGGGAGCGGCTGCCGTCGTGGCCAGCCGGATGCGCGAGCGGCTGCACGACGAGGGCGACGCCGCTGTACGTGCAGGCGGAAGGCCGGGCGAGCTTCTCGCCGCCGACGGCCGCCGGCTTCGAGGAGTACGTGTCCGATCCGGCCAAGCCCGTCCCGTTCATCCCGCGCCCGGTGGTCCCGACGGACGCCGAGGAGGGTCGCGAGGCGTGGCACGAGTGGCTGGTCACCGATCAACGCAACGTCGCGTCGCGCCCCGACGTGCTGGTGTTCGCGACCGACGTGCTCACCGAGCCGGTGAAGGTCGCGGGCCGTCCCATGGCGAACCTGGTCGCGTCGACCACCGGCACGGACGCCGACTGGGTCGTGAAGCTCATCGACGTCTACCCGCCCGAGGACGCGGCGCACCCCGCGCTGGGTGGCTACGAGCTGCCGGTCGCGATGGACATCTTCCGCGGGCGTTACCGCGAGAGCCTCGAGACGCCGAAGCCCATACCGCCCGGCGAGCCGCTCCCCTACCGGTTCGCGCTGCCCGCCGTGAACCACGTCTTTCTGCCTGGCCACCGCATCATGGTGCAGGTGCAGTCGAGCTGGTTCCCGCTCTACGACCGCAACCCGCAGACGTTCGTGCCGAGCATCTTCGACGCAAAGCCGGGTGACTACCGCAAGGCGACGCAGCGCGTCTATCACTCGCCCGACCACGCGACGTTCGTCGAGCTCCCGGTCGTCACGACCGACCGCTAGCGCGGGGGAGTCTCCTAGCGGCCCGGCGGGCGGAGCGGCAGGGCGGTCGTCGAGACCGGGGGCGGCGGGATGCGTGCCACCTCGGGCTCGCCGGCGGAGTCGATGGCGGCGATGCCCGCGAAAGCGCGGTCCATGCCGATCTCGAGCGAGGCGTCCTTCTGGAACAGGGCGACCACGCGCACCAGGCGCAGCGCCGTCGTCTTGCCGAGGTCGATCTCGCGCTCGACGAACGACTCGAACGACGGGAATCGCTTGGCCTCGTAGAGGCGCTTGGTCTGGATGTCCTTGAGCACCAGCCCGATGTCGTAGAACGACTTCGCCAGGTTCTTGCGCAGCGTCTTGATCTGCGCGAGCGCGGCGTGCAGGTCGCGCACCTTCTGCTTGATGTCCTCGGCGTTCTCCGGAGTGCGGATGGTCGCCCGCGCGCTGCCCGGAAGCGGCGGCTCCGCCGCGCGCGCGCGCGCCTCGGCGGCGTGCTTGGCGGCGTGACGGGCCGCCCACGGGGCGGCGCCGCGCAGGCCCAGCTTGCGCTTCAGGGGTTCGTCCTTCCCGGCAGCGGTCTTGCCCGCGGCCGCGGCCGGCTTCATCGACGCGTGTCCCTTGCGCGGGTCCACCGACTTGGTCACGCTCGCCTTCTTCGTCTTCGCCATGTCCATCTCGATTGCGGGGCAAAACCCGGATTTGATTCGGCTTCGCGCCCGTTCCCCCCTTGGGGTGACTCGTGCGAAACGCTCCGCGCCAATTACCAGAGTCGAGAGGCGCGCGTCTACACGGGAAATGCGAAGCAGCCGTCGAGCGTTACGGTCGAGCTCGGGCCTGGCCTGCGGCCCTTGGCGGTGTCCCCCGAGCCTGTAGGCTCGCTGCCCGTGGCGGTTTTGACGGCGATCGACGAGGGGGACGCCCGCGACCTGCTGGCCGGCTATGGCCTGGAGCTGCGCGGAATCGAGGGCATCGCGGCGGGGAGCGTGAACTCCAATTTCGCGCTGTTCACGCCCGAGGACCGCGTCTTTCTGCGCCTCTACGAGGAGCAGGACCGGGCCGGGGCCGAGCGCGAAGCGGCCATGCTCGAGAGACTCGCCCGCGCCGGGGTGCCCACCCCGCCGCCGCTGCGCCGCCTCGACCGGGCGCTCGTTTCGGTGGTGCGCGGCAGGCCGGCGGCGGTCTTTCCCTGGCGGGACGGGGGGATGCGCTGCCAGGCCGCCGTCACGCCGGACGATGCCGGCCGGGTCGGCGAGGCGCTGGCGCGCGTGCACGCGGCCGGGGCGGGGGAGGCCGCCGAGCCGGGGCGGTTCGGCGTCGACGAGCTGCGCGCGCGCCTCGAACGCATCGCGGCGAGCGGCGACGACCACTTCGTCCCGCTGGTTCCGTCGCTGCGCAAGGCCCTCGAACGCGCACACGCGGCGCGTGCCCCGGAGCTGCCCGCGGGGCTGATTCACGGCGACCTGTTCCGCGACAACGTCCTCTGGGACGCGCGCGGCGAGATCGCGGCGCTGCTCGATTTCGAGAGCGCCTGCGCCGGGACGTACGCCTACGACCTGATGGTCACCGTCCTGTCCTGGTGCTTCGGCGAGGGCCTCGACGCGGGCCTGGCCCGCGCGATGCGCGAAGGCTACGAGCGCGTCCGCCCGCTGACGCCCGCCGAGGCCGAGGGCCTGCACGCCGAGGCCGCGTTCGCTGCGCTGCGCTTCACCATCACGCGAATCACCGACTACGCCATGCGTGCCGGGACGGCGGGGCCCCGCGTCGTCAAGGACTGGCGCCGCTTCCAGAAGCGTCACGAGGTGATCGAGGTGCTCGGCCCCGAGGGCCTGCGCGCCCTGCTCGGCGTCCAGGCCTGAGCGTCTCGTCCGTCGGCGTGGCCGATGCTGGTCGGCGTGCACGCCCCGTCGGCGCAGCCGACGACTAGGGAGTCGCCGCGTCCGCGACGACGCGCACCCGGTCGTGGGGCGTCCACAGGTCGCCGCGCAGCTTCTCGACGCGCTCGACCACCTTCGACAGCGCCGCGGCCTGGCCGTCCACGACGGCCGCGGCCTGCGCCTCGTCGCTCTGGCCGGCGGCGCGCGCGTCCTTGGTCGCGCGCAGCACCTCGAGCATCTCGCGGTGCAGCTCCTCGCCCGCGCTGACCACCCACGCGTCGAGCTTCTGCGCGAACTCGTCGATGAGCGAGTCGAGCTTGGGGGCGACCTTCTTGGCCGTCTCGCGCATCACCTCGGGCGCGAGCTCGTTCGCGCGCTTCTTGAACTCCTCGTGGATCTTGCCGCGCGCGAACATCGCGAAGATCGCCGGCCCGGCGACGGCCAGCAGCCCGCCGGCCATCAGGTTGACGGCCATGAGCGCGACGCCGCCGAACATGAGCGCCACGACGCCGACGTCGTACTTGATCGTGTCGACCTGCACCTCGAGCCGGCGCGCGTCGCTCCCCATCACGGCCGCGACGCGCTTGGCGCTGTCGTGGGCGTCCTCGCGCACGAGCGCCACCGTCTTCTCGGCGAGCTGCTCGAGCTGCATCGCGATCTCCTTCGTCTGCTCCTCGGCCCACTGCTTGTAGGCGTCCTCGAGGAACGCCGGGAGATACTGCTTGAGCTCCCCCGGCTTGGCCGACTCGATGACGTTGGGCAGCTGCCGGCAGACGTCGTCGACGAAGCGATCGAGGTCCTTGTGCGCTCCCGTCTTGATCGCCGAGACGTCCTCGCGGATCTGCATCCGACGTTGCTCGATGGTGCCCGCCTTGCCGGCCAGGTCCGCCTCGAGCATCGCGATGCGGCGGTCGATCTCTTCGGTCTTCATCTGGATGCTGCGGCGGCGCGCGTCGATGCCCTTGGACAGCAGCTGCGCCACGCCGAGCCCCTCGCCGAGCGCGTTGTCGAGCAGGATGCGCCCGCGCTCGTCGGCGAGGAAGCGCGTCAGGTGCGCCACGAGCTCGGGCAGGCCGCTGCCGGCCACGTTGCCGCCCAGCGCCGTCTCGGCGCTCACGGGGAAGACCACCGGGTCCTTGACGAGCGTCGACAGGTGGTTCTTCGCGTACGCGAGCGCCTCGCGCTGCTCGTCGGTCGAGAGCAGGTCCCACTTGGTGATGACGAAGAGGATCTTGTCGCGCGAGGCCTTGAGCAGCTTGTCGTGCAAGAACACGCGCTCGCTCTCCTTGAGGATCTGCCCGGCGTCGAGCAGGAAGAGCACGGCGTCGGCGCGCGGGATGTAGCTGTAGGTGATGTCGGCGCGCTGCAGCGAGAGATCGTTCACCCCTGGGGTGTCGACGAGCAGTATGCGCTCCTTGAGCAGCGGCGCGGGGTAGCCGATCTCGAGGTAGTCGACCTGCTCGCTCGTCGCGCCGCCGCCGACCGCGAAGCGCTTGGCCTCGGCGAACGGGATGCTGCGCCGATCGCCGCTCGTCGAGACGACCGTCGCCTCGGGCTGCTCGGCCCACCGGATGTGATGGATGGCCGCCGTCGTCGGAGTCACGCCGACCGGCAGCACCGACTCGCCGAGCAGCGCGTTCACGAACGTCGTCTTGCCGTGGTTGAACTCGCCGACCACGACCAGGTGGAAGCGGTCCTCCTGGAGCTTGCGAACGAGCTCGCCGTCGACGCGTTCGCGCAGGCTCTTGGTGCCCAGCGCGCCGGCCACGTCGCTCAGGCCGCGCAGGGCGCCGACGACCTCGTCGCGCCGCTCGAAGAACGCGTCGAGCGGCGCGCCGCCCGCCTGACGGACGCCGCTGCCCTGGCCGTTGCGCTCGCCGATGCCGTTGCCGTCCATCATGCATCCCCTTTGAGCAGCGCCGCGACGCGGCTGTCGACCTCGCTCATCGTCAGCCCGGAGGGGGCGCCGCCGATGGCCTTGTGAAAGAGCTGGCTCTCGCCGAACACCCGCATGGCGAGCACGCGCTTGGGCAGCCACGGGTGCGTCGCGAAGACCTCGATGTATTTGCCGATGCCCTGGTTGCCCTCCTCGTGCTGCTCGAGGAAGGCGTCGAGGTTGAACTCCTCGTAGAGCTTGCGGGAGCCCACGGCGAGCTTGGTGATGGCCCGCTCGGCCGCCTGCTGATCCCTGGCGACGAGCATGCCCGCGCGGTCGCACGTGATCTCGGCCCGGCGCGACCAGGTGCGCAGCGCCACGAGCGCCGGCTGCAGGACCCACGGCAGGAACATGCCCGCCATGTACGTGAGGTAGTGGAGCGCAGTCAGGTACGCGACGTGCGAGTTGTGGATGTGGCCGCACTCGTGACCGATGACCGTGAGCAGCTCCTCGTCGGAGTACTGATCGACGAGCGCCGAGTGCACCATGATGAACGAGTCCTCGTTCGTCCCCAGGGTGCCGGCGTTGAACGTCGGGCTGTTCACGACGAAGACCTGCGGCATCGCGATCTGGAGCGTGTCGCACGCGTGCTTGGTGATGGAGTAGATGCGCGGGAACTGCCGGTCGCTCACCTTGACGGCGTGGCCGAGCAGCTGATGCTTTCCCATCTGCTTGAACAGCCGCACGCTCGCCTCCACGGCGAGCGCGACCGGCTTCGTGTTCTCGAAGGCGACGCGCGACTGCCTGTCGAACGTGTAGGTGTACTCGTGGCCGGTCGCCTCGAGGCCCCCGGCGCGCTCGGCCTTCTTGCGCGCCACGAAGGCTTCGAAATCGAGTCGCGGTGCTTGCGCCATGGCTGCTCGCTTCTCCCTCTTCTACTTGAGCCTAAGCACACGGGGGTGACCCCGCTAGTGCTCTGACGCCCGGGGGCATCGCTTCCTTCCGGGACTACTGCGTCTTGATGCCGCCGCTCACGAAGCGCGTCGCGGTCGGAGCCGGCTGAAGCACGCCGGAGGCGACGATGACGATGCCGGTCGCGATCGCCGCGCCCGCGCCGACGAGGCCCCATGTCGCCCACGTGGGCCAGCCCGCGTGCCTGGGCTCGGCGTCCGGCGTCCACGTCCACGCTTCAGCCCGTGCGGGCGCGGTCCAGTCGAGGAGTGGCCCGCACGCGTGCGCCTCGCACGTGGCCACGCGTACGGCGCCCGGGCGCGCGGCGGGCGCGGCGGCGACCCATTGCGTGCAGCGCACCGCCGTCGCGTCGATGGACCCGCCCGCGACGCGCGCCAGGCGTACGTCGCCCTTCGAGCACGGCGCCGCGGCGGGCGCGAGGACGCGAAGCGACGAGCTTCCGGCCGGGGCGTCGATCCACGACGCCCACACCGGGGCGCCATCCCACGTGACGACGAGCGCGTGCGTGCCGGCTCGCGTCGTGACCGCTCCGGGGCGCACCGGCTCGCCGTCGAGCCGCGCCTGCGCGCCGGCGGGGGCGAGCTCGAGCGCGATCGTCGCCGCGGGCGGGTGCGCCTCCGACGCCTGCTCCCCCAGGCCCGGCACGCGACCCCCGTCGAGCGCCTCGGCCTGCTGCCACGCCCGGTCCGCCGCCTGTCCGGAGCCGGGGCCCGGTGCGATGCGGCGCAGACCCGCGGCGCGCGCGCGCTGCACCTCGGCCATGAGCCACGCCGCCTGCGGCAGCTCGGGGTGCGCGCGCAGCATGGACTCCGCCGACGACAGCACGCGCTCGAGCGCGTCGCCGTCGCGTGCCGTCAGCGCGTCGCGCGCCCGGTCGAGCAGCGTCTCGACGGCGTCCGCGATCGCCTCGTCGACCGGGAGCGCGGGGGGGCGCTCGTCGCGCGGCGCCGCGAGGATGACGCCATGCGTCCGGGCCCAGGTCGACAGAGCCCGCGACTGCGGTCCGTCCGGCGGCTCGGGCGCGATCCACACGAGCGTCGCCGGCGCGTCCATCGGTCACATCTGATACTGTGGAGGTCGCGTGCAGATCAACTTCGGCGGTCGCGAGATCGCGCTCAAGCTGGTCTACTACGGGCCCGCGCTCAGCGGGAAGACGACGAACCTGCGCGCGCTGCACCAGCTGACGAGCGAGGGGTCGCGCGGGCGGCTGATGACCCTCGAGACGAAGGACGACCGCACGCTGTTCTTCGACATGCTGCCGCTCGCCTTCCGCGCCCCGGGCGCCGGCGGCGGCATGACGTTGCGCATCAAGATCTTCACCGTCCCGGGGCAGGTGCTGCACGCCTCGACGCGGCGGCTGGTGCTGCAGGGCGCCGACGGCGTCGCCTTCGTGGCCGACTCGCAGATCAGCGAGACCGAGCACAACGCAGCGTCGTTCCTGGATCTGCGCCAGAACCTCAAGGACCTCAACATCAGCCTCAAGCAGCTGCCGGTCATCATCCAGTTCAACAAGCGCGACCTCGATCGGGTGCGCTCCGACGACGAGCTCGACGCGCTGGCGCGCCGCGGGCGCGAGCCGGTCTTCAAGGCGAGCGCGGTCAATGGCACGGGCGTGCTCGAGACGTTCTTCGGCCTGCTGCACGTCACCTGGACGCGGCTGGACGCCGAGCACCACCTGGGCCAGATGCTCGGCATCGAGTCCGGCGCCCTGCTGCCGATGGCCGCGCGGCAGCTCGGCATCACCGCGGACGTGCCGACGCTGCTGTCGTCGTGCGTCGGCGGACGGCTGAATCCCGCTCCGCAGGTGACGCCATGACCGCCGCCGGAGCTCCCCACGTCGCCGCCGCCGACCTGCTGCTCGACGAGCGCCTTCGCCTCGAGGACCTCGTCGACCGCGATGGGCTCGACGAGCTTTGCCGGAGCTTCCACGCGCTGTTCGGCATCGGCGTGCGCATCTACTCGAGCGACGGCGCGCTGCTGGCCGACGCGACGGGTGAGCAGGAGCTCTGCGCGTACGTCAACGGCATGCCCGAGGGGCGCAAGGCGTGCGCGGCGACCGTCGCGGCGGTCAAGGCGCGCGACGCCGGGGACGCGGGCGACGTCACCCACCCCTGCTTCACCGGCGCCACGTACCGCATCCAGGCGCTCGAATACGACGGGCGGCGCGTGGGGCGGCTCATCGTCGGGCCGTTCGTGCCCGCGAACGTGCACGCTGGTCCTCCGGCGACGCTGCTCGGCATCGACGCGGCCGTCGACCCCGAGCGCGCGGCGGCCCTCATCGCGCGGATGCCGCGCGTGAAGCCCGAGACCATCACGCGCATGACCGCGCACCTGAAGTCGGCCCTCGACCTCATCCTCTTCTCCGGGCACAAGGCGCACGTCACCAGCCAGATGCACCTGGCCAGTGTGCGCGAGAGCTACCGACAGCTCGAAGACAAGACGGCGCGCCTGCAGGAAGCGTTCGATCGGCTCAAGGAGCTCGACCGGCTCAAGTCGAACTTCCTCGCGACCGTGAGCCACGAGCTGCGCACGCCGCTGACGTCGATCATCGGCTACAGCGAGATGCTGGCCGAGGGGCTGGCCGGCGAGATGAACGCCGAGCAGCGCGAGTTCGTGCAGACCATCCACGACAAGGGCGAGCAGCTGCTCTCGCTGATCATGGGGCTGCTCGATCTGAGCAAGCTCGAGAGCGGGACGATGCGCATGACGCTGCGCGCGATGCGCATCGAGCCGGTGCTCGACGAGGTCGTCTCGACGCTGACGCCCACGGCGCGAAAGAAGGGTGTGAAGCTGGCGCTGGACGCCGCGACGGACCTCGCCGAGCTGCGTGGCGACCCCGAGCGGCTGCGGCAGGTGTTCCTCAACCTCGTCGAGAACGCGATCAAGTTCACGCCGGCGGGAGGCACGGTGGCCTTGCGCGCGCGCATGGTGGAGGGCGGCGGCGGGGCCGAGGACGGCGACGACGAGGGGCTCGCGCTGCTCGCTCCAGTGCGCGCGCGTCTCGAGGTGCGCGTCGTCGACACGGGCATCGGCATTCCGGCGCGCGAGCGCCCGAAGGTGTTCGACCCCTTCTACCAGGTCGACTCGTCGAGCACGCGCGAGTACGGCGGCACGGGCCTCGGGCTGTCCATCGTCAAGCGCCTGGTCGAGTCGCACTCGGGGACGATCGCGATCGAGGACAACGAGCCCAAGGGGACCGCCTTCGTCGTGTCGCTGCCGCCGCACGTGACGCAGTGAGGCGGTGAAGCGGCGTAAGCTGACGCCGACGCTCATGGACGAACGGGCCCGCATCGCGATGCTCGCGCGCCTGCTCGGCGCCGCTGCGCCGGGGGTCGAGGTGGGGATCGGCGACGACGCGGCGGTGCTCGACGCAGCGCGTGCGGCCCCGCACCGCCTCGTCTGGACGATCGACGAGCAGGTGGAGGGGACGCACTTCCGGCGCCCGCTGCTGTCCTGGCGCGACGTCGGGTGGCGGACCTACATGGCCGCGGCCAGCGACGTGGCCGCGATGGGCGCCGATCCGTGGTGCGCCCTGTGCGCGATCGCCGTGCCCGACGACGTGGACGACGGGGCGCTGGCGGAGATCGCGCGCGGGCAGCGGGAGGCGGCGGAGGCGACGGGCGCACCCGTGGTCGGCGGCAACCTGGCGCGCGGGCCGGTGCTGTCGCTGGCGACGACGCTGCTCGGCGTGGCGGCGCGCCCGGTGCAGCGCCGCGGGGCGCGCGCCGGGGACGGCGTGTGGATGGCGGGGCGGGTGGGGCTGGCGGCCGCCGGTCTGCGGGCGCTCGAGCGCGGGCGAGGGCAGGAGGCGTCGCTCGCCGAGGCGGTGGCGGCCTGGCGCACGCCGCGGGCGCTGGTCGCCGAGGGGCGAGCGATGCGCGCCGTGGCTCGTGCCGCCATCGACGTGTCCGACGGCCTCGCGCGCGACGCGGGGCACGTGGCCGAAGCGAGCGGCGTGCGCATCGTGCTCGACGAGGCCGCGCTGCTCGCCGACCGGGCGCTCGTCGACGCTGCGGCCGCCCTGGGCGGGAGCGCCGTCGACCTCGCGCTGCACGGCGGCGAGGACTACGCGCTCGTCGCGGCGAGCGACGTTCCAATCGCGGGCTTCCGCCGCGTCGGCGAGGTGCGCGAAGGGAAGGGGATGGCGCTACGCTCGGCACGCGGCGAACAGGACATCGAGCCGCTCGGCTACGACCACTTCCGTTCCGAACAGACGTCCTGAGCGGTCGCGCGAGGGCGAGTTCGGACGCGGCTCGCGGCCGGGCATCAGAAGCTGCACGCCGACGGGAGATTGATGCTCTTGAGGATCGCCCGCAGCTGCGCGAACTCCGGCGCGTTGCCCGCCGGGCCCACCTGCTTGGCGAAGACGTCGCACTGTGCGGCGAGCGCATTGAGCTGGAAGCCCTCGGGCGAGCTCGGTCCGAGCGACTTGGCCTGCGAGCGCATCGCGTAGCAGCACGCCTCTATTTTGCGCTGGTTCGGGTTCACCGCGGGGCCGACCCACTTCTTGGGGGGCGCCGCCTCGGCCTCGGCGTCCTCGCCACCGTCGTCGCCCAGCGGCGCCAGCTCGGTCACGCTGGCGCTCGGCGCCGGCGGGGGCGGCGCGCCGGCATCCTGCACCATCGGCTGCTTCTTCGGGCAGCCGAGCACGAGCATCGGGAACGACAGCGTGAACGCCACGAAAAAGAGGCGGCGAGCGGGCGAGCGCGTCATCGGCAGGTCTCCTAGGTCCGTCGTACGGCCGACGAGCCTACAGGATCTGCGCGGGGCCGCGTACTTTTCGCGTCACTCGAAGACGCGTTCGACCGCTTCCACGAGGCCGATCGCCTGGCCGGCCAGCGCGCGCAGCGCCTCGCCGTCCGCGCGTTTCACGGCCTGCGCCACGCGATCGAGCGCCCGGGCCATGTCGCGCGCCGCCTTGCGCGCGCCGCGCAGGTGCGCCCGCGCCGCCACGCGCTGGCCCAGCGCCGGTTCGAGCCGCTGCCAGGTCGACCGCGCCTGCCCCAGGTGGATCGCCGCCGCCGGCCAGTCGGCGAACTCGCCGTCGATCTCGAGGTGGCGCAGCAGCGCGTCGAGCTGCAGCGCCGTCGTCGGCACCGGGATGGCCAGCAGCTCGCCGGGGCGCAGCCAGCGGAAGCTGCCCGGGTCATCGTCGACGACGGGCGGCCACGGGGCGGTCGTGTCGGCGCCGGCGATGCGGGAATCGAGCTCCATGACGGGTGGTCCTCTTCTCGTGTTCGCGCGGATCCGTGACACGCGTCGGAGCCCGGCCACAACGTGCAGACACGGCCCAATCGCGTCTCCTTTGCTCCTGCAGAAAAAGTACGGCGCGGCTTCTTGAGGCGTTGCGGGCGCGCTGTTAATGTCCGCCAACCGGAGCCCACCACCGACATGGCGCGAGGAGCACAGGCGCGACGCGAGACTCAGGACGCAGACGCGGAGCCGAGGGCGCGGCCGTTCCTGAAGTGGGCGGGGGGCAAGGGCCAGCTCATCGAGCAGATCCGGCCGCTGCTGCCGCGCGCCTGGGGACGCTACTTCGAGCCGTTCGTCGGCAGCGGGGCGCTGTTCTTCGCCCTGCGGCCTGCCGCCGCGACGCTCGCCGACGTCAACCGCGAGCTCGTCGACTGCTACGTGGCCGTGCAGAAGCACGTCGAGGCGGTGATCGCGGAGCTGTGCGAGCACGAGTACGACGAGGAGCACTACTACCGCGTGCGCGACGTCGATCCCGACGCGCTGCCTCCGGCGAAGCGGGCGGCGCGCACGATCTACCTCAACAAGACGGGCTACAACGGCCTGTACCGCGTCAACCGCAAGGGGCGCTTCAACGTGCCGTTCGGGCGCCACACGAACCCCGGCTTCCGCCAGGCGGCCAGCCTCGACAACCTGCGCGCCTGCGCGCGCGCGCTGCGCGGGGTGAATCTCGTGGTGCGCGACTTCGAGCAGGTGCTGCGCGACGCGCGGCGCGGCGACTTCGTCTACTTCGATCCGCCGTACGTGCCCGTCTCGGCGACGGCTGCGTTCACGTCGTACGTCCCGGGCGGGTTCGGGCCCGCCGACCAGGAGCGGCTGGCGCGCGTGTTCCGCGGCCTGTCGCGTCGGGGCGTTCGCGCCATGCTCTCCAACTCGGACACGGCCGCCGTGCGAGCGCTCTACGCCGGCTTCCCCATCGACACGGTGCACGCGTCGCGCAGCATCAACTCGAACGTCGAGCGCCGCGGCAAGATCGGCGAGGTCGTCGTGCGCAACTACGGCAACGACGATTGACCCCGCGAGCGCCTACCGCCGCGGTCGACGACGTACCAGCGCCAGGCCGACCAGCGCCAGGGCGCCCAGGCCGGACACGTCGCGCCCCGGGGTTGCGCCGACGCTGCAGCCCGCCGCGCCGTTCGACGTATCCCACGCGACGGGCGCGCCGCCGGCGTCCGCGCCGGAGGTGCTCGCGGCGCCGCCGCTGGTGCCATGGCCTGCGCCGCCGGCGGTGCCGCCGCCTCCCGTTCCGCCGCCGCCGCCGCCGACATCACCACCACTGTTTCCAGCTCCGCTGCTGCTACCTCCGCCCGCGCCGCCACCACCGCCGTCGCCGCTGCTCGCGCCCGCGTCCGGCGCCGAACCGCCGCCATCGTCGCCGGTCCCCGCGTCGACGGGATCGTCCACGATGTCGTCGTAGCGGATCGTGGTGAAGGTCGTCCCCTCGTACGCAATGTCGACATCCGTGCCGCTGCACGTCACGTCGCTCGTGAACTCGTGAGCGTACGGCTCCGACGCGCTGCAGCCCGGCTCCTCGATGAACACGGCCTTCGTGCCCGGCGTCACCCACTCCTTGAAGAGCACGATGTGCCCGCCGCTGTCGCGGTTGGCTGCGTCGCCCGGTTCGAGATCGGCGCACTGGATGGTGTTCGACACCGTGGTGTCGAACGGCGCGAAGGTGCTGGTGACGCGCCCGGGCGCTGGCAGCTCCCACGCCCACGACACGAATCCAGAGCAATCCGAGCGGTACGGGTCCCACGCCGGGTTGCTCTCACGCTGGCAGGTCGACGAGCACGCCGTGTCCGGATCGGGCTGGCCGTTGGGACTCTGGCAGTACTGCAGCTTCGCCTGCACCCACTGCTCCGCGTTGGCGATCGCCTCCGAGCGCGTGACGGTGGTCAGCGGCTCGGAGGTCGATCCGGTGGGCTCCGGTGCGATTCCCTCTCCCTCGTCGTGTCGCTCGGGCGCGCCGGAGCAGCCGATCGAACCGAGGAGGGCGGCCGCGAGCGGCGCGAGGAGGAGGGCTCGGAGCGACATGGCGGAGCGCCATCAAGCGCCGCGCGTGCCATCACGCTTTTTCCAATGGTTAGGCGGGCCGCTCTCGACGAGACGCGACCCCTCGCGAGGATCGTTCGCGGCCGGTCGCGCGCTGCGCGAGGAGCGGCGAGCACGCGCGGGCGCCCGTGCATTCCACGAATGCCGCCTTCTTGCAGCGTTCCTGTCATCGCGCGAAGGGGACGATGGCCGCTTCGAGCCGCGACCCGCTCGCGAGCGCGCCGCCCGCGCGCCGTCGCCGAGATCGCCGAGGGGCTGCCCGTCAGCCGCCAGGCCGTATCGCAGCACCTGCGCGTCCTCAAGGAGGCGCGCCTCGTCTCGGACCGAGCCGAGGGCACGCGCCGCATCTACGCCGTCGACGTCGCGGGGCTGGTCGCCCTGCGCGCCGACCTCGATCGTTTCTGGGCCGAAGCGCTGTCCGCCTTCAAGGCGGCGGTCGAGAACGTGGACCACACGCGAAGGCGACGGCACGCGCGTGGAGCTCGAGCACCGCCTGCTCGAGCGCTACGGCGACAAGGCCGTCGAGATGAAGGGCATCTTCGACTCGGAGGGCGGCTGGAAGGGCCTGCTCGACAAGTTCGGGGCGCGCGTCGCGGGAGGTGCGCGATGAAGCTGCACACCGGCGCGCACACGCCGAACGGCAAGCGCGTGCGCATCTGCGCCGCCGAGTGCGGGATGCCTCTCGACATGGCCCTGCTCGACTTCCAGAAGGGCGAGAACAGGTCGCCCGGCAGCCGGCCGCGCTGGCCGATACGCTGCGCTGGCCGATACGCTGCGCTGGCTGTTCTTCTGCTCTTGCCACGTCGATCCGTACTTCACCACGCTCGTCGTCGAGCGCCTCATCAAGGGGCGTACTGGTGCGCACGCCGACGCGGCGCTGTGCGCATCGGCCGAGCAGTGGCTGGCGCGTTTCGTGCCCGTCCTCGAGCAGCAGCTCGCCGGGCGCGAGCACGTGACAGGTCGCTTCGGACTCGCCGACATCGCGCTCGGCTGCACGTTGGAGCTCTCCCCGCTGCTCCGCTACGACCTCTCGGCGTACCCGAACCTGCGCGGATGGCTGGAGCGTCTGCAAGCGCGCGAGAGCTGGCGCGCGGCGACGCCCCCGCCTGGTCGACCTGCATCGTGATGGCGTCGCATCGGGCGGGCCCACGCCCGGAAGCCGGGAAGGGGCCCGCCCGCGCCGTGCGCTGCGCGCGCCGTCAGCTGCAACCCATCGAGTTGCCGCAGTTCAGGCACTTGTAGCAAGCGCCGTTGCGGACCGTGATGTGCCCGCACACGTCGCACACCGGAGCGTCGCCCATCATCGTGTCGAGCTGCGCGTCGAGCGGCGAGCCGGTGCCGTCGCCCAGCGTCTCGTCCATGGCGGCGCTGCGTGCCGTCGCCTCCCGCGTGTGAGGCAACGGCTTCACGTCGGTGGGCTTGGTCTCCGTGCTCTCGGGCAGGTGGCGCAGGCTCGGCGGCTCGGGCGGCACCTGGCTGTCGAGCTCCGGCTTGATGTGCGCCAGGTCGTAGCGGTGCAGGTACTCGACGCCGAGCGCCCGGAAGATGAAGTCGACGATCGACGTCGCGAACTTCACGTTCGGGTGCCCCTCGACGGGCCCCTGCGGCTCGAAGCGCGTGAAGGTGAACTGGTCGACGTACGTCTGCAGCGGAACGCCGTATTGCAGGCCGATGCTGACGCTCATCGCGAAGCAGTTCATCAGGCTGCGGAACGCCGCGCCCTCCTTGTGCATGTCGATGAAGATCTCGCCCAGGCGCCCGTCGTCGTACTCGCCGGTGCGCAGGAAGATCTTGTGCCCGCCGACGCGCGCCTCCTGCGTGAAGCCGTGGCGCTTCTTGGGCAGCCTCTCGCGTTGACCGTACAGGCGCGTGCCCGGCGCGATGTTGAGCATCAGCTGCGACGCCGTCGACTCCTGCGACACGGGCGTGAGCAGCGGCTCGGCGGCCGCCTCCTTCTTCTCGTCCTTCTTCTTGCCACCCGACGACAGCGGCTGGCTGGCCTTGCAGCCGTCGCGGTACAGCGCCACGGCCTTCAGCCCGAGGCGCCAGCCCTCCTCGTAGATGGCGGCCACGTCCTCGACACTGGCATCGTTCGGCAAATTCACCGTCTTCGAGATGGCGCCGCTGAGGAACGGCTGCGCGGCGGCCATCATGCGCACGTGGGCCATCGGCGCGAGGAAACGCTGGCCGTGCTTGCCGCAGCGGTTCGCGCAGTCGAACACCGCGTGGTGATCCTCGCGCAGGTGCGGTGCGCCCTCGATCGTCATGCGCCCGACGATGACGTCCTGCGCCTCCTCGATCTGCCCGCGCGTGAACCCGAGGTGCTCGAGCAAGCTGCTCTTCTGCGCGCGTGCCTCCTTGCCGAGGCCGAGCCGCTCGTAAGCCTCCTCGCCGAGCACCCACGGTGCGAACGCGCTGTCCAAGTCGAACACGCCCGGGATGGCCGCCTCCACCTTCGACAGCTCGGCGTCGGTCAGCCCCCTCTCCTTGAGCGTGCGGCGGTTCACGTGGGGCGCGGCGAGCAGCGTGTTCGTGCCCGACACGTAGGCGACGATCTCCTGCACCTCGCGCTCGCTGTAGCCGAGGCGCCGCAGCGCCCGCGGCACCGTCTGGTTGACGATCTTGAAGTACCCGCCGCCGGCGAGCTTCTTGAATTTGACGAGGGCGAAGTCCGGCTCGATGCCGGTCGTGTCGCAGTCCATGAGCAGGCCGATGGTTCCGGTCGGCGCGAGCACCGTCGCCTGTGCGTTACGGTAGCCGTTGGCCTCCCCGAGCTGCACGGCGGCGTCCCAGTCGTCGCACGCAGCGCGGTACAGATCGACCGGGCACGCGTCGCGGTCGATCGCGTACGCCGCGTCGCGGTGCATGCGCATGACGCGCAGCATCGGCTCGCGGTTCTTGGCGAAGCCGGGGAACGGTCCCTTGGTACCCGCCATGTCGGCGCTCGCCTTGTACGCGTGGCCGCACATGATGGCGGTCAGCGCCGCGGCGATGGCGCGCCCCTCGCGGCTGTCGTACGGCACCCCGAGCGACATGAGCAGGCTGCCGAGGTTCGCGTAGCCGAGCCCGAGGGGCCGGTAATCGTGGCTGTTCTTGGCGATGTTCGCCGTCGGGTACGACGACAGGTCGACGAGGACCTCCTGCGCGACGAAGAAGACGCGGCACGCGTGGCGATACCCCTCGACGTCGAAGGACCCGTCCTCGCGCAGGAACTTGGTGAGGTTCACGCTCGCGAGGTTGCACGCCGTGTCGTCGAGGAACATGTACTCCGAGCACGGGTTGGACGCGTTGATGCGCCCCGAGTTCGGGCACGTGTGCCACTTGTTGATGGTCGAGTCGTACTGCACGCCCGGGTCGGCGCAGGCCCACGCCGCCTCCGCGATCTGACGCCAGAGGTCCTTGGCGTCGTAGGTGTCGCAGATCTCGCCCGTCGTGCGGAAGCGCGTTTGCCACTTGCCGCCCGCCTCGACCGCGCGCATGAACTCATCGGTCACGCGCACGCTGTTGTTCGAGTTCTGGCCGCTGATGGTGTGGTACGCCTCGCCGTTGAAGTCGGAGCTGAAGCCCGCCTCGATGAGCGCGTGCGCCTTCTTCTCCTCGCGCACCTTCCAGTTGATGAAGTCGGCGATCTCCGGATGGTCCATGTCCAGGCAGACCATCTTGGCGGCGCGGCGCGTGGTGCCGCCGCTCTTGGTGGCGCCGGCCGCGCGGTCGAACACCTCGAGGAACGACATCAGGCCCGACGAGGTGCCGCCGCCGGACAGCTTCTCCTGCTTGCCGCGGATCTGGCTGAAGTTCGACCCGGTGCCGGAGCCGTATTTGAAGAGGCGCGCCTCGGACTTCACCAGGTCGTAGATCGACATCAAGTCGTCCTTGACCGCCTGGATGAAGCAGGCCGAGCACTGCGGGTGCTCGTACGCCGTCCTCGTCTCGGCGACCGCCCCTGCCTGGCCGCTCCAAGCCCAGTTGCCGCCCGAGCCGTTGATCCCGTACTCGTGCCACAGCCCGAGGTTGAACCAGACCGGCGAGTTGAAGGCGCCGTACTGGTTCACGAGCAGGAACGAGAGCTCCGCTTCGAACGTATCGGCGTCGGCCTTGCCGGCGAAGTAGCCGCCGAAGTCGTCGGCCGCCCGGCGGATCGTGTGAGCGAGGCGGTGGACCACCTGACGGATGCTCGTCTCGCCCTTGTCCTTGTCGCCGTGCAGGCCCGCTTTGCGGAAGTACTTGGAGATGAGGATGTCGGTGGCGAGCTGGCTCCAGGCCGCCGGCACCTCGGCGCCTTCCATGCGGAAGACGATGCTGCCGTCGGGGTTCGTGATGGTGCTCGAGCGGCGCTCGTAGACGACGGAGTCCAACGTATCGGCGCCGGGCGCGGTGAACCGGCGCTCGACGCGAACGCCGCGGGCGCTGCGACCGGCCTTGGCGCGCGGCGGAGCGGCGGCTGCCGCACGACCCTTCTTCGGCACAGCCTTTTCCTTCTCGGCCGTCCGCGCCTTGTCGTGCCCATTGCGCATCTTGACGTGCGTCGTTCCGTTGAAGTCCGTCGAGTTTGCCATATCCGCCTCCTCACGCCCGGTGGCCCTCCCTCCGAGAGGGCGCAGCCGGCTCCACGCATGAGCGCCCCCCGAGCTCACGCGCCTGCCAACCGCGTGAGCCCTCGAGCGCTTCGTCCTGCAAGCAACCTGGGGAGACCCGTTCAGGTCTGAACTGACTCCCGCCCTTCATCCCGCGAAGCTGACATTCCGTTCAGTCGCGAGCAAGCAAGCCCCCGTCCACGCAACCGCGCTCGGCTGCGTGCTGCCGTCGCCTCATCACCCCGGCCGCGCCCTCGAGGTGGTCACCCCGGGGAACGAACGTCGAGGCTCAACCTTGTAACCCCAACATCTTGGGCCTGTCCAGCAAAAAGCCACGAAATGTTGGGGCTACATCGCCGTCCATTGTGCGTGGACTCGGGTGGCGTCGACGGAGCCGGTGGTCGACTTCGGTAAGTGCTTGGATACTGCCGGATTACTGAACGAGCCGCCCAGCCGTTCACCACAACGGGTCAACAGCCCTCCCCTGAACACGCCCAGACGTTGTTCAGGGGTTGTCCACAGGGGAACGGCTCAGCCGCGGGGCCGCGCGGGGAGGGCGAACGCCTTCTCGATGGCGCGCGTGATCGCGCTGGGCTCGGCCGCCGGGCGAGCGCTTCCGACCTGCAGCGTGCCGATCTTCCAGAGCCGCTCGAGATCGGCCTTCTCCCGCGCGAGCTCGTCGTCGCTCAGATCCTCTTCGAGCTCCGCGAGCAGCTCGACCAGTTTGCTCGGCGAGAAGAGCGCGGGCCCTTCCCATGGCTCCGCGTCGCCGACGACGCGCACCCAGCCCGCCTCGCCCGCGTACGTCAGTCCACGCACGCGCGCTCCGCCCACGAAGTGATCGTAGACGACGAGATCCGCGATCGTCTGCACCGCGACACCGACGGCCTCGCCGAAGTCGCGCGAGAGCGCCGAGAGATCGCTCGGCTCGAACGTGGGCGACGGAACGAGCCAGACGACGAAACGTGACGTGCCGTCGTCGTGCAGCGCGGCGCCGTCCTTGGCGGCGAGCCGGCGCAGGCGCGGCAGATCCTGGGCGCGATCGCCGAGCCGGACGTAGCGAGCCGACCACGTCGACATGAACCGATGGTACCCCAAAGCCGAGCAACGTTCAGAAAAGGCGCGCCGCGGTGTCGTCGGTCCAGAGCCATGCCGACGTCGGCACCCGCAGGCGCGATCCGTCGCGGACGAGGCGGCCGCGCTCCTCGAGCCAGGCGACCGCGCGCCGCCGCCCGGGAGGCCACGCCGGGACGCCCAGGTCCGCCGCGGAGGCTTCCAGGTCGAAGCCGTGGGCGAGGCGCAGGCCCAGCATGATGCGCTCGCGCAGCAGGGTGTCGGCATCGAGCGGCTCGGCCGTGTCGTCGGCGCCGACCATGTACCGCTCGGGGAGGACGTCATTGCGGTAGCGGACGCCCTCGCCGCGAGCGGTTCGCAGGTAGCCGTACGCCGCGCACCCGAGGCCGAGGTACTCGTCGCCGCGCCAGTAGCCGAGGTTGTGGCGCGCCTCCTGCCCGGGGCGCGCGTAATTGGACACCTCGTAGTGCACGAAGCCGCCGTGCGCGGGGCTGGAGGACGTCAGCGCCTCGTCGATGGCGAGGAACGCGTCGGCCACGGCCCCCTCGTCGGCGAGGGGCAGCCGCCCCCGGCGCGCGAGCTCTCCGAAGCGCGTGCCCGGCTCGATCGTGAGCTGGTAGCAGGAGACGTGGTCGAGGCCGAGACTGGCGAGCTCCGTCGCCTCGTCGCGCGCCTCCTCCGGCGACTGTCCGGGCAAGCCGAAGATGAGGTCCGCCGAGACGCGCGGCACGCCCGCCCGCTTCGCGTCGCGCACCGCCTGAACGCCGCCGCGCGCATCGTGCAGGCGTCCGAGATGCCGCAGCCGGTCGTCGCGGAGCGACTGCACCCCGATGGACAGGCGGTTCACGCCGGCATCGGTGAGCGCGCACGCGTGGTCGTGGTCCAGTGACGTCGGGTTGCATTCGACTGTGACCTCGAGGTCGTCCGCGCAGTCGAGCGCCGAACGGACGCGCGCGACGACACGCCCGAGCTCGCGCGCATCCCAGAGGCTCGGGGTTCCGCCGCCGAAAAAGATGCTCTCGACGCGGCAGCCGCGCAGCGCTCCGGCGTCCACGCGGCGCTCGATCTCGGCCACCACGGCGGTTGCGTAGGCGCGGTGGTCGATGGGGTCTGTCGGCCCTTTGGGGCCGCTGGACGTCGAAGTCGGCCCTTTGGGGCCGCCTGACCTGGAGCTCGGCCCCACCCCGTAGCTGACGAAGTCGCAATACGGGCACTTGTTGAGGCACCAGGGGAAGTGCACGTACACCCCGGCCCTGGCGGCCGTAGCGCGCCCTTCGCTCGTGGTAGGCCCCACCGATTGCTGCATCGCATCCGGAGTGTTACTTTTTTTCGTCGGGTCGCGCACCTGGGTGCCGGCGCCCTGCATGCTCCAAGTCGATCAGCTCATCGAGCGCGTCCGCAACTATCAGCCTTCGGCGGATCCCGACCTGATCCAGCGAGCGTACGATTACAGCTTCCGAATGCACGCGGGCCAGACGCGCAAGTCGGGCCAGCCGTACATCGTCCACCCGGTCAGCGTGGCGGGAATCATCGCCGACCTCAAGCTCGACGCCGCGAGCGTGTGCGCGGGGCTCCTGCACGACGTCGTCGAGGACACGCTCGCCACGGCCGACGACCTGACGAAGGAGTTCGGCGTCGAGGTCGCCGAGCTGGTCGACGGCGTCACCAAGCTCTCCAAGATCAACTTCACGTCGAAGGAGGACCGCCAGGCGGAGAACTTCCGCAAGATGGTGGTCGCGATGGCGCGGGACATCCGCGTCCTGCTCATCAAGCTCTGCGACCGGCTCGACAACATGCGCACGCTCGAGCATATGTCGCGCGAGGCGCAGGAGCGCATCGCCCGGGAAACGATCGAGATCTACGCGCCGCTCGCGAACCGCCTCGGTATCCAGGCGTTCAAGAGCGAGCTCGAGGACCTGTCGTTCAAGTACGTCGAGCCGGACGCGTACAACGATCTGGTCGCCCAGCTGCAGACGACCAAGCGCGAGCGCGACAAGTACATCGCGGACGTCTGCAAGACGCTCTCTTCGCGCCTCGCGTCGCAGAACTTCGCGGCGGAGGTCTCCGGGCGCGCAAAGCACCTCTACAGCATCTACCGGAAGATGAAGTCGCAGGGCACGGGCCTCGAGGGGGTGCACGACCTCATCGCCTTCCGTGTGCTCGTCGAGAGCGTCAGCGACTGCTACGCGACTCTGGGCGTCATCCACTCGCAGTGGACCCCGGTGCCCGGGCGGTTCAAGGACTACATCGCGCTGCCCAAGCCGAACATGTACCAGTCGCTGCACACGACCGTCATCGGTCCGGGGCGCGAGCGCATCGAGATCCAGATCCGCACCCAGGAGATGCACCGTGTGGCCGAGCGCGGCATCGCGGCGCACTGGAAGTACAAGGAGCGCGGCGGCGGTGTCGCCGATCAGGACGCGCAGCGCTTCTCGTGGTTGCGGCAGATGCTCGAATGGCAGAAGGAGCTCAAGGACCCGGCCGAGTTCCTCGAGGGCGTGAAGGTCGACCTCTTCCAGGACGAGGTCTACGTGTTCACGCCCAAGGGGGACGTGCGCGTCTTTCCGCGCGGCGCGACGCCGATCGATTTCGCTTTTCAGATCCACACGCAGCTCGGCGATCACATCACCGGCGCGCGCATCAACGGAAAGATGGAGCCATTGCGCTACAAGCTGCGCAACGGCGACGTCGTCGACATCTTGACCAGCCCGCACCAGCACCCGAGCAAGGACTGGCTCGATTTCGTCGGCACCACGCGCGCCCGCTCCAAGATCCGCAACTACCTGCGGCAGGAGCAGCGCGACAAAAGCAAGCGCCTCGGCGAAGAGCTGCTCGAGCGCGAGCTGCACAAGGCGGGGATCAGCGCGAGCAAGCTGCTCAAGAACGACGCCGAGATGCGCCGCCTTTGCGAGGCGCTCAAGGTGCAGAACCAGGAGGAGCTGTTCGTCGGGATTGGCTACGGCAAGATCGACCCCGAGGAAGTCGTCAAGACCGTCGCTCCACCCGACGCGCACGGACGCGAGAGCGCGCCCCCCGAGCAGCTGCGCGAGGGGCGCCTCGCGGGCCTGGTGCGCAAGGTCATCAAGCGCGACGAGGGCGCGATCCGCATCAATGGAATCGACGACGTGCTCGTGCGCTACGCCAAGTGTTGCAACCCGCTGCCCGGCGACGACATCCTCGGGTTCATCACGCGCGGGCGCGGGGTGACCATCCACCGGCGCGGATGCCCCAAGGCGTTCGACACCGATCCGGAGCGCCGGGTCGAGATCACCTGGGACAGCAAGGCGCGCATCAACCGCAGTGTGCAGCTACGAGTCGTGACGGCCAACCAGCCTGGCATCCTCGCGAACGTCGGCCAGACGTTCATGGCGCAGGGGATCAACATCAGCGAGGCCAACTGCCGCGCCGGCGACGACGGCCGCGCCGTGAACCTCTTCTCGTTCGTGTGCCAGGACCTTCAGCAGCTGAAGAACGTCATGAAGGCGCTGCAGAAGGTCAAGGGCGTCGTCGCGGTCGAGCGGGCCTAGAGACGGCTAGGAACGAGGGATGCAGCCTGCGCCTCTCGGAGGCGAGGATGAAGGTCAGCGAGCTGATGACCCGGGCCGTGCAAACCGTCTCGCCCGACGATAGCCTGCACGAGGCGGCGCGGCGCATGAGCGAACGCGACGTGGGCGCGCTTCCCGTATGCGACGGAGAGCGACTGATCGGCGTGATCACCGACCGGGACATCGTCGTGCGCTCCGTGGCGCGCGGCGAGGAGCCGCGCCGCGTGCGCGTCGGCGAGGCGATGACGCACGACGTCGAGTGGTGCGTCGAGGACGACAACCTCGAGGACGTGGGCCGCCGCATGAGCGAGGGGCAGATCCGGCGCATGCTGGTGCTCGACCGTCGCAAGAAGCTGGTCGGCATCGTCTCGCTCGGCGACCTCGCGCGTGTCCGTGGCAACGCGCCGGTCGTGGCGCGCACGATCGAGCGAATCTCCGAGCCGCCGACCTCCCACGCGGTCGGCCGCTGATCTCGCGCCACCCGCCGGTCGAGCACGCCGCGCTTTCGGCCGCGGTCGGCTGCACGTGTGCTCGCGCCGTGTAAGCACGTCCGGGAAGGAGCGGAGGCGCGACACCATGAACGAGGCGAGCCGGGCGAGTTGGGACGTCATCACCCTGTCGAAGAAGGTCGAGCCGGATCTGGCGGCGGACCTCGAGAAAAACGGCGCTTACGTGCACCCGGACATCCTGCAGGTGCGCGTGCAGGACGGCCTGCAGGTGCGCTTCGCGACCCGTCCGGGCGCCGATCGCGAGGTCGTACGGGAGAAGGTGAACCGGTACGTCGACGCGATGCTCTCGCGCTTTCGGCCGTTGCCGAAGAGGGTGCTCCACACGCGCGCGCGCCGCGATCCCGGACCGCTCGCCGCCGGCGTCTATGCCGAGCTGCTGCGGCGCGGCTGGATCGTGGAGGAGGGGCGCGGGCAGGTGACGCTGCGCGGGCCGGCGCTCAACGTGCTGCGAGCCGTCGACGAGGACTGCCGCGGCGTCGTCGGCGTCGGCGCTTTCGGCGCCGTCGAGGAGACGTACCCGACGCTCATCGGCGCGACGACGCTAGCGCGCTGCGGCTACTTCTCGTCGTTCCCTCAGTCGGTCTCGATGGTCACGCACCTGGTCGAGGACTACGACCGCATCGAGCACTTCCGCCTGGCGAACGCGGAGGCGAGCCATCTGACGGTGCCCGACCCCGCCGCGCTCTCCCGCCCCGAGGCGTGCCTGTCGCCCGCCGTCTGTTACCACGCCTACAAGGCGCGCGAGGGGCAGTCGCTCGAGGAGTGCAACGTCGTCACGTGCGTGGGCAAGTGCTTCCGCTACGAGTCGACCAACATCACGGGGCTCGATCGTCTCTGGGACTTCACGATGCGCGAGGTCGTCTTCGTCGGCACCGAGCGCGAGGTCGTCGATCACCGGCAGCGCGGGATCGATCTCGTCATCGAGCAGGCGGACCGCTGGGATCTGGAGTGCCGCATCGAGACGGCGAACGACCCATTCTTCAGCGCGACGTACGCGACGAAGGCCTACTACCAGATGCGCAGCGATCTGAAATACGAGCTTCGCCTGTCGGTCGAGCCCGACGTCGAGGGTCACGAGCGCACGCTCGCGTGCGGCAGCTTCAACCTGCACGAGAGCTTCTTCGGCAAGACGTTCTCGATCACGGCGCGCGACGGTCAGCCGGCGTTCACCGGGTGCGTCGCGTGGGGGCTCGAGCGCTGGGTGCTCGCGTGCTTCACGCAGCACGGCTTCGATCCGGCCCGCTGGCCGGCGGACGTGCGATCGCGCGTCTTCAGGTGAAGGCCGCGCCGGCGGCGATCCAGCCCCACGCGATCCCGAGCAGCAGCGAGAGCGTGCCGGTGACCCCGAGCATCACCGGCACGCCGCGGCGCGTGCGCGCGAGCTTCGCGAGCGGCACGCCCGCCAGGCCCGCGAGGGCCGCCATGCCGAGCGTCGCGCCGGAGCCGAACACGACGATGTACACGAAGCCCGCCGCCGCCGACGGCATCTGTGCCATGACGAGCGCCGCGATCGCGCCGCTGCCCGCCAGACCGTGGACGCACCCGACGAGGAGCGGCCGCCTCGCGAGCGTCAGCCCGCGCACGTGCACGTGGTCGGCGGGACCGGCGTGCGCGTGCGCGTGGTGGGCGTGCGCGTGCGCGACGGGCGTGCCGACCGCCGCGTCGACGTACGCGCGGCGCAGCGCACGCACGCCCAGCACGACGAGCATGGCCGCCACTGCCAGCTCGAACAGCGCGCCGATTCGGTGGGGCAGCTGCGCGCGCACGAGCAGCAGCGCGCCGCCGACGGCCAGCAGCACCAGGGCGTGCCCCACGCCCCACGCGACCGCGTACGACGCCGCCGAGCGAGCCGACTTGCGCTCGGCGACGAGCGTCGAGACGGCGGCGAGGTGGTCGGGCTCGAGCGCGTGGCGCACGCCCTGCGCGAGGCCCCAGAGCAGTCCGAGCAGTGTGGTGATCACGGTGCTTCGGGGTGGCGTAGCACGTCAGCGTTCGATCTGCCGCCGCACGGCGCGCACGTAGCGGTCGAGGGCTGCGGGGGCGCGTGGGAAGAACAGCGAGGGCTCGACGAGCTCGAGCTCCATCACCCGAGGGCGGCCGCCGGCGTCGCGGATGGTGTCGACGCGCGCGTAGAGCAGCGGGCCGTCCGCCGGCCCGATGGCGGCCAAGGCCGCCCGGGCGAGCTCGAGCTCGTCGGGGGCGATCGGGACGGCCTCCGAGACGGACTCCGGATCGCCCAGGAAGCGCCGCGACTTGCGCACCGCGTGCGTCAGCTCGCCGTCGATGCACACGAGCGACCGCTCGCCATAGTCCTCCACCGCCGTCAGATACGGCTGGACGAGGACGTCGCCGTCGCGGGCGAGCGCGCGCAGGTGCGCCTCGCCGCGATGGAGGTCGGTGCGGTCGAAGCGCTCCGTGTGGCGCGATCCGGCGGAGACGGCCGGCTTGACGACGACCTGCGTCCAGTCCTGCGCCCCCATCACCTCCGCCAGGGGCGTGGCCTCGCCGCGCCGCACCAGGTGCGTCGGCACGATGGGCACCCCGCGCGCCGCCAGGTCGAGCAGGTAGCCCTTGTGCACGTTCCAGCGCACGACGGCCGGCGGATTGAGCACGCGCGAGCGGGCCGCGGTGCGCTCGATCCACGCGAGGAAGTCCGCCGGACGTTCGGGGTAGTTCCAGGTCGCCCGCAGCAGGACCAGGCGCGCCGATACAAAATCGGCCCGGGGGTCGTCCCAGGCGAGGACGTCGGCCGACAGCCCGGCCGCCCGCAGCGCGGAGAGCAGGGGAGGGGTGTCCATGTCCGGATCGGGAAGGACGAGGCAAGAGGCGAGGGCGACGTCGAGGGGCACGCCGACATGCTAAAGCACCCCGGCAATGCCTTCGGTGACGATCGTGGGGGCGGGCCTGGCCGGATGCGAGTCGGCGTGGCAGCTTGCCGAGCGCGGGATCGACGTGCACCTGCTCGAGCAGAAGCCGGTCGCCCGGACGCCGGCGCAGACGAGCGACGCCTTCTGCGAGCTGGTGTGCTCCAACTCGATGCGCGGCGCGGCCCTGACCAACGCCGTCGGCCTGCTCAAGGAGGAGCTGCGTCGCGCCGGCTCGCTCGTGCTGGCGTGCGCCGACACGACGCGCGTCCCGGCCGGCGGCGCGCTCGCGGTCGATCGCGACCGCTTCTCGGCCCTCGTGTCCGAGCGCATCGGGCGCCATCCGCGCATCCGCGTGGACTCGTGCGTGGTCGAGGCGATTCCCGACGCCTCGCCCGAGGCGCCGGTGGTCCTCGCCACCGGCCCGCTCACCGGAGACGCGCTCGCGGCCGATCTCGCGCGCCTCGTCGGCCGCGAGCAGCTGGCGTACTACGACGCGATCGCGCCCATCGTGAGCGCCGAGTCGATCGACTGGGGCAAGGTGTTCAAGCAGTCCCGCTACGGAAAGGGCGCGGAGCCCGGCGCGGCGGTTGGCGACGGCACCCCGGGCGGCGACGAGGCCTACGTCAACTGCCCGTTCGACGAGGCGCAGTACACGGCCTTCGTCGCTCAGCTGCTCGCGGCCGTGAAGGTCGAGCCGCGCGCGTTCGAGGACGTGCGCTACTTCGAGGGGTGCCTGCCCGTCGAGGTGATGGCGTCGCGCGGCGAGAGGACGCTCGCATTCGGGCCGATGAAGCCGGTCGGCCTGGTCGACCCGCGCACCGGACAGCGGCCGTTCGCCGTCGTGCAGCTGCGGCCGGAGGACGCCGCGGCGACGGCGTACAACCTCGTCGGCTTCCAGACGCGAATGACGTGGCCCGAGCAGGGGCGCGTGCTCCGCATGATCCCGGGCCTCGAGGACGCGGAGTTTCTGCGCTTCGGCAGCGTGCACAGGAACACGTTCGTCGATGCGCCGCGCGTGCTCGACGCTCGCATGCAGCTGCGGGCGCGTCCGGGGGTGCTGCTCGCCGGTCAGGTGACCGGTGTCGAGGGATACGTCGAGAGCTGCGCAGGGGGCTTCGTGTGCGCGGTGATGCTCGCGCAGTCGCTGCTCGGTCACGCCGTGACGCCGCCGCCGCCCACGACCGCTCTCGGCGGCGTCATCACGCACCTGCAGCGGGACGTGAAGGACTACCAGCCCTCAAACGTCACCTGGGCGTGGCTTCCGCCGCTCGAGAACCGGCGCCTCAAGAAGCACGATCGGTACGAGGCGATGGCGCGCCGCGCCCTCGACGATCTGGCGGCGTGGATGGGCGCGGCGCCGCTCGCCCGCGCGGCGTGAAGGAGGTCCTGCGTGACACACGAATCCAGCCCCGCACTGCGCTCGTTCGGCACCGAGCTGCGCGTCTTCCCCATGGGGCTCGGCTGCATGGCGATGTCCGGCGTCTACGGCCAGAGCGACGAGGCCGAGGGGGTCGCGACGATCCAGGCCGCCATCGATCGCGGCGTCACGCTGATCGACACGGGCGACTTCTACGGGCAGGGCCAAAACGAGCGGCTCGTCGGCCGGGCGCTGGCCGGGCGGCGGGACAAGGCGCTCTTGTCGGTGAAGTTCGGCGCGATGCGCGCGCCCGACGGCTCGTGGGTCGGATTCGACGGCCGGCCGGCGGCGGTGAAGAACTTCCTCGCCTACAGCCTCGAGCGCCTCGGCGTCGATCACGTCGACATCTACCGCCCTGCGCGGCTCGATCCGACCGTGCCCATCGAGGAGACGGTCGGGGCCGTGGCCGACATGATCGACGCGGGCTACGTGCGCTACCTCGGGCTGTCCGAGATGGGGGCGGAGACCGTCCGGCGCGCGCACGCCGTGCATCCGGTGTGCGATCTGCAGATCGAGTACTCGCTCGTGAGCCGGGGGCCAGAGCGATCGATCTGGCCGGCGCTCGACGAGCTGGGGATCGGCGTGACGGCGTACGGCGTGCTCTCGCGGGGGCTCTTGAGCGGATCGAAGATCAAGGGCGAGGGTGACATGCGCGCCCGGCTCCCCCGCTTCACGGGGGAGAACCTCGTGCGCAACGAGCGCCTCGTCGCGACGCTGGCGCGAATGGCCGCCGATGTGGGCGCGACGCCATCGCAGCTGGCCATCGCGTGGGTGCTCGCCAAGGGGCCGCGCATCGTGCCGGTGATGGGCGCGCGGACGCGCGCGCAGCTCGAGGAGGCGCTGGGGGCGCTGCGCGTGCGCCTCTCGCCCGAGCAGATCGCGGCCATCGAGGAGGCCGTGCCCGCATCCTCCGTGGCCGGAAGCCGCTACGCCGAGCCGCAGATGAGGCACCTCGACAGCGAGCGGTGAACCACCTCCGTCGGAGAGCCCGCGCGCGCGGCGCGATCAGCGCGCCGCCGTGCCTCGCGCGCCGCTCCAGAGCGTTCCGGCGCGCCAGCGCAGAGCGGTCGTCGAAGGTGCGAGCGCGAATCGCGCGACGTCGCCCGCGACGGGGCTCGTGAGCACGGCGGCCAGCGCGGCCGAGCCCACGCCCGCGGTCGCACGGGCGAGATCGGCGTCGACGGCCCGGGCCGCATCGATCGTCGCCAGCAGGTCGCCGGTCGCCACGAACGCCGCGCGCAGCTCGGTGCGGCGGACGGCGCGCTCGAACGCCCGGGCGTCGATCAGCGTGGCCGACGGCGTCGCGCCGAGGGCGGGGGCGAGCTCGGAGAGCGCCTTCTTCTGCTTGCGACCGATCGCCTTGGCCACGCGCCGCGCCATCTCCTCGACCAGGCTCTCCTGGCCGGCGTCGTGCAGGTCGCGCCCGAAGCCGGGTATCGCCTGGCGCGCGGCCCCGCAGAGCAGCGCGTGCGCGTAGGGGCCCGGCAGGTCGTCGAGCCACGGCAGGCCGAGCGCGATGCGCACCAGAGGACCGGCGAGCATCGCCGCCTGGACCGGCTGCGGCAGCGACGGCATCGAGCGCGGCACGAGCAGCCACGGCGAGTCGACGATCGCGACGCGCGGCGCGGCGATGGCGTCGGAGAGCGCCGTCTCGGGCAGGAGCAGCCCGAACATCGCCGCCAGGCGGTGCACGAGACCGAGCAGCGGGTGGCCGCCGGCAGTGGCGGTCACGCGATCGCGCGGGCTGACGCCGAGCGCCTCCAGATCGGCGCGCGCCAGCTTCGTCTCGACGCCGGAGAGCGCGCCGGCCACGTCGAGCCAGAGCGACGGCGCGTCCGCGGGCACGACCCCCGTCCGAAGCGCCGCGGCGTCGAGCGCCGCCGGGACCGGCCCCGCGGGATCGACGACGAGGCGGCGGGCGCGAAGCTCGACGTGTGCCCCGTCGTCCAGTCCGCCGGCGAGCGCCCGCAGCTCGCGCGCGACGAGCGCCTCGTCCTGGCGTCCATTGGCGGAGAGCGCCCCCTCGAACGTCGCGAGCGCGTTCGCGGGGTTCTCGAGCGCGAGCAGGGGCGACGGATCGGGGACGACCATCGGCTCGAGCAGCCCGAGCGCGTCGGTGCCGGCGCGCATCTGCAGCAGCCCGCGCGCGAGGGCGGCGCGCGCGTCGTGCATCCCAGGGGCGAGGGCCAGCGCGACGCGCAGGTGCGACACGCCGTCGGGCCACCGTCCGAGCGTCTCGATTTCCAGCCGCCCGAGCGTCGCCAGGCAGGCGGCGTCGGCGCGCTCCAGCTCCTGCGCGCGCGCGACGACGGCGCCGAGCAGCCGCGTCGTGTCGGCGGGTGAGCCGGCGTGAACGGCGAGGACGCGCGCCAGGCGCTCCGGCGTTGCCGCCTGCGCGGTCGCCTCGACGAGCGCTCGCTCGGCCGCGGCGTCGTCGCCGGCGGCGACGTGCACGTCGGCCAGCTCGGAGAGCGCGGCGGCCCTGGTCTCGGGCGTCGTCTCGGCGTCGGCGAGGCGGGCGAGCAGCGGCGCGAGCACGTCGGCGGTGGCGCCGCTGGCCCGTCGGTGCGCGATCAGGCGCCGAAGCGCCGCGACACTGGTCGGATCGACGTCGAGCGCGGCGGTCAGCGCGCGCTCCACGTCCGCGGGGCGGCCGAGGTGCGCGTGGGCGTCGGCCAGCTCGAACAGCGTCGCGAGCTTGTGGCGCGGGTCGCGCGCGCGCGACGCCATCGCCTCGAGCGTCTCCACGGCGTCGCCCCACGCGCCCTGCGCCGTGTGCAGATCGGCGAGCGCGCGCAGCGCACCGAGATCGCCGGGCTGGACGTCGAGCACGCGCCGCAGCGCCGCCGCCGCCACGACGCGATCGGCTGGATCGAGCAGCGCCACGCGCGCCACCTCGGCCCCGAGCCGCGCCACCGACGCGGGGGCTCGCGCGCGCTCGAACGAGCGCCTCAGCGTCGCGAGCAGCGCGTCGCGCATGCCCTGCTCGGAGCGGACGGCGACGAGCAGGCCCACGGCCGACAGCGACTCCGGGTCCGTGTCGAGCGCGGCGTCGAGCGCCTCGGCGGCCCGCGTGAGTCGCTCAGGACGCCCACCGAGGCGCGGATCCTGCGCGGACACGAGGCGGCCGGCCGCCTGCACCAGGTGCGCCGCCCGGCGTGTCGCCTCCGACGTGAGATCGGCTTGCGCGAGCGAGGCCACGACCAACGCCTCGGCGTCGCCGAGCGCGCTGGCCAGCCGCGCGGCCCCCTCCGCCGCGACGACCGAGCGCGGATCGATGCGCAGCGCCTCCCGGTAGCTCGCCAGCGCGGCGAGCGTGTCGTCGTCATGGGCGATGTCCTCGCGGTCGAGCACCAGCGCCGTCGTGAGGTGCAGCCAGAGCCGCTCGGTGTCGTCGGACGCCTGCGCGAGCCGACCGCGCAGCGCTGCGACCAGGCGTGCACGCGCCTGCGGATCGCCCTGGCGCGCCACACGCATGCCGCCGCGGACCGTCGCATCGAGCGCGGCGCGATCGGCCGGCGCCAGCCGCAGGATGCGATCCATCGTGGCCGCGTCATTGGCGTCGGGCAGCTTCCACTGCACCAGCGCGGCGAGCTCCCACAGCGCGCCGAGCACGGCCCCTTCCGCCGAGAACGCGTCCGCCTGCTGAGCGAGCGCGTTGGCGAGCAGCGGGGTGGAACCGGTGACGCGTGCGACGCGCTCCAGCTCGCGCAGGGCGTGCGGGGCGTGCGGGGCGGCGGGATCGCGCGCGAGCGCCTCTTCGGCCGCGGCGCGGGCCTGCTCGATGTCCTTGTCGGCGTCGAACGCCGCGCCGCTCGTCGTTCGCGAGCGCCGCAGCGCGACGCGCGCCGTTCGCTCGAGCAGCCACGGGTCGCCGGGCGCCTCGGCCGCGGCGCGCTCGAGCAACGCGGCCGCCGCATCGTCGTCGAGCCGCACCAGCTCGTCGATCTCCGCGGCGCGTGCGAGCAGGCGCGCGCGTCCTTCGGCGGTCGGCTCGCCGGACCCGAGCTCCACGAGACCGTCGCGCAGCGCGCGCGCGTCGCCCGACGCCGCGAGCGTCGCCACGAGCGCGCGGGCGGCAGGGTGGCTGGCGTCGATCGCGAGCGCCGCGCGGAGCGACGCCAGCGCCCCCGCCACGTCGCGCAGCCGCGTGCGTTGCAGCTCGGCGCGCGCCAGCCATAGGTCCACGCGCAGCCGCGGTTCGGAGGCGTGCTCGATGCGCGCCGCGAGCGTCGCGTCGACCTGCGCCCATCGGCCGGCGTTCTCGTGAAGGCGCTGCACGAGCCCCAGCGCCCCCGCGTGCGCAGGCGATCGCGCCAGCACCTCGCGCGCGAGCGCCAGCGCGCGGTCGGCATCGCCGGCGGCCAGCGCCTCGGCCGCGCGCACGCGCAGCGCGTCGGCCGTCGCCGCGTCGGCGGTCGCAGAGGCCTCGTCGAGGCGGGCTCGCGCCAGCTTCGCCGCGTCGCCCGAGCGCGCCGCCGTCCTTGCGAGGCCCACGACCGCCCCTCGCCGCCCCGGCTCGGCGCGGAGGATCGCCTCGTACGTGGCGGCCGCCGCCGGCGCGTCGTCCAGCCGCTCCTCCTGGAGCAGCGCAGCTGCCTCGAGGTGGGCCACGCGACGCGCCGCATCCGCCGCGTGCTCGGCCGCGAGCAGGTGGACGGCGATGCGCGCGCGCGCCTCTTCGACGGCTTGCGGCGAGGCCGGATCGGTCAGCAAGCGCAGCAGCTGGTCGGTCGCGTCGACGTCCGCCGGGCACGAGACGAGCGCCGCGCGCAGCAGCTCGACGGCGCGCGCCCGATCGCCCACCGCTTCGGCGATCGCCGCCGCCCGCGCCATGCACCGCCCCCGCTCGTCGCGATCCTCGGTCGCGGCCGCGAGACGCGTCCACAGCTCGATGCGCCGATCGGCGAGCGACTCCCCTTCGAGCAGCCGATCGAGCTCGCGGGCGAGCGTCGCGTCAGCGGGCGACAGCTCGAGCGCGCGCTCGAGCGCCGCGACGGCCGCCACCGCGTCGCCGAGCGACTCGTGCAGTGCCGCCATCGCCCGCTGCTCGTGGGCCCGCGCGCGCGCGTCTTCCATGTGCGCGGCGCGGATGCGGCGCACGCGCAGCGACTCGCGGGCGCGCCCCGCCGCCTCGTGCAGCTCGACCAGCTCGTCGAGCGCACGCCGGTGCACGGACGGGTCGGCCGGCGCGCGCGCGACGGCCCCCTCGAGCAGCGCCACCGAGCGCTCGGCGTCGCCGAGGCGGTGGCGCGCCGAGGACGCCGCGTCGAGCTCGAGGCGCGCCGCGCGCTCGGGATCCGGCTCGAGTGCCGCCTCGGCCTCGAGCAGCGCGACGAGCCAAGGCGCATCCCGGTGAACGATCGCGTGCTCGACGCACGCGGCGCGCACCGGTCCGAGGCCGCCGTCGATCGCGAGGGCGCGTTCGAGCGCTGCCTTCGCCGCGTCGGGCCGACCGAGGTCGCGATCGAGCAGGCGGGCGCGCTCGACGTGCAGGCAGGCGGCCAGGCGCGGCTCGGCCGCGAAGGCCTCGGCCATGCGCGTCCGGTGCTCGGCGAGCGCCTCGCGCGCGCTCCCGTCCGCCATCAGCGCGCCCTCCAGCCCGCGAAGCGCCGCCGGGTGCGACGGGCTCGCGGCCAGGGCCCGCTCCCACGCCGCGCGAACCGCCTCGATCCCCTGGCCGGCCGCCTGCAGCAGCCGCGCCTTCTCGGCCAGCAGGTCGGCGCGCGCCGCGTCGGACGCGACGTTCGCGATCTCCGCCTCGAGGTGCGGGAGCAGCGACGCGGCCGCCCCTCGCGCGTGCCGCAGCCGCCGCAGCACGCCGTGCGCCGCCGCCGTCGGCGCGGCCGCGAGCGACGCCTCCGCGTGGGAGACGGCCCGCGCTCCGTCGCCGAGCCACTCGTCGACCAGCGCCCGTTCGAGCTCGACTCGCGCCAGCGCGATCGCGTCGCGCTCGGCGGTCGCCGCGCCCGCCAGCGCCGCCGCCCGCTCGCCGAGCAGCCGCTCGAGGCGCCCGCGCCGCGTCTCGGGCGCCATCTCCGGGACGGCCGGCGCCTCGCCGTCGTGCGGCGCGCTCCCATCGGACGGGAAGGCCGTCTCGATGGAGGCCGCCATCCACGTCATCTTCTGCCGCTCGTCGTCCCAGACGCGGATGCGCTCCGGGCCCACCCTCGCCTCGTCGAGCAGCTTCTCCCAGCTCGCCGCGCCGTGGCCGCTCGACAGCTCGGCGACGACGGCGCGCAGCGACGACTCGTCGACCCGCTGCCCCGAGGCGTGGACGAACCCGTCGAGCGCGTCGCGAAGCTCCGCGGCCGTCTGCCAGCGCTCGGACGGATCGCGCGCCAGCCCGCGCACGATCGCCGCTGCGAGCGCCGGCGGGTACTTGTCGTCGAGCGTCCTCGGGTCGGGGACGTTCGCCTCGCGCACTCGCCGGATGGTCCCCACGTCGCTGTCCTCGCGGAACAGCCGCCGGTCGAGCGACAGCTCCCAGAGCGTGACCGACAGCGCGAAGACGTCGGCGCGGCGATCGGCGGCCTTGCCCTGCGTCTGCTCGGGCGACAGGTAGGCGATCTTGCCCTTGACCACGCCGAACGCCGTCGACGAGAAGCGGTCGCGCGCCTTGGCGAGGCCGAAGTCGATGAGCTTCGGGACGCCCTCGTCGGTGACGAAGACGTTGGCCGGGTTGACGTCGCGGTGCACGACGTTCTGGGGCGTGCCGCTCTCGTCGCACAGCTCGTGGGCGTGGTGGAGCGCGTCGGCGATGCGCGCGCCGATCCATGCGATCACCTCGTAGGCGAGGCGCACGTGGCGGGCGCGCGCCGCCTCCCAGAGCGCCAGCAGCGACCGGCCGCGCAGCACCTCCATGGCGAGGAAGTGCCGCTTGCCGTCGTGCCCGAGGCCGTAGAGGGCGACGACGTTCGGGTGCGACAGGCGCGACGCGATGCGCGCCTCGTCGAGGAACATCGCCACGAACTCCTTGTTGCGGGCGTGCTCGGGGCGAATGACCTTCAGGGCGGCGAGCTTCCCCGGGGGCCGCGTCGAGCGCCCCAGCCAGATGGTGGCCATCCCCCCCTCGGAGATGGGCGCGAGCACCTCGTAGTCACCGAGGCGCTGGAACGGCAGCTGCGGCTCGTGGGGCGTGGTGGTCACCGGCGGCGATCCTACACCCGGGGCTGCTCACCGAGACGTCTAGGCCCAGGCACGCGACCGGAGGAGCGAGCCCCCCTCGGGAAGACCGTTGCAACGGCAGGGGCTGTTGTGGCATCCAAGCGCCCGACGCCATGACCCATCGATCCTTCGCCTGTCTCCTCGCCGTCTTCGCTTTGACCGCCGCGTGCGGCGGCGGCCAGCCGGAAGCCACGCAGCCCGCCAACCCTGCGGCCTCCGCGGCGCCCAGCACCGCGCCGAGCGAGAGCGCCGCCCCGGCCGCCAGCGCCGCACCGAGCGAGAGCGCCGCCCCGGCCGCGAGCGCGGCCCCCACGGCCGAAGCCGCCCCCGCCGGCCCGCCGGGCCCGGGCGAATGGGACAAGTGGTCGCACGACCAGAAGATGGCCTACATGAAGTCGGCGGTGATGCCCAAGATGGGCGCGCTGTTCCACGACTTCGACCCGAAGGACTACGCGGAGCCCAAGTGCGGCATGTGCCACGGCCCGCACGCCAAGGACGTCAACTTCAAGATGCCGAACCCGGACCTGCCCAAGCTGCCCGCCACGCCGGCCGGCTTCAAGAAGCTCGCGGCCAAGTACCCCAAGGCGATGGAGTTCATGGGCAAGCAGGTCGAGCCGCAGATGGCGGCGCTGCTCGGCGAGCAGCCGTACGACATGAAGACCGGGCAGGGCTTCGGCTGCTTCGGCTGCCACACCAAGAAGTGACCCGCTCGCGCTGAGCGCGTCGCGGCGCGCACGCCGACCTGCCACGCCCACGCGGCGTCGTCGCCGGCGGGCGCGCGCGGCACGACGCGGCGGCGCCCGGATCGAGCGCCGGACTCGAGCACCGCGGCGCACCGGTCGGACGCGCGACGAGCTCGCAGCGGCCGGCGTGCCCGCCCCGTGGCGGCTGCGCGCGGCGCGTCTTCGCGGGCGGGGGTCGGCCGCAGGCGCGAGGCTTGCCATCACGAGCGTCGTGGCCACCGCGATGCCCGACGCGCTCCCCGTCTTGCCGCTGCGCGAGACGGTCGTGTTCCCGCTGACGATTGCGCCGGTTTCCGTCGAGAAAGCCCGCTACCGCAAGCTCGTCGACGACGTGCTCGGCGGCAACCGCCTCGTCGCGGTCGTCGCCATCCGCAGCGCGGAGGGCCGCCCGCCGCGTCCGGAGGACCTGTACGCCTTCGGCACCGCCGCCCTGGTGCACGACTCTCTGCGCGGTCCCGACGAGATGCTGCGCGTGGCCGTGCAGGGCGTCGAGCGCGTGCGCATCGTCGGCTGGGTGCGCACCGAGCCCTACCTGGTGGCGCGCGTGCAGTGGCTGCCCGATCGCGTCGAGCACGGCTCCGAGCTCGAAGCGCTGGTGCGCTCGGCGCGCCAGTCCTTCTTGCGGTTCGTGTCGCTCGTGACCGAGCTGTCGAGCGAGCTGGCGCGCACCGTCGAGCGCGTCAACGACCCGCGCCAGCTCGGCTACCTGCTCGCGTCGACCACGCCGATGACCACCGAGGCGCGCCAGCAGCTCCTCGAGGAGTCGAGCCTCGCGATGAAGCTGCGGCGCATGATCCAGCACCTGCAGCACGACATCGCCGTGCGCGAGCTGATGCAGCGCATCGCCCACGACGCGAGCGGCGAGGGTGGCGGCGGCGGCAAGCCGGACCGCGAGTCGCTGCTGCGCAAGGAGATGGAGAGCATCCGGCGCGAGCTCGGCGACACGGAGCCCGAGCCGAACGAGGCGCGCGACCTGCGCGGCCGGATCGCGGAGCTGCCGATGCCCGAGGAGGCGCGCAAGGAGGTCGAGCGCGAGGCCGAGCGCCTCGAGCGCACGCCTGCCGCGTCGCCCGAGCACGGGATGATCCGCACCTACCTCGACTGGATCCTCAAGCTCCCCTGGGGCAAGAAGACCGGCGGCCCGATCGACGTCGTTCACGCGCGCCAGGTGCTCGACGCGGATCACTACGACCTGACCGCCATCAAGGACCGCATCGTCGAGTACCTGGCGGTGCGCCGCCTTCGCTTCGACCGCGGCGTCGGCAACACGGGCGAGGAGGCGGGAGCGCGCGAGCCGATCCTCTGTTTCGTCGGACCGCCGGGCGTCGGCAAGACCTCGCTCGGCCACTCGATCGCCCGCGCGCTCGGGCGCAAGTTCGCGCGCATCGCGCTCGGCGGCATCCACGACGAGGCGGAGATCCGCGGGCATCGCCGCACGTACATCGGCGCGATGCCGGGGCGCATCCTCCAGGCGCTCTCGCGCGCCGGCGCCGCCGATCCGGTGTTCATGCTCGACGAGGTCGACAAGCTCGGCGTCGGCTTCCACGGCGACCCGAGCGCGGCGCTACTCGAGGTGCTCGACCCGGCGCAGAACCACGCCTTCGTCGACAGCTACCTCGGCGTGCCGTTCGACCTGTCGCGCGTGCTGTTCGTGTGCACGGCCAACACGGTCGACACGATCCCGGCGGCGCTGCTCGACCGCATGGAGGTCGTCTCGCTCGCCGGGTACACCGACGCCGAGAAGCTCTTCATCGCGCGGCGGCACCTGCTACCCAGGGCCGTGGCCGCCCACGGGCTGCGCCCCGAGGAGGTCGCGTTCGACGACGACGCCATCCGCCGCATCGTGCGCGGCTACACGCGCGAGGCCGGGGTGCGCAACCTCGGGCGCGAGATCGCGAGCGTGCTGCGCAAGGTGGCGCGCGCCGTCAGCGAGGAGGCGCCGACGCCCATCTTCGTCTCGGGGGACAACGTGCGCGAGTTCCTCGGCACCCCGCGCTTCTACGACGAGATCGTCGAGCGCATCGACCGCCCCGGCGTCGCGACGGGCCTCGCGTGGATGCCGACCGGGGGCGACATCCTCTTCGTCGAGGCGACGCTGATGCCCGGCGACGACGACCAGCTGGTGCTGACGGGCATGCTCGGCAACGTGATGCGCGAGAGCGCCCAGGCGGCGCTGTCGTACCTGCGCTCGAACGCGGCGCGCCTGGGCCTCGATCCGCGCGCGGTGCAGCGCAAGACGGTGCACGTGCACGTGCCGGCCGGGGCCGTCCCCAAGGACGGGCCGAGCGCGGGGGTGACCATCCTCGTCGCGATGGCGTCGCAGGCGCTCGGGCGACCGGTGCGCGGCGACCTCGCGATGACCGGGGAGATCACGCTGCGCGGGCGCGTGCTGCCGGTCGGCGGCATCAAGGAGAAGGTGCTGGCGGCGCACCGCGCGGGGCTGCGCGAGATCATCCTGCCGCGCCGCAGCGAGCCGCAGCTCGAGGACGTGCCCGACGAGGTGAGGAAGGCGCTGCGCTTCGTCTTCGTGGAGTCGGCCGACGAGGTGCTCGAGGCTGCGCTGGGCATGGGGCCCGACGGCGCGCGCGAGGAGCGCGCGACCGAGTCGCGGCTCGACGCCGGGCCCGCGTCCGTCCACTGAAAAAAGGAAATCACAGGAAGACGGGAAGACGGGAAGGGAGAGAGGAAGGGGAGGGGCAGGGGCGATGCACCCCCAAACCTTCCCGTCTTCCCGTCTTCCTGTTCATTCCTCTCCTCGCGCACGCGACGTTCTGGTCTTCTTTGCGTGGTGCTCGCCCCCGATCTGCTGTGCGCGGAACCGAAGGTGCGCGTCGACGTCGAGGCGCTCCGGCAGGCGCTCGTCTTCGCGTTCGCGGCCGGCGGATCCGTCGAGGCGTTCGACGACGCCGTCGCCAACGCGGCGCTGCCGCCGTCGTCGTGGGACCGCGCCGACTTCGCGCGCGACGTGTACCTCGACGAGCTGGTCGAGCGCTGCCTGGCGGTGCACGTCGACGGCAAGCCGCAGCGCACCGTGGGGCGCTACCTCGCGCGCGCGGTCGGCGAGCCGCCGCGCGATCGGCGCGACGTGGAGGTCCGGCGCGAGGTGCTGCGCGAGCTGGCGGCGTCTCCGCCGATGCGGGCGGAGCTCGAGCGCGTGTACCTGGGCGTCGTGCGGCTGCGTGGGCTCTTGTGCGCGGCGCGGCAGCCGGCGCCGCGCGTGCGGCGCGTCGAGATCCTGCGCGCGGCGCGCGACACCTTCGAGCTCCTGGCGCGCTCGTTCGAGGGGGCGACCTCGGCGCTCGCGCGCCTGCGCGCCTTCGGCGAGGAAATCGTCGCCGCCCCGGCGTACCAGCGCCTCGTGGCCCTGCTCGAGCACGACGACAACCAGGCGTCGCTCGATCTGCGCGTGCGCGTCGGCGCCGACGGCGAGGTGCGCGCGATGCAGATCGTCGGCGTGCGCGAGGACCGCGCCAACCCGTTCTACGTCTCGGCGCTGCGGCGGCTGCTCACGCGCCTGGTCCTCTTCTTCCGCGGCTATCGCACGACGAGCGGCGAGGTGGCCGAGCGGCTGCTCTCGGAGGTGTTCGGCGGGGTCGAGGAGCCGGTGTCGCTTCTCTTCCAGGTGCTCGGCGACGCGGAGGTGATGCTCGCGAGCCTCGGGTTTCGCGATCGCGCCCTCGCCAGGGGCCTCGACGTGTCGCTGGCGACGCTCGGCGAGCCGGGCGCGCCGATCGAGCTCCGCGGCCTGTTCAACCCGCTGCTGCTGGCGGCGGGGGTGACGCCCGTGACGTGCGATCTGCGCGTGGCGCCGGGCGCGGTCGTCATCGTCACGGGCCCGAACTCGGGCGGCAAGACGCGCCTCTTGCAAGGCGTGGCGATAGCGCAGCTGCTCGCGGAGGCGGGGCTCTTCGCGCCGGTGCGGGAGGGGCACGTGCCGCGCGCGTCGGGGCTCTTCGCGTCGCTGTTCGAGTCGCCGCGCCCCGACGCGCCCGAGGGGCACCTCGGCATGGAGCTGCTGCGCATCCGGCGGCTGTTCGACGAGCTCGACGTCGGCGGCGTCGTCGTGCTCGACGAGCTGTGCTCGGGCACCAACCCCTCGGAGGGCGAGGAGATCGCGCGCCTGGTGCTGTCGCTCCTGCCGGAGCTCGGCGTGCAGGCGTTCGTCACGACGCACCTGCTCCAGTTCGCGGCGCGCCTCCAGGAGGAGAAGCCGTTCGCGGGCCTCGACTTCCTGCAGGTGGAGGTCGACGCGCAGGAGCGGCCGACCTACCGCTTCGTCCCCGGCGTCGCCAAGACGTCGCTCGCCAGCAAGACCGCCGCCCGCCTCGGCGTCACCCGCGAAGAGCTCCTCGAGCGCATCGCGTCGCGCAAGCGCGCCCGGGCGTAGGAACCGAGGGCGAGTTGCGGTCGTGCCCGATCCCGGGCCGGCACGCGCGTTGCGTTCCTCTCGACCGTGCGACTCGCGGAGAAGATCGCGCTCGGCGTGCTCGTGGTCTTCGCCGCGGTCCAGGTCGTGCGCTTCGACCGCACCAACCCGCCGGTGACCGCCGACCTGAACGCCCCGCCCGACGTGAGCTCGGTGCTGCGACGCGCGTGCTACGACTGCCACTCGAACGAGACGGTGTGGCCCTGGTACAGCCGCGTGGCCCCGGTCTCGTGGCTGCTGCACTCGGACGTGACCGAGGGACGCGAGAAGCTGAACTTCTCCGACTGGGGCGCGCTGACGCTCGAGCAGCGAGCGAAGGCGCTCCGCGAAATCGGCGAGACGGTCGCCGAGGGCGAGATGCCCCCCTGGTACTACGTGCCCATGCACCCGGCGGCGAGGCTGTCCTCGTCCGACCGCGCGCTCATCGAGCGATGGGTCGCCTCGCCGGTCGGCAGGCGATGACGCACGCGCGGTGGTCTAGGGCACGCGCGCGCGAGCGTCCGCGACGTCGACGGGCGCGACGACGAGGGAAGGGGAGCGCGCGGCGTGGAAGCGGAGCGCGCGCAGGGCGGAGAGGACGGCGCGGCCGGCGCGGGCGGGGGCGTCGGCGTCGTCGCCGGTCGGGACGAGGGTGTCGACGAGCGCGGCGGCGCGTTTGACGTGACCGGCGGCGGCGAGGTCGAGGCGCACGGTGAGGAGGCCGGCGGCGGCGGCGAGGGCGCGGTGGGGGAGGCGCTTCAGGGCGGCGCGAACGAGGCGCGTGGCGTCGTCGCGATCGAGCGCTCCGTCGACGACGCAGCCGTCGGCCTTCAGCCACCCCTGGATGGCCACGCGCCCGTCGCGCGGATCGCGCGGGCCCTCGACCGTGCGCACCGCGTGCGGCACGCGCGCGTCGAACGCCACCAGGCGGTTGAACGAGGGCGGGATCTCCTCGAACAGCGGCTCGCCCGCGGTGTCCTCGCGCGAGCCGCCGTGGCGCCAGTAGTCGAGCAGCTCGGGGCGGGCGAGCAGCGTCTCGCCGCCGCGGAAGGGAGGGCGGCGCCCCGGGCGGCTCAGGCCGAAGGTGAACGCGAAGGTGCCGTTGGGCGTGTCGCGGTGGATGCCCTGGTAGTCGCCGTGCAGGACGAAGCTCACCCACGGCGGCCCGCCGAGCGCCTGAAGCCCCAGCGCGCGCGCGCCCCACGAGAGGAGGCGCTTCTCGAACCGCTTCAGCAAGTCCTCCGGGAACACGCTGCGCGCCGGGGCCCGGTGCTGCGCGAACTGCCCCGGCACGTGCCAGTACTCCCACGCGAAGCGCGCCGGATCGAACGGCGGCACGCGCTCGCCGAAGCGCCGCTCGTAGGCGGCGCGAAGCGGGCGCGCGTCGGCGAAGAACCGGTCGACGACGAGGTAGTGGGCGCGGACGTCCATCGGGCGCGGGCGCGGACTGTAGCCGAGGACGGGCGGCGCGGAGGGCGGGTTGCGCGCGACGCGCGTGCAGATCACCATGGGCGCATGCCGCGACGCCTGCTGCTGGCCGCGGTGATCGGGGGACTCGCGGGGTGCGGCTCGTCCGGCGCGTCGCTCTCCGTCGTCCGCGATCACGCGGGCAACGTCGTGACGTACGCGCCATGAAGGGCGGCGCGGGCGGGGGCGGGACGCGATATCGTGGCGGAACGCATGCCGGCGCTGGCGGAGATCGTCGAGCAGTCCGTCGTCGAGGCGGTGCTCGCGCGCGACGACAGCCTCGTCATCCGCCGTCCGGACTGGGTGCAGGTCGTCACGCCCGGGGTGCCCACGCCGATCTTCAACAAGGTCGTGCGCTCGGTGGTGCGCGAGGGGGAGGACGCGGACGCGGCGGTCGCGCAGGCGCTCGCACTCTACGCCGAGCACTCGCTCCCGGTCGTGTGGTGGCTCTTTCCGAGCGCGCGACCGCTCGACATCGCGCGCCGCCTCGAGGCGCACGGCATGACGGCGCAGAACGTGGGTCTCGGGCTCCTCGGCGCCGTCGACGCCGTCGACGCCGTCGCGCCGCCGGTGCCCGACGACGTGCGCGTCGAGCGCGTCACGCCGGCGACGCTCGACGTCTACGACGCCATGGCGTGCGCCGGATGGGGCCAGCACCACGACCCGCTGCGCGACTACGTCGAGCGCGTCGTGCGCGGCGAGCGCGAGGACCACGAGTACGTCGTCGCCTTCTGCCGCGGCGAGCCGGCGGGGGCGGCGGGGACGCGCTTCACGCGCGAGTCGGGCTACCTCGTCTCCGCCGCCGTCCGCCCCGAGCTTCGCGGCCGCGGCGTCTACCGCGCGATGATCGCGCACCGCCTCGCGCGCATCCGCGCGCGGGGCCTCGCGTGGGCGACGATGGTCGCCAACCCCGACACCTCGGCCCCGATCTGCAAGCGCCTCGGCTTCGAGGTCGCGTGCGAGGTGCGGGTGTTCGGGCGGGGGCTGTGATGCACGCGGCGTTGCCGTCGAGGCCGTGCTCGGCGGTGCTCGAGCGGGGGCGGCCCGGAGGCCCATGGCCGATGCGTACTCCGCGCGTTAAGCTCGCCTCATGGCCGCGGCCATCTCGACGAGCAGCGCGGTGACCGAGCCGCAAGCGGCCGAGCAACGCTTCCTGCTGCACGGCGTGCCCTGGTGGACGTACGTGGCGCTTCGAGACGCGCTCGACCAGACCGGCATCCGGATGACCTACTCGGACGGAGAGCTCGAGCTGATGAGCCCATCGGAGCTGCACGAGGAATCCAAGAGGCTCCTGGGCCGCCTGCTCGAGGCCTGGGCGGAGGAGAAGGACATCGACCTGCGCGCGTTCGGCAGCACCACGTTCCGCGCGGAGTCGGAGAAGCGCGGCCTCGAGCCCGACGAGTGCTACACGCTCGGTCCCAAGGCGAAGGACGCGCCTCCGCATCTGGCCATCGAGATCGTGGTCGGCTCGCCGCTCCTCGACGAGCTCGCGGTCTACGCGGGGTTGAACGTCCTGGAGGTGTGGCGATGGCGTCCGTCGGTCGGCCGCGTCGAGGTGCTGCGCCTGACCGGCGGCGAGTACCAGCCTCGCGAGCGAAGCGAGCTGCTCCCCGAGCTCGATCTCGAGCTGCTCGCCCGGTTCGTACGCCCCGGCGAGAGCGATACGCACGCCGTCCGGGCGTACCGCGCGGCCCTTCGGGGCGGGTGACCCGCCGCTGCTGCGGGTGTGCGTCGGACGGCGCTACAGGCAGCTGAACGAGAATCCCGACAGCGTCGTCGGCGTCGGCAGGCGGAGGGTGAACGGCAGCTTCGCGCTCCCGGTGTCGAGCGTCCCGGGGCCCGGGCCGCCGCCGCCGTCGGGCTCGAACGTGCCGCCGATGGCCATCGTGTACGTCTGCGATCCCACCTGGAACGCGATGGTCGGGTAGCCGCTGAGCGACTGATCGAAGGAGACGATCTTCCGCTGCGCCATCGCGTCCGGCGTGCCGTAGAAGAGGTGGACGTCAGCGGAGGAATAGTCGTCCATCGGCGAGGTGACGACGATCGCCGTCCCGTCGCTCACGTCGGCCACGTAGGCGACCACGCCGGGCAGGTTGGCGATCGGCATCCCGGCCACGGTGCTCGGGTCGACCACAGTCAGCATCGTCTCGCCGGGGCCGCCGAGGAACGACTTCGAGTCGGCCGGGCCGAGCGCCATCTGCGTGGCGGTCCCGCCCTGCACGTCGAGCAGCAGCGCCCGGGCGCTCGCCGCATCGGCTCCGGGCGGCGCGAAGCTCAGCGTGTACTGCGCCGCGGCGCCCTTTCCGCCGCCGGCCTCGCCCGAGCCGAGGACGTGCTGGCGAACGAGCCGTCCGCCACCGGACACGAACACGCGCGCCTCGGGCACGCCGGCGGGCGAGTCGGCGACGTAGAGCACCCCTTGCGCGTCCTTGCCGACGCCGAGCACGTTCGAGAGCGTCGTGGGCGGCGGCGCGAGCGGATCGCACGGCTGCGCCGACGACGAGTTGCCGCTACCCGTCGACGTGCTGCACGCCGGCGCGGCGGCGGCGACGAGGCCCGCGATCGCAAGGGCCATCGGGAGCGACCATCCCCTCGTACGGTCCGTGCCGTGCATGTGTGCTCTCCCTGCGCCTCGCCCATCCATGTGCCGTGCCGCGCCAGGCGCGAACGATTTCCGCTCGCCCGGGGCCGTGCTGCTGGTGCTGAACGTGCCACGGCAGGGCGCTTCTGTCAGCTGTTGGACCGTCCGGCGCGCGGGCGCGCCCGAAGCTCGGGCGGTATCCTTCGGTCGATGCGGCGGGGGTCGGCTGCGGGCGTCGGCAAGGCGATGGCCGTCGGCGCGCTGGTGGCCGCGACCCTCGCGACGCTCGCGAGCTGCGGCGCGCGCACGCCGCTCGAGGACCCGCCTCCGCTGGAGTCGCCGCCCATCGATTCCTCCATCGTCGATGCGTGCGCGCGCCTCGTCTCGTGCGACGAGAGCGCCGGCATCGGCGCGTGCCTCTACGCGGCGACGCGCGACGGCCGCATCCCATGGGCGCTCGAGGAGCGATGGATCTTCGCGAGCTGCGTCGATCGGGCCGGCGGCGACTGCGCGGCCGTTTCCAGATGCCAGCTCGGAGACATGGGCCCCTGTCCTGCGGGCGAGCGCGACCACTGCGACGGATCGCGTGAGGTCTACTGCTGGGGAGGCGATCTCCTCGTCGACGACTGCGCCGACGGCTCGCTGCTCGACACCGATCCCGGCGCGACCTGCTTCGTCGGCACCGACGGCGCGACCCGTTGCGGCTTCGCCACGTGCCCGACGCCCGCGCCCCCCGACCACTGCGAGGGCAACACGGAGGTGACGTGCGATCACGGCGTCCTCGAGCGGCTCACGTGTTCACCGGGCGTGTGCTCGATGGGCTCGCAGGGGCCCCGGTGCGCCGGAACGGGCGCACCGTGCACGCAGGACCGCTGCGACGGCGACACGCTCATGCAGTGCCTCGGCCGCCGCGAGCAGCCGTTCGCGTGCGACCAGCTCCCCATCCCCTCGGTGTGCGGTCAGGGATGCGCCTACGGCGTCTGCCCGGTCTCCCGATGCCTGCCGTCCTCGCGCCTGTCGTGCGACCCGCTCAGCCACGTCGACACGTGCGACGGCACGCGCATCGTCTACTGCGACGGACAGGAGCGCACCGTCGACTGCGCCGCGCTCGGCTTCACGACGTGCGTCGCCGTCCCTGGCGGCGCGAACTGTCGCTGACCCGTGTGTCGTACCGCGCGCAGCGGCCGACGCGCGCATCGAGGCAACCGTATGGCGCCCGAGGGCATGACGCACCGCGGTCGTGACACGGGGCTGCACGGCGCCCGGAAATCGTACGCGGCTGCGCGATCGGCTCGGCGCGTCGCAAGTGCACG
>Ga0080006_1130454_pt1 | contig 49934 bp, 60 predicted proteins | sample RS3BMetagenome_FD_69209 | JGI IMG/M metagenome (GOLD analysis project Ga0080006, IMG submission 69209) | Ferric oxide microbial mat and aquatic microbial communities from Rainbow Spring, Yellowstone National Park, USA - RS3B (SPADES... ... | reverse complement strand
TCCGCAAGTATTCTTCGAATATATCACTCGGAACAGACGCCCCCGCATCCTAGAACTAGGTATGGATCCGAATGCTCGTGTTGCTGCACTTCGAATGTCGAGGTTCTCTATGTCTAGAACCAGTTCGGAAAGAAGCCTCAGCGCAGGAACAGAATGAGCAGCTCTGTGATCCATTTCAATCCGAGACAGGTGCAAAAGCAGGTAGGGATTCGCAGCAGACTCGCAGCGCTCATCATGAGCCTCCACACAACTCCAGAACGCAGCGCTCATCATGAGCCTCCACACAACTCCAGAACGCAGCGCCCATCATGAGCCTCCACACAACTCCAGAACGCAGCGCTCATCATGAGCCTCCACACAACTCCAGAACGCAGCGCCCCAGCGATGGACGCGCACAACGCCGCCATTTCCGATGCCAACCGCCGATCCCGCGTGCCCAGTGGTGGCAGCATGACCCACGCAACGCTCTCCACACATACGGCCTGGTGAAGACGTACAGGCTCTAGGTTTGAAACGAGTTTGCCAGGGCGTCTGAGGGGCGTCGCTGTGGCGATGCCAGCGCCACCGACGTTGGCGCAACTATGCACGGACGCTTTGGCACGGAACTGTTCTTGTCTGGCGGAGCTGCACGGTGCCGAGCTCTTCGACGGGCAGTTGGCTACTATTCTGCAGGGCGCCCGGCCACGTGACCTGCGGCGACTTGCTCGCTGCAACGGGCTGCCACTCAACGACTCGCTTGAACACAGCACAAGCGAACGCACCGTCCAAGCAAGCTTTGGAGTTGTTGTACTGACAGGATCCGATTGGGTGGACTCCGACCTAGACGATGCCGTCGATGACCAGAAGGAGGCGTGGACGTTGGTCACTGCTCGCGGCGCCGCGCAGCTTTCAGCCTCGATGCGTCTTAGCTTGAACTTGGCTCTGGAGCAACGTTGGAAACAACTCTATTTCTCGCGCGCGCGTGTCGAGGGCGTCCCCTCGAGTTCACCGAACGCCATCGCTGCCTCCGCGACACTGGGTCTTCCGTCAGGTGCGGTCTCATGGTCCGCAGCCTACGCTCAGCAAGAGCGAGAGACTAGACGCCAGCTGCGACTCGCTTGTGCGCGTTTGCGACACCGACGAATCGAAATGGAGCAAGAGCGCGCATCCAAACGCATTCGAGTCCTGCCTCTGCACACAGTGACCTCGCAACGCGCCTCCCTTGTGGAGCTTCAGTCCGAGAGACTCTCCGAAACGAGTTCCATCGCCTTGACCTCGCGACACAAGCTGAACGAGACCAGTACCCGGACGCGTCTTGTCGCCCGTTTTCGACATTGCTCACCGTCGTTCAGGAAACTTTCCGGTACATAAGAGAGAAACTGAGATAACGCTTTAGTCGCGTATGGATGTTGGGCACGGATATGCAGATGCGTTTTTGCGAGCAGGACTCAGACTGACACCTGCCCGAGGCCAAGTGCTGCGCCCGGAGGATCCAGGTCCTGGTATGAATCAAGCGAGCAGCGTCCTGCACCAGATCTCATATCCGCATCGTTGGTGTGTAAAACTTATGCTGCCGCTGCTCACAACATATCCAGACGAGCGCCGGTGCGGATGCATCCTGCGGCAAAGCCGTGGTACGCGCTCAGAGGTGTTTGCTGCTGGGGTGGCGTGAGCGCAAGCAAGAAGGACGTCGTCCCTGCCTCAGAGCAGCGCACGGACTTGCACCAAGTGGGTAACGCCTTCGACACGTTCGTCGTGCACAGCACTGCTTGACAAAGCACCTGCTCAAACAACATACGTTGCAAACTTTGAGGTCATGTAGACCGGTGCAGTCCAATCGGGCAACGCGTTAGACCAGAGGCTTGGACTCAGTTCGCTGCGGTTCTCTCCATAACGCGTTGCCATCACATCGAAAACGACGGCAGGCTCCGTGTTGTTTCGCTCGACAATCAGCGACATGTTCCATATATGCGGTGTGCCGTGTCCCGCGACGTGTCGAATAAAGTGTCGACGAGTCTGGCCCTGGTTCGGGGCGTCGGCAGTGAGGCTCCACTGGCGCACTGCGGCATCGAAGACCAGTGCACTCCAGTGAGCCCGCAGTGCCTGGATTTCCAGGGTGAGCGCTCGACACACCAGCGTCGCGTTATCGGCTGCTTCAGCGCGCGGAAGATGCGCTGGTGGTACGCACTCCACCAACGCGTCCTCTTTGACCAGTAAACGCGGCATCGCGACTGACTCGAGCACACCAGCGCCAAACGAATCTTCCGGACACTGGATACCGGCATGGTGGACAAGCTTCTCTAGAGGTGCCACATTCGCGAAGATCGAGCGCTTACTCCGATACCCCCAGGTAAAGCGGTTTGGTTCACAGTGTTGGAAGCGCGCTTTCGGGAGCACGCGCTCCAACGGATACGGATCCAGACCAGCGATACCGACCAAGCACACCTGCGGAGCTGAAGCCATCTGTGCTGGAGCCGAGGCACGGGCGCGCTGCTCGACGTGCACCTGTAGTGGCTGCTGCGCGCACATGTGCTGAACGACGAGACGCTTCGGTGCTTGCGGCGAATAAGGCACCGCACCGAGCCAGTGCGGCACCAGGAGCGCAACACCCCCGACCAGAAATACTGCCAGCGCAAGGCGAATAGCGCCTCGCATCCATGCCTTGCGTATGCTCAGGAGCGGAAGCCAGAGCATGTATCCCCAGTGAATTGCGAGATAGGCCGTCAACGCAGCCACAGCGAATTCCACGCGAGCACCGGAGCCGGCCATACCCATGAGCGGGGCAAAGGTTTCCAGGGTCATCAGCACCGGCGGCAGGTGGATAAGTTGCGTCGCAACTGCGAAGCAGAAAAATCGCAGGAACACGTAAACCATCGGTCGACTGGTATGTCGCCACGGCCAAGCGATGATTGAACCGAGAATGTGCACACTCGCTTGGAATGCCCACAAGTACACCATGGTGAGTTCGATCCAGAAGCCTAGCAACAGCGCCAGTGCCATAAAGTACACGGCTACAGCGCGTTCGATGCGCTCGAACCGAGGAATCGGATTCTCCGGCATCGCTATGTGATGGGCAGCATGCTTGGGATCCAGGAGTCGACCAGCGACGACAAGCGCGATGGCAACTGCAGGTGCTCCGTACAGGCACGGCAACACGAGCATGTGGCGCCCGTACCAAATCATCGGCGGTTTCGGCCCCGGGAGAAGGAAGGACATTATGCTAGCGAGCGCCAGCGCAGTTAAAAACCCGGTGGCAGCACCCAAGAGCACAGCCAGCACTGCACGAAACTGGGATGGTGTCGCGTCGTCCAGCGCAGGCTCTGCGGTAGCACCGGCGCGTCTATTCCGCCTTGTGAAGCATCGCGATGGTTGCCAGATCAGGAGTACAAGGATCCCCGCCATCGCCATGTAAACTCGGTACGCTTTTCGATGGTTGAAATAGAAAACCTTCGCGCTGAGGATATCGAAGAACGCCAACGGTTCGGGGTCTTTGCGGGCTCCGTCTTCCGGGTGTTGCGGGACCGACACCTCGCTGCAAACACTTTCGGCGCGCTCGTGTGCGGCCATCCGCAGGAGCGCCCAAACGTTATCGCCCATATGCTGGATCGAGCCAACGTCCACGCGAGACGGCATATCGTAACGCGTGTGGTAAGTGTACCCGTGCAAGTGGAAGGCCAGATCCACTCCAGTGACACCAGCGGTCTCGGTGAACATTCGATAGTCCGTCTCCGCTGGAATCAGGTTGCGTTCAAAGATGTCCTGAACGTAGGATCCCGTGTGTGGATGAGGCACTGCGTCTGCGTAGAGTTTCATCAGCCACGGGGAGCGCGTATCGTAACGGAAGAGCAGTTCCGGACCAATACCGGCACCAGCCGACTCCAGGTTCAGCAACATTGCCGTCGAATTGATCGTCGGATGACCGCTCACAAACGCATGCGAACCAAGCAGGATCGCCTCCTCGGCACCATTGAAAAGAAAGACCAGTGGGGCACGTAGCCACGGTGTGCCGTGCGCCACATAATACTGCCTATTCGTATAGAGGATAAGGCGCACCAGTTCCAGCATAACGGCAATGGGTGCCAGGGCGTCTGAGGCCCCCGGCGACCCCGGTGCGGTGTCGTAGTGCGAGTTCACTACAATCGACTTCGGACAGACAAAGGCGAATGCTGACGTTGCTGTATCATTTGTCGCTACCAGTGGTTCCAAACGCAGGATTATGTTGGAAATGTTGGTGTACGCGTTGGTGATGCTCTGTTCGCCGAGCTGCGAAAAGTCCATCTCGAACGAGCCGTTTCCCCACTGACGTTCGACCAATGCTCGCAATCCCAACGTTTTTGTCAAGTCGTCAGCTGCATTCAGGCGCTCACAAGTAGTGCTGCATCCTCCAGAACGAATCATTGCACTGAGTTTTCGTTCAATGAAGGCTGCATTCGCCTCAGCCCGCCGACTGCCGACGACCGCAGGCCCAGCAAGCTGCACCAGATGCTCGCGTGCTCGTTCCCCCGAAAAAAGTGAATCGGACGCACTCGCTGATAAAGCTCTCGGAACAGCGTACCAGGCGTGGATAGTCACAAAGAACGCAATGCAAAACAAGAGCAGCACCAGCACGAGCGCCAGCACACCGCGGCAAGCACAAGGCACCCGTACCACCGCACTTGCATGTTTCACAGCTCGTTTATGCAGCTTGGCGTTGTGCTCACCTTTCTGGCCTACCTTTTCATTCGTATTACTCATAGCTCCTAAAACAAGAAATAGACACCAAGTTATCGCAGAGAATTGCCTAGCACAAAAGCGCCCTACGGATCATGAACGCTTCGAACTCGGCTCTGGACGCGTCGAGATTCGCACAGGTCGCCAGCGATACGAGGAACAACACTGCTCGGGCGGGTTCCAGTGCTGGCGGCGGGGGGGCGCGCGTGCGGCACGACAGTCTCGTCCAGTGTATATGCGCATCTTTCATGGTGTATGTCTGATACGAGGAACAACACTGCTCGTGCGGGTTCCAGTGCTGGCGGCGGGGGCGCGCGGCACGACAGTCTCGTCCAGTGTATATGCGCATCTTTCATGGTGTATGTCTTTATTTCATTGTTTCTGCGTAGGTTTCATCGTCCAGTCGAGTGGTTGTTCCATGTTTTCGAGTGAATGCGCGAGCGTCGAATGGTATCGCTAGCTTCGAGACGAGATGCCGTTTCGCATCGCTCCGGATCATTGTTTGGGCGTCGGAAACGGCATCGAAGATAACGACGGTACTGACGACAGCATTCACGACAGCAGCAGCGCATAGGTGTACGCCCACAGAGCGCATGGATCGCCAGGAGTTCGCGCAAAGCCCTGAGCGTCGCCGCAACCAGCGGGAGCACGTTACAACCGTCGATAGACAAGGTGCCGTACCCGGTTGTCTCGTTCAGGGATGGCGAGGTACAGGATGCACCTACGTGCGCCGAACCGCAGCTCTGCTGCATGTGCATGGAACCGCACGCTTGTACTTGCGTATCGCACAAGCAGTGGACGCGGCATGATACGAATGTCGTGGCGTCAGTCGTGAGCCGGGCATCCAGCATGCTACCCAAAACAGTCTTTCATTCGTTTGCTGTGGTCTCAGAGTCGTCCTGACTGGTGCGGCACGCGGCTATGCAGCATACGTATCGTACACACGCACGAAGGAGATGTTGTTCTGGAGGAAAGTCTTGTTCTGGAGGCGTGGAACGGGAACATCTTCTGTTTATTTGGTTAATCCTGGTCATGTACGCGTACCCGAGGGTATCTGGTCTCTTCTACCACCCCTGAGACAGATCATCTCCCAGATAGAAAGGGAGTACGGCGCTCAAGAAGGCGATGCGAGTGCGGAGGCCGTCACGCGATGCACCGGAATTTTCGATCCGCGTCTGCGCTGGTCATTGCGCTGCACACGACGGCGTCTAGGCAGCGGAGTTTGTGGTACTACAGCAGATACTGCTATCTGGTACGTGATTTTGCGACGTGGATCAGCAAGGTTGCTATTTAAGAAAATCTTTGCTTTGGTTGGTAGCTCACTGATAAGACTCTGTTCGAGCGGCGTCACGCGGCTGAAGAGGCCTTTTTTCAGACAACTACCGCGCGGGTCCATACAGGGGTTGTACGCTTCTGGAAACGGGACGCAGCGCTTGTTCGCTTGACTCGGGGAAACTGGTTGCATTATTGGTGACTACTCAACGGAAAGTCGTTCGTTAGTGACACGTAGCGCTCGTTGGTACCGCTTTTGGAGACGAATCGCAAAAGTGGTGGATAGCTGTCTTCGGTTTGCCTTGTCGCCGTTTGTATGCCGACAGCAACGTACGCCGCACTTATTCACGCAGACCTGGATGTGCTCTGGGGTTTACTGCTTGACAAGCTCCAGAGTGACGAACAGTTTATGCCCGGACTTGAGCGGGCTGAAATTGTACCTCTTTCAGTTGCTGAGGATCCCACAGGTGTTGCTAGGTTTCGACAACAGCACGATCGACGTCTGTACTTTTCAGATGGTCGCCTCGTTGAGGAGCGCGTCACAATCGACGAGGAGCGGAAAAATATTCTCCTCGAGCTACGAAATGACGCACGTTATACCGGCTACGTGTCGACAGTGCTTTTGCCGTGTCCTTTTCCGGAAGCGACCTCCGGTGCCCATGTTCTAGTCCGAACGATGGACTGGCGGGCAAAACGCAGCCTCACCGATGACGAGATTGAGGAGGGCGAGCTTCTTGCCACCAAAATCAGAGAGTCGACTCTTCGCCTGAAACACGAAGTGGAATCGTTGCGCTGGAGTCTCGATGACTCCAAAGATCCCGATGATGAATAACGCACGGTGCGTACCCGTGAACAGGAGTGATCCCGACCGGCGCTGCATATCAACGACATCGCGCGACGAAAGCGAGGTTTTTCTGTTTAAACTTGTCTTTGGCTTGGTTCGCATCGTCAACGTATAGACAGTCATCGTAGGAGCAGGAGGCATGTGCGGGATGCGTCATTTGCGGACGGATGCACATCGTTCTTCGATGGTGCGGAGATGTCGGCGTAGATCACCACAAGCGGAAGCAAGCAACAATCACCTCTCTGATGCAATTATTCCCCAATATACATAAATGTTCGTGAAACAAAAAATGCCCCACGACCATGTAGGGTAAATGGAAAACCATTCGAAGACGCCTCCCATCCCTTTTCGACCGTCCGACTGCTATCGGTTTTAGTTTCTGCTTGTACACATCGAGCGGGAGAGGATGCCCTGCAAAGTTCGCTCGCGTCGGCTCCGCGGGTCTAGTCTCCAGTGCTACACATTGTGTGATATTGACGGCGGCGTTGAGGTCTGGGCTCACGAACTCCTTGCGTACATTGACACCGGTTGAACGCACCTTTGCAAGGATTTCTCAGACCCGTACCCTCTGTGCGACAAAAGTCTCGTTATCGTCCCGTCGGGAGGCACTGTTTTTCGCCTATTCGCCCTCTTCGTCTTCGTCGTCACCTGCGCCTCTGCGCTCGATGGTCGACAAGAGGAGGATTGTTTCCGGCAGCCGGCATTGACTGTCATCCAGGATTGCCGACTTGCATGTCCATGCCTTTCACTTAGATTTCTGTTTCCTCAAATAAACGTACTTCGAATGCGCATGGTATAAATTGTGAAAAAGCAATTCAGTACACACATCTGGGGGGCGGAACACAATTCCGGAGAAAGAATTGACAGAGCGGTTTGTCTCGGTTGTCAGGGTCCACGAAACGACCACGAGGCAACACCGTTCTTTCACTAGGCTCGCAGGACAGCGACCAATTCACAGTCCTGCCCAAGCTGCTGTCTCTTTGCGCCTCAGGGGAACCGATTATGTAGGACTTGACTAATTCATTGCGTCTCATGATCATTGGAGCTTACATCGTGCCCTTGATCCGGTGGACACGTATTTGAGTTCGCTCATACGCACCAGCGTTGAGCCTCGACATCTGACAAGGTGCTTGACCGGCGCGATAAGCCTCCCGGAGCCTGCAGTCGTCTTCCGTGAGTCAGGTACCCTCTATCAGATCGTCCTCTTCGGGATCTTCGGTGTCTTCCTGTGGCATGTCGGAAGCGTATGCGCCGTCGTCGTTCTCGACGTCGCTGTTTTCAGGCTCTTTCCGCTTGCGCTCAACCCGCGCTTGCCGTGCCTGCGCCTTGCGCCGCTCGTTCAGCATGCGCCAGTTTTGAACGAACTGCTCTACTTCGACCGCGAAGTCCTCAAACTCGGTCCTCCGAAGCGCTTCTATAACGTCATCCATGTTCAACGTGGTGCGTTTTCGCTCTGCCCCAACTGCAGTCGAAATTGCGGTAATGTACGACACGAAAACGGTGGCTGCGGCGGAGAAGGCCAACTGCGCGTCCTTGTCCAGCTGGACGCGTCGAGCCTCGGAGGCGCCGTCTTCCCGCGGGACCAGCTCATCAGACAGCAGCTTGTCCAGTTTCCGACGTATGATCTTTTTCAAGGTCGCTGCCGGGAAACGGAGGGACTCGTCGATCTCAATCTGCAGATGAGACATACGTCCAACGGCAACTTCCGCGTACACGCCAACATGCAATCGAGATGCTGTCCCCGAGATGCGTCCAAGGCGATGCCGACGACAGCGCCATGCGCGGGTGCGTGTACAGGAGGCGCGTGGACACGTGTCCATTGACGATGCGTGCCTTCGCCGGGGCGCGCTGCTTCCGCATACCGCTCGACGCGCGAGCGAGCAAGTTTGCGTCAGGATTCCGTGGGCTCGTTTGGAAAAAGGTTGCTATTTGCGAAGGAGAATTTGGTTGCGGACTGTGGAACTTGGATTCGGACGATGATTGATGGTTGGTTTTGCAGGCGCCAATACCATATGTGCGCTCGGGGAGCTGAGGTAGGTATCATCGATGCGACGTCATAACCAACGCGCTTCGTTTCATGATTGCCTGGGCGATATTATGAGCTTTCTTCTGAAACGGCTACAAACGTGGCGGATGCCGCAACAACGGTTCAATTTCATCGACGATTCAGGGCTAGGTTTGGTAGCTGCGCGCGCGGAAAAGAGTGCGATGACAGTGACGAATATGCTGGCGTAGGCAGTGTGCCCGTGAACAGCCGCAGGTTGTTTGTTTTTGTCCGAGTTGCGTTTCATGGACACTTTATTGAGTGCGAATGGACTACCGCACCGTTACCAATGTGCTGGACGGGCTCTTAATTGATAAGCGCAAAATGCTGCACGGAACCGAGCTTGTATTCAGCGTGCTAGAACCGGTTTTGAGCTCGAGTCGATCCTTGCAGCCCAGTGCGCGTCCGCGAGAAGCGTCATTCGCTGAACTACATGGAGGTAGCTGCCGACTGCCGAACAGAGATAGTCGACGCAGTTGGGAGCCGGTCAGCCGGCCGAAGATAGCACAAACTCACGTACTGGCTCGCTCGGGACTGCATCGATCAGCTCTGAGCTTGCCCTCTTCTTTCGGTGACCGGCCGTCCCGCTCATCCAGCTTTCCGAACTGACGCATGCCGCATATCCATGATATGAATTCTACTGCCAATGCGAGGCATTTTCATATTCCAACTGGTGCATCGAGCGGAATGTGTAAAAACACTGTCAATAATGTAAGAGTCGTCCACGGGATGCGGCGCCTTACGGCCAGTCTCAAAGCAGGGTGTCGAGGGAGCACGCGCAGTCGGACCATTGGCTGTCTGTGCGAAATGGCCTTTCTCAGGGCGCCCGCACAACAGGTCTCGAATCAGACGGATTTGCTGTTCGGCATATGGCACGCACTGAGCGCGTCGCCGAAACCTGTGAGTTTTAGTGATAGGCAATGCGGAGAGCCGCCTGACAGTGTGTAGCGATTTTTACACGAGATGGATGGTGCATGCCAGTCAGCATCTAGAAGAAGGGGTCCAGTTTGCCAATTAAGGCTAAACTCTAAAGTTTCGGTCTCTTTCTATAGTCGTCAACGCAAGCCTTTGCTGGATTCTCGGTGGTCGCTTCCTTTTTGCTCACTCATATCCGGCTTTAAAAAAGACGAGCTCTTCTGGAACCCCAGCTCCGCTGTCAGCAGTGGAGGGATGTTAACGGTGGCGTTCGCTTCCCGATTTTGGTGGTCCCGGCTGTTGTCGACAAACTTCATGCACAGGCGCAAGGCTGCAGTAAAGGCTTCGCTTCTCATTTCCATTTTCTTTTCATACGAACTGGGTGTCTCCCTCGCAGCGGCGACACTGGACTTTGTTCAGCGCTTTTACACGTATCCACCATATATTTTACCTTGGGGGCATTCCGGTGGCGTATGACGCCTTGCTGCATCGCTCGGTACATGGCGTTGGAGGGAATAGAAGGCACCCGGCGAAGCGCTGGCCCCCTTCCAAGCCCTGTGCCGTACCCCAGGTTCACGGGCTGCCTCTGGGTGGTCCGCTTAGCGACTAGTATCTCCATTGCACACGCATGCGCATGCTGTTCCATTCGATAGAGGATTTGTGGCACCCGATGCTATTCATGCAGAAACAAGTACCGGACGGAATATCCAGGCTGGAACTCGAGTCGAGAAAGGTCGTTCTGTATGCGCTCGTACGGTGCAAAAGCAGCGTAGCACTGTCCACTCGAAGCGGTCACTGCGATGAGTAAATTCCGTGTCCGAGACTCTTTTCCATGCAGACAGAAGAGGCGTGAGCACCTGGAAACATATCGCCTGAGAACTATCTTGCTGCTGTTGCAGCAGCAGCAGAATTCCATGTAGCCGATTGCCAAGAGGAGAGGTGGCTATGCCTTTCGAACGGAATCGATACATTGATTTGCGAAATTCATTGAGCTTTAGGCATCACCTCCTAAAGCAGTCGTTAAGCGACGCTCTCGAGTTTTCCCCTCATCAACCCAGCGGAGCGAGTAGCCGCGTCTCCGAGTTCCCATGAAACAAAAAAGATCGAAAAATTGAAGAATGCTTCATGTGCGCATACTACACACAGGACAGAACAATATTCGGTGCTTGTACGTATGAGCTAGATCATGATATCGGTAATGTATGGAACCCTTGTTCGAGGGCGTCGCGAATCATCTTGATGCCGATGTTGTTGCGAATTCCAGCACCAATGTGTCAATCGTGCCACTCCGAAATGACGACCGAAAGTCCTAAAACTACGCATGAACGGATAGCCCTTTACTGCTTCATGCTTCATCCCAAGGCTGTACACCCAGCAAAAAACTCAGAAAATATCGCAAAGCTGACGCCCGGCAATCAGTGCGGTGGCCCAGTGTCATATGACTCGGAGGTAGGACGGTGATCTGCGGGGCGCCCAGCACCGCAACCATGCCCGCATAACACAAAAACACAAATTGAAACCATAAAGCGAGTAAAAGTCATTTCGAATTCATATTACAAAGCATGCTTTCCTCCGATGAGACCAAGCATATAACGCTGTGACGAATACCGCAGGAGCAACTACATATCATACGAATGCCAAGTGGACCACTGGTACAGCTTTGTCCGAATTTTCACTCCTCCCAAAGCGTCTCCAAGCGCCTCAAGTCGCCGTTCAAGCTGAGCGCGAGCGCAGGCAACACCACGCGAACGCTCTGCATGCGTGCACGCTCCCGCGAGCGATCGTGCATACGGCCATGTGGTTGCGTTTCCAGTCGAGCACTAGTCTTTCCCCTGATTGCCAGCAATGCTCTCACATCCGATGGAATCCTGGAGAATCCATCGATTCGACACCATCATTAAACTAGGAGTATGCAGGTGCAAAGGCGAATGTAGAGCACAAAGCTAGTTTTCGCCTAATCCATGGCACCGCTCGCGCGTCCGATGGTTTTGTTTGGATGCATCGATCCGACATACCATCCGTAAACGAGGCACACATCCGGCAATGGCGCGAAAGATGCCGGGCGCGCAGGCCTGCGGGCGAAACGCCCCTCCCGCTGCCCCCTGGATCCGGAAATCGCCGCACAGGCGCACGCAGCGATGGCGCGAAAGCCATTCAAATCGCGCGTTCGGGATCCGCCCGAGCGCGCAGGCCTGTGGGCGAAACGCCCCTCCCGCTGCCCCCTGGATCCGGAAATCGCTGCACAGGCGCACGCAGCGATGGCGCGAAAGCCATTCAAATCGCGCGTTCGGGATCCGCCCGGGCGCGCAGGCCTGCGCAGCGCCCTCCGAAACGGAACTCGGCTACATCTCCGGCGCTACGCTGCAGCGCTCTGCTCTGGCCTTGGGAAATACGGAGCATATCCAGTGCGTCTGGTCGGCATACCGTATGTGGGGAGAAAAGCAGCGTGCAGACGCTGTGGTTGAAAATGATGTCCTTATCGAGTATTATGACGATCCTGCTGAAATAAACAGGGCGTTCGAATCTCAAACTGCTGTAGGTAAACAGAGCAGTGGTGCGCGCGACGCTCGTCGGGCCGCTGTTCCTGAACCGTACAGCGACGAGAGTGCAGCGCCACCGTCGGAATCACGGTTGAAGAGTTTTTCTTCGTGTGCGCGCAGCTCTCTTGAACGAGTGCGGAACGTTCTTCACTACTCGGATACGACCACAATTGGGGCTGGTATCGGCGTCTTGGTCTGGTTCGGCTGGAGGCAGGCAGTGCGCTCTGCCCGAAAACGCGCGCAGCAGCGTGCGCCTGATGTTCAACACGGACTGGAGCGGCGTCTGTTTCTTGCAATTTTGGGTCATGGTCTCGGCATGCGCTATCTGAACGAGAAAATGAATCCAGCCCTGAGCGGATCGATTGCCCGTTTAGCGCCAAAACTATATGAGGAGACGTCTCCATTGGGCTCCGATTCCCTTATAACTCCAGATGGGACACCTTTAAAAACTGGCAGCGATTTCCCTCACGATAAAACGCAGTATCGAGCGCTGTTAGCAACTCGGCAAACAGAGCACGTTATGCGAAATGCGTTTGATCAAGTGAGTGCAAGCCGCCCGCTACGGCGCGATCGTGCAGACAATGAATCAGAGGTGTCTCCTGCGACCCCAATGGAGAAGCCACGGCCTTTTCTGCGCGCGCCGCGTGTGCAAGCTCGCCCCAACGGCCGCGCTCCCTGTGCTTTTGTCACCGTTTGTTCTTCCGGAACATACGTGTTGCCAGCGGTGGTGCTTGCTTCTACCCTGCAACAGTACCATGCCGGCATTCCAATGATATGTTTGGTGGTGTCCACCGCGGTGGATAAATGGCATCGCGAGGTCCTTTCGAGAGCTGGCTGGGATGTCCGCTCCTGTTCGAGTTTTCTGAGCGATCTCGAGTGGCAGGGATTTCTCAGCTCCAGAGATCTCTCCAACCGCGAGCTGAAAAGACCCTTTTCCCGCCGCGCAGTGCGGCATGGAACTGCGTCGCACGCTGCATCCAGGTTCACGGATGCGCACGATCAGTGGGAACGCTCCACATTCGACAAACTGAATATCTGGGAGTTGGTCGACTTTGAGAAACTCATCTACCTCGATGCGGACACCATCGTGCTCGGGGCGTTACATGAACTCTTCCGCTATGAAGAACTTGCCGCGGTCAAAAGTGGATGCGGTCTTTTCAACAGTGGAGTCATGGTCATCCATCCAGGTCTGCATACGTATCAGGCGCTGCGAAACTGCTTGCTTTACGAAGAATGGCGCTCGGCGTATACGCGCGGCTACCCCTTCCCCTATGGTGACCAGCCACTTCTCAACTACTTCTTCAAAGACACCTTCACAGAGCTGCCTGTTGCGTTCAATACCACCTGCCAGCGTCGATTTCGGAGTCGTCAGACGCGAGTACTCCACTTCAACGGCCCCATGAAGCCTTGGCACGTGGATCGGAGCTCTTGGTTCGCTGCTCAATGCTTTTGGAAACAACAGCGCTGGCGTCTTTGGTACCAAGAGTACGACCACGCCCTGAGCAGTTTCCGTGCGAACGCTGACCCTCCCGAAGAGCAGTGCTTTTGGGCCTAGCAGTCGGTGAAAGCCAGGTTGCAATACCGACCACCGCCCATACGACTTCTACAACCGCTGCTGCTGACGTTCTGGCACTAGGACTCCGGAACCAGCGCTGTTCGGGTTATACCTGTCAGTTCGTAGCTGTACCGCACTGCTGTCGCGAGGACCTGCGGGAACCGTGGTTGCCACAGCGCCTACGCTCCTGGTGCCATTCTACGGAAACTTGTGTACAATTGGGGATTTCACAACAACATCAAATCATGGACCATCGTTATCTACCACCACTGGGCACAGAATATCGTTCCCAGTGAATACATATGTGGTGCTCTAGTTTTGCTGGATTGCTGAACAGCACCATACCGGTGCCTTGGTCCACGCGAGAATCCAATGCCATCTATCCTAGCCACTGGTGTTTTGCATCGTCAGTCTTCAGCTTTCCAGCACAATGCCCATACTGAGTACTAAACGATTCCGTCCACAGCCCGATCGAAGCAATACCGCTGGAAGTTACGGAGGTGCGAGACATTTTCTCGACGTGGATCGAGGCGTTCAACTCCCGGTGGGAATGTGTTTGTCCGCGTGGTTGCTCGTGGAATCGTCCGATTGCAAGCCTCTCATGAGCGATTGCCTCGCAAGCTGACGTTCGGTCAGCATCATGCGTACTATCCTATACATCCGGCTCTGTTTCGCTCTTTCTCTCGCGTCAAGTGTCTGAGCGGCACCAGTGCTCGCGATGTTCGTATCACGTCCTAATCTCGTTATGCGCTCCTGTATAAGCGACAAGCGTGCACCCCTCGCCGCGCGCTACAGCATGCCAAACGCCATAGGCTAACAACATCGAGCAAGGCAAATGATCGGTCATGTCGTTTTCCAGGTTATAGAGAGAGGGTTTCCTCATGCACGATTCTCGCATCCACGTACCCGGAACCGTCGGCAACAGCGGCGCTATCCCGTGGACTCCTGCCACAGGTCGTCCGCATGAGCCAGTCGGACGCTCATGTACTCCATGTAGGTGGAATCGCTTCCATCAGTCCCGAATTTTTCTGGGTCAGCAAGCTTTAGGTAGAATGCCCCCATGGTGCGCTGCACGAAGCGCTCGACATTGATCCGCTGATACTCTTGGCTTTTCGACAATGGTCTCAAACGTTTCGATGTCTGGACTGTAGATGCTTTGATCGCCGATATGGCATGCCAACGCGTCAATGTATTATGGAAAAGCACGGGTGCGCACCCCTGATCCAATGATGAACTCGTCTTGCATCGTCTGTCCAAAGCATCAGCTGTGTTGTTGCACAAAGTTTTGATCGCCACATTCCAGACGAATGAGAGAAGCTGGTAGCCCTGCGTCCGGAACGCCAGCGAACAGTTGCTTGGCAGTGGGCGCCAAGGCGTGAGAAGTTAGCCGAGCCTTCCTCGAGCGACAAGCACTGCGATCCCTAGTGGCGTGCTGTGCCGTACTTTGTGGAGGAGGCCCTCAGTCGATCTGTATTCGTCGTGCAGCCTTTGCAACTTGTTTGATATAGATCTTCCCCGTACCGACTGTTCTTCGTTCCCGGCTTTTTGTGTCCTCGCTCCCGAAAGATCTGTTTCTTCAATGACTTGGAAGTTTCTTCTCCTTTTCCTCTACATGGCAGAATGTCAGGACTGTGATCCCTCGACCCTATATCCGTTTTCTTTCTTGAGACGCAGACACCCTGAGATATGGGCGGCTCCGAAACTCACGCTCCCTACCCTTGTTCGCGTCTGTGGTTCTTCGGGTAGGCTCTCGTTACCTTATTCACCGCGAGATCTCACACGGGCCGAAGCGCGTATGCCACTCCCTGCAAGACTCGAGCAGCGAAGCAACCTAGCAGCTCAGCGCTAGTAAGGGCAGAGAACGGCTTGTTGCATGACGGTTTCGTGAACGCGGACGACTCGTCTATCGGTACCTCAGCATCAGCACGGCGTCTGAGTACAGAGACAGCGCCTTGGACATGCTTGAAGCGAGGCGAATAGGCTAGCATGAAGGGCAGCGGAACGCCAGTGTCAGCGTCGCATTCGTTGGCCGCTTGTCAGTCGTCGTATGCGATGTTGTCCAAGAGCTGGACGGGAGCCCTTGGGCAGGAGAAGGACAAGTGACATGGCGCTTTGACGAAAGATGACGCGTTGAGCGATGCTGTCGTCCTGACCGCTCGCAGTTGACGTCATCATTGAATAGCCGTCAGAGCGGGTATTCTCGGAATGCTCGTTGGTGTCCTGTTGACGAACAGCGGATTGCTCCTTCCTGGGTATCCGTAGACAAGTCCTCGATACCTCCGGAACGAGGTCGCATTGACTGAATGAGGCATATTTCTGTCCCTCGTGCGACGGGACGTTCACGTTTCAGCACGAAACCGATGGTAGGTTGTTCATCGCGGGACGATCTCTCCTACAGGCATGCTTTGCTGTCTTTGCGCATCTGTGTCTCTTCATCACCGTTCGTATCAATGGTATGGAAAGTGCACATGCTGATGTTCGTCTACGAGTGTTTCGTGGGATACCTACGCAGTGGAATGGATTGGCGGGGCGATCGTTGTGCACAAGGGATTTTTGATCATTTGTTTTGGTGCACGACACTCAGAATAAGGACTACGAGACGGGTTGTTGGTTCGTTGGTTCGTTGGTTCATCTACGTGCTCCACATGGAATGACTGACTTTTACAGGTAAGGTCGTCGTCTTCCACGAACTACCAGTGACAGCATGAAGTATTTGCGTGAGCTTTTTCATCTCATGCTATTAGTAAGCATCTGCGAGTGAACTATAAACGAGAACGAAAAGGACGTGCTGATCCGGGAGGTCCAGAAATTTTCGTGCCCCATAAGGAAGCATCACAGCCTGAAAAGCTGGTGGATAAACAACGCACCCGTTATCGGTTTACACGGTGCCTTGGTGGAAACAGAGCGTTGGACGGGGCTTCTGGGGACCTTGCGCTGTTCCGGTCCCCGGGATGTGTGTCTTGATTATCTGTGACGGGACCTAGCACCCATGAGTCACGAATTTCGAGCACAGCTCACCGAGGATAGTTTCCGGCAAGCCGCAGCACGGCGAGCACACTGGCTGCCCACGCTGTACGCCAAACCCTGGCAACCACAGCAGCAGCAGCAGCAGCAGCAGCAGTCGTGGACGAGCTGGGAACTCGCAGCGAAGGGCACCCTGAACGAGTCCTCGTTGCGGGTGACGACCCAGCTGCTACCGGTAGCTTTGGGAAGCGCTTCTGCGGGCGGCTCAGAAGACGCTTCGCTGGTGCTGGTGGTGCTGATCGGTGACCTCGCAGGCCGCGTATGGCTAGGACGCTGGCCTCTGCATCTGCAGTCGTTGTCGGACGCCTCTAGTCCGGCCGCGCCCGCAGCGGACGCTCCAGTGACCTTGTCGCTGCTCCGAGAGGGTGGTGCGGGGCGAGTCACGGCCCTGGTACGTGCACACCTGCCGTCAAGTGCAGCTCCAGAGAGCACGGCAGCGACTGGACTCGGAAACGGCAAGTTCTTCAGTCTTGCCGGCTTTGCAGATGGGACGGTCACGCTACTGGAAGCGCATATGCAACTGGGAGACGCATTCCCGCAGGAAGCGCATCCCAGACAACGAGTCTGGAAACCTGCTCCCCTGTTCGTCACATCGTGCTCATCGACTGCGACAGCATTACCCGCTATTACAGGCATCTCGTTTCTACCAGCTCATGTGCGCGTCCCTGCTTTCGTTGCCTGCGATGCAGCAGCCTCGCTTGGACTCGCAGTCATGGACGCAGCAGAGCCATGCGGTTTCCGAATCCTCGAGCAGGTGCATGTAGCAGGTGCTGCATCCGGGAGCGCTCTCGCGTCGCAGCCTCTGCTATCGAGCGTCGACGTCCATCCAGATGGTGCGTTGGTTGCCCTCGCAGCAACCTGGAGCGGACCAGCTTTCTGGGACATTCGAACTGCCAAAGTGTTCGGCCTGGACTCGGGCCCTATCGCGTCACCGGCATCGACAACGCTGGGGCATCGGCAGGTACTCGTCCGCTGGCATCCAAACGGCTGGCATGTGGCCAGTGCTACTGCATCGGGTATCGTTGCGATCTGGGATGTGCGACAGTGTGGCTTTCATGGGGCGACAAAAACATCGAGTGGCTCGTTAGGCACCGGCCAGGGGTCGCCTCTGTACTGGATACCAGCACACTCTGGGGCACTGAGCGGTCTGGCGTTCGGAATGCTGCCCGGAAGTCACGAGATGTCCTCCAGCGGTGAATCACCTCGTGCGTTTCTGGTTTCTAGCGGCTTCGATGGGTCCATTCGATTCTGGGACGCGCGTACCTACGCCCTGACTGCCGACTGGCCTATTTTCCGTAATGGACAACGACCAAGTCTCGGGGCATGGACAGCAGCTCCGACTACTGCTGAGCCAAATGACACCGTACGGGTTATTGCTTCCGACGGTCGCAGCGTGCTGTGCGGTTTTCGCCCCGTCCACAGGTTATACGCATAGGGTGCACTCGACATGGACGGCGGAGGCAGGCGGGACGTAGCGGCTAGCACGCCCGTATCGCAGCGCCCCAGCTGGGCAAACGTTTCCTGGTTGTACATATTGACTAGTAATATCCATTGATTGCACAATATTTCGCCGCGTCTCTCTCGTACATATATGTACGGAAACGGAGAGCACCCAGCGAGATGCATGCTTTCCGGTCGTATATCTTGTCGAGACTTGCATATTGCGAACACCTACGCGAAAGCGTAACACACGCATGGGCCACCACTGACGGACGCTGTGGTGCAGTCGCTGGGCCTTTTGTACTGCAAGCGACTATCAAATACCCAGAGTCGTCGATCATGGTGTTGGTGCTGGCGTGCTCGCAGGAAAGCACTCAAAGCGCTCACAGAATGCCCAGTGTTCGGCAACTTCCGGGTCGGTTTGGCGCTCCTCTGGACTCTGGAGAACAGCAGCTCGCAAACCGGACTGAATATCGAGCACGTAGAACGTTCCCGACGCCTCATCGTAGCGGTAGCGGAGTCGATATGCACCCAAACATAGTGTATCTCGTCCGTTATCACCAGGAGGTAGCCAACAGTTGATTGACGAACCGGTCTTCGCAGCTGCATGTTCATGTTTCTGTTGTTGTTGTTGTTGTTGTTGTTGAGCAAAGGCGACGGCGCGCAGGCGAGCCTCGATATCCACTGCCGGTAGGTGAGCAACGAGCCACTGCAGCTTGTCACGAACCACGTCGGAGAGTACGCGCACTGGCACCCGTGCTGCTTCTGATGCCAGCAGATCATCCCAGATGGGCATCGTGAGCGCTGTTTCCGTCGAGAGCCAACCAACTCGCGCTCGCGGCCGATCGTGCAACGCACGCTGATAGGGTTCAATGCCGAGAATCGGTGTCGCGTTCAGGAGGTCGCAACCGCGTACAATGAGGTCCACTGTGGCCGCCTCGTTCGACGCTGACGAGACCGCTGGCTGCATATCGAAGACTTGCACCAGGGAGATACCGATCGCGTTTGGGCGATGCGGAGACCTCGTCGCAAAGACCCCTAATCGGCCTTGACCACGGTATCGCGGCGGTCGAACAAAACACCGCCACAACCCATGATTCCGATCTAGGTAGGAGATGACCCAGACCCAGTCTCCGATGTGAATATTCGATATCGTTGGCTCCTGCGCTCCGCCTCCGCCTCCGCCTCCTGGTGCTGCTATCCGAATGGTTGCTGGCGGCAAGCAGTCGCTCAGGTTCGGTTGACGGGGCGCCTCGCGTCGTTTTCGATACGCGGTGATGGCCCTTGCAATGATAGCGCAGTGTATACTCGGAGGCGGCTCGGTGACTTTTGCCGCAAGCGAAGCGCTTGCGTAGGGAGCTCGAGCATCGTCCGCATCGGGCATGCTTCCGCTGCTATGGGATTGGTTGCTGACACTGGATACGCGCTCGAGCGTCGGATCGACTGCAAGCGGAGAAGTCGATGCTGGTGCTGCCTGCTCTCTGCGAACTGGCTCAGGTCGGTACCGACTTCGCCGTGCCGGTTTCTCGTCACCATAAACAGCTGTTTGAACGTCGCGGAAAAAGCGATATACCCGGCGGGTTTGTGCAGCAGGATCAGCGTCCGACTCGATAGCAGGAGCAGCAGCGGCGAGCTGGAGCAGTCTCGCCTGGGCACTGGCTAGTTGTTGACGAACCTGCTGTAGTCGCTGTTCAGCTGCGAGTCGTTGCACTAGCTTTTCCTCGTAAACCTGTTGTAAACGCGCCGCGTCGCTCTGGTTGAAGTTGATGAAAGCTCTTAGCTGAGAGCCTTGTTCGGCGGGCACCATTCGAGACTGCTGCTGTAACCAACGCGAGACACTGTCCAGGGCACCTGGGTACGTTCGGTGCATCCTCAGCGTCTCAAATCAGGAAAAGATGGAAGCGAACGACGCATGAAGACCGTGCACAGCCAGAGGAGGCCACGGGCATACAAGGGAACGTCGCTCTCGACAGAAAGCGGTTCCCGCACTTATGTCCGATTCCTTTTCGATGCAAATACGTTTACATAGACCGTGAATCCCAGATTGCGGGATGGATCATGGCTTTCGGGAAAGCGCCCGTCATGAAGCAACTACCTTGAATTTCCATCTCCCATACTTGCTTTCGGATATACTGGCCGTTTCGTATGTTGTATCGTGCACCGAGTACCTGTTTTGTGCGCTCGCCGTGGCGCTTATATCGCTGGAGCAGATATATCATGGGGATAGAACGGCTTTGGCACGCCACTGAGCACGTCGGATCGAGGAACGCTTCACCTGATACGGAGTCGAAGTATATGATCATTTGCGAGCCTGCAAGCTGCACTGGCAGACGTACAGCCTGCGGCAGCGTGAAGCGATATCCTAGGAGTCCGCTGCGACCAGGGCGACGCCCAGATGCAGCCTAACTGCACCTGATCCCAGAATGAGCTGCGTTTTGCGGACGAGCTGCTCAGATCTCACTAAAACACTTGCCACTGGAGGAAGCATGAAGCACGAGCTTGGTAGACTCGTCCGTCTCGCTGGCCTTCCGCCTAGAAGGCGAACTCTCGACCATGCGGAAACTTTCCCCCTATCAACGCTTATCGTAGATAGAGAACGGGATTGTTATCTCGCTCCTAAATAAAGGTTCGTTTCTGTTCCTATAAATGAATACAGACTGAATTCATACCAACTGACGGGCGCCGCCCAGTCTTTTTGATCTGCCGCATGCGATCGGAATCAGTTTCTTTAGGCACACTTCGAGCATCAGAGGCTGCCCCAGGAAGTTGGTTCGCCTCAAATCCCCGGGTCTCGTCTTCAACAACGTACATCGTCTGATATGGATAGCAGCGTTGAAGCCTCGGTTTACGAATTCCATGCGATTACTGATGCTGGTGGTACTCATCATTGCAAGGATTCCTCGAACTCTTGCCCTCAGTGCCGTTTGGTGCTCTGTCAGCTCTCCGTGCTTTTCAATCGCCGAAGCGCTCCACTGCCTTCTCTCCATCCCAACCTTCTGAGGTGTACAACCCAGCGCATCCATTAGATTTCTTATTTTTGAAAATGAATGCACTGCGTGATGTCCCTAGTTGAGGGCCTTCTCGGCGTGAGAGGGACTTGAGGAAGAAAGTCGACATTTGCCCCCGGCTCACCTTGGTGAACGCTCCAGCGATTTGCCCAGTGGAGCGATCAATACGCTTCGCGATAGAAAATCATCCGTCGATGCGTGGTTGAACCATGGACTCTACGAAGGAATGGAAAACAGCTATACCCCTGATAGAATCGGCAAACGCTCGAACGCAAGGCGAATGGTGAAATACCACCTTTTTCAATCAAGTCACCAAACGCCAGGGAAAACTCTTCGATGATTCGACATAGCGGGTGCTGTTGTCTGAGTATTCTGCAAGAGCGAAACTGAGGCCGCCAGATGAATCCCTTGTAACGACCACAGAGGGTCTTGTCGATCTCTCCGAGTTCAATCGTTTGGACACCAAGCTCCCTTCACCCCGAATACCCATGTACGTCCCGACCGTTTCGTCCGAAGGGAGGCTCGTCGACTGAAAAAACAAACCAATGTCCACGCGCTTCACGCGGATCTCAACGCTCCAGGAATACTGCAGATGCGATTTCGGTGGAAAATGGGCGTTCGTGAACTAGGACTGTTTTATTACGACTTTTTTCCCAGTGTTTTAAGGACCACGCGAACAAGAGGTTGTGAAACAGGGATGCCTGTGCCAGCCGCTATCGTCGCTTTCGCTTTCCGTAAGGTGATCAACGGGCCGTTCCCTGCCATAGACTGGAAGCAGACTTTGAACATATCAGTTTTTGGCACGGAGAGCATATCCTTCTCTCTTGCAGTGATCCTCAGCCATTTGAGCACTGATGTACGACTCACCCGAAGAAAGATTGCAGTCCTCCTTGTACTGTTCAGTAAAGCATATGTCGTACAGGCATTTCGTCCACGATCTGTATGGTATATTGCATCGTGATTTCGATCGCATGCTCTCTACCATGAAATCGCACGCTTTGACACACGTCCGGTGCGGAACACTATTGACCTGCAAGACTAGAGAAGACCCGACTCGGAACGCAACTTTGCTCTAGGAAACTGTTTGACGCAGTGCAGCGACAAACCTTCCCACTTTGGATACCCTGGAGTCCGCCGTGCCGGAGCTTTGGTTGAGCGTTAGCGGCTTCGGTACAAGTTACTCTGGACGATCAGGCTCTCTGGCAGTGCGTGCTGCAACAATGAATGGAGCCCCCGTCCACTGAACGGTGACGCGAACGGTCCACGTTTGCCTCGGACAGGGCTGGAGTTCTCAGCAGACCCCGGCCTCGGGGACGATCCTTTCCTTCAAAAGCGCTCTGGTTGGCACCAGGACCTAACTGGAACCGTCGCGAATGGCCAAGCAGCTCGCATCAGTACTGTCGTACGCTTCGTGGTTCCGAAGCGCACGCCTCGGCATGTCCAGCTTCGAACTACTCGCCCGCGGCTCGGGCTGTTTTGTACATGGCGACAGTGAAGGCGCGAGCTTCGCGCACGCTGTTGTATCAGCTCATGTCGCGGCGCCACAACGCTTTCGACACTACTTCCCCCAAGGCTGGCTGCAATACGTCCGCGACATCGACTGCCGACATGTGCTAGAGTTTCGTACGCTGGACGGTGCGTTACGGCTCGCGTGGCCCGTTCATCGTATCGGGCCGGGTGGCGCTACCCTGGATCGAGACGTTCCAGCAGCGCTGGAGGACGCGGACGCATCTTTGCGCATTCGGAACACGCACTTGTTGCCTAGCAGTACGTGCGTCCCGGCTACGTCAGCGGGTGCGCATCAGAGTGGCATCGCTGGGGCACCCTCGATAGCGCCGGTGGAGGTGTTGGTAATGGCGACACATCAACGGACGTCAGCGGACTTACAGCTGCCACGCGAGCATGCTCCGGGGGATCCATCGATGGTGGTGTTCCATCCCGCGGGTCATGACGTTGCGATGCTCCGCATCCGAGATCCACAAGCGATGATCGCTAGTCTCGGGGCCGAACCCCATTCCTATGGAATGAGGATTTCAACGGAGCAGTGCGCATCGCCGGCCCCTGGCGTTCAAGTCCAGCTGAGTGGCTGGGAGCAGTCGCAGGGTCAAGGGCCCGAAGAACTCGATGCCTTCGGGAAGGCGGCGCTCTATTATACAGAGAGGCGCGCGGTGCTCTGTGATTTACACCCGAGCTTGCGGCTTTCAACACATTTGGGCGAAGCCTGTGCAGGTCGGCATATGATCGAGAGCAACGAGCGTCTGGAATGGGGACTTTGCGGTGCCCCGGTGGTAGAGGTGTCAACATTGAGCTCGAAGGCAGCGGCGAACGCAGAAGATGCGGATCCTCGCTTGATCGGCATCCTCGAAGGTCGATGCAAGTGGTCCTCTTCACACAAGGCAGATACTGACCTGGGACGTTTCGGTATTCTCATTTGTGCACGCCATATTCGTGCGCTACTGCTTGCAACGAGATCGCGAGCGTGAACGTAGCCGGAGCGGCTTGGGGAATCCCCGGGCACACGTAGATATCTCGAGCGTCGAAGAGCTGCATGCATACGGATTGCCACTTCGTATACGTGTGTGTACGTATCAGTGTACTGTGGAGGTTTCATACGTATGTGCGTGCGGCTCAAGAGCAAACTGGCATGGTCACGTTGTCCCTAGCGCTTATCGGGAAACAATGCGCTCGAGAGTTGTGCGCGGTTTCAGATGCAATCTGGGGCCTCGATTCGCACCACACAGAGTGTTGCACAGCCGCTGCTGGAGCGCAAGCTGAATGACTATGGGTTAGAAAAGCACTGCTGCGGGCAGCTCGTGCGATCCCTGGTTCAGAGCTCCGGTAGAGAACACGGCCGATGCGTTTCACAAGGTCTTTGGCGATCGGCGAATGGCATCGCTTACCAGGAAAGCAGCTGCTGGTGGCGCGGATGCACTGCGTAGCTGGCATGGTACTTGCGGGAGAACCGGAACGGACGGCCTCCCGGTCTCTCTCTGCCGCACAGTCGCACCGGTTGGAAGATGGTTGCTCGATCACGGATTCGGTGTCCGCAGGGCACGCCCGGGACCCTGAACCTTCCCGCGTATGGTCATCGTTGGTATGGAGACCGGCGCTCGGGCATGAAGCCTGTTCTCGAAAACGGTCGCACGTATAGGTGCTCTTTCGTGCGGTTGGCACCACAGGCGAGTTTTCGTTCGCGAATACGCCGCATATCGATATGCATTGCTTCAGCTTTTACCCGAAAGTGCTCGACGGCTACAAGCTGAGCACATCGCGGAGCGCTCTCACGATCTACACTGACGGGCGTGCGACTTTCCAAGCCATGATCGCCCACACGAAACGCGCACTCCATGAGGATTGCAAAGTCTGCAAGCGTTCAGAGGCAAGTGCTGCATCAGGCGCCTACAATGGCTGGTAACGGTAACAGGCGTCATCGGCTCACGTGGAGCATGCTCGACGGAATGCAGCACAAGGCATATCAAGGAAAACGGAAGCGTTTCGAGAAGCGTCCGGTTGTATTCCAGGTTGCCTGGTGACGTAGTCGTGTCGGGAGATCCAGCAGGGCGCCACGGCGAGCTCGAGTAATGCCGCCGGTTCAGAGGCCGCCTCTGCCTCGTTCCTAAAAGGGACGACGTTGCTAGCGTAGGTCGGCACTGTTCAGCCCGACGTCCAAAAGTGGTGGTATTGCACTTGATGGTACAAGATCGATGACTTTGATCGGATTCCTCGGGCAGCGTATTTGCTGCCTCTAACCAGGGAATCGCTCAGCATGCTTTCACAGACGGTTATGCATTCCGCGAGTCGCTTGTTCTCTGCGGCATCCGGGAACTGAGAATCGATCAATCAATCGACCGGATGACCTTGCGGGCGCCGTACCAACTGCACATACGTGCTGCGTGGCGGTCTGTATGTATCATCGCTTGGATGCTTTGGCGGATAACTCGCCTCCTGCATGGAGGAGCCTATCCAGCCGCGTGCGCTTGTCCATGGATAGAGGATATAGGCAACACGGAAGCATGGGCGGTCGCGCTTGGCGTACAACAGCGGATCGGAATTTTTCGCCCGAATTGTCGTCAGTTCCACTGGTCCAGTCCGGCGTCCGTTTCATTGAAGCAACGTTTACGCAGCAGCTACATTCGATAGGCTGCATCCAAAGGAGCATCCAGGACGCTCTAGGTCGTCCCGAAACGCGATGTGGGCATCTCCTCCACCCGCTTTTGGAAAAGTCGCGAACAAGGGACTTCCTTTCGCTAACAAACTTCCCAACCATACGGCGCTGTGATCTCCTAAACGAGAACGATGTTCTTTGGTTACCATACTTCGTGCGGCATTTAAAAGTTCTCCTTCATGAAGAACACATTGCGTTGAGGCAAACCTCGAGCCGCCCGTGCCGCTGCTACCGCACGAATGCTCTGGTGCACGCTGCGGACAACAGACCTGCCGCCGCAAAAGAAGATGCCATGATGCACTTTGTTCGAGAAGGCTCGCGTGCGTTGGAAGCGTCTGATGCTTGCAGGTGCGCCCGGTTTCCCGCGTCCGGCTAGCGGTGTCGTGGTGTCGTGGTCCTCGTTCACCAATTCCGCGACGTATTCGCCAAAGTCGGGTCGACCACAATGGAACTGGAGAATCTCGCCGCAATTCGCCGGGAGTCTGCTGCTTACCGGATCGGCGTCGTCGTGTCCAAGTCGGGTAATATGAACATGAATTCGTAACCGTGGTCGACACGGATCACTGGCATCCTGCTGAGAAGCGAGTTCATAGAGCTTTTCGAGAAACCAGAGGTCTTCGACGTAGCGCACTACCCAGACGAACGTTACGGTGCGAATGTGAGAGAAAGCGTTCCATTCCGCGTTGCGAGCGTCGCTCACAACTTTATTGGAACGCTGCTGGTGGTCCCAGGAGCCTTGCAAGCAACGACGGAAAACTTTCGCTGTTACCGTCGTGCGCCAGGTCCATGAACGCGGTAGAAAGAAGAAGAAAAGCAGAAGCACGAAAATCGTAATGTGCACTGGGGTCACAACCATCACGAAGAGCCATTCGCTTGACTTGCTGATGCTCGCCATGCGATCGTTGGAAGCCAGAAAGTACTCCACGATAAGCAGGCTACAGAGGACTGCGTTTGTGAGAGCCACCGCAAACCACAACAGCAGCAGGATGCCTCGCAGCAGCAGAACGTAGTGCCAGCGGGGCGGATTCACGCTGAGCCTCATATCCGCAATCACGGTCAGACAAATCATCGTCAAGATGACCACGAACAGAGCAAGGCTACCAATGAATGCGACAATGTGACTGAACGCCGACGCGCAGATGGACACGGTCAGGTCGGCCAGACAAATCCACAGGATAGAGAAGAGCCACAGATTACTGAGCACCGCAGCGGAGAAGCGATCCAGGAAAGTGTCACCGCGCAGGGTGCCCAGACGTGCCGCTAGCACCGGCGGCAGAGCCTGCACGCTCGGAACCACTTCGGAGCTGGAATCGTTCGCTGTTGTGGATGCTTTCAGCTTTTCGAAGTTGGGCAGGTCGGTGCTTTCCCTCGTCGGAGATGTCGTATCGGATACCGACGCAAGGGTGCCGTTCTCAAGGTCACCTCCGGTGGACACATCGCTGCATTCTAGCCTTGCGTCTTTGTTGTTGTTGTTGTCGCAGGGCGTCGCTCGACCGCAGAGCTCCTGCACGATGGAGAACATTGGCGAGGCACCAACGCCAGTGCCGATCAGCAGCTGGTGCGCAAAGTTCTGATGACTCTGCGCAGGAGCGCCGTACGGCCCCGAAAGCAGAATCCACCGGCGGTTGATAGGCAAACACGTCGTTATGCTCGACTTGTCCACAGCGTGAGGCATTGCCTCAGTAGCGAGGGATTTCGGTGTCGGACTCGTGGATGATGCGTGTTCGAGATTCTCGTCATGCTGTTGCTGGTGTTGCTGTAGAGCCAATGCTCGCAATGCATTCGTCCACTTCCCGGTTGCGGCAATGAAAAAAATGATGCGATCTTTGTCTAGCAAAGGTGAACTGGCCACTGTGAAAGGATGCCATTCTCCGGCGACAGCCAGGTGCGAGCAAACGTGAAATTTCCAGGCCAGTTTGAAGTATTGGCCGGCAACGAACTTGCGACCCCTGCGTTCCAGGACAAGACGAACCACATTCGAATTCTTATGCGACAGCTCCACAGACAGAACTCGATGTGGCGTGAAGGCAGCAGCAAAGCTGTGATACAGCCTATCCAGTATGTAGAGTACGACCGGCAACCCAAAAAAATAGACGGACCAGAGGCGGCCGCCCCGTAGACCATGGAAAACGAGTGCCGCATAGGTAAGAATCGCTAGCGGCACATGACTCGCCCAGAATACGCGATAGACTCGCCGACGAACGCTCCCCAGAGAGAGCAGCACGATCGCTAGCAGAAACGCCATCAGGGCACATCCGGTTACAAAAACCATCGTCGTGGGGATCGTATTCGAAAAGGGCAAGAAGCCGCCGCGGAACGGAAGCGTCCCAACGCCGTAAGCGACACTCAGCAGGATGCCGTGGATCCAGCCTGCGATTGTGAACCAGCGCGCGATGATTGCGTGCAGGTCCGGCAACCATCGGGCTACGCTAAAAATATCGTACAGAGGCAGCCTGTACAAGATATTGGTCAGGGTTCGGTTCACGGTTATAGGAAGAAGCAACGCGTTGAACGTTGCCACGTATCCAAAACCTCTGCCAAAGATCAGCATATACCGAGACCAATCGGAAGGAAGCGCCAGACTAAGCGCATATTTAACGCCGTACACGAAGAACCACGCTTGTGAACACCAGTACGCGACTAAGAGAGAGAAAAAAAGTCCCGATTCACCGACTCTTTCGTTCCAAAGGTCGAGCTGGGCTCGTATTCGGTTTCTCGGCCGCATCGTCGTTATTGCACATGCTCCAAGCGGAACAGGAGGTAAGCTAGGCTTCATCCATACCTCGTTCAAAAAACAAAAACTTCTAAGTGCTAAGGCGATCTTCGCGTGGCTCAACCTGCAGTACCGGGGCGTGCTTTGGATCGCAGCTGCTGCGGCCAAATTTGGTGCTCTACCGAAAGCACCACCCGAGTTGGGTGAGAAACGCGTGTCGTGGCACTCTTGCGCGTCGACGGCGGCGCGCCGCTGCATCGGTGCACCATCCGTTGCGCATCTGTGGATAGCGATGCGATGTACTGCATTGTACTATAATAGATCTTAGTGTACTGTTATGTCTATGACTATATTGCCCTGCGCCTGCTGCGTGCGGTGCGCGTGCCTCGAGATCGATGCCTGCGTGCCGGTGCGTGCCGGTGCGTGCGTGCGTGCGTGCGCACCGACGTGTCCTCCGACGTGTGCAACAGAGACGACCGTGTCAGGCTCCCGATTCGGATGGTGGATGCTGTTGCAGTCACGAATCGGCGATAGTAGGCAAATTTGGTGCGTGCGTTTATGCGAATCTCGAATTACATACAGATGGATCGAGAGGAGCACTATGCACCATGGGCAGGCCTCCAGCGCTGTTGGAGCATACGATCGCGTGAGGGTGTGCGCGAGCGTATTGCCGCTTGCTTCGCTGCTGCGATCGACTGAAATGCCAAAAGGAAGCAACTGGGCGAGACTAGCGTTGTGTGCTTTTCTCTGTCGGATGCACGGAAGCAGCGTTCGACAAAGATGTCGAGCGTGCGTCGTTGAGTTCCGTCCATGGGCGTTATTGTCGTGTTCACTATCGGTGGACACCATGACATCGTTCGATGCTTTTTGAGAAGCACTGCATTCGGTGTGCTCACGGACTGCCTTATTGTACCGTGTGTCGGATCGTGGGAGCATCTTGGTGGTGGACTACTTGTGCACACAATAGATCATATGCAATGATCCATGTTACTGGGATACGAACGCCACGGGCGCTCCATCCACGGGTCCAGCCGAATGCGCGACCATCGCTCCAAAGCGCGACCCTGGGTCCGACTTCCGATGCGTCCTCTGGCCGAGCATCGACGCGTGCATTATATGGAGACGCGCTTGCCCGGCAAGATCCACATTAAACGTCTCGAGTCGAATGGGTACTCGCGTCTCATGAGCCGCGGTTCCTGCAGGTTCATTTCGAAGCGCCGTGCAACTTTGGCGACCTTCCGGATGTGCGCAAGCTCGATAAAGTTCAGGTGCATCCATGTGCTATGCCGCGAGCGCTTCAGCTTCATGTTGAAGCACCAACGGAATTTTGCGACCTTTCCTTTGAGCGTCTCAAGTATGCACTCACATAGATTCGTACGCTGCAACGTCTTGAACAAAAACCGTCCGTCGGGCACGCTCCACTTCATCCGGTGGGAACGCATCCAGATACGCCTGTAAACGCTGCTTTGCAGCTTTCACGGACTCGATCGCAAAAGAACGCATTTCGAGGGTCGGCACTTTTGAAACGGGGTTGTAGTACGCGGTCACCTGACTCAGGTACTCGAGAGCATCGAGTCCTTCGCGTAACGCGGCATCGCGAATAGGTCCCGCTGGCAGTCGGCCGTTTGCGGCGGACTTGATACTCTGCTTCAAGTTGCTCTGCTTGACGATGATGCGAATCGTTTGGCGCAGGCTGCGAGTGTCTTGGGACTGCTCGATGAGCCTCACAAGCTCGTCCAACGCGTCGTAGGCCCTGCAGACTTGTACGAGTGCAGCCTCTGGCGCAGTTGCTGCACTCGCTGCCTGACAGCGTGGACTTCCTAGAACGGAAATCAGGCTCAGGGAAGCGAAGGCAAAGTCTCGGCAGAAACGCCTTCGCGTGAAGGTCTGCCCCGAGGCGGCGCACCGAGCGACTAGTGCGCTGCTCCGTCTCGACCGCGAGCGGTCACCGCTCGAGTGACACCAGCAAGCCGCGGAGGTCTGAGTGCCCGCATTCGGCACTTCACGACCAGATGGGAGCGTTCCAGCAATGAAAGCCATGGAAGACCCCGTGCTCCCTAACCGCTCGATCCGAGCGACGCATGAAAGCGTACTCGAGTCAGGCACTCGATGCAAACCGGTAGTCGAGCGCAGCGCGGCATTGGGGCCGGCCGTCGGCGTTCGCAGTCGGCCTCTATGCCAGTTTCGTTTCGAGGCATCGGCGGTTTGCTGGTATTCAAGACCGGACTTGAAGTCATGATGCGGTAGAAGGTATCGAGGGAATGTCGTAAAAAGAGCAGACTGAGCCAATCTGAATAAGTACGTGGGGCCTCAGTCTACTTGGGCACCGCGCCGATCCAGATTATCGACTAAAGATGCAGGGGGCACGCGGGCACCCGCACAGCCATCATCGATACGTGGCTGTGTGTGATCGCTTGCTGTTCGGTACGTCCGGGGGACTGGCGAAGACAAGGTTCATTTCATGTGCTGTCGTGGTTTAGACGGTACCAGGTGATCTGCGAAACCAAATCGGTGGATGTCGGTTCATCGCATCCAGGATGGCCCCTAAACGATCAGGTACTGGTTGCTGAGTATGCCACCTAGGCCTGCGCTTCATCATCACCATCATCATCATCGTTGTCGTTGTCTTCGAACGATCGCCGCCACCAGCGGCGCTGCAGCTGCGCATGGCTCTCTGCAGGTCGCGAAAACTCTTTCGTGCTGGTATCGTCTTCGTCAGCCGCAGTGGCGATGGTGGCGACCGTTGATTTCACTGCATACTCAATGGCAAATACAACGGCAACGAGTCATGACGTATCGCCTTTGGCAGAGTCATCGATCCCGCCGCCATCCGACTCGCTATCTTCCCCGTCGGTTCCCTCTGAGGTACCAGGCGCTTGCTTTTCGTTTCGCCTGGACTGCTCGAGGGCCCTGTATCTCTCAAGGTATGCCATTAACGGTGGAATATATTCTTCGAAACCTAACGTACGCATGGCGTAGAGAATGTCCTCTGTGACAAGGCCGCAAAAAAAGCAAATGGTTAGTCTCCTGTCCGATAGCACGCACCCGGTGGTGCTCGTGTCTGACGCACCGGCTGTCGTGCACAAAACCTACCCCCACAGATCGTCTTTCGCCTCTCCCGCATACACTTGTCGCTACTCTCAGAAGTTATGAACGATATGAACTCACTGGTTGCTTCCTGAACGAGCTCCTTTGCTTCTCGCGAAACTTTGGAGGACTCTGGCAAAGCGCCCTTCATACATCGGCTAATATTGGCGATCGGCAAATACCTGGAAACCTCGAGTCCCAGCGGCGTGGTTAGTTCGTGTTCTCTTCACCCCGAGTCGACGCAGACTCGACCAATGCAACACGTTCTGATTCAGGTCGCTGCACGTCAGCTCGAAAAGCCAAACCTACCTCTCCTGTTCGTGTCCGTGGGTGCTTGTTCCGGTATCGTTATCCGGACCTTCCGCGGGTGCAGCTGACCCCGTTGTGCTCATTCGAGTTTCGATCCAAAAGCAGGCCAAGAAAACCCCACCGCACGCGCTCGCAGCAATTTAGAAACACCAGACTCTTGTGAAGGACTCACAGAGTTTCGGCTCAGGGGCGTTCGTCGTTGACGACACACCCGGCGTTCAGAGAGCGTACGCTTGAAGAGCGCGTTGCGGTGCGGTGCCGTGCGGTGCGGGACACGGGGTGGCGCCACGGTCTACGCGTCGCCAGCCGGCAGGTCGTTGCGTTGCCTGTCGTGCCGCTCCAGGAATGTCGGCATAAAATGGAACGGGTTCATTTCATGAACTCGAATGTACACAATAAACTGGAGCTTCTTCCCGTTGTTATCAACACCAGCCTTTGAAGGATTGCTCTGCGAAAGCTGTATTTCCTATGTTTTATTTCTAGGTTTACGTTCGACGGTTTCTCCTTTCCCTCGAGATCGTCTGTAAGCAGTCTAAGGATGTTGATCGCAGCGTTTGAATTCCGACTTTGCTGCTTCCGGCTTTAATCGACGCATTCCATGCAGCGGGAAAAGTTACGATCGATACATCGCGTGGGCTTTTTGTTTCCTTTGTACACCGCCTCGGCGCGCGATTCGTATCGATGACACTTGACTGTGGGTAGATGTTCGCGTACGTCCACCTTCTATATGCTTTTTTTTTCTGGGAACTACTCTGCCGCGCATGAACGCTTGATTCATCGCGCTCGGTACGTGCTTTTCATAGATGGAGAGGGCTCTCTTGGATCCAAACCTCCGTTTCGGGGCCCGGTGCCGTAGAATACGATACTGGACTTTGTCTGGGTGATCCGCTCGGAGCGTTTCCTGGACGCGGCACGAGCAAACACACGTTGTCGCATTCGATACACGATTTGTTCAACGCGATGCTGTCTACGATCAAACAAGTACCGGAAGGCGAATTCTTGCTGGAGACCGAGTCGAGAATTTCCGATCCGTCCATGCTGCCTTTGCGCAAGGCGATGACGCACGCCTCATCGGAAGCAATTGCTGTGATGACTCAAGCCCGAGTCCATGATACTTCCCTACAGAAAGAAACAGAAGGCAAGAGGAGCTTCTGGGGACATATTCCGCGGGAGACATGACGATGCCGTCGAATACGGTTTCGTCAGTGGCCTCAACGACAGAACGATTTGCCTCTTCGATCAGAAGTAATTGTTTGAGGTTACATGTTCAGTGAACGTTAGGCATGAGCTTGTGAACAGGTCCCCAAGCGGCGACGTCGAGTCTCCTGCATCGCCAATGAAGCGGAACGCATTGCTGCGCTCTCGAGTGTCGCTGAAACAGAAAATCGGAATTTGAAAAATGCTAGAGTTGAGCGTGCTACACCTTAGGAAATGAGAAGCGTGTACTCTTGTACATATGCAGTGGATAATGGTATCGATTATTTTACGCATCCTTGGTCAGGGATGTTGCGAATCATCCTGAATCCGGTGAAGTTAAGCATTCCAGTGCCAAGGCGACAATGGAGCCTATCCCAAATCACAACCGAGAACTCTAAATCCATATATGAATCCGGACGGCGCTATGGTCCCACACCGAATGTCGACGCTGTATATCTAGACAAGTTCTGGAATAAGATCGAAAAGCAGGGCCAGTGCGAGCAGTTCAATGTTGTATTTAAATACGACATGGATGCACCAGGAAGACACGTTGGCACGATACCCAATCGTTTCGCGATGTTCGACACAGCAAACATTCGTCGGGTTGTTCGAGTCATCAGTTGAAACCTTGTCAACGCGATACCACGTTTTTCCTTTGATCCTGAATCCAAGGGCACTCGTTCGGTCTCCTTGACTCTGCATCAACGAGAACGAAAACGAAGCAACAGAGGCAACCACAGGGAAGCGCTGAAATACTACTGCAGCACAGCCCGATTTTCCGGCGAGTTAGATAGTCCGCAAAGCCATAGACGTTTCAAGACCATGGAGCGAAACTTAATACTCGGAAGGAGACGCCTCCCAGCCGTTTTTGACCGGCTGACTGCTATCGGGCTCTGTTTCTCCTTGTACACTTCGAGCCGGGGAGGCTGACCCACAAGTTGGCTCGCGTGAGCGCCGCGGGTCTCCTCTTCAGCAACGTAAATCGGCTGACAACCATGACGGCGATGGAATCTCGGTTCACGAACTCCGCGCTTCTATTGCAACTGGTTGATGGAACCAGTACAAAGATTACTGCAACTCGCGCCCGCCGTACGACTAGAGTCTCGTCATCGTACAGCCGGGTGAAAACCGTATCACGCTTATCGCCCCTATTGTTCTTTTTCTGATTCTCCGCCAGCTGCTCTTCTTCGCTCGACGCTCGATCACATGAGGATTTTCTTGTTTTTCTCCGGCACCCAGCGATAGAGGCCCACCAGGATCCCTGACTTGCATGTCCATAACATGCCCTCGATTTTTTTTTGAAAATAAACACACTTGGAACGCTTCTGCTGTAAACCGCGAAAAAAAGCACTTGATGACGCGCACCTGGGGGTATAACACAATTCAGTTGGAAGCCATTAAGAAGGCCTGTCCGAAACGAGACGGGCCTCGTCATATTTGGAGCGGGGCACTGGCGGATGCCTCGGATACCCACCGCTGTCGAGCATTCCGGAAAATGAGGCAAGGGACGCTGAGCCTAGATATCTACAATGAAGAAAACCCGAAGCAATACCCAAACTCGAATCCCCGGGGATGCGTTGAGCGAACCCAGTCGATGGCGGAGGGGCAGGACACACCCGGCGGAGTTCACTTGTCCATTGTGTGGGATCGCGGACGCGAACTTAGGCCCTGTGGAAGCATGAATGCCGCAAGTTACCGCGCTATGGAAGCTACTGCCTAGACGAACGCTTCTGGGTGCCAGCACCCTCGGCAAATATTCCTTGATTGCAACTCGTACGGACGCCAGGGACGCGTAACAGCAGCATAGACAAGAGTTTTCGCTGTTGTCTGATTCAGCGCTGCTTCCTTTCTGGTATTCTTATTCGATCGGATTTCCGGTTTAGAAGATGATCCTGCGTCACGAGTGCGGCTCTTTTTCAAAAGATCGACTGCAAATGCATCATTGCATAGCAGACTGATATGAGACTTGGTGAAGATCGTGCCCTTGGCGGGAACTCGACGGCATGGAATGCATCCCACGGCGGGAGGCGCGTAACTCGGCTGGGCTCTGTGCTCGCAAGACCCCAAACCCGCCACATGTGCTGAGCTTCAGGCCTTGGTCAAGCCTGCGAACGTACCGCACGAACGCAGAGCGCGAAAACACCCGAGTTTGGCTCCAGAGACGGCGGCTTTCCTCGAGGATATCTGCTCGATAGGCTTCGCACCCGGGGAGACTCCCAAGCACAACTTGTCTGCAACTGCTGTGTACTTAGTCTGGCGCGTAGTGCAGCGGTGACCAAAACGCCAACAGGAGCACGTTCGCGTTCGGAAACGCAACATCGGAGCTTTTGAGCAGCCGACGTTCATGCTGGCACCTCGCGGTTGGCTGCGGTAAGCGGTGACCTCTGGAGAGGCCTCACTCCCGCCGCTGCACTACTCCAGTCATGCTAACGCAGTTTCTGCTCCACCGTGTCCGGAGCGTGCTGGACAAGCCTACTTTAGGACCGGTTCGAACTTTTGGTGGCGGCAACAGAAGTACCAGTCCGGTGGACGTGCTGAGGACGACGCTCACTTTTGGACAGTTTGGGCTGTTCAGAAGGCCCCATAACACGGGAACAAAATTTATCAGGGAACTGCAGGGCAACTACGCGAAACTCACTGAGAAGGATATCGCGACACTGGTAGAGCTGGCGCGCTCTGCTGAGCCGCAACCTCCACCAACGACACCTGCTACAGCCGCTACTGTGTCCATTACGAGTCCAGACCAGTTGCGGAGCTACAACACGGACTGGACGGGCGAGTTTCATGGAAACGCAAGTCTTTGTCTCCGGCCGTCCACGGTTGCAGGCGTTGCGAGCATCCTCGCGTACTGCCACGAACGGAACCTGGCTGTAACACCGCAGGGCGGCAATACTGGGCTCGTGGGAGGCTCTGTCCCTGTATTTGACGAGATTATCCTCTCACTCTCGAGAATGAACCGAATTCTTGAGTTTGATGAAGAGCACAGCACGATTACCGTCGAAGCTGGCGTCACGCTGGGCCGTGCCGAGCAGCACTGCCGCGAACGAGGATTCTGCTTTCCGTTGGATCTCGGGGCCAAGGACAGCTGCCAAATCGGTGGCAACCTCTCGACCAACGCGTGTGGGTCTCGATACGTTCGCTACGGCTCCCTGCACGGCACTGTGCTGGGCCTCGAGGCTGTGCTCGCTGATGGCACGATCCTGGACCTCGGCGTTGGTAGGAAAGTTCGCAAAGACAACACCGGCTACGATCTCAAGCATCTCTTTATCGGAGCGGAGGGTACGCTTGGCATCATTACCAAGGCCACGCTGTCGTGCTCGCCGGCACCTACAGGCACACAAGTGGCCCTAGCAGGACTCCCGGGACCCTTCGAGCAGGTGCGGTGGTGGCTCCGAGAAGCGCGTCGTTCATTGAATGCCCATTTGTGCGCTTTTGAGTTCATGGACAACGATGCGATGACGCTCCTGCGGGCGTATGGGGATGGATTTGGGGTCCCGCTGCAAGGGAGCCATGCTTTCTATGTCCTGATCGAGTGCGGTACCGCTGCTGATACGGAGCATCGGGCGTTGTCGCCGCTCGAGACCTACCTCGACGCCATGACTCGTGCCGACCCGCGAGTGGATGTGATTATGGCCCAGGACCTGTCGCAGAGTGCACACCTATGGGGCTTGCGCGAGTCCCTACCCGAACTGGTTCGTCGATCCGGCCCTAGTATCCTCAAGTATGATCTCTCTTTGCCGCTTCCATCGTTCTACGGAACCGTCGAGGCAGTCCGCGAACGATTGCGTCAACACAAGCTCGATGCGAGGACTTTTAGCTGGGGACATGTCGCCGACGGCAATTTACATCTGAACGTTTCCAGCGAGCACCCGCGGGACATGCTGCGCAGTACGCTGGAGCCGTGGCTATACGACGTGGTCCAGCAGCATGGCGGATCGGGGAGTGCAGAGCATGGGATCGGGGTGCTTAAAACTCGCCTCCTTGAACGGGGTAAGCGTCCAGAGGTTCTACAGCTCATGCGGCGTTTCAAAGCGCTCCTGGATCCGAAGGGTATCCTTAATCCCTATAAAATGGTGGATGCCGGCGACGCTGGTTGCCACAGACCCTGAGACTCATAGTCGGTGTGCATCGGCGTGCATTCGTCAGCTGTGCAAGCGAGCACCCTGGGCGATGCGTCCATCGAGCATCAGATACGAAGAACATCAACTGGAACGACTCGTGCATAGATAGAGGGTTGGTGTGCGTCCGCGACACCGTGAAATGGGGCTTTTCATGAGAACGATGACCGATCGGGGGTTTTGGGCGAGCATCTGGAGAACGCTTTCCGCGAGTACGCAGCACTTGTTGGATGCAGAGTCTCCTGCGGGTCGTCAAGTGAAGCTGCAGCCGCAGACCTTTGGATGAGTATGGCGCTGAACCGTCTCAAGAAATGTGGCTCCAGCTGAAGCGAAAGCATATGTGCAAGCATGAATGTAATCCTTCGATCAGGCCGTCCTGCTTTCTCGATGCACAGCATGCGTTGTGTTGCCGGGCGAAACTTTGATCGAAATATTCCAGGTGAATATGAACAACCGGCACTTCAGCGTCCGGAATGTCAACGACCAGTTGCTTGCCAATGTGCACTGCAACGCAGAAAGCTAGGTGTGAACCTTGCTCGTATGAGACGCTACGAGACCCTTGATAGCGTCCTATACCTCGTGTTCGGGAGGATTCTCCCCGTTCGTGTGTTTCATGAAAGCGTCCCTGACAATGCTTTCGGACTGATGGATCCGCTCCGAGCGCTATCCCTGGTTCCTCCTTATCTGCTTCTCGTGAGGATGTTCCTTGTATTCGTCTGGTGGCTCCTTGGTCTTCCTGTCCTTAGGCTTTTCAGATACTCGGCAGGGTGCCATGGATGTGGCCGCTATACCCCACATCCGTTCTCTTTTGTTTTTGAAACGCAGACGCTGTGGAAGATCGGTGGATCCACAACTCGCCTTTTCTATGTACGTATCTACGATTCGTCAAGTAACTTGTGTTATCTTTCTCGTCGCAAGCATGCCCATGGGCCGAAACGCGCTTTGCGGCTCTCGTTAGCACGCGTGCTGCGCACCAACACAGCAGTTCAGAGCTGGTGAAGACAGAGAACGACTTGCACGAAAATGATTTTGCCACGAGCTGTGTCAAGGATACGAACGATTCGTCTACTGACCGGTGAGCATCAAAATGGCATACGACAACAGAGAAGGCGCCTTGGACAGGATCGAACCACTGAGCATAGGCGCTGACACGAAGAGCGGCTCCACGCCAATGTCAGCCGCCTACTCTTCGACCGCGTTCGAGGGATGGAAAGCGACGTTTCCTAAGACCAGCACAGAAGAATGTCGAAAGGAGAGGCCACGATGCGTGCCCCCGACGAAGGCTGAGCTGGTCGACGGTGCTGTCTTTTTGGCGACTGGTAGGCGAGGTCACGATAGTATCGCCGCCGGGCTGATCTTGTTGGAATAATCACTTGTCTCTTGTTTAAGAACACCGGGTTTACGCACGTTGAGTATGGATGCTCAGGTCAACCACTTCTCTCGGGTGATTTCTCACCGTTTGAGAAGGACACTCGTCGCTCCTGGAACAAGCGTTTGCGTTACCATACGACATCAACCGCATGTGTTTCCGTGGGCGACGGTCTCCCGCGGAAGCGCACGTTCCCCTGTGTCCATCAGTGGCTCTTCGACACCGTTCGTATCCATGGTACAGAAACTCGACATTTTTTCCCGTCTCTCGCAGTTTCTCTCAGAGAACTTTTGCACTGGAATGGATTCGCGAGGAGCTAGTGGTACGAAAAGATTCTGATAACGTCGGGTTTGAACGCATGACAATCAGGATAAGTACGATGAGATGGGCGGTTTATCGACCTGCGACCATAAAATGACTGACTTGATAGGGTCGTTGTCCACAAGCTAGCAATGACAGCATGAAATCTCTCTGCGATCGCTCTCCAGTCTAAAGCTTACAATGCTCATGTTGAATGCCGGCAAGATACAAGAAACAACAGCAAAAAAGGCGTGCTGGTGCTGGTGCTGGTGCTCCGCCACGCACTACTGCTCTCTGTATACTGTCTAGGGCAGACGCTGCACCACTTCTATGGACGGGCACCGGCAAGTTAGCGTCACTGAGCTCAGCAGGTTTGCACAGCTACACCACAGACCACGACGATGACAACTGGTGTTGTTGCATGCCTACTTGGCGAGACGAGCGTCGCTCTGAGAGAGACCCCAGGTGCGCCTACCATGCCGCGGCTTTGCGACCGTGCAACCATCATCGACGACAGCAGCTGAACGCCAAGCAACGCCGAACTCGATCACAGGCTACCTCTGGAGTGCATACGAGGAATGTCAGGCGACTTTCGAAGCTTGGGGCTCGAGCTCGAGCGCTACGGACCTTTCGAGGAACCGCCGAAGCACGCTGCGGATCCCACGGGGAGGCTCAAGTGCACGCTTCTCGGGAGCGGAAGCAGTTCGTGAATATCGTCGACACCACACGCGGTGTCAGGCCAGTGTCGCTTCCCGCGGACGATTGTCAGAGACGTCACCGAAAGCCAGTGTCGAAGCGCTCGACGACTCCGGGAGATAAGCGGTGCTCGGGCGCTTGAAAATGCTTGGTGCTTCCCGTTGCACGAGACGCTCATCGGTTCTCTTGAGTTGGCCTGGACTTTCATCTTACGGTTCCTGGGACGCCCGCTTTCCAGAATTCACGGAAAATACCAGCACAGGCTTGTAACACGGAATCGTGGACGATTCCTCTATCTGCGAACGTGATACAAAACGAAAGCGTCAACCGCGCTTCATCCCTGCCAGCTGCACGAACGCATCCGCGAAGGAACGAACCTCTTTACTGTAGCGATACCCCACAGCGGGTCTTTACCTGCTCTAGCACTTGAGCAGTCCCTTGAACGCTGCACACTCGGGCAAAGCAGCGGTCATGATGAATCGGCATGGTCATGCAAAAGATGGTGACACACTAGGCCGGAACCGTCACCCTCAGACCGGATCTCTTGGAACCGCTTTCGTGCCATGCGTTTGCCTGTCGTCAGCGAAGCGCGATGAATATGTGCTTGTAGGCAAAGCGCCCTGGAAGCAGTGCGCCCGCTACCGATGAAACCGAAGCGCATGACGATTCGAGAACAACGTCTGGTCGACACGAGTGTTCCGACACGTCAACTTCACGTCCGAGTCTAGTTTCGCGACTCGTGCACCAGGGCATTGATGCTGTGTTGTTAATACGGGCGTGTGAGCAACAACTCATCGTAGACGTTATTCGTGAGTTCCGCAATGCGATCCCAGCTAAACTCCCTTTGTGCTTTCTTGCGACCCTGCTCGCCCATGAACCTCGAATGATCGAAGTTTTCGAAACACTTGCATATTCCCCAAGCTATGGAGTCCGGACTGGTGTCAATCTGGTATCCTTCCACTTCATGAGTGACAAACTCCCGTGGTCCGCCGTTCTTTGTGACGACGACAGGTTTTCCACTCGCCCAAGCCTCGAGAACAACGATCCCGAACGGCTCATTTCGACTCGGCACGCAGACCACGTCGCAAGCTTTGAAGACCTCAACCAGCGGTGCTCCGCCCATGGTGCCGGTCCAGCGGAAAGCGTGTGCCACACCAAGTTGATGACAGCGAGCCTCGAGTGATGGTTTCATGTAGCCGTCGCCGACCATCACGAATTTGGTGTCGCTACGGGCCTTCAAGATGAAGGGAGCGGCTTCAACCAGCAGGTCTGGTCCTTTCTGGACTGCCATACGCCCAACGAAGAGCACCATTGGATCCAGGGGGCCCACAGCGTAGCGCGCGCGGACTTCTCCGGGATCCCACAAATTCCCGTCGTAACGCAGCGCATTAATACCATTGTGGACACAGCGCAGTTTGTTCCAGTCAAAAGAGTATACCGCTTTGACCTCATCGCAAAGCACACCGCTGACGCAGATAATACGATCGGCGGCAGATATTGCGGCCTGCTCAATATCGCGAATACGAGCCGACTGGCCACCGTAGTGATTATTGCCGCTACGCCCATACTCCGTAGAATGGATGGTGAATATGCAGATAGGCCGTCCAAGGATGTGCTTCGCGTTGGTCAGAGCAAACCCCGTGAGCCAGTCATGGCAGTGAATAACATCGAAATGAGCATTCATGAAACACTCCACTTCGTACATCGCGTGCATAAATGAGTTGCACATATTCTCACACTCTTTCACAAAGTCCGGGGACAAGTCGAAGCTGCAACGATGCACATATACACCGTCAATTCGCTCATAGGGGGCCTGGCCAGCACCCGACCTCACGAAAACGTGAACTTCGTGGCCGCGACGCTCTAGGCCTGCTGCGAGTTCGGTGACGTGCGGCGCAACACCGCCTACCGCCACCGAGTAGAGCGACTCCCACGCAAACAGTGCAATTCTGTAGCGTTTGGGACATTTCGGTCCACAGTTGCTTTCCTCCCGTTCGCGTTCGGAACTGGATGTGCGCGGGCTAACAGCAGCCTCTTCGCGCAGGTAGCTCTGCGCCTCCGTCGGTGTTTCGGAGACGGCGTCCCGAGCCTTGTCCATGGGGCGCTCCCCAAAAGAACCCGCCTGCACGTCAGGTAGCGTTATTGGACTTTCAGCTGCTTCGCCGGTCGAGCGGCCGCTCGCGAGAAGCTCCAGTTCCGCCTGCCGGTAACCGTCCTCGGTGCTGAAAATGAGCTGGTCCATGAGCTTTAGCGGCGCCACCTCCGGTTCAGACTCCACACGTTTCAGTGATATCGTGTTGATGCGCGCCATTTCCATATCTCTTGCCAAATCGTCGGGTGAAGCCATCGTCGCAGCATTCGCGGAAGCTGCCCGACGTGCCTCGTCAGCAGTACCCGCCTCCGAGTCTCGCTTGGGCGCTTCTGTTGGTTGGTGTGCGCCCACGAACGGTGCCGGTTCCGAGCTCGCTTCCGAAGAATCAGCAACAACTCGAGCGGACTCAGTGGTGCTTCCGCTGCGCTGTGCACCAACAGCAGAAGCAACGTTCTGAGACCCGCCACGAACTGCGTTGTTTCCCCGGCGGCGACTCGAGTCTAAGCCGCCTCCCTGTCTCGCGCCTCCCAGCGTCGAGCTCCTGTTCGGGTTGCTCATAGCTTCTATCGGCGTCTAATTAAGAGCCCCTATAAAAGTCAACTAACTCTTTTGGTGCTGTTATTGAACCCGCGCAACCAAACCGTACACTGCCCAAAGGCGTTTACAGAATGCTGCCTCTACGCAGAAGCCAATACGGCGTCGAGGCCGTTCGGTACCGCCGCCGCCGCCGCCGCCGCCGCATCAGTAGCGATCAGTAGAGATCAGTATTAATCAGTAGAGATCAGTAGCAATCAGCAGCAATCAGTAATGATCAGTAGCAATCAGTAGAGATCAGTAGCAATCAGTAGCGATCAGTAGCAATCAGCAGCAATCAGCAGCAATCAGTAATGATCAGTAGCAATCAGTAGAGATCAGTAGCAATCAGTAGAGATCAGCAGCAATCAGCAGCAATCAGTAGCAATCAGTAGAGATCAGTAGTGATCAGCAGCAGCACTGAAAACACGTGAGCGGACTAACAAGTCGAATATGCCCGTTATCCCAGCCGCTCGCAGGTGGGTGTCGGAACTCTAGTGCACCAGCGGCAGCGTGCCCGAGTTCGGATGTGGAGTCGTCACCGGCTGCAGGGCTGGCGACGCCGGTGATATCACCGCCGGAAACGCCATAGAAACGCACACGCCGCAGCGCGCTGTCCGATGCTACGGACTTGTCAGAGATTCGAAAAGTCCTCGACGATGTCCGGTTGGTGACGGCGTCAGCGTCGCGTCCACGAACACTTTCTGGAACGCAAGCGCTCGGATCGTCATCTGCGGATGCAGCGAGCCGCACTGGACCTGGTGTGCGCACACGCTCCTCGAGTACGTCAGCTGTTGGTTCGCTTAGCGGTACCAACACCAGGCATGAGCCTGCCGAGGATACGGAAAACGCGGTTCGGACGGCTGCGACACGTCGTCTCGCTGGGCTTGTAGGTGCGCTGGATCGTTCCCCGACTTGGACTGAGCGGGAAGCACAGGCTGTACCCGCCTCATCCTGTGAACGTCCTGCAACAGGGCTTCGTGATGGTATATCTCGGCATCTGTTTGGACCCGAGAGCGGCACCATAGGACGCAGCGTGTGCCACCAAGCACGTCGCTTCCGTCGTCGCAGTACGCAAGTTATGGCTGCGGGCTGCCGTCCAGAACATGACAAGCTGATCCTCTCAAGTGATGGATTGCTTGGTGGTCTCGCTGTGCGATGGCATTCGTTTGGTTGCACATATTCGCTCGATTGGTCCGGTAAGAAGTAGGCCCGTGTGGCGGCATGTCAAGACAGTATAGATGAGGCAAGATACGAATCTTCTCCTGTCGGGAAAGCGCGTATACCCGACTCCAGGGAAGCTGATCGTTGTCGCCCACATGGGTGTTCCGGGAACGGCTACCGCTCCAGCTTGAGGCTGCGCTCATGGCCATGTCGCACGAGTTATTTTCGGTGCTTTGATCAGACCCGCTCAACCGACTCGTCCGAAATGCAACTGCAGCGAAATTTCGAATTCGGAAGGGTCTTCTGCTTGTAGCACAGAGCAAATTCGAATCCGCCTAGACTCGGTCTTGTCTGTGCTGCAACGCATGTTCTGTTGTTGTCGTTTTGGGGGCTGCAGGATCATTTAGTCGACCAAGAGGGTCTCCGCTTGCGCGACGGGTGTCGGTACCTGAGACAGACGATTTGCCGTAGTCGCATGCAAGCACAGCGGTATCGAGTGCTAGGCTTTTGTTCGAGGAAACGGAACCTACGATTTCACAAGGTAAACCCAGGCACGTCACTCGCTCGGCGAGTAGTGCAGCAGAGCTGTGTCAGCACTACGCATAGGAGTCGGCAGCGCTTCCACAGCGCATGACTTGCGAACAGCAGAAAATCGACATACAGGGACTTTTGTGCAGACGTGTCGTTTCGCAGCAACAAGGTGCTATGCGCTTAGCAAGAAAGCTTCCCTGAGCGTACCAAGCGACGCCACTTCGCCTACATCCATATCTCCTCCCATACCATCTGCTTATGATTACTGACACAGATTACTGCCCTGTTCATTTGCCGAAAATGGGTCCACTGTCTAATGCTTGGGGCACGTGTCCGCTTTCGATCGATAGTATGCACTCGCATGCCTAGTGCGGGAACGTCAAGTGCTGTCGACAGTGCACTCGTTTGCGAGCGATGGCCGCGCCTCAGGCACTGATGATGCTCGCCTGTCTGACGCCGTTCCTTGCTCGAATGACGCTCCGCAGCACACCGGCTCATCGACGAGAGCGCAGGTTCAGAGTCGTCATAGTATGCGTCCATCGCTTGTCGTCAGCGATCTGACGCTGAGCAGGCGCGTGCTCCTGAACAGAGCGACTCGCTACTGCCTCCGTCCTAGACCTGGGCAATGGATTCTGGCGCTATTCATGCCTTCGTCATCCAGGACGCGTTCTTAGCCTGCGGCCGCCGCTGGCTAACAACTGTAGCTGTCATCTTAAGCAGTAGTAGACAGCGTCGTTTTCAGTGTTCGCTACGACGTTGTTGGTCGCGCAGCTCAAGGTATCCTTCCAGAGACCGAATGAACTCTTGCACCGAAGCACTCGAATCTTGCTCTACCCGTCGTTTCTGATATCGACGTACAAAGAGATGACGATGTGCACGCAAATCTTGCGATACCGTATACAGGCGACTGGATTGATTCGCGAGCAGGAAAATCCGTCGCAAGTACGATTCAGGAAGGCGAAGCGGACACTTGTCGTACGTATACACCGTTCCGGGATGTTGCTGCTCGCCCTCATCTCCGGCGCAGAGCACTTGGATAATAGCGTCCTCGATTTTGCGGATCTCGCTTTCGAAGTAGCTATCCGCGGATTGAACGCGAGTCTGACGCGTCGCGACCGTCATTCGTGACGTCGTTTTGAAATCCTTCCGAGCAGTGCCTCCTGAAATCCAATCATAGATGGAAGCGACCCATTGCGTTTCTTCGAAGAACGTGCACCCATCCGGAGTTTCGTACGAGCAAACCCTCTCCTTCAATGACATGGTGAACAGCGGTCGATCCCATCGTTGGCCTTGCGGGTCTGGCCATTCGAAGCGCTCTCGTACCCCGGCAATGTTCGCTGCCACGTCGCTGTCCGCTTGAGGCTGTTGTCTGGGACCTGCCACTTCACATCGCCCGTTCAGAACAGAGCGCAAAGCATCTGCGTTCGCCAACCGGGCGCTTTTCGCTTGCGGCTCGTGCCCGATCCTCTCCGGCGACGTCAGTTCGGGTTCGACAACAAGACGCGTTGGGCCCACTGCTGCAGCCGAAGGCCGGTCGGCAGTGGAGCGCTGGTATCCCGGCGGACTATGAGCACAGGAGACTTCAGAAACGTCTGCCTTACTTCTAATAAGTACTGTCACGTGAGGTATTGACTCTTGACGCTTTCCAGCGGGCACGCGGCTCACGCACCATAGCTCATAGCGAAAACCAGAGACGAGATTGCAAGCATCTACGATCACCAGACGTTCGCGGTAAGGTGCACGCTCCAAGGCTGCACGCAGACGACTGCGCGCAGTCTTCTCGCGCTGCGGCTCAGCGTAGTCCTCTATGCCGCGATCTGAGAGTATCGTCACTGGTTTAAGGTGTGGTGGTGCTGCTTCAGCGATTCGCTTTGCCAGCGCTGACTTGCCTGCTCGAGGCAAGCCGCAGAGCACGACAACCGGCATCACCGTCAACAACAAACGCCTTTCAAAAGAAAAACGTTGTCGCCAGTGGTGTACAGTAGTGGCGAACGCGGCCTAGACAAGAAGTCTCCAACTGGGGGTGTAGACGCCTGCCGGTCTTTTTGGACATGCTACCTACTACTGCTTCCAACTTTTTCTTATATAGTTCGACTTTGATAGGTTGTCCAACAAAGTTCACTCTTGTCATCTTTGAAGGTATTTCCTCCGGCACCGCACATCGTCTGATATTGGTGGCAGCGTTAAATTCTCGGTTCACAAACTCCATACGTTTCTTGCCGCTGGGGGTTGTACTCACCAACGCGAGTTGCCCTCGCACTTTTGCCCTCCTTTCCATTTGCTCCTCCGTCAGCGGTCCGTACTTTTTTATAACCTCAGGGCTCCTCTGGCACTTTTCCATCTCCGCTCTCTGGAGTGTACACCCCAGTTCACGGTGTGTATACGATGTTCGAAACTCATCTACAGGTATCGTAACAAAACGCCGTGCACACTCCTTGTACGTTCTCGTCGTTGGAGCTGGCGTAGCCCCTTTTTTGGGTCTTCAAGCGCCCTGCTCCGTACGCTACTACGAGCCTCTGACTCTCGTCCTCCTTTAGGGAGCTCAACTGATTGAAAAAATTCGCGAATGCGCGCTGCCTCCCACCGTATAGATTCATACGCAGACGAGCCCACCGGGGCTTTGTATACTCCTCCCACAGCGCATCCCAATGGGTACTATGAACTTCCATGAATTTCCGAAAAGCTTCAAAGTCCGCTCCGCAGCTCGTCACCTCGCTCATAGCTTCCAGGTGATCCTCCATTCCTGCATTCCATGCCTCAATTTTCTTCCTCGCATTCATGATTCCCGATTATCGATAGTATATCGCTCTCGAGAACCTCAATAGACGCATGTCTTTCTGACGTAAGTTACCGTGAGTACCATTTTCCGCGCGCGTGGGTGCTGCGATGCTTATGATATTTGTGTTTCCGGGGTCAGCGCCAACGGCAAAGTCGTTATCCTGCACTTTCTGCTTCTCAGAGCCCGCCTTCTTGTTTTCTTCATGCTTCGCCGCGTCAACGATGAGGTCGTTCCCCCCCAGCTCCTGCATCACAGGGTCCGCTTCCTTCTCATCTCCATCCTTCGTTACGTCAACGACAAGGTCGTTATTCTCTACCTACTGAGTCGTAGGATTCTCCTCTTTGTTTTCTTCATGCTCCGCCGCGCCAACGACAAAGTCGTTGTCCTCCACCTCTTGCATTGCAGGACCCGCCTCTTTGTTTTCTTCATCCTTCGTCATGGGCGCAGCCGAGGGAGGGACTGGCTGATCTGTCTTCAACCGCCGATAGTGTACACACAAGGCTACTCCATCGGTTTCGATTATCCCAGTGAACACTTTTTGCTTGCTCACTCTCAGGCGTTTGAAATCGAAGATGTTCTTCCAGTGCGTCATCCGGTTTTCACCGGAGAATTCCTCCCTGTTAACATTGAACTCCGGACTGATCTCCTTCATGATGCCGTGAGGGATTCTGGAGTCGATAGTAACAAAATGTGACTTGGCATTGCATGACGGAACGACGTTGAAGCACTTCCCCATTAGGAAATTCTTCCGTCTCTCCCACTCTCCATTTGTCTCTTCACTCAGCTTCATCTCCGCTTTGCGTTCGAGTTCACGGTCCAAAAACACGAAATACCGTAGGAGGAGACAATCTTATCTTTCCTTATCTTTTTTCAACTCTTATACCTTTTCTGCTGGATGCACCAGCCCGAGCACCACACGATGCTCTTGTCCAACCGCACGGATCACAGCAGCTTCATTCGTGCTCTCTTTTGACGCCTTCTTGTCGACAAATTCGACCTCATCTTCATGCTTGCGATCGTTCGTGATGCCGTTGATAATCGCCCATTTCCCATAGCGGGAGATGCCCGGGTAGAGTCCAAATTCGGCGCGTATCATGAAACGTTCGAGGTTCACGATCAGATGGTTCTTCAGATTCGTGATGTACTTTTTCACTCCGTATGTGTCAATATTTCCGTCACCGCTGTATCGATTACCTTCGAAGCGGAATTGCGCGAAGTTTTCGTGTAGGGCATGTACTGCTCATTTTCCCTCCGCATCTCCCCTGTACCAAGCATCAGGTGGCGAATAAACGTCTTGTCGAAGATATCGTCTGGAATCTCGACCGTTTCCATGTGCGTCACGTCGCGATACATCTCCCTCGCCAAATGCATCAGTCCTGACGACGCCTTGACAATACTCTTGGAGTACGAGTCTACACGTATTTCGATAGCGTCTCGCTACTTTTCCTTGTACGGATCCTTGATATGTCCAAGAAGGAAGGCTTTCACCACCATCTCGTCGTACAGTCGTCTTTCTTGCCGCCTTCGACGTAGGGCATCCCCCTTTCGGTCCTTCTTGTCTTCCTTTTCTTCTGGACTCGACACTGTTTTTTGTTTTTTTTCTGGCAGCCGGCGACACTGGGCCTCCAGGATCGTGCACTTGCTTTTTCATAGCTTTCCTTTTTTGTTTTTTGAGAAAGAACGCTCTTTGAACCCTTCTGTTATATACTGCGAAAAAACACTTGACTAGACTTGTTTGAGGTTTGAAGCACAATCGAACTGAAAGACTGTACGTTGCTATGACCTGAACGAAAATACAACGTTTACATCAGATCTACATGCTAGAGATCAGGATCACGTTCCCCTTCAACAACGGCATGTGCGTCGTGTCTCATGCCTGCCTGATCTCCGAGGTGCGCTCACTGAGCGCGATGCAAACTAGTCACAAACTATTTATCAAAGAACAACTATCTTAAAGCCCCACACACCACGCCCGCATAAGAGGTCTAGTTTTTCCGGAGAAGCTCTGAAAGTGGGTTAACGCGGGGTGCTTGGGCGACGGCGAAGGAAGCCCACGACAGGGACGTTGACCGCAACGAACAGAGGGGCGGAGGCGGTGGCAGCATAAAATATTGACGAGGGTTCTGAACGGTCATCCGCTGCTCCCGAAACAACGCTGCAGGTTCGGGCGCAAATCCTGGACCCATCCTCGAACTCGGGCTCAGGATTACCTCCTAACTTGGGTACCTACCTCAACTCTGGAAACAGTCTTGGCGGATACTTTGGAAGACGGCTGGCAGTATGTTCGCGGTCGAAGCTGGAATAAGCGACTTGCCCGCCTATGTATTTGAGGAGCGGATACGTAGCCGCTGAAAGGGTAGTTCGTAGAGTATCCCTAGTGGTTGAGGGGAGCTTCACGCGTCCGGCAAGATAAAGGTCGCATTCGAATCAACCTTGACTAACGTACTTCTGATTCTACGCTAGCGCTGCGGCAGACACTCAATGAACGACTGGAATGCAGGAGGCGCTGGTGGCATGTGCGCTCACACACCCCGTGGAGGGTGCATCTAAATCGACGACGTATCTCTGGAGTACCGCAGCGCTATTCCTATTCCCTTATGCGCTACGACTCGATAGTTTTCGCATCATGGAATATTTGTGGGATAGCCTCGATACTAGACGACGAGATATCGAATTGCCAGTACAGTAATGAAGAACTGATACAAGTCGAGGACTCTACAATAGGGAAAGAGACCCAACGGGATACGGAGAAGGAGGCACAGAAACCTCATGATCCACCTAGATGCAAAATAACCAGAGAAAGCAGCTCAGGAAAGAGCCCGAAGAAGAAGAAGAAGGCCAACGAGAAAAAATAGATGAATAGAAAAAAGAACTCCCGAACGAGCCCATCATGAGTGATCCCCCGAAAGAGCACCCGAGCAGGAACCCAAGAAAGCCGTCGCCAAACCCAGTCACCTAATCACAGCGTTGAAGATCCGAAAAGCCGTGCATACAAATCTTTTGACCAATTGGCACGCGAGTATGTAGATGAGAATCAGAAGATTACCAGAGAACTGGGACTGCTTGCACCAGAACGCAACAGTTGCAAACCTCGGTACCTGAAACGACGTACCAAAACTCGAATTGATGAAAGCCACCGACCCAACAAGATCGTAAACCGCACCGCCATACGCGCCAACGCCGGAGACAAGGAAGCGAAGGCAGCGCTACCGGCGCTACAGGCGCAACATGAAGAAGCTATCAAAACAAAGAAGAAACTTTCCAGAGAAGACAAACGAGAGGATCGAAACCGCAGAATCGCCTCCCTGGCGAAATCTATGCTGGAGAGCACCAACGAAAATGAGACCTGGCGCTATATTCGATCGAGACTGGACCCACCAAAAAAGTGCTTGGGGCTCACACCAACTGTTAAAAGGAAGCGCTGAGGACGGAGAGTGCCTCAGTGAATGAGGCCTGGACGGACCACGGGACAGAGCTGCATGATGACGAAACTGGGAACTGCCAAGACCC
>Ga0080006_1173932_pt1 | contig 50010 bp, 36 predicted proteins | sample RS3BMetagenome_FD_69209 | JGI IMG/M metagenome (GOLD analysis project Ga0080006, IMG submission 69209) | Ferric oxide microbial mat and aquatic microbial communities from Rainbow Spring, Yellowstone National Park, USA - RS3B (SPADES... ... | reverse complement strand
CAGGATTATGACGAAGCTCAGGGCAAGCAGTATCAGATGCGCGGTCAATATCGGGCGCTAAGCGGCCGGTCGGGCTCGGCGAGCGAGAAGTGAATTGCCGACGACAAGGGAATCGTTACAGTTTTTCACGGGCAAAGATGCTTTAGGATGCATATAATTATGACTGCGGGCAAGGCCGGGGAATCGCCAATGAAACATCAGCGGCGCGAAGCCGTCTTTTACACTGGAAGGTTTGACATGCTGGCTATCGCGCGGGTAGATTAGACGGTTCGGCACTCTATGGCTGCGTTTGAGCACGCTCTCGCCGAGAATATTGGCTGTCGAACCTGTCCTTCCCGACTTCTAATGTGCGTTGATTCTGCTATCCTCCCGCTCCAAGCCCGGTGCGGGGCTTAAATTGGCGGAATTGTTGAAGAATGAAGCCAAAGTTTGAAGGAAAAGATTTACAGGGTCTGGTCGACCTCGGACGTGAGCAGGGCTATCTGACTTTCGATCAGGTGAACGACTTCCTGCCCCAGGACGTTGCTTCGCCGGCCGATATCAGGGCCGCCCTGGACAGTTTCGAAGACCTTGACATCAAGGTACTCGAGGAAGTCCCGTCTGCCGACGGCACCGAGGTCGAGTTCCACGGCGAGGTGTCGCCGGTCGCCGCCCCCTGCAACCCGCGGCGGTCCGGCCACCCGGTCCCGGCGGCCGACCAGCCGTGGCCCGAGCAGTGGCGCCGGTGGGTCCGCCAGGAGCGCCCCAACGTGGTGATGATCCTCGCCGGCCGGTGGGAGGTGATGAACCGGACCTACCACGGCCGCTGGACCGACATACTCCACCCGGCCTACGCCGCCTATGTCAAACGGCAGCTGGAGCTGGCGGTCGGTGTGGCCGGCAGCGACGGCGCCCGGGTGGTCCTGCTGACTGCGCCGTGCTACGACAGCGGTCTCCAGCCCGACGGCGAGCCGTGGCCGGAGGACGACCCGGCTCGGGTGGACGCCTACAACCGGCTGGTCGACCAGGTGGCGGCCGAGCAATCCGGCAGCGTCTCGGTGATCGATCTCCACGCCATGGTCTGCCCCGGCGGTCGCTACCACCAGGTCATCGACGGGGTGACCGTTCGCGACCCGGCCGACGGCGTGCACTTCACGCTGAGCGGCGGCGACTTCCTGGCGTCGCGCATCTGGCCGACGGCGGCCCGACTGGGCCGACAGCAGCTGGCCGCCTTGGCTCGGGCGTCAGTCCCCCGCGGCTGATCCGAGGCCAAGGGGGACCGGCGCCGCTCGCCTGAGACCCGACCGACGGCGCCTACTGGCCGGGGAGGGTCGAGGGTGACGACTGCCCGGGCGTCGTGTCGTTCGTGACCGGTGTCTGCGGGTTCGGGCTCTCGGCCATGGCGCACTGGGCACGCAGGGCCGTGAGCAGGTATCCCTCGTCGACCCGACCCGCCTCCTGGAGAGTGGTGACGAGCGGGTTGAAGATCGGGTTGGCGATGTTGGCGGCGGCGGCCAGCGGCACCGCAGTTTCGAGCTCGGCCGTCGCCCGGGCGAGCAGGACGCCCGAGCGCGAGCCGGGATCGTGCTCGGCCTGGTCGTAGAGCCGGATCGAGGTCTTGACGTAGGCGCAGGCCTGCCGGGCTTGGGCGACGCCGGCCTCGGCACCGCACCCGGCGAAGAGCACGGCCGAGAGGACCAGCCCGGCCACCGGCGCGGTCGCCAGTGCCCGACGCACCTACGGCAGCCAGCTCTCGGCGGCCTCGAGCAGGAACCGGCTGACCGCCAGGCAGCGGTCGAAGACGTCGCAGAGGAGCTCCTCGCCGGAGAGGACCCGGGCGAGGGACACCTTGTGACGGGCGACGATGCTGAGGCGACGCTCGGGGGCGTCGGTGGCCGAGGCGAACGAGTCGATGGCCGAGACCTCGAGCGGCAGCTCGATCCCACCGACGCCGGCCAGGTCGATGTGCAGCCGCAACAGGTCGGGCCCGCTCGGGAGCGGCGGCAGGGCCCAGGTGAAGGTCAGCGGGAAGTTGAAGTCGTCCGGGGGCTCCTCGTCCTCGGCCAGCTCGGCGACGACGTCCTCGAACGAGAGCAGCACCCTCGGGTCGACCTCGAGGGCGAGGTGGAGGTCGAGTGGGCCGCCGCAGCCCTCCTCGGGGTGAAGGTCGACCTCCCAGACCTGGCCGAGCGAGTACGTCTCGACGAAGTGCCGTTCGTCGTGCACGTGGAACCCGTGGTCGACGGAATGGTCCTTGAGATCGGCCACGTACCCGGCCACGTCGATGGCTGCCACAGTGCTGGCCAGCCTAGCGGCGGCCCTCGATCGCCTCTTCGGGCCCGAGGCTCGTTGGTAGGGTGCCACCCGGTGGACGACCCGGCGCTGCTCGACGTGCTGGACGCCGCCGCCGCGGCGGTGCGGGAGGCGCTCGACCGGCTCGACGACTGGGGCCCGGCCGGCACCCGGCCGGGCCAGTACCGGAGCGACCTGGCCGCCGACGCCGCCGCCCTCGCCGTCCTCCACCGTGCCGGGCTGGCGGTCCTCTCCGAGGAGTCCGGGCTGACCGGCGACCCGTCGGCCGAGCTCGTCGTGCTCGATCCGCTCGACGGCTCCACCAACGCCGCCCGGGGGATCCCCTGGTACGCCACGAGCCTGTGCGTCATCGACGACGAGGGCCCGCGGGTGGCGGTGGTGGTCGACCAGGCGAGGGGTGTGAGGTTCGAGGCCGTGCGGGGGGAAGGGGCGCGCCGGGACGGCCACCCGCTGGCGCCGTCGGGGTGCCGCCGGCTCGCCGACGCCGTCGTCGGCGTCTCCGGGCTGCCGGCGTCATCGCCCGGGTGGGCGCAGTTCCGAGCGCTCGGGGCGGCGGCGCTCGACCTCTGCGCCGTCGCCGGCGGTGTGCTCGACGGCTACCGGCCGGTCGGGACGTCGTGGCTGCACCCGTGGGACTACCTCGGCGGCGTGCTCGTGTGCCAGGAGGCCGGTGCCGTCGTCGGCGAGGCCGGCGGCGCCGAGCTCGTCGTGCGCGAGGCCGCCCGCCGCCGCCCGGTGGCCGCCGCCACCCCCGAGCTGCTGTCGGCGCTGATCGCTGCCGAACTCTGATCCCGGCCGGCGAGATCGCCACTGTCCGGCCCCGAGGCTGTTGAGCTTGCCACCAAACCGTAGGTTCGACACCAGCAGGATCAGCAGGGGGCGGGCCGATGCGAAAGACCGCCGTGGCGCCGGGTGCCGTCAGCGCAATGGCGGGCGTGCTGTCACTACTCCCACGCCTGCATCGTGATCGAGGGAGGCCCGCACCCGAAGATCTCCCAGGAGGAGTCCGGTGGCGACGAGATCAGCGAGATCGCGCCGAACCCGGGGACCGAGTACGCAGCCGTCCACTTCGAGATGTCGCCCGAGCAACGGCGGGCGGTCGTCGAGTTCGCCCGCTGGGCGGTGGGCTGCGGCTACGGGTTCGCCTCGATCGCGGCCGACCTGTTCAACTGCCTGACCGCCCAGGAACTGTCGCTCGGCTGGGGTTCGCGGATGGTCTGCTCCACCCAGGCGTGCCGGGCCGCCGAACGCTGCAGCTTCATCCCCGATCGCGAGCCCGAGTGCGTGATGCCGGCCCACTTGGCGTGGTACGCCGGGATCGGCGCCGAGCTCGGGAACGAGCGGCCGCCCGCAGCCGAACCTCCGGCGGTGTAACGATGGTGCCGGTGCGGTCAGCGTGCCGGCTCACCGAGGGGCCGACGGGACGACCGTCGCGGGCGTTTAGCTCAGTTGGTAGAGCAGCTGGCTTACAACCAGCAGGTCGTCGGTTCGAGCCCGGCAGCGCCCACCATGACCCCCTTAGCTTGGAATTAAACGTAGGCGACCAGCTCAAGCAGCCTTTTTGACTGCGGGGTAACGGGTTCTGGGCGGTTTTCGGGTCCCCTGTGGCCGTCCCGGACCGGGCGTGGTGGATTTCGGTGGATGGGCGGGTGTGCCGAGAGTTGCACGCAGTCGCCGAAATCCCCTTCGCACTCGCACCGGGGTCAGCTTCTTCGGGTCGGACCTTCGTTCCCAGGGCAGGCGGAGGTCGTCGACGAGTTGGCGGGCGAGACGGAGCTGCGTATAGGCGGCGATCACCAACCAGGTCCACCGGTCGGCCTGTTCGGGGGTGCACACCGATGGCGTCGTCCAACCCAGCGTTCCCTTCACGAGCCGGAAGGTGTGTTCGATGTCGACCAACGGCTTGAGGATCTCTGGAGCGGACCGCCAAGGAGCAACAGAACGACCTGAGGACAAGAGACGAAACCGGCCTAGCGGCCCGCACTGATTCGATTCGGCGCCGGTTTTCGATCTACGGTTCGGGTGGTCTACCAGCGCCGAACGTGCGACCCGCTGCCAACCAAGACAGTCTGCCGGATCGAGTAGCATCTGTGCTACCATGGTGCTGTGCGTACCGTCGGCCTTCGAGAGCTGCGCCAGGATGCCTCCGACCTGGTGCGACAGGTGGAGAGCGGAGAAGAGATTGAGATCACGGTCTCTGGTCGTCTTGCGGCCCGCATGATCCCGGCTGCGCCGAAGCGGTGGCAGCGCTGGAGCGACATGGCCGAGCTGTTCAGTGGCCGGTCTGACCCGGATTGGCCGCGCGACGTCGGCCTTGTAGACCAGTCCGTTGCCAATCCCTGGGAGCGCTCTCGTTGAGGGCGATCCTCGACACCAGTTTGCTGATCGCCACCGATGTGGAGCCTTTGGAGGGCGAGCTTGCGATCAGCGCTGCGTCGCTGGCCGAGTTGCACTTCGGGGTGCTGGTGACCGCTCACCCTGCAGTCCGCGCCGAACGACTGCGAAGATTGTCTCTGCTTCAGCGAACCTTCGACGCACTACCCGTCGATGACGATGTTGCCACCAGCTATGGACAGCTCGCGGCAGCCGTAGCCGCTGCCGGTCGCCAACCCCGATCGCGGGTGATGGACATCCTGATCGCGGCGACCGCCCACGCTCACGCCGCCCGACTCTACACCCGAAACCCATCAGACTTGGCCGGGATCGAGAACCTTGTCGAAATCGTGCCGGCATGACCCAGCGGGGGATGTCCGAACTTCCCGGTCTGACGCAGAATATTCAGTACGTAGCCCTAACCGAGCCTTGGCAGGAGGGGCGACCGAGTACGGATTCGGCGTTATGGTCCCGGCTTCGAGGTGCTGGAAGGCTGAGTGGCGTCCTGCAAAATGCCAGTCGCAGCGAGCTCCGATCCCCCAGTCGTCAGATCGTGTCGCGGGTCTATGGACGCGGTGGCAGATCAGACCAGGTGTGTGATCTTGTCCCGGTCCGCTGGCTGGTTTGGGACATCTGTTGAATCGACACCAACAGTTTCCCCTACTCGGAGGGCATATCCGCGGACGTGGACGGTTCAGCTCAAATGGCCCCGTGAAGAGGCTGGGCTAGTATCGATCAACGAGCTCGCAAACGGGGAGGCACGATTGGTCGCAGAACACTCTTTCTCAGCGATGGACGGACCAGCAATGCGAAGAGAACGGTCAAACGCACAAGAACCGCCGCAAGCGCAATCAACGTCACCGCCCAGCAAAGCACGGAGACCGCTCCGGATGTTCCGTGAATACCAGTTGATGCCAGGCCAGCCAGAATGCCAAAGAGAAGGAGACATGACGCTGGCAGCAGTCCGACGTAAACCCAGGACATCTCGTTCGGAAGCTCATGCCTACCGGCCCAGCTCGTAACCGGTTTCCCCTTCCATACTCGCAGTGACATCCAGAGGCCACCAAGTCCGATCAGCAATCCCAACACGATCGCGATCCATGGAAGTTGAGAGGAATGCATGACTCACAGGTTGTTTTCTATCCAGGAGCCGACGCTTCGGGCGACGTAGCCGCCAACTCCGCTGCCTATGACGCCGCCAACTATGTCACAGATAACTCCGACTCCATCTTCGGGCCCTCCACAGACAGCGGATCCGATCCCAGTGGAAGCCAGCGTTCCTCCCAACCATCGCCCACGGAGTACCTGCGCCAGCGACTGATCGAAGAGGCAGCCATGCCCACGGTGGAGGAAGTCCTGGAGCGGGCAGGTGGTCGGGCCAGCGGGTCGGCTCCTTTCGCCGAGGCGGTAGCGACCCTGCGGGAGGACCGTGATCGTCGTTGACGCCAGCGTGCTCGCTTCCGCTCTCGGCGACGACGGCGACGACGGCGACGACGGCGACCGGGCCCGGCAGCGGCCGCCGCTCGATGTCGAGATGCACGGTGGTCCCTTCGACCGTGCCGTGCACGACGCCCAGCGGCAGGGCGCCGTCAATGGTCGCGTAGATCGCAAGCGGCGTCGACCGTAGGTGCCATCGACGGCCACGACGCGCGTGTCGCTGAAGCCTCCTGAGGTTGCCAGCACGGTCGCATCGGGGCCGATGGCCCCGATCGCGCCCACGATCGAGCCTCGCCCGAAGCGGTATCAGCTAGCCAGGACGCCGCATATCGAGTAAACATTTCGGTGGGACCCGAGAGGCAGCTTCCTGAACGTTCGGGCCACGAGGACCCGGACCTTCACGGAGTGGGTCCCAGCTTGGGGGGACAGGTGGGGCGGGGTCGAGGGATCGGTGTGTTGAGCGGGGCGGTGGTTGCGGCCACCCTGTGGGCCTCGCCGAGCGGGGCAGCGCTCGCTCCGACATCTTCGAAGCCAGTCTGGCCACGACCCGTCCATTCCGTCGGGTCGTCCGAGGTCCTTTCGCTGCCCCGCACCCGGCTTGCCACGGCGGTCACCCAGACATGCACCGTGCCCTCGGCGGTGACGGGTGTGACGGCGACGGCCGGCTCGAACGAGGCGACCATCTCGTGGACGGCGGGTTCGGATGGCGGCTCAGCACTGACGGCCTATGTGGTGCGCGAGGTGTCGGGCAAGAACGTCGGCCAGTCCATAGCCAACAACGGTGCCGCTACCAGCGCAGTGATCACGGGGCTGGCCGGGGGCGTGGCGGCCACGTTCTCGGTGGTCGCGGAGAACTCGTGCGGCGTCGGGCCGTCGGCCACTTCGTCGTCGGTGACTCCGAGCGGGACCCCAACGACCTACGCGTCGACGGTTCTAGGCGACAAGCCGAGTGTCTACTACCGACTGGGTGACCCGTCGGGGTCGGTCATGGCGGACTCTTCGGGCAACGGGCAGGACGGTCTGTACGCCTCCCAGACGGTGCTCGGCCAGCCCGGGGCGTTGCTCAGCGATCCGGGGGCGACGTCGGTCGACGCCCCGGGCGCGAGCGCTGGCAGGGTACCGCTGGGTACCAGCCCGGCGCCGATGCCGCAGTTCGACGATCCCCGCACGGTATCGGCGTGGGTGAAGAGCACCGGGACGGGGAGCACGCTGATCGGGGCGTGGGGCACGAACGCGACCGACGAGTCGTTCATCGTCGGGTTCGACCCTGAGGCGATCTGGGTCGACGGCTACAACGACGCGCACGTCATTGCGACGAACCACCCGGTCGCCGACGGCGCCTGGCATCTGGTTGCGGTCACCTTCGACGGGACGACGATCTCTGCGTATCTGGACGGGCAGCTGCAGGGGAAGGCCTATTTCACCGGAGGGCACCTGTCCACGGTGGGGTCGTCGCTGGTCATCGGGGCAAGCCCCTACTACTACAGCTCGCTGGTCGGCGGCATGCAGGATTTCGCCGTCTACCCCTCTGCGCTCACCGCAGCGCAGGTCGCTGCCCAGTACGCAGCGTCGGGTTACGAGCCTCCAGCGGCGCCCCCCGATGCCCGGGCGTCACTGGGCGGCCCGAATGCGGCACAGATCACCTGGGGCGATGCCGCCAACCCGGTCGAGCCGGTCACCCAGTACGTCGTCACGGTTGCGAGCGGTCCGAGCACAGGGATGTCCGAGGCCGTTCCCGGCAGCGCCACGGCGGCCGAGATGGCAGGGTTGCTGCCCGGGCCGGCGACCTTCACGATCACGCCGACCAACCTCGCCGGCTCCGGCCCTGCGGCGACCACCAATTCGTTCACTGTCACCGGCTCGTCGTCCACGTACAGCAGCGCGGTCCGATCCGACAAGCCGTCGGCCTACTACCGCCTCACCGACACCACCGACCTGGTGATGGCCGACTCCTCGGGTCACGGCGCCAACGGCACCTACGACGGCGGGAACGTGAAGTTGGCGGCGGCCGGTCCGATCGTCGGTGATCCGAGCACCGGGGTCAGCCTGACCGACCAGTACACAGCCGGTGAGGCCAGCCCCAACCTCGCATTGAACGACACGTCGAGGTCGGTGGAGTGCTGGTTCGACATTCCCGCCGGGGCGAGCTCCAGTGGGGCACTGGTCGGCTGGGGTCAAGCGGACACCGACCAGGCCTTCGACGTGGGCGTCGGCCCGAGCTACGTCTTCGTGGACGGTTGGGGCGACACGCAGTACTTCTCGACGCCCCGCGCCATCAACGACGGCAGCTGGCATCAGCTCGACGTCACCTACGACGGCACGACGATCACCGTCTATCTGGATGGCGTCGCGATCGGCACGGGCCAGTTCAACGGCACCCTGGAGACACTGCCTTCCTCTCTGTTCGTCGGTGCCAACGTCCAAGGCGACGGCGGGCCGGGCAGCCCGGGCACTCCGGTGAGCCTGGCTCAGTTGTCGATCTACCCGAGCGTGCTCAGCGCCGCCCAGATAGCGGCGCACTTCGCTTCCTCAGGGTACGGTCGCCCGGCAGCGCCGACCTCGGTCACCGCCACCGCCGCCGCCAACCGGGCAACGGTGGAGTGGACAGCCCCCCCCTCGCCGAACGCGACGCTGCGCTACTACACGGTGACCGCCCTTGCCTCAGGGACTACCGCCGGCAGTTCGGTGTCGGTCCCGGCGACGGCGACATCGGCGGTGATCGGCGGGTTGGCCGGTGGCACCAGCTACACCTTCGACGTCACCGCCGGCGACGCCTACGGGGACGGGCCTCCCGGAACGAGCCCGTCGGTCGTTCCCACCGGGAGCGCGTCGACGTACTCGTCGCAGGTGCTCTCCGACGGGCCGGCGGCCTATTACCGCCTGTCGGACAAAACTGACCTGGTGATGACCGATTCGTCGGGCAACGACGCCTCGGGCGCCTACGACGCGTCCGACGCGTCTCTTTCCGCGCCCGGTCCGATACTCGGCGATCCGAGCACCGGGGTGGCGTTGCAGAACGGGAACGCGGCGGGTACGGCTTCACCGAGACTCCCCCTCTTCAACTCGCCGAGAACGGTCGAAGCCTGGTTCGACATCCCATCCGGTTCTGGTGCCAGCGGGGTGATCGCCGGATGGGGTCAGGCCGGCACCGACAATGCCTTCGACGTCGGGATAGGGCCGAGCTACCTCTTCGTCGACGGCTGGTCCGACACCCACTATTTCTCCACTCCGTACCAGGTCAACGACGGCAGCTGGCACCAGGTGGCCGTCACCTACAACGGGTCGATCGTCACTGTCTATCTGGACGGCGTCGCGATCGGCACTGCCCAGTTCAACGGCACGCTCGACACCCTCCCGTCGGCCCTGTACGTCGGTGCCAACGTCCAGGACGGCGGCGGGCCCGGCAACGGTGTCGGCCTGGCGCAGGTGTCGGTGTACCCGACCGTGCTGAGCGCCGCCCGCCTCGCCGCCCATTTCGCAGCCAGCGGGCGGACGGTCCCGCCGGCCCCGAGCGCACCGACGGCAGTGGCCGGATCCGACCGCGCCACGGTCCACTGGAGCAAGGTCACCGCCAACGGCACCCCGGTCCTCGCCTACCAGGTCACGGCACTCGCCAACGGGACGACGCCAGGGCTGTCGGTCGCGGTCCCGGGCACTGACGCATCGGCGGTGGTCTCGGGGTTGAGCGGGGGCCAGAGCGACACGTTCGAGGTCCGAGCAGAGGACGCGTACGGGTGGGGTCCCGAATCGGCTCCGTCGGCGTCACTGGTGCCGACTGGTCGTCCGAGCACCTACTCCTCGACGGTCCTCTCCGACGGCCCGTCGGCGTACTATCGGCTCTCCGACCGGTCCATCTACGCGATGAGTGACTCCTCGGGCAACGAAGCGTCGGGCTCCTACGTCGCCGGCGATGTGTCCCTCGGAGAGAGCGGCCCGATCATCGGGGACCCGAGCACTGCCGTCGGGCTCGAGAACGGGAACGCAGCCGGAACGGCTTCGGCGAAGTTGCCGCTGTACAACGCGCCGAGGACGATCGAGGCCTGGTTCAAGATCCCCGCCGGCTCGGGCGCCAACGGTGTGATCGCCGGATGGGGTCAGGCCGGGAGCGACGAAGCCTTCGACGTCGGCATCGGGCCCGACGACGTGTCCGCCAGCTGGTGGTCGGATGGAGACTCCTTCTCGACCTCGCGTCCGATCAACGACGGGAACTGGCACCAGCTGGCCGTGACCTACAACGGGGCAAACGTCTCGGCCTACCTCGACGGTGCCCTGATCGGCAGCAAGGCGTTCGCCGGGTCCCTCAACACCCTTCCTTCCGGGCTGTACGTCGGCGCCGACGTCCAGAACGGCGCGGGGCCCGGAAACGGCGTCGCCCTGGCGCAGATGTCGGTGTACCCCTCGGCGCTGTCGGCCAGCCGGATCAGGGCTCATTTCAACGCTTCGGGGTATCGGCGCCCCGGGGCGCCGTCGGCGCTCAGCGTCACGGCGGGGGCCAACCAGGCGACTGTCGGCTGGAAGGCGCCGACCGCCGGGACCAAGCCGGTCAGCTACTACACGGTGACGGCGTACGCGGCCGGCAGCAAGGCCCCGTCGAACGCAGTGTCGGTGCCGGGCACCGCCACCTCGGCGGTCGTCGCCGGACTGGGTGGCGGCGTCGCCTACACGTTCAAGGTGACAGCCGCCAACCCGTACGGCAGCGGCCCGGCGGCGACCAGCGCGTCGGTGACCCCGACGGGCACCTCGTCGACCTACTCGACCACCGTCGACTCCGAGAAGCCATCCGCCTACTACCGGTTGGCTGACAGCGCCGTCGGCGCGCTGACCGGCTCGTCCGCGCACTCGGCCACCGGCGAGTACTACGGCGGCGACGTCTCGTTCGACCTGGCCGGGCCGGTGGTCGGCGATCCGAGCACCGCCATCTCGCTGCAGAATGGGAACGCTGCCGGGTCGGCATCGCCCACCCTCCCCCTCGGAAACTCGTCACGGTCGGTGGAATCCTGGTTCGAGGTCCCGTCGGGATCGGGTGCCAACGGCGTGATCGTCGGCTGGGGTCAGGGTGGCACCGACGACGCCTTCGACGTCGGCATCGGTCCCAACGACGTGTTCGTCGACGGCTGGGGGGATACCCACTCCTTCTCGACGCCGTATCCGATCAACGACGGAGTGTGGCATCAGCTCGTCGTCACCTATGACGGGACCACGATCAGCGTGTACCTCGACGGGACGCCGATAGGCACCGGCCATTTCGGTTCGGCCCTGAACACGCTGCCGTCGCCGCTCTGGATCGGTGCCAATGTCCAGGATGGCGGAGGGCCCGGCAATGGCGTCGGCCTGGCACAGCTCTCGGTCTACCCGGCCGTGCTCAGCGCCAGGGACGTCGCCGCCCAGTTCGCCGCGTCAGGCAACAGCCGACCCGGCGCCCCTTCGGCGCTCACCGCAGTGGCCGGCGCCAACCAGGTGGCCCTGAGCTGGACCGCCGCCAACTCCGCCACCTCAGCGATCACCTCCTATCTGGTCACCGCCTACGACGGCGCCACCCCGCAGAACGCCGAGTCGGTCGCCGGCACCGCGACGTCGGCCGTCCTCTCCGGCCTGGACGCCGGCACGAGCTACACCTTCACCGTCGTCGCCCGCAACCACTACGGCCCGGGACCCGCCGCCACCAGCGCGGCGGCCACACCGACCGGCAGCGCCACCACCTACGCCGCCGGGGTGCTCGCCGACGGGCCCGACGCCTACTACCGCCTCGGCGACTCGGCCCCGAGCTTGATGGCCGACTCGTCGGGTCATGGGTACAACGGCACCTACAACGCCTCCAACGTCACCCTCGGCGTCGCCGGCGCCATCTCCGGCGACCCCGACGCCGCGGCCGGGACCAACGGTGGACCACTCGGTACCGCCATCCCTCTCCTCCCGTCCGAGCAGCAGGCTCGAACGGTGGTGGCCTGGGTCAACTCCACCAACAGCGGCCAGCAATACGTGGCCGGGTGGGGCAGAACGTCGAATTCGGAAGGGTTCAGCGTCGGGTTCGCCCAAAACGCGGTCTACGTCGACGAGTACGGCAGCACCCTCACGTTCGCCACGACACCGACGGTCACCAATGGTGCCTGGCACCAGATCGCCGTCACCGCCGACGCCACCGCGGCCACCGCCTACCTCGACGGCCAGAGCCTCGGGACCCAGGACTTCTCCGTCACCCTCGACACGGCCCCAGGCAGCACCCTCTACCTCGGAGCCGCCGTGTGGGGCGGGACCGGGCTCGACGGAGACCTCGATGACGTGGCCATCTTCCCGGCGCGGCTGTCGAGCGCGGCGATCTCGGCCCTCTACGGCCAAGGCACGTCGGCCGGCCCCCGGCAATCGACGGCCTCCCATCGGTCGCACCCCGCGTTGTGACGGACGAGCCGGTCGAGCCGTCCGCATCCTGTTCGAGCAAGGGGAGAAGCAGATGAACCTGGCGCTGCCACGACGCAGGAGACGGACGCAGGCCAGAGCGCGGCGCCACCCGAGCGCGCGGGCAGTGGCGGTCGTCGTCACCTTGACCGCTCTGATAACTCAGTTCTCCCAGCCGATCCTTCGCGCCAGCGGCGCCACGAACGGCTATGCGTACACCTACGACGCCGACGGACGGCTGGCGACGGTCACGAGCTCCTCCGGCGAGGTCGCCACCTACCACTACGACGCCGTCGGCAACGTGACCTCGGTCACCCTCGGCACCGCGGCCGGGCCAAGCGCCACCTCGAACCTCCGCGCAGCACCGAAGCCGTCGATCAGCGGCGTCGACACCACCAGCACCTCCGTCGGGCAGACCGTCACGATCACCGGTTCGGGGTTCAGCCCGCGCTCATCCTTCGACACAGTGAAGATCGGCGTGCTGATGGCAACCGTCGAAAGGGCGACCACCTCGGAGCTCACCGTCGCAGCACCGCCAGATGCCGGCGGCCCGGTCACGGTCGACACCCCGGGGGGTGAAGCGACCAGCGCCGCCAAGGTGGCGATCGCGGGAGCGCCGCAGCCGACGCTCGCGGACACCTCCGTCGACCTCCACCCGCTGCGAGCACCAGCAGGCGTGACCGCCATCGCCGGCCAGATCGAGACCGCCCACGCCGCGCCCCTCGCCGGCGTCACCGTTATCGCCAGCGGCGGCGGATGGGGCTCGTCGGCGGCGACCTCGACGGTCACCAACGGCGACGGCCAGTTTCTCATCAGCCACCTCAGCTCGGGGAGCCACACCCTGACCATCGACGCCTCACAGCTGCCCGGCGGCCGGAACTACGGCGTGTACAGCGAACCGATCGAGCTCCCCTCCGCACGAACGACGGTGCTGCCCTGGATCACCTACCTGACCCCGATCGACGTCGCCGACGCCGTGACGATCCCGTCGCCGACCAGCAGCCAGATCACCCTCACCAGTGCCGCCCTGCCCGGTCTCGAAGTGGTCGTCCCGGCCGGCACCGTCATCAGGAACTACCACGGCCAAGTGGTCCATTCCCTCTCCCTGACCGCTCTCCCCACGCAAAGGACCCCCATGCCATGGGGCCCGAGCATGGTGCCCCAGTACTTCACCGTTCAGCCCGGCGACGCCAGCGTCAGCGGCGCCGGAATCCAGATCATCTACCCCAACACCTCTCGCCGCCCGGCGGGGGAGGCGGTGTCGTACCTGGCCGAGAGCCCCACCTGGCCCGGGACCGGCTGGTACAGCTACGGCCAGGGTTACGTCAGCGCCAACGGCCAAGAGATCGTCCCGACCGCCACGACCCGCTACCACTCGACCGACCCCGGCGGGTACTCCACCAAGCCGAGGCCGGGATCTGGTCCAGCGCCGGGGAGCAAGTGTGCCTGCGGTGATCCCGTCGACCTCACGACCGGACTGCTCGAGAGCCAATCCACCGACATATCCCTCAACGACATCGACTCGGTCAGCCTGACCCGAGACTTTCGCCAGCTCGACGACACCGTCCGCGACTTCGGGATCGGCGGCAGCAGCAACTTCAACTTGTACGTGCAGGCCAGCGGTTCGGGCGCCTTCGACCTGGTGCAACCCGATGGGGGCGTCGTCCAGTACCTGCCCACCTCGACGACAGGCGTCTACCAGGCGGTCAACACGCCGACCCAGTACGCCGGATCCACCTTGTTGTGGACCAGCGGCGATCCCGACGGCCCGTTCACCGTCACGCTCGCCGACGGGACAAAGATGGCCTTTGCCAACCCGGCCTATCTCACTTCCATCACCGACCGCTACGGCAACACCATCGACATCAATCGTGTCAACGAGTACACGGGAGCCTCCAACGCCGGGCAGATCGCCACGGTCACCACCCCGAGCGGCCGGTGGCTCGAATTCACCTATGCCAGCTGCGGCAGCCAGACCAACGGCGCCCAATGCATCTCGCAGGTGGTCGACAACTCGGGGCGGACCCTGTCCTACCGGTACGACAAATACGGTCGCATGATCGCCGCGGTCGACCTCGACGGAGGTATCACGCGTTACGGGTGGGCCGCCTGCACCAACGGCGTTACCTGCACCGAGATGAACAGCATCACCGACCCAATGGGCCGGGTCACCAAGATCGTCTACGACGCCGAAGGACGGGTTGCCCGGCAGGTGCAGCCAAACGGCGGCGCCTGGCGCTACGCCTATACCGTCAACGCCAGCGGGGCAGTGACGCGCACCGTCGTCACCGACCCCGACAACAACAAGACGGCGACGAACTTTGCGAGCAACGGGTACGAGACCGCCAACACCACCGGGCTCGGCACACCCGACGCCGAGACGACCAGATCGACCTACGAGCCCGGAACCGGGCTGGTCGCCTCGACGACCGACGCCCTCGGCCGCAAGACCACCTACACCTACGATTCGCTCGGGGACCCGCTCACCATCACCCAGCTTGCCGGGACCCCGAGCGCCGCCACGACCACCTACACCTACGACACCACCAACGGCCTGGTCACCTCCATGACCAACGCACTCGGGCAGAAGACCACCTTCGCCGCCGACCAGTCCACCGGCACCGAGACGATCACCGCGCCGCTCGGCGATCGCACGGTCGAGACCCTCAACAGCCTCGGGCAGATCGTCTCTGTCACCGACCCTGGCGGCGGGGTCACCTACTACAGCTACCTGAACGGAGTGCTGGCGGCGATCGCCGATCCCCTCGGGAACGTCACGACGATCTACAACGATCCGGCGGGCCTGCCGGTCGAGGTGACCGACCCGAGCGGCGGGGTCACCGCCTACACGTACGACAACGCCGACAACGTGCTGACATCGACCGGGCCACTCGGCGACACGACGAGCGTCACCTACGACGCCGACAACGAGCCGACCAGCGTCACCGACGCCAACGGAGACCGCACCGCCATGTCCTATGACGACATGGGTGAGACCGTGGGGCAGACCGATCCGCTCGGGCGCAGCGAAGCCTGGACCTACGATGCGATGGGCAACCCCCTCACCTACACCGACCGTGACGGCAACGTGACCGCCTACACCTACGACACCGTCGGGAGGCTCAGCGAGGTCCGCTTCGGTGTGTCCGGATCGACCAGCTTCGAGACCGACACGATCACCTACGACGCCGCCAACCGGCCCCTCCAGGTCGTCGACAGCCGGACCGGCACCTATACGAGCAGCTACGACGGCCTGAACGACATCACCAGCGTCGGATCACCGCAGGGGACCATCGACTACAGCTACAACGCCGTCGGCGAACGGACAGGAATGCAGGTCAGCGGCCAGCCCGCTGCTACCTACACCTGGAACGCCAACGGCGAGCTCACCGGGGTCACCCAGGGGTCGGCCACCACCAGCTACACCTACGACGCCGACGGCTACCCCACCCAGACCGAGCTATCCAACGGGGTCGCCCAAACGGACACCTACGACGCCCAAGACCTGCTCACCTCCACCACCGACTCGCTCTCGGGATCCGTCATCGGGTCGGCCAGCTACACCTACAACAGCGACGAGCAGGTCTCGTCGGCCAGCGGGAGCCTCGCCGCCCAACAGCTCCCCGCAGCCACGTCGAGCGAGACGTACAACGCTGACAACGAGCTGACCGCAATCGGCAGCACCTCACTCGGCTACGACGCCGACGGGAACCTCACCTCCGACGGCACCGCCACCTACCAGTGGAACCCGCTCGGGCAGCTCTCCGCCGCCACCACCACCGCTGCCGGCACCGACAGCTACACCTACAACCCCCTCGGCCAGCAGGTCACCGCGACCACCGGCGCGACGAGCACCTCGAACCTCTACGACGGCAGCGCGCTCGTCCAGCAATCGGTGGGCGGGACACCCACCGCCAACTACCTGACCCTTCCCACCGGCTCGACCGTCCAGGTGCAGAACAGCGCCGGCACCGAAGTGCCCCTCGTCAACGACCAGGGCTCGACCGTCGCGCTGACCAACTCGTCCGGCGCCATCACGACCAGCTACCAGTACACCCCGAGCGGCGCCGTCACCACCACCGGGTCGGCCAACCCCGACCCCGAGCAGTTCGCGATGAGTGTCGCCCAGGCGAGCGAGCTCGACAGCATGGGAGCCCGCTCCTACGACCCGACCGTCGGTCGCTTCATCAGCCAGGACCCGACCGGCTTCAACGGCGGCAGCGCGAACCTCTACCAGTACGCCGGAGCGGACCCGATCAACCAGAGCGACCCCAGCGGGCTGGGCAGCTGCCCCAACGGTATCGCCATCTTCGGGGGCCTCTGCCTCGACAACCCCCTCAACCTCAGCCAGGACGCCCAGAACTTCGACCAGAACTCCCAAGCGGTCGACAACACCCCTGTCCTCGGCTTCCTGCTCCAGTCGGACCCCTTCTACGACACCTTCAGGGACGGCATCTACGCGGCGCAGGGCTGCGCCGTCAGCCCTGCGGAGTGGCTCTCCGACGCTCTCAGCTTTGCCACGACGTTCGTGCCCTTCCTGGCCCCCGGCAAGATCATGGCGTTGCTGGGGGACGGGCTGGGAGAGAAGACTCTCGCCAACTTCGCGATACGGCTCTTTGGAAAGCTCGGAGCCGAAGGGCTCGGCGAGCGCGCCGGGTTCTACATGATCGAGCACATCTGGCCGGAATCGGAACTCGTCACGCTGCTCTCCAACCTCGCCACCCAGCCTTTGACGGCGCGGGCGACCTCCAACGGGTGCCAGTGCTGACCGGCAGCGAGTTGCCCCGGGCGCGCCCTCGCTGCCCGCTCGGCAATGCCTCTGCAAGCGCCGCCGGCTGGAGGTCGCTGTGGTCGATGACGGTGAACACCTCGAGCGGACGGGCAAGGGCGAACGACTCGGGGCGCCGGAGGTCTCGGCCACCGAGTGCGGGCCCGACTTCCCCGACTTCGTGGTGATGGAGTCGGCGGGCACGACGGACGCCAGCCCATTCGACGGACCCGCACCGGCGCCGTCTGGCCGCGATCCGGCGCGCTCGACGCTCGTGGCTCCGCCCGGACGCGGCTGGGACGGGGCTTAGCGGTCGATGCGCGGTCGGCTGATCTCGAAGCGGTTGGCGTCGGGGTCGTAGAGGTCGAAGTACTCGTTGTCCGAACCGGCACGGATCTCGGTGACCTCCACGCCCTGGGCGACCAGGCGATCCCGCACGGTGCCGAGGGGCCCGTCGACCACCACGACGATGTGGGAGTTGCGGTCGTCGTGGTCGCGGTCTCGAACGACGCCTGCCGGCAGCTGCCAGAGGACGAGGGGACCGCCGAGATCGAAGCTGGCGAGGGGCTCGGTGGCGCCAGCGGGGCTGACGTAGCCGGGGGTGAGCCCGAGCCGGTCGCGGTACCAGGTGATCGAGGCCTTCAGATCGCGGACCCGCAGCACGGGCGCCACCATGCGCGCCGGGCCGAGGAGACCTGTCCCGCTCACATCCCGAGCAGCCACGCGGCGTTGTCGTGGTAGAGGGAGGCGGTCGCCTCCGAAGGGTCGGGACCGCCGCCGGCGGCGAAGTCCTCCACGGGGCGGGCCAGTCCCTCGGCGTGGGGGTAGTCGCTCCCGAACATGAACAGGTCGCCGGTCGCTGCTTGCAGGTCTGCCGGCTGCTCGAAGCCGAAGGCGGCCACCTTGACCTGCCGGCGCAGGAGCGTGCTCGGCGCCTCGCCCCCGGTGCCGCCCTCGGTCCCGGGGGCGGCGAGGCCGTTGTAGTCGGCGTGGAACCTCGCGCAGGCGTCGAGCGAGCGGAGGAACGGGGCGAACCACGACGCGGTGAACTCGACCAGGCCGACGCGTAGCCCGGGGTGCCGGGCCAGGACGCCGCCGGCAGCGAGGTCGGTGAGGGCCAGCATCGGGGGCACCGAGATGAACGTCGACATCAACATCGGCTCGACCGGGTTGACGTCACCTTCGTACCAGGCATCGTCGAAGGGCCGCGGGCCGTCGGCGACGTGGAAGACGACCGCCACCCCGAGATCCTCGAAGGCGCGCCAGCACCGGTCGAGGTCGGGGTCGGACAACCGGCGGCCGTCGACCGGTCCGATCGGCACCATCGCCGCCGTCACCCCGGCGTCCGCCAGCCGCCCGAGCTCGGCCTCGAGCCAGGCGGGATCGCGAAGCGAGACGTGGCCGACGGGGTGGAGCCGCCCGCCGCTGCCCGGCCCGATCCCCTCGATCGCCCAGCGGTTCCAGGCCTCCATGTTCGCCAGCTGCGCCTCGGGCTGGTCCTCCAGTGCCCGGACGAAGAAGAGCCCGAAGTTGGGGAAGACGACCGCCTCGTCCACCCCGTGGTCGTCCATGAGCGCCACCCGGGTGGCCGGCTCGTGGTCGTGCGCCGGGAGGTCGTCGAAGCGAACCTCAGGCGGGAGGCCCCGCCGCTGGCGCTCGCGCCGTCGACCCATGGTGGCGACGTCGCCGGGGGTGTGGACCTCGGCCAGGTGGATGCGACGGCCGTCGGCCGCCGCCAACCAGGAGTAGCCGAGCTCGTCGTCGACGATCCGCAGCGCCAGGTGGCGCCGGTCGTGAGGCAGGTGGTCGGCCCACATCGAGCGTCGCTCGAAGAGGTGGGTGTCGACGTCGATGATGCTCACCACGCGGCGAAGCCTACGCCGAGTCCCGGTTGCCGCCTGGCGGCGACCCCCTCCCTGTACGGTGACGGGCGACCAACTGCGGTCCGACTGCGAGGGAGGGACGTCGGGGGGATGCAGATGCCGTCGGCGTCGGTGTCGGCGATCGTCATGGCGCTCGTGGTGTCGGCAGCGTCGCCGGCCGCCATCGGGGCCTCCGGGGCGTCGGCCGCCACCACGCGCGGGTCGAGCGGACCCTCGTTCGCCCCGGCGTCCTACGTGGACCCCTTCGTCGGCACCGGCTTCGGTCCGGGCGAGACCGGGGCGATCGGGACGTTCCCGGGCGCTGACGTCCCGTTTGGGATGGTCCAGTGGAGCCCGGACACGCCGACGACCAACGAGGCGCTGGGAGTCTCGGGCGGCTACTACTACCCGCTCGACACCATCGACGGGTTCAGCCTCACCCACCTCTCGGGTGCCGGCTGCACCGCCTTCGAGGACTTCCCCGTCGTCCCCTATGCAGGAACCGTCACGGGGTCGCCCTTCACCGATCCGGCGCGGTTCGAGTCGACGTTCTCCCACCGGCACGAGTCGGCCTCGCCCGGCTCGTACTCGGTGACGCTGTCCGACGGGGTCGAGGTCGAGCTCACGGTCACCGAGCGGACGGGGATCGGCCGGTTCGTCTTCCCCCACGGTGTGACCCCGTCGATCCTCGTCGACCCGGAGGCGAGCCAGGGCGGGTTCTCGGCCGGCGAGCTCTCGGCGGTGGGGGACCGCTCGCTCACCGGATCGGCGGTCGCCGGAGGCTTCTGCGACCTGCCCGGTGACTACACCGCCCACTTCGCCGCCGAGCTCCAGCCGCCGTTCCGCAGCGTCGGCACGTGGGAGGCCGGCTCGCTCCATCCCGGGGGGCGCCGGAGCAGCGGCTCGGCGCCGGGTGTTTACGTGACGTTCCCGGCGTCGGCTCACGGGCCGACCACGGTCACGATGAAGGTCGGCCTCTCCTACACGAGCGTCGCCGACGCGGCGGAGAACCTCCGCGCCGAACAGCGCGGCTGGCACTTCGACGCCGTGCGCCTGGCGGCGGCGAGGACCTGGAACCGCCTGCTCTCGCGGGTGGTGGTCGGCGGGGGCACCCGGGCGCAGCGAGTGGTCTTCTACACCGCCCTCTACCACTCGCTCTTGTTCCCTTCGCTCTTCTCCGACGTGAACGGCGACTACCCCGGACTCGATGGTCGCGTCCACGTGGCCCGGGGCGCACCGCAGTACACGAACATCTCGGGTTGGGACGTCTACCGATGCGAGGTGCCGCTCCTGGCGATGCTCACGCCGGCGACGGCCGACGGTCTCGTCACCTCGCTCCTGCGTGACGCCGCCCAGGACGGCGGGTTCCTTCCCCGCTGGGAGCTCGCCGACGTGAACGAGAACGAGATGGGCGGCGACTCGGCCGATCCGATCATCGCCGGGGCCTATGCCTTCGGGGCGAGGTCGTTCGACGCCAAGGCGGCCCTGGCGGCGATGGTGCGGGGTGCCGACGACCCCGCCACGTCGCCGCCGCCTGCGGCGGACGGCTACGTCGAGCGTCCGGGGAACGCCATGTACCTGGCCGACGGGTACGTGCCCACCGAGGCCGGGCAGGTGACGGGGGAGACGAGCTCGCTCTCGCCGGACATGGCGTCGCTCACCCTCGAGTACGCCGTCGACGACTTCGCCGTCTCGAGGTTGGCGGCCGCCCTCGGCCAGCGGTCGACCGAGTCGGCCTTCCTGGCGAGGTCGGCGAACTGGCGCCACCTCTTCGATCCGGCCACCGGGCTCATGGCGCCCAGGAGCGCCGACGGCGCCGTGCCGACGGGGTGGCCGACCGGCAGCTTCCAGCTCTCCGACACCCTCGCCGCCCACGGGATCACCGGTGTCGGCCAGTTCGGCTTCCAGGAGGGCGACGCCGCCCAGTACACCTGGATGGTGCCGCAGGACGTGGCGGGCCTCGTCTCGGACCTCGGTGGCAGAGCCGCCGCCACGGCCAAGCTCGAGCGGTTCCTCGGTCAGCTGAACGCCGGCCCGACCGCCCCGTACGACTGGGCGGGGAACGAGCAGAACCTCGAGGTGCCGTTCGAAGCCGACTACTCCGGGGCGCCGTGGCTGACCGAGAGGGCGACCACCGAGATCCTCGACCGTTTCTACACCGACACGCCGGCCGGCGAGCCCGGCAACGACGACCTGGGCGCCATGAGCTCGTGGGCGGTGTGGTCGATGCTCGGCCTGTATCCCGAGACGCCGGGCACCGCCACCCTCGTCACGACGTCCCCGGTCTTTGCGTCGGCCGACGTCCAGCTCGGCGACGGGCGCCGTCTGGAGCTCCACGCCCGAAGGACCAGACCGGGCGCCATCGACATCTCGAAGATGACGGTCGACGGCCGGCCGTGGGACCGCCCATGGCTCCCCGCAGCGACGGTGCTGCGCGGTGGCAGCGTCGACGTCACCCTGGTCGCCCACCCGGACCACGCCTTTGGGAGTGCGCCGGCGGACGCCCCGCCCTCGTTCGGTTCGTGACCGGTGCACCTGGCTACATTGGCGCCGTCGAGGCGGCGGAGAAACGCAGGCGCGCACGGTGGTCCATCTGTCGTTCGAGGGAAAGGTCGCACTGGTCACCGGGACCGACGGTGACCGGGGTCGCCGCGTCGCGGCCCTGCTGGCCGAACGGGGCGCCCGGCTGGTGCTGGCGGGCGGGACGCTCGCCGGGGACAGAGCCGTCGGCCGCCTCGCGGCGGCGGCGGACGCGGCGAAGCGGGCGGGGAGCGAGGCGGTCAGCCTGGCCGAGGAGACCGGCACTCCGGAGGACGCCGACCTCATGGCGCAACGAGCCGTCGAGGCGTTCGGCCGCCTCGACGTGTTGGTTCACTCGCCGCCGCCGCCTGGCGAGTGGCGCGGCGAGATGGACGAGCTGGCCTCGACGTTCCGGGTGGTCGGCCCGGTCTGGCAGCGGCTGCGCCGCCAGGGGCACGGACGGGTCGTCCTCGTGTCCGACGTGCGCCGGGGGCCGGCGGAGGTCGAGGGGACGACGCTGGCCATGGGCCTCGTCGGGCTGACCAACGTGCTTTCGATCGAGGGGAGGGGACGAGGCCTGTCGGCCAACGTCGTGGTCGACCTGTGCGACCGTTCGACCCTGCTCGCCGAGCTCCCGACGACCCAACCGACCTCACCGGAACCCGAGCGCAGCCCTCGTCTCGGCGGGCGCTCGGCAGGGGAGTCGGGGCTCGACGCCGCCGCCGTCGCCTACCTGGCCCACGACGGCTGCCCGCTCGACGGTGCCGTGGTCGGGGTGCGGGGCCACCGGCTGCTCCGCCTGGCGATGGGGGTCAACCTCGGGGTGTTCGACCCCGAGCTCACCATCGAAGCCGTCCGGCGGTGCGCCGAGGAGGTCGTCGCCGACGACCACCTGATCACCCCAGAGGATGCAGGAGGCGAGATGCCGCTGCTCACCGCCCAGTTGAGGACGGCCCGGGACGGCCGGCCGTGAGCGAGGGACGCAGGGAGGAGATCGAGGCGGCCTTCGCGCACCTCTGGCGGACCGGTCCGGTGGGCGAGGACTGGTCGGCCCAGGCCGACCTCTACACCGAGGACTGCGTGTACTTCGACTGCCACTACGGGACGATGACCCGACAGCAGTTCGGCGACTGGTGCGGCGAGCTCATGGAGCGGGAGTTCCCCGAGCTCTATACGGTCTACGAGTGGCACGAGGTCGACGGCGACGAGGTGGTCGTGCTGATGCAGAACCGTCGCGACAACCCCGATCCGGCCGGGCCGCCGTACTTCGACTTCCCGAGCATCAGCGTGTTCCGCTACGGCGGCGGCGGCCTGTGGGCCGCCGAGCGGGACTACTGGAACCGGTCCCAGGCGGTCGAGGCCGGCCGTCGCTACCGTGACGCCTGCCAGCGGATCGACCCAGAGCACCCCCGACGGCGCTCGCGCCGTCACTGGCCGGCCGCACCGGAGTGGGCGCGGCCGGCCGGGACGCCCGAGGGGGCCGACCGGTGACGGCCCCGCGGTGGCGCGCCGGCGCCGCCGAGACGGTCCTCGGACTGCTGGACCGGCGGGCCGACGAGCATCCGGACCGGCCGTACCTGATCGTCAACGGCCAGACGCTCACCTACGGGGAGGTCCGGGGGCGGGCGGTGGCGGCGGCCGGTGCGCTCGAGCACCTCGGGGTGGGGCCCGGCGACGCCGTGGCCGTCTTCGCCGACACCTGCCCGGAGTGGCTCGACGCCTGGTTCGGGGCGGCATTGCTCGGGGCGGTGACGGTGCCGGTCAACACCGCCTTCCGCGGGGAGTTCCTGGCGAACCCCCTCCGGGACAGCCGGTGCCGGATGGTCTTGGTGGACGACCGGCTGGCCGGGCGGTTGGATGCCGTCGCCGACGAGCTGCCCGAGCTCGAGACCGTGCTGGTCCACCGGACCGGGGACGGGGAGGAGGTCGGCGGCAGGTGGCGTACCGAGGACGCCGGGGTGCTGGCCGAGGGCCCGCCAGGCGGACCGCGCCGCCCCCGGCGGCCCGAGTGGCGGGACCCGTCGTGCGTGCTCTACACCTCGGGCACCACCGGGCCGTCCAAGGGGGCGGTGATCACCCAGGGCTACCTGGTCGCGGCGGCCAGCACCATGGTCAGCTCCTGGCAGCTCGGCGAGGGTGAGGTGCTCTACGCGCCGTTGCCGCTGTTCCACATCAGCATGGTCGGATCGGTGGCCGGGCCGGCGGTGGCCGGCGGCGTCGGCGTGCTCGACGCCCGCTTCAGCGTGCGGTCCTGCTGGGACCGGGTGCGCCAGCACCGGGTGCACGGCATCCTGCTGGCCGGGGTGATGCTCAACATGCTCTGGAACCTCCCCGAGGACGACGCCGACGCCGAGATGCCGCTGCGGTTCATCTCGGCGGCGCCGATCCCGCGCTGGCTGCACCGTCCGATCGAACGGCGCTACGGGGTGAAGCTGCTCACCAGCTACGGCATGACCGAGGCCTTCCCGATGACCGTCTACGGCATCGACGACCGGGCGGTCGAAGGTGCCTCGGGACGGCCGCAGCCCAACTTCGAGGTGGTGGTCCTCGACGCCGACGACCGGCCGCTGCCGCCCGGCGAGGTCGGGGAGATCTGCTGCCGACCGACCGCCCCCAACGTCATGTTCGAGGGCTACCACGGGCGTCCGGAGACGACCGTCGAGCGGTGGCGCAACCTCTGGTTCCACACCGGCGACCTCGGGCGGATGGACGAGGGGGGCAACCTCACCTACGTCGACCGCCAAAAGGACGCCATGCGCCGGCGCGGGGAGAACATCTCGTCGTTCGAGGTCGAGCAGACGCTGCTGCGCCACCCGGCGGTGGCCGAGGCGGCGGCCGTCGGGGTGCCGAGCGAGCTCGGCGAGGACGACGTCAAGGTGGTGCTCGCCCTGAAAGCGTCGGCCAGTCTCGGCTACGAGGAGCTGATGGACTTCTGCGTCGAGCGGCTGCCGTACTTCGCCGTTCCCCGCTACGTCGAGCTGGTCGACCAACTGCCGGTGAACCCCACCGGCAAGGTGCTCAAGACCGAGCTGCGAGCCCAGGGGGTGACCGCGGCGACCTGGGACCGCGAGCGCGCCGGCTACGTGCTCGAGCACCGGTGACACCGGGGCGCCAGTGACCGGCGACGCCGCCGAGTCCGGCGATCGCGTCGACTTCGGCGGCGACGTGGTGCTCGTCACCGGGGCCGGCTCGGGCCTGGGCCGCGCCTACTCCCGGCTGCTGGCCGCCCGTGGTGCCCGGGTGGTGGTGAACGACCTCGGGACCGGCCCGGACGGGCGCGGCCGTGACGGGTCGGTCGCCGAGCAGGTGGTGGACGAGATCGTGGCCGCCGGGGGCGAGGCGGCGGCCGACGGCCACTCGGTGGCCGACCCGGAGGGTGCCGAGGGTGCGGTGCAGACGGCGATCGAGCGCTATGGCCGGCTCGACGCGGTGGTCAACAACGCCGGGATCGTGCGGTACGGGGGGTTCCACCGGATGCGCCACGACGACGTCGAGGCGGTGCTCGACGTCCACCTGGGCGGCTCGGCGCTGGTCACCCGGGCCTCGTGGCCTCACCTGGCGGCCGGCGGCCACGGCCGGGTGGTCCTGACGTCGTCGAGCATCGGTCTGCTCGGAACGCCCGGGCAGGCCGCCTACGGCGCCGCCAAGTCGGCGCTGGCCGGGATGACCCGGGCACTGGCGGCGGCCGGTGCCGGCCGGGGCATCCGGGTGAACGCCCTCGCGCCGATGGCGGTCACCCGGCTCAACGAAGAGGTGATGGCCGAGATGTTCGGGGCCGAGTCCCGGCGGCTCACCCCCGAGCTGGTGGCACCGGTGGCGGCGTACCTGGCCCACCGGGACTGCCGGCTGAACGGCGAGGTGCTGAGCGCCGCCGCCGGTCGGGTGGCCCGGTTCGCCCTCGGCCACAGCGTGGCCGGCGAGTGGCTTCACACCCCCGAGCAGGTGGGGGAAGCCTTGGAGGCAGGCGCCGACCGGCCGCTGCGATGGTGGTCGGACCCGGCCGAGGAGGAGGTCTGCGGTGTCAGATGAGCTGGTCCATCGCACCCGCCACGGTGCCGTGCTCGAGCTGCAGCTCGACAACCCGCCGGTGAACGGGCTCTCGGGCCCGCTGCTGGTCGCCTTCATCGAGGCGCTCGAGGAGGCCCGGCTCGACGACGACGTCGGCGCGGTCGTCACCACGTCGGCGGCCGAGCACTGGTGCGTCGGGGGCGACCTCAGCCAGCTGGCCGGCGGCGTGGAGGGCAAGAGCCTCTCGGACCTGCTCCACGAGGCCACCGGGGAGGGGCCGTCGCTCGGACTGGTCGACCGCCAGGCCGACCTGCTCGGCGCCGGCCGCCACGTCCTGGCGATCGAGGCCTTCGACAAGCCGCTGATCGCCGCCATCGACGGCTCGGCGGCCGGCGGCGGGTTCGCCCTGGCGCTGCTCCACGACATCCGGCTGGCGTCGGAGCGGGCGGTGTTCACGGTTGCGTTCACCCGGATCGGGCTCGGCCTCGAGATGGGCCTCAGCCACCTGCTGCCCCGGGTGGTCGGACCCCAGGGCGCCTTCGACCTGGCGGCCACCAGCCGGCGGGTCGAGGCCGAGGAGGCCCGGTCGCTCGGCCTCGTGTGGCGGGTCGTGCCCTCCGCCGAGCTGGTGGCCCGGGCGATCGACTACGCCCAGGAGATCTGCCGCCGGCCGCCGCTCGGCGTCCAGATCGCCAAGCGGCTCCTCCAGCGCAGCCGGGACCACACGTTGCGCCAGCAGCTCGAGGCCGAGTGGCCCTACCAGGTGGCGGCGTTCGACCAACCCGAGGCGCGGGGGGCCATCGAGGCGTTCCTGCGGCGCCAGACGCCCTGACCGTCGTCAGCCGGGGCGCTCGAGCGCCGAGAAGGGGAGGTCCTTGTCGGGACGCGCCTCGGTAGGCAGCCCGAGCACCCGTTCGGCGATGAGGTTCCGCTGGATCTCGTCGCTGCCGGCGGCGATCCGGTAGGAGGGCGCGGCCAGGAACTGGTGCTGCCAGAACGCGGCCGGTCCGGCGCCGCCGACGCTGGCGGCCATCCCCTGAAGGCTGACCGCCAGCTCGCCGGCGTCGGTGGCGAGCGACGAGAACACCAGCTTGAGCACCGAGGTCTCGGGCCCGGGCGGCCGACCTTGGCTGAGGGCCGTCTGCAGGCGGTAGCCGAGGTACTTCATCACCTCGGCTCGGGCATACAGCGCCGCCAGCCGCTGGCGGACGACGGGGTCGGTCGCCTTGCCGGTCTCCCTCGCCAGTCGGGCGAGCGGGGGCACCGGCGAGCTGTGCACGCCGACGTTGCGCTCGTTGGCGAGCGTCGTCATGGCGACCCGCCAGCCCTCTCCCGGCCGGCCCACCACGTTGGCGTCGGGCAGGCGGACGTCGGTGAGGAACACCTCGTTGAACGACGAGGTGCCGGTCATCTGGCGCAATGGTCGGACCTCGACGCCCTCGGTGGCCATGTCGACCACGAAGAAGGTGATCCCCCGGTGCTTGGGCGCCGAGGGGTCGGTGCGGGCCAGGAGGATCCCGAGGTCGGCCAGGTGCGCGCCGGAGCTCCACACCTTCTGACCGTTGACCACCCAGGTGTCGCCGTCCCGCTCGGCCCTGGTGGAGAGCGACGCCAGGTCGGAGCCGGCGCCCGGCTCGCTGAAGAGCTGGCACCAGACCTCCTCGCCTCGGAGCATGGCCGAGAGGTAGCGCTCCTGCTGCCCGGGGGTCCCATGGGCGACGAGGGTCGGCCCGGCCATACCGAGGGCAACCGCGAAGAGCCCCTGGGGGACGTCGAAACGGTTCTCCTCCTCGGCGAAGATGACCGCCTCCATCGGGGTGCCGCCCCGACCGCCGACCCGGGCCGGCCAGTCGATCCCCGCCCAACCCCCGTCGTAGAGGGCCTTCTGCCACGCCTTGCCCTCGGACAGGAAGACGTCGTCCATCTCGTAGAACGAGCGCGTGGTCGGCGCGGCACCAGGCGCCAACGGGCGGGCGTGGCGACCCAGCCACGAGCGGGCCTCCTGGCGGAACGCCGCCTCTTCAGCAGTGTCGTCGAAGTCCATGGCGTCGGGTGGGTGCGGGTCCGAGACGGTCGGTCACGACGACGGCGCCGCCGGCCGCCGGAGCTCGGTCTTTCGGACCTTGCCCGAGGCGTTGCGCGGCAGGGCGTCGACGAGCACGACCGAGGTCGGCTTCTTGTAGGAGGTCAAAAGGGTGCGGCACCAGCCGATGAGCTCCTCCTCCCCCGGGGGGTCGGCGGGATCGACCGGTACCACGACCGCCCGCGGCGTCTCGCCCCACCGGGGGTGGGGGATCCCGACGACCGCCACGTCGGCCACCGCCGGATGGCTGCGGAGGGCCTGCTCGACCTCGGGGCAGTAGATGTTCTCGCCGCCCGAGACGATCATGTCGGTCGTGCGGTCGACGACGTAGAGGTAGCCCTCCTCGTCCATCCGGCACAGGTCCCCGGAGTGGAACCACCCGTCACCGAACGCCTCGTCGGTCGCCTCCGGCATGCCCCAGTAGCCCTGCATGACCGTCGGGCCCCGGTACACGATCTCCCCGACCTCGCCGACCGGTACCGGTCTGCCCTCGTCGTCGACGAGGCGCGCCTCGACGTTGACCACGGGCTTGCCGACCGACCCCCGCTTGCGCTCCGCCTCCTGCGGCGCCAGCACGCAGGTGAGCGGGCTCATCTCGGTCTGGCCGAAGGAGCTGTAGATCGGGACCCCGGGGATGGTCTCGGCGATTCTCGCCAGCACGTCGACCGGGGTGTTGGCCGCCCCCCAGGATGCCCGTCGAAGGCGGAGGTGGTCGGCGAGCGACTGGCGCAGGATCTCGTCGCAGACCTCGGCCCACTGCATGCCGACGAAGACGCAGCCGGTGACCCGGTGCTCGACGATCTCGCCGACGGCGGCCGCTACGTCGAACTGGCCGCTCGGCACGATCACCGAGCAGCCCCCCGTGAGCACGTAGGGGAGGATGCTGCAGAGGCCCCCGATGTGGAACAGGGGCAGGTTGCAGTACCAGACCTCGTCGTCGGCCCCGTTGCCCATGGCGATCATCGAGCTCAGCGTGCACATGTAGACGTTGGCATGGCTGAGGACGGCCCCCTTGGGACGACCGGTGGTGCCCGAGGTGTACATGAGCAGCGCCGGGTCCCGGTCGTCGACCAACCGGTCATAGGGCGCCGGGTCGGCGTCGGCCAGGAGCTCGTCGAACGACCGAGTGCGCTCGCCGCCGGGGCCGCCGAGCACCACCACCTTCGGGGGGTGGGGGAGCTCGGCGCAGGCGCTCGAGAGCAGAGGCGCCAGGTGGGCATCGACCACCACCACCGATGGCGAGCAGTCCGAGAGCTGGAAGGCGACCTCGGGACCGGTGAGCCGGAAGTTGAACGGCACCACGACGGCGCCGACCCGCCAGCCGGCGAACAGCGTCTCGACCATCTCGATGCTGTTGCCCATGAGCACCCCGAGGCGGTCGCCGTGGCGCAGTCCCAAGCCCACGAGGCCGCGTGCGAGGCGGTGCACCCGTTGGTCGACCTGCCCGAAGGTCCGCTCCTCGCCGAGACAGGCGAAGGCCGGGCGACCCGGGAACTTTCGGGCGATCCGGGCGAGCTGGGCGCCGTGGGCCATGCTGCGGGCGCCGGCCATGCTGCGGGCGGCGGCCATGCTGCGGGCGGTGGCCATGCTGCGGGCGGCGGCCATGCTGCGGGCGCCGGCCATTGCGCCGACTGGGTCGGTGCCGGTGGTGCTGCCCCCCACGGTGCCCGTCGCCTGCACGTCGACCCCCTCGACCCCCTCGACCCCACTCCGGTGCCGCCCGGCCGCCACGGTACTGGCCGGCCGTCGGCAATACCATGGGTCCGCCGTCGCCGTGCCGACCTTCTGGAGGCGTCATGCGCAGCTCCGCCGTCTTCGATGCCGACAGTCACCTCATGGAGGTCGACGGCTGGCTGCCGGGATACGCCGATCCGGGGGTCCGTGAGCGGCTCCGTCCGCTGGCCCTCGACAAGGCGGGCGCCGGCGCCGCCGAGCTCATGTCGTCGCTGCCGGCGCGCTGGGCACGACAGCGGGAGGAGGAGGTCGACGTCGACGTCCTCACCGGCGCCAAGGGTTGGTTGGCGCCCGGGGCCCTGGACGCCGACGTGCGCACCCGGGTGCTCGACGTGCTCGGCATCTCGGCCCAGCTGGTGTTCCCGACGTTCGCACTGGCCCAGTTCAACGGCAGCGACGACCTCGACGTGCTCTACGGCGGCACGCGGGCGCTCAACCGGGCGATGACCGATTTCTGCCGCCACGACGCCCGCCTCGAGGCGGTGGGGTTCCTCCCGCTTCGCGACCCGTCATCGGCCGTCCGGGCGCTCGACGCGGCGCTCGACGAGGGGGTGGCTGCCGTGTGGGTCCCCTCCGACGCCCCCGGCGACTTCTCGCCTGCCCACGTCGACCTCGAGCCGGTCTGGGCTCGTCTGGCGGAGGCGGGCGTGCCGTTCGTCCTCCACGTCGGGGGTGGCAGGCTCCTGCCCAAGGCCTTCCACAACAACGGTCGCCCGATGCCCGACGACTGGCTCGGTGGTGGCGAGAACCTGCGAGCCAAGGACTTCCCGGTGCTGCACCACTCGCCCGAGCGCTTCCTCGCCTGCCTCGCCCTCGACGGGGTCTTCGAGCGCCACCCCGGGCTGCGCGGCGCCGCCATCGAGCTCGGGGCCTCGTGGGTGCCGGGGCTGCTGCGCAACGTCGACCACGCCTGCCGGTCGTTCTCCCGCTCCGAGCCCGACCTCCGGTCGCTGCCGATGCTGCCGTCGGAGTACCTGCGGCGCCAGGTGCGCTTCACGCCCTTCTCCTTCGAGGACACGGCGTGGCTCATCGACCAGTGCGGTCCGGGGCTCTTCATGTTCTCGACCGACTACCCGCACCCCGAGGGCGGACGGCGGCCGTTCGAGCGCTTCGGCGCGCAGCTGGACGGTTTCGACGACGACACGAGGGAGCGGTTCTTCTGGCGCAACGGCGCCGAGCTGCTCGGGCTCGAGTGACGGCCTCCGGTCAGTGGCCGGGGGCCGTCGGAGACGCCCTCGAGCGGTCCCTGGCGACCTCGTCGTAGGACTCGTAGTCGCTGCCGGTGTCGTCGGCGAACTCGAACTGCAGCAGGCCGGCGTCGCCCCAGCGCCGGCGGAGGTAGCCGTCGTTGGCGTCGAGGAGCCCGAGCTTGCGGACGTTCGGGACCAACTTGGCGAAGAACCCGTGGCTGAAGGCGGCCGTGGCGTCGAGGTGGCTGCGAGCGGCGGCGGCCCTGAGATGCGGTCGGAGCGCCTCGAGGTCGACGCCCAGGCGTTCCCAGATCTCTGGCGTGGTCGACCGGGCACGGCTGCGCAGGGTGTTCTCGAGCAGGAAGTCCTGGCGCTCCTTCAGCTCGGCGGCGCCCATGTCCTGGTAGACCTCGGCCAGGCTCAGCACGCCGAAGGCGACGTGGCGGGCCTCGTCCGACATCACGTAGCGGAGGAGCTTCTCGAGCAGCGGCTCTTCGATGGCCCGGAGCATGCTCCCGAACGCTGCCAGGGCCAGGCTCTCGATCACGATCTGCATCCCGAGATAGGCGATGTCCCAGCGGGCGTCCTCGACCAGGGCGGTGATCTGGGACTCGAGGAAGGGCGTCATCGGGTAGGCGTCGCCGAGCTTGGTCCGCAGGTACTTGGCGAAGACCTCGGTGTGCCGGGCCTCGTCCATCGTCTGGGTCGAGGCGTAGTACTTGGCGTCGATCCACGGCACGGTCTCGACCAGCTTGGCGGCGACCAACATCGCGCCCTGCTCGCCGTGCATGAACTGGCTGAGCGACGCCGTCAGGGCCTCGATGCCCAGTTGGACGAACTCGGCGTCGGACCAGTGGGCGATCGGCGAGCCCGGTTCTTCGGCGGCCGCCCGGGCGAGCTGCACGATGGTGTTGGGCTGGGGCGAGGTGCGCACCAGCCGCTCCGGGTCGACCTCGATCGACCAGTCGAGGTCGGTGACCGAGTTCCACTGCGAGGCCATCGCCTTGTCGTAGAGGGCCACCAGCCGGTCTCGGCTCCGCTCGTAGTCCCACACGAAGAGCCGGTCTGCGTGGTCCTCGATGACCTTGACGCCGTCGCCAACCATCCCCCGATTCTCGCACCGTTGCCCCCGCGACGCGCGGCGAGCCGAGCGCCTGCCCGGCATCCGAGGACCGGTTGACAGTATGCAGGCCACCCTTGGCAGACTGTGCCAACCGGAGTTGGACCGGGGCCGGCGAGCCCGGCGAGCGCCGAGGGCGGCCCGACCGGAGGCGCTACCAGGTCGACGTCTCCCACAACACCGGCTCGACCTCCGTCGGGGAGCCCGAGATCGCCGTCGACCCGAAGAACCCCGACACCATCTACGAAGAACTGGGGGAGGTCGTGGAGCACGCCGGTCGAGACGACGGGCTCCGACGGCACCCGGTTCAAGAGGAGGTCGTCGCCGGCCGGTACGTCTACGTCGGGTGGGGCGACGCGAGGAGCGGTCCCGTCCAAGCCTGGATCTCCCGGGTCCCGCTGGCCGACTTCGCCATTCCCGGCTGTCTCAGGTGAGCGGACGGGAGGGGGAGAAGGTCACCGGCATCGACTCGTAGCCGCTGACGAAGTTGGCAGGCCGGAACGTCGGCTCGGCCTCGTCGACGAGTGCGAGGTCGGGGAGCCTCGTGAGGATCCGATCGAGGATGGTGGTGATCTCGAGCCGCGCCAGGTTGCTGCCCATGCAGACGTGGGGCCCGAAGCCGAAGGCGAGGTGGTCGTTCGGCTGGCGACGGATGTCGAAGGTGTCCGGATCGGCGAAGTGGCTCTCGTCGCGGTTGGCGGAGGGGTAGAGCAGGAGCAGCTTCTGGCCAGCGGCGATCGCTTTTTCGCCGAGCTCGGTGTCCTCGGTGGCGGTCCGTGCCATGTTCTTGATCGGGCTCACCCAGCGCAGCATCTCCTCGGTGGCCGACGAGACGAGGTCGCGGTCGGCCCGGAGCTCCTCCCATTGCTCGCGGTGGGCGAGGAGCTGGTAGACGCCGCCGCTGATGACGTGGCGGGTGGTCTCGTCCCCGCCGATCAGGATCAGGAGGGAGTCGAAGATCAACTCGTCGTCGCTCAGGCGGTCGCCGTCGACCTCGGCATGGACGAGCGTGCTCAGCAGGTCCTCGGTCGGCGCGGCGCGGCGGTCGGCGATGAGCCGCCGGGCGTACGCCTCGTACTCGAGGAAGACCTCGGTCATCTTCTCCACCGAGCCCTCGCCACCGTCGAGGCCGGACAGGAGGTCGTCGGACCACTGGAGCAGGGTCGGGTGGTCGGCGGCGTCGACGCCCAACGACTCGCCGATGACGATGAGCGGGAGCCATGCGGCCAGGTCCCATACGAAGTCGCACTCGCCACGTTCGCAGACCCGGTCGACGAGCCGGTCGGCGGTCGCCGTGATCCTCTCGGCGCGCCGGCGGACGCTGTTGGGGGTGAAGGCGCTGTTGACCAGCTTCCGCCGTTTGGCGTGGGCGGGGTTGTCCATGTCGATGAGCATCGGTGTCGGGCCGGTGTCGGGCCGGATCCCCCCGGCGTTGGAGAAGAGCTCGGGATGGCGCGAGACGGTCATGACGTCGTCGTAGCGGGTGACCCCCCAGACGCCGCCGGCCTCGTCCCAGTGGACCGGGTCGTTGCGGCGGGCCCATGCCAGATCGTCGAGCGGGTTGCGGCCCCAGAAGGCCCCCGATGTGAGCGGCAGGCTCCGCTGCGCCACGTCGCCGGTCATCGCCGTCTCCTTTCGACGAGACAACCATACACATACCGTTGCGATGTATGCTCCTGTCGTCGCAGCGCTCGGGCGGTCGCGCAGCTCGAGCGGGCGCCGAGCATGGAGGTCCCGTTGGCTTCGACCGGTCGCCACGGTTGGGGGGGCGACCCGCCGGCCGACGACGCCGAGGCGCGGGCACGCATCGTCGCCGCCGCCACCCGCTGCGTCGATCGCTACGGGGCGGAGAAGACCGGCCTCTCCGACGTCGCCCTGGAGCTCGGGGTCACCCGCCAGACGGTGTACCGCTACTTCGACGGCACCGACGACCTCCTGGCGGCGGTCACCCGGACGGCCGTGGGCAGCTTCCTCGACCAGGTGGTCGAGCACCTGGGCGCGACCGGCGATCCGGTCGAGGTGGTCGTCGAGGCGCTGGCGTTCACCCTCGAGCACCTTCCGGAGGAGAACTATCTGAACCTGCTGCTCTCGAGCGGCCGCTCGGGCAAGTTCTTCGCCGGCGTGACGTCGCCGACGGCGATCGACACGGCCCGGTCGATGCTCGAGCGGACGGCGGTCGACTGGCCGGGCCTCGGCTACGACCGGGCCGGCATGGAGGAGATGGTGGAGTTCGCCCTGCGCATCCTGCAATCCCTGGTCCTCGACCGGGGGACGGCGCTGCGGAGCCCTGCGTCGCTGCGGGCCTTCCTGCGCCGGTGGGTCGGCCCGGCCGTCGCCGAGGGCGTCGACGCGGTCCGGAGTGATAGGAGTGGGCCATGACCGACGAGTTCCCGCGCATCATCTCGGTCGACGACCACGTCGTCGAGCCCCCCGATCTCTGGACGAGCCGGCTCCCGTCGGCCTACGGGGAGCGGATCCCCCATCTCGTCCGTGAGCGGTTCCCCGGTGGTCGCACGGCCGAAGGTGCGCAGGCCAGCGAGGGGTGGGGTGACGTCTGGCACTACGACGACATGCGGATGCCGTTCATGATGCTGATGGCGGCCAGCGGGTTCGAGGAGAAGACGTTCGACGTCGCCACCTACGACGACGTGCTCCCCGGGTGCTGGAAGCAGGCCGAACGTCTCGCCGACATGGACGTCAACCACGTCGAGGCCTCCCTGTGCTTCCCCAACACGTTGCCGCGCTTCTGCGGCCAGACGTTCGCCGAGCGTGCCGACAAGGAGCTGGCACTGCTCTGCGTGCGCGCCTACAACGACTGGATGATCGACGAATGGTGCGCCGGCCCCGGCCACGGTCGCCTGGTCCCGGTGACGATGGTCCCGCTCTGGGACCCCGGGCTGGCCGCCGAGGAGGTGCGGCGGTGCGCCGCCAAGGGCAGCCGGGCGATCACCTTCACCGAGAACCCCTATCCCCTCGGGTTGCCGTCGATCCACTCCGGCGAGTGGGACCCGCTGTTCGCTGCCTGCCAGGAGACGGAGTCCGTCGTCTGCATGCACATCGGCTCGTCGTCGCGCATGCCGAGCACCTCGCCGGACGCCCCGTTCATCATCAGCTCCGTCCTCACCTTCCAAAACGCCATGGGCTCGCTGCTCGACTACGTGTTCTCGGGGACCCTCGAGCGCTTCCCCGAGCTCGTGCTCGCCTACGCAGAGGGCCAGGTCGGCTGGATGCCCTACGTGCTCGAGCGGGCCGACAAGCTCTGGGAGGAGCGTTCGGCCAACTCGTTCGGGACGAGCCTGAAGCAGCCGCCGACGAGCTACATCGAAGGGCGCGTCTACGGCTGCGTCTTCGACGACGAGACCGGCCTCGAGGCGCGGCACCGGATCGGGATGGACACGATCTGCTTCGAGACCGACCACCCGCACGCCGACAGCACCTTCCCCCATTCGAGGGAGGTGGCACGGAACATCTGCGAGAAGGCGGGCCTCGACGAGCAGGAGGTCCACGCCTTCATGCGCGGCAACGCCATCCGTGCCTTCTCGCTCGAGCGGTTCGGGATCACCGACTGATCACCCGTCCGCCCCCGTTCAGGGGTCGACGAGCACCCCGGGGTTGAGCATCGCCTGCGGGTCGACGACCGCCTTGGCCGCCCGGAGGGCGGCGGCGAAGAGCTCGGGCCGCTGGCGGTCGTAGCCGGGACGGTGGTCGCGCCCGACGGCGTGGTGGTGGGTGACGGTCCCGCCGCCGTCGACCACGGCGGCCATGACCGCCGACTTGATCTCCGCCCACTGCCCGAGCCGGCCGCCGGCCCGTCCGGGCCCGAGCACGGTGAAGTACGGCGCCGCCCCGTCCGGGTAGACGTGGGTGAGGCGGCACGTGACGAGACCGGGCCAGACGCCGGCCGAGCGCATCGCCTCCTCGGCCACCCGGCGGACGGTGGCCACGAACGCGTCGAAGCGGTCCCAGGTGATCGCCGACTCGAAGGTCTCGTTCACCAGCCCGAGGCAGGCGAGGGCGTCGCGGAGGTAGGGGGCCCGCAGGAAGGTCGCCCGCCACCGCCCGGCAGGGTCGCCGGCGGCAGGGTCGCCGGGGGTGGTGGTCACCGGTCGGACCTCCATGCGGCCCCCGTGGTCGCCCACCAGCTCGGCCGCCCGGGCGAGGGCGGCGTCGACCGGGTGGTCGCTCGACTCGAAGGCCACCAGCAGCAGGTCGGCCGTCCCGTCACCGGCACCGGTGACGAGCGCCTCGGTGCGGTCGACGAGCCGGCAGTTCGCCGGCCACAGGCCGGACTGGCCGAGGGCCCGAGCGCACCGGGCTCCCTCCTCGAATGAGGCGAAGCGCCCGACGCCCGAGGCTCGGAAGGCCGGCCGGCCCTGGAGCCGCATCCACGCCTCGGTGACCACCCCGAGGATGCCCTCGGACCCGAGCACCAGTCGGTCCGGTGACGGGCCGGCACCCGAGCCCGGCAGCCGGCGGGACTCCCAGGCCCCGGAGGGGGTGAGCATCCGGATCGACTCGACGAAGTCGTCGACGTGGGTGTGGAGGGTGGCGAAGTGCCCGGCAGAGCGGGTGGCGATCCATCCGCCGAGGGAGGACAGCTCGAAGCTCTGCGGGTAGTGGCGCAGGCTGAGGCCGTGCGGCCGCAGCTGTGCCTCGAGGGCAGGGCCGAGCACGCCAGCCTGGATCCGGGCGGCTCTCGATCGGCGGTCGACTTCGAGTACGGCGTCGAGGCCCCCGAGGTCGAGGCTGACCGTCGGGCGCCGGTCGTCGGGTGGCGCCTCCACGCCGCCGACCACCGACGAGCCGCCGCCGTAGGGGACGACGACGGCACCGACGCCGGCAGCCCAGTCGAGGACGGCGGCCACCCCGGCCTCGTCGACCGGGGAGACGACGAGGTCGGGTGGGCGTTCGAACCGCCGCTCGAGTGCCCGCACGACGTCGCGGAACGACTTGCCGTAGGTGTGCCCGGCCCGGCTGACCGGGTCGCTCCGTGACCACGCCGCCAGGGCGGCGGGAGGGGAGAGGCGCGGCCGCGGGAGGTCGAGCTCGGACGGCGACGGCGGCTCGACCGGGTCCGGCAGCTCGCCGACCAACGGTGCGACCCGCGCCGCCAGCGCCTGCCGCTCGCCCCGGGTGAGGCCTTCGTCTTCGTAGCCCCACCCCCAGAACCGCCGCCGGCGTGGGCCGGGCGTCCGCTGCGGCTCCGGTCCCACTCGAGCTCCGGGCATGCGGACGGGAATCTACCTCCGCCGGGTCGACGGGTACGGTGTCGGCCGTGACCGTCCCGGCCGCCCACGCCGTCGACCCGTCCGACGAGGGCCGTCACGACCCTGGTCCCGAGGAGCTCTGGAACGAGTCGCACTACGCCGACTTCGTCACCGACGACGGGACCCGCGGCGGCTACGTCCGGCTCGGGCTCTACCCGAACCTCGGCGTGTCGTGGTGGACCGTGATGGTGGTCGGTCCGGACCACCCGACGCTGTCCTGGACCGACTACCGGGTGCCGGTCCCGCCCGGCGGCGGCCTGGTCGTGGCCACCGGCGAGGCCGAGCTGGCGGTCGAGACGGTGCGCCCGCTCGAGGAGCTGCGGGTCCGGGCGGCGGGCACCGGCGAGGTCCTCGAGCACCCCGAGGACGTCTACGTCGGTCTCAGCGGTGAGCCGGTCGACCTCTCGCTCGACCTCACGTGGTGGACCGACGGGTCGCCGTACCACTACGACCTGACCACCCGCTACGAGATCCCGTCCCGGGTCGCCGGCACGCTCCGCATCGGCGCCGAGATCCTCAGCGTGGGCGGCCCGGGCCAGCGCGACCACTCGTGGGGGGTGCGGGACTGGTGGTCGATGGCCTGGTGTTGGGCGTCGGCCCGGCTCGACGACGGGACGAGGGTCCACGCCACCGACGTTCGTTTCCCGGGCCGGCCGCCCTTGGGGTACGTCCAGTCGGACGGCCGGGTGGACGAGCTCACGTCGCTCGACGTCACCGAGGAGCTCGGTCCCCACGGCCTTCCTCGCTCGGCGAGGATCGCCGCCGAGCCCGGCGGGATCGACCTCGAGGTGCGGCCGGTCGCCTTCGGGCCGCTCCTGCTCGAGGCGCCCGACGGGCGGCGCAGCCGCTTCCCCCGGGCCATGGCCCTCTACCGGGCCGCCGACGGCCGGGCCGGTACCGGCTGGATCGAGTGGAACCAGCCCGAGGGTCGAGCTGCGCTGACGTAGCCGTCGGGTGATCAGCTGACCGCCGGGTAACCCGGCGAACGCCCCGTCTCTCAGCGGATTCCCAAGGTTCTCCCTGGTTCTTCACAGCGGCCTCTGCTAAGCCGGGGGACCGGATGGCGACGGCCGACCGACGGTTCTCGAGGAGGCGGCTGCTCGGAGCGGCCGTGGGTGCCGGTGCGGCGCTCGGGACCGCCGCCACCGGTCTCGACCTCGCCCTCGGCCGAGGACCGGCGTCGGCCGGGGCGCCGCCCCAGTACCGCTCGGCTCCCGATCTCGACCCGCCGCCGGTCACCACCGTGGTGCCGGCCGCCGGGACGGCGCCGGGGCTGATCTTCGCCGGCCCGATCGCCGGGCACTCGCAGTACGGGCCGATGATCGTCGACGACCGCGGCCACCTGGTGTGGTTCCGGCCCCTCTCGAGCGGCCGGGCGACCAACGTCCAGGTGCAGCAGTACCGGGGGCAGCCGGTGTTGGCCTGGTGGCAGGGCGAGGTGCTGCTGCCCGGCGGCTACGGGAAGGGCGAGTGTGTGCTCGCCGACTCCTCCTACCGGGAGGTGACCCGCATCCGGTGCGGCAACGGCCTGCAGGCCGACCTCCACGAGCTGTTCCTCACCCCCGAGGGCACCGCCCTGGTCACCGCCTACCGGGTCGAGGAGGCGGACCTCCGTCCGGTGAGCGGGCCGGCCAAGGGCAAGCTGCTCAACTCGCTACTGCAGGAGATCGACATCGCCACCGGGAAGGTCTTGTTCGAATGGAACGCCCGGGACCACGTGGCGCTCGACGAGTCGTACCTGCCGGCCACGTCGGCAAAGGGCCCGTTCGACTTCTTCCACATCAACTCGATCGACGTCGACGTCGACGGGGCGCTGCTGGTGTCCGGTCGGCACACCTGGACCGTCTACAAGGTCGAGCGGCCGTCGGGGGCGATCCGGTGGCGCCTGAACGGCAAGCTCAGCGACTTCGACGTCGACTCGAACGCCCAGTTCGCCTTCCAGCACCACGTCCGGCACCATCCGGGTCCTACGCTCTCGATCTTCGACGACGGCGGCGGCCCGCCCAACGTCGACACCCGCTCGCGGGGGATCATCGTCGCCCTCGACATGGCGGCGATGAAGGTGAGCCTGGCCCACCAGTACCTCCCGGACCCCGAGTTCCTGGCCACCAGCCAGGGCAGCGTGCAGGTCCTGCCGGACGGCCACGTGTTCGTCGGGTGGGGCCAGCAGCCGTACTGGTCGGAGTACGCACCCGACGGCCGGATGCTCTTCGACGCCCAGATGCCCAAGGGCGGCGACTCGTACCGGGCGTTCCGGTACCCGTGGGCCGGCCAGCCGACCGACCGGCCATCGATCGCCGCCGAGCGGCGCGCCGGGCGGCGGGTCGCCGTCTACGCCAGCTGGAACGGCGCCACCGAGGTCGACCGGTGGCAGTTCCTGGCCGGCGGTGAGCACGGGACGATGCGACCGGTGGCCACCGTCTCTTACGACGACTTCGAGGCGACCGTCACCGTCGCCACCACCGCCACCCACGTCGCAGCGCGGGCGCTCGACGCCGGCGGACGACCGTTGGGGGAGTCGGAGCGGGCGCGAGTCGCCTGAGGCGCCGGCGCTCGACCTCCTCCGGCGTCGCTCAGGTCGACGCCGAGGTCACCGGGGCGTTCAGCGGGTGCGGCACCATCGTCGGGTCGCTGGCCGCCCCGAGGTAGGGGGCGTCGCCGAAGGCGAACACCCCGCCGTCGGCGGCCATGAGCCAGTAGCCACCGCCGCTCGGGTCGCCGACCATGCCGACCACCGGGGCCACCAGGCGTTGCCCGCCCTCGGAGCCGTAGAACGGGGCGTCGCCGAAGGCGTAGACGCCCCCGTCGGCCCCGACCAGCCAGTACCCGTTCCCGTCATGGCTCGGCACCATGGCGACCACCGGGGCGTTGATGGACTGACCGCCCTCAGAACCGGCGAAGTGGGCGTCGCCGAAGGCGTAGACGCCCCCGTCGGCCCCGACCAGCCAGTACCCGCGGCCGTCCGGTGTGGCGGCGACGCCGACGATCGGCGCCTGCAGCGGCCCACCCGACATCCCGCCGAGGTACGGGGCGTCGCCGAAGGCGTAGACCGAGCCGTCGGCCGCCACCAGCCAGTAGCCGGCCTGGTCCGGCGTGCCGGCGATGCCGACGATCGGCGAGACGAGCGAGCTCGTGGCCAGGCCGCCGAGGTACGGGGCGTCGCCGAAGGCGTAGACGGTGCCGTTGGACCCGGCCAGCCAGTAGCCGCCGTTGTCGTAGGTGTTGGCGGTGGCCACGATCGGTGCGTGGACCATGATCTGGGGCAGCGAGCCGTAGAACTGCGACTGGCCGAAGTCGAACACGCCGCCGTCCTTGCCCTGGAGCCGGTAGCCGATGGCCGAGTGGCCGGCCGGCGGCGGCACCGGTGTCGGGCTGGTCGCCGCCACGTCGACGGTGGCGGTTGCGCTGAGGCTCCCCGACGTCGCGGTCACGGTGTCGGTGCCAGCGTTCGTGGCGGCGTAGCAGAACTGGGCGTGGCCGCTGGCGTCGGTCGAGACGAACCCGTTGCCCGGGTTGGCCCCGGCGACGGCGAAGGTGACGCCGATGCCCGGGAGCGGGTTGGCACCCTGGTCCTCGACGGTGGCGGTGACGCAGGCCTGATGGCCGGTCGCCACGTCCTGGGTCGATGGCGAGAGCGAGAGCGAGGCGGCGTTGGCGACCGCGCCGGCGCCGTAGCCGCCGGGCTCGCTGTAGGCGTCGGTCACACCGAAGCCGTAGACCCACAGCCCGAACGACAGGGACGCGCTCAGGGTGTGGCTGCCGGTGTCGACCGGGATCTGGGCGCCGGAGAAGGTCGAGCCGCTGATCGGCGAGAAGTCGGACGGGGAGATGGCGGTCCCGTCCAACATGACCGAGCCGACCTCGCTGGTCGGGGCGACGACGTTGAGGTAGTTGGTGAACCGCGGGTCGGGCGCGGTGGCGACGGTGTAGCTGTTGAGGAACTGCTCGTCCGGTAACACCAGCGTCTCGGATGGGTCGGCGTTCCCGGCGCCGTCGTAGGAGGTGCTGTCCGAGTATTGGGCGACCAGGATCGGCGCGCTCGAGTGGACGACCGAGGCCGAGGTGAGCTGGGCTTGGTAGAACTGCCCGGCGCCGAGCGTGGCGACCTGGGTGCCGTTGATCGTCACCGCAGTCCCGGCGGTGTCGGCCAGCATCCGGAAGGTGTCGCCCTTGGTCCGGGTGGCCAAAGGCTCGGTGACGAAGTCGGTGCCCCACTCGCTGGTCGGCGGCATCTGCTCGGCCACGTAGTTGCAGGCGTAGTACTCACTCGACGGGATGTTGGCGCACTGGGAGCCGGCGAGCACCGAGACCGGGGCGCTGGCGGTGATCTCGGTGCCGGTCAGGTCGTTGCCGACCTGCCCGAGGAGCTCGTAGACCTGCCCGGCGTCGAGCTGCACCGTGTAGGGCACCCCTGCCGGGTGCGCCGACGTGGCGGTCGACGGGGTGATCGTGACGGTCGTGCCGTCCTGGGTGCCGACCACCTGGAAGTCGCTCGGGTCGACGCCGTCCCAGCCGAGCGCGTAGTAGGTGGTGCCGATGGCGGTCACCGGGAGGGCGGTGAAGCCGTCGGTCGAGTACACCTCGTCCTCCAAGCCGTAGACCGAGATCGGCGCGGCCGAGGTGACGTGGACGCCGAGGTCTTGGACACTATCGGTCGCCGACATCTCGGCCCCGGTCACCGGCACCGCCGTCACCTGTCCGGGTGTCACCGACACGTCCTGGGAGAAGCCGATGCCGGGGACGGCCACCGTGGCCGTTGTGGCGGTGTTCCCGCTGAGGTCGATGTAGAAGGTCGCCTCGCTCGAATAGTTGATCCCGAAGGTCGTCCAGAACTCGGTGCCGACGGTCGACGGTGGTCCGCCGTAGTGCGCCGGGGGCACGTCGGCCCCGGCCGTCGAGATCCCGAGACCGGTCGAGGTGCCCGCCAGCGCGAGGCACGACACTGCCAGAGCAAAAGCCCGCCGTTTCATTTCGTTCTCCTTCCGCCGCCTGAGACCTTAGGGATGCCATTCCCGTTTTTCAACCGAAATTCCTGCTCAGAGCGCATTTGCACCCGCCGCCACCGGCCCGCAACTTCCCCAGGCTCGCCGCCCGCCGACCGCAGCGCGGCCCGGGGCACCCGATGGCAACCGGTTCGCACTCTGACGTCGCGCCCTCCGCCCGCTCTGGCTCGCCGCCGCCGGCGGTGGGCCAGAATGACCCGATGCCCACTGGGTGGCGGGTCATCGGGGTGGACCATCGCGACCCGGTCGCGCCGCTCGAGGAGGTCGTGCGGCTGATCGACGTCGCCGGGACGGCGACCGCCCCCCCGTACGGCCGCAGCGACGTCGTCGAGGCGCTGGCCGAGCAGCAGCCGACGGCGGTGGCCGTCGCCCAGGACCAACTGGTCGGGGCGGCCACCGCCCGAGTGGTCGGTCGCGACGCCCACCTCCTCGCCCTGGCGATCCACCCCTCCTGGCGCAACCGCGGCATCGGCTCGGCGCTGCTGCGACAGCTCGACCAGGAGATCATCCACCACGGGGCCCACCGACTGCTGGCGTTGGTCGAGCCCGGCCAGGTCGGCGACGTGGCGTTCGCCAACCAGGGCTTCACCCGGATCGACGGGCTCCACCTCTACGTGCGCTCGGCGTCGATGGTGCCCGAGGAGCTGGCGGTGGTGGAGCGCCACAGCGGCCACTTCCCGCCGCCCGGCCTGTGGGACGCCATGAAGGGATTCTCGGCCACCAAGGACCTCCTCGAGCGGCGGATCGTGGCCCCGCTGTCGCATCCGGCGCTCGCCGAGCGGGTGGCGCTGCAGCCGCCGGCAGCGGTCATGCTGTTCGGCCCCCCGGGCACCGGGAAGACGTCGTTCGCCCGGGCGATCGCCTCCCGGCTCGGGTGGGCGTTCGTCGAGATCCACCCGTCGCTGCTCGGTCAGGGGGCCGAGGCGGCGTCGACGCTCCGCCAGACCCTGCACGAGCTCCTCCACGTCGACCGGCTCGTGTGCTTCATCGACGAGGCCGACGAGATCGCCTCGGCCCGGGCGACCCGCCCGGAGAGCCAGCCGATCGTCAACGAGCTGTTGAAGGTGACGCCGGCCTTCAAGGCCCGGCCGGGCCGGTTGATGGTGATGGCCACCAACTCGATCGCCACGATCGACCCGGCGCTGCTTCGGCCGGGCCGCTTCGACCTCGTCATCCCGGTCGGCGCCCCCGACCTCGAGGGCCGGGCCGAGCTGGCGGGTGAGCTCCTCCCGGTGTGCGACCCGTCGGACCTGGCGAGTCGGACCGAGGGGTTCACGCCGGCCGACTTCGCCCTCGCTGCCCAGCGGGCGGCCCAGCGGGCGTTCGAGCGTGCCCTGGCCGGCGGTGAGGCCGAGGTGTCGGTCGAGGACTGCCTGGCGGCGGTGGCCGACACCCGTGCGTCGGTCGACCCGGCAGCGACGGCGTCGTTCGTCGAGGAGGCGGCGAGCTTCGCCCGTCTCTGACGAGTGCCACGGCGAGATCCGGGCGTCCCTCGGGCCCGTGCCGTGGTACGTCCGGGCGATGTGCGACCGGTTCCGCGCCGAGCGCCGACTCCACGTGTTCACCCTGGAGACGCCCGACGCCACGGTGCTGGCGGTGCAGCTGTCGGTCACCGGCGGCGACACCCTCTTCCAGCTGAAGACCGGCTACGACGAGCGCTACCGGCGCTTCAGCCCGGGCCTGCAACTGCAGCTCGACGTGATGGACCACGTCGCCCGGTCGATCGACGTTGCCCGGATCGACTCGTGCACCTACGAGGGGAACGAGATGCTCCTGCGGATCTGCCCGGAGCGCCGCGAGGTGGCCAACGTCGTCGTCGCGGTCGGCGGCCGCCGCGACCGTGCCTACCTCCAGGCGCTTGCCGGGGCCCGCCGCCTGGCCGGGCGGGCCCGGCGGCCCCGCCGCAGCGAGGGGCGGCCAGACGCCTGAGCTGGGACTCCGTCGTCCGGGCTTGCCGCTGGTCGACCCGGCGGCTACAAAGGACCGAATCGTGGCCGGCGTCGGAAGTCCTTCGACGGCGGGGCCGGGAAGCATCCACGGAGCAAGGTTCGCTTGGCGCCGGACGGTGCGGGCGGCGCTCCTGCCGGCTCTCGTCCTCACGATCACCGTGACGGTGGTCTCCGCTTCGCGACCCGCGGCGGGCGACCAGGTGGCGAGCCTCCAGGCCGAGGCGGCGCACCTGAGCCAGCAGCTGCTCCTCGAGCAACTGCAGATCGGCGGGTTCCAGCAGCAGTACACGGCCGACCAGCAGAAGGTGGCTGCCGACCAGGTGAGGGTCACCCAGACCCAGGCGAGGATCGACCGGACCGACCGGCGGATCGCCGTCGACCGGCGGCACTTGGCGAACGTCGCGATCGACGCCTACACGAGCTCGGCGGCGGTCATGCCGGGCAACGGCGTCACGTTGTTCGAGGGCGACCAACAGTCGGTCCAGAACCGGATGGAGTACGCCCAGCTGTCGGCGGCCGACGTGAGCACAGCGGTCGATCAGCTCCACCAGGACGAGCACGTCCTCGACGCCCTGCTCAGCTCGCAGCGCCAGCTCGAGGCGGAGGACCAGGCGACCAGCGCCCAGGAGGCCGTGCTGACCAGCGACGCGCAGGGGACCCAGCGCAGCTTGCAGGCACAGCAGGCCCAGGTGACCGGGCAGCTGGCGGTGGCGGTGGCCCAGCAGCGCCAGGCGGAGGCCCAGGCGGCGGCGGCGGCCATCGCGGCGGCCGAGGCGGCGGCGGCCCGTCGGGCGGCGGCGGCCGTCCCGAGCCCGGTGCCGGCCGGCTCGAGCGGGGCCGGCGGGGCCGGCCCGCCGGCGTCCGGGGCACCCCCGGTCGTCGCCAATGGGGGGGCTGCCCCGGCGCTGCCACCGTTCCTCCAATGCGTGCTCCAGGCCGAGTCGGGGGGGAACTACGGTGCCATCTCGCCCAACGGCCAGTACATGGGGGGGTTCCAGTTCAGCCAGGCCTCGTGGAACGCCGCCGCCCAGCTCGCCGGCCGCCCCGACCTCGTCGGGGTACCGCCGAACCAGGCCTCACCGGCCGACCAGGACACCCTGGCGATCGCCCTGTACACCGCCGACGGGCAGGCCCCCTGGTACGACCCGTGCCGCACGGCATGAGCCTGGTGCCGGCCCTGGTGCCAACGGGCATTGCCACCACGCGTCCCCCGGCGTAACCTCGAGGCCCGCCGGTCGACCCGGACCGGCACGTTGGCGGCGGAGACGAGGTTCGGGTAGGACCAGTGCGCGGGCTGGAACGTCGCCGCCGATCGTCCAAGACAGAGGTCGTGCCCATGACGAGGCTCCGGAGCCAGACGCCCGAGACGATGCACCCCGACACGGTCGATGACTGGGACCCGACCGTCTACTCGGCCTTCACCGAGGTCTTCGCCGGCTACCGGGATCTCCAGGCAGAGGTGGTGGCGGCGACCGACGACCTGCCGGTGGAGCGCTTCCTCGACCTCGGGTGCGGCACCGGCGAGACCGCCGGCCGCCTGCTCGGCCTCCACCACACCGCCACCGCCGTGCTGGTCGACGCCAACCGGGCGATGCTGCGGGCGGCCCGCTCGTCGCTCCCTTCCCCCAGAGTGACGGCGCTGCGCCAGCTGCTCGAGGACCCCCTGCCCACCGGCCCCTTCGACCTCGTCGTCTCGGTCCTCGCCGTCCACCACCTCGAGTCGTCGGAGAAGGCGGCGTTGTTCGTCCGGATCCGGGAGGTTTTGGTGCCCGGCGGGAGGTTCGTCCTCGGCGACCTCGTACTCGAGGAGGACGAGGTCGCCACGGCGGCAGACCCGACGGCCGCCGCCGGCGCCCGGCTCCGGCGTGCGCTCGGCGACCACGGGCTCGTCGGCGTCGCCCGGCTGCTCGCCGGCCGGGTGGGGCGGTGGGCGAGACCACGGACCGCCAGCGGTCGCATCCACGACAGCGACAAGCCCGACCGGCTCTCGGACCAGCTCGAGTGGCTCCAGGCGGCCGGGCTCCGGCCCGAGGTTCGCTGGTCGGAGGGATCCATGGTGGTCGTGGCGGCCGATCGCCCGGGGGGCCGGCCCCGTTCCTGAGGACAAGGCCGGGGTCGACCGAGGCCGCCGACGCCGTGTGCCTCAGGCGGCCAGTCGCTCCAACGCCTGCTCGACGACCGAGCGCCGCGACACGCCGACGGCCCCGGCGGCCCGGCGTACCAGCCCGTCGAGGTAGATGGCCAGGCTGAGCACCGCCGTCCGGGCGTCCCCGGCCAGCAGCGGCACCGGTTCGGTCCGGGCGTCGAGCCGGCCGACGTCGACCAGGGCGTCGCGAACGTCGAGCATCGCCTGCACGGCCTCGGTCAGGTCGAGCCCCGAGCGACGGAGCCAGGTGCTCATGTCGAGCTGGAGGGTCAGGTTCCCGTCGGTGAGGTCGTCGGGGTCGAGCGAGGCCAGGCCGCGGGCCATGAGAAGGGTGAAGGGCTGCAGGTTCGCCCTCGGGACCGGTGCGGTCGTCATGGGGCAAGTGTTGCGAAGGGGTGTGACAGAGTGGTGGACCCGGGCGTCGTCCCTGCTCGGGCCACCGCCGCCGGCTCCGCCGCAGGCCTGCTCGGGTCGCCGAGGCGGGTACCGCCGCCGGAGCGGTGCCGCCGATATGGTGCGGCGGTGGATGCCGACACCGGGGCTGCCGCGGGTCCGCGGACGTTCGGTTGGCAACGATGGCCGGTCGTGTCGGTGGCGCTGGTGGCGCTCGGGGCCGGCTTCGGCCAGTTCGGCGCAGTGGCGGCCCTGGGCGATGTCGCCCGGACCTTCGGTCACCTCACGCACGGGGCGAGCTTCTCCGACGAGGTCGGCCTGTCGGGAACGCTGCTCGGGGTCGGCCTGGCGATCCTGCGGCTGGCGTCGCTCGGCGGGATGCCGCTGTCGGGCCTGGCCGACCGGTTCGGCCGCCGGCCGGTGCTCCTCGCCACGTGCGCGCTCGGGCTGATCTGCACCGTGGTCGCCTCGACGAGCCCGAGCTACTGGTGGTTCGTCGTGATCTTCGCCATGGGCCGGCCGCTGCTCAGCGCGACCAGTGGTGTGGCCCAGGTGGCGGCGGTCGAGCTGACGTCGTCGTTGGACCGGGCGAAGGCGGTGGCCCTGGTGGCGGCCGGCTACGCGCTCGGCGCCGGGCTGACGGCGGTGATCCACAGCTTGGGCGAGCATGCGCTCGGGTTCCGGGGGGTGTTCGCGCTGGCGGTGGTGCCGCTGGTGTCGCTGCCGCTCCTCCGTCGGCGGCTGGTCGAGCCGGACCGGTTCTCGATGCTGACGTCGTCGGATCAACGCCAGCCGGTCCTCGGACCGGTGCACCGGGGCATGCGGGGCCGGCTGGCGCTGGTGGCGGCGTTGGCCTTCGCGATCTCGGTGATCACCGGACCCGCCAACAGCCTGGTCTTCATCTACGCCCAGAACCTGCTCCACGTGTCCGGCCTCGTGACGTCGGTCATGGTCGTCGCCGCCGGGGCGGCGGGCCTCGTCGGCCTGCTCGCCGGCCGGTGGCTCGCCGACAACCTCGGCCGCCGCCCGACGGTGGCGCTCTCGATCGTCGCCATGGCGGTCTTCGGCACCCTCGCCTACACCGGCTCGACGCCGGCGCTGCTGGTCGGCTACGTGCTCGGGGTGGCCGCCGGCGCGATCTTCGCCCCAGCCGGCGGGGCACTGGCCAACGAGCTGTTCCCGACGGCGGTCCGTGCGTCGGTGGCCGGGTGGTACATCGCCGCCGGCGTGCTCGGCGCGGTCGGGGGGCTGCTCGAGTTCGGCGCGCTGACCGACGTGAGCTCGGTTGGCAACCACGCCGGGTTCGCCGCCGCCATCACGTTCCTGCCGATGATCCCCTCGGCCCTCATCCTCCTGGCGCTCCCCGAGACCAAGGGGAGCGAGCTCGACACGCCCGAGGCGGGTCGGTGATGATCGGGTGATGCGCCGGGACCGCCGCAGCGTGCTCTCGATCGCCTCGACCGACTCGGTGCTCTCGATCGCCAGCCGCGGGTCGGTGCTCTCGATCGGCTCGATCGGCTCGGCCCTCTCGTTCGGCTCGGTCGGGTCGTTCGCCTCGGTGCTCTCGGTGGGCTCGTTCGCCTCGGGGCTCAGCCTGCTGTCGGGGGTGTCGGTGCTCTCGGTGCTGTCGTGGCGGGCAGCCCGGCGGGTGCTCGCCGCCGCCAGCTGAGCGGACGGCGCCGTCGACGCTCGGTCGCCTCGGGGTCGGCGGGGCGATCAGTCGGCTGGGACGGCCTGCTGGGCGTCCATCATGTCGGCCATCACGGCCCTGATGAACGAGTCAGCCTCTTCGGTCATGCCGCCGGCGACGCCGCCGTAGACGGCGCCGGAGGCCGGTGCCTCGCCGGCATGCTCGGTGGCGTAGGCGACGGCGTCGGCGAGGTCGGCGGCGAAGGACTCGACGACCCCAGGCTGGGTCTGGGGGCGGGTGACGGCCATGTGGAGGGCGTTGGGGTACTGCTGGCCGTTGAACCGCCACCCGCGCCGGGCCATGAAGTCGTTGACGTGGTAGACGTCGAAGTCGTCGGAGGTGAAGCTGAACAGGAACGTCGGCGTGCCGAGGATCCGCAGTTCGGGGTGCGACCGGACGGCCGCCTGCATGGCCGCCGACGTCTCGAAGATCTGGCGGGCGTAGCGGCGGTAGCCGTCTCGTCCGAGGTGGACGAGCGAGGCCCAGGTGGCGGCCAGCAGGCCGCCGGACCGTGACCCGTCCATGCCGGGCGAGCAGTACTTGCCGCCGCTCCAGTCGGTCAGGAAGAAGTACTGGCCGTTGCGCAGCGAGGTGTCGCGGAAGGTGAGCACCGAGGCGCCCTTCAAGGCGTAGCCGTACTTGTGGGTGTCGGCCGAGATCGTGGTGACGCCGGGCAGGCGGTAGTCGAAGACCGGGATGTCGTAGCCGAGCTCCTGGCCGAACGGCAGGATGAAGCCGCCGAGACAGGCGTCGACGTGGAGGCCGACGCGGCGGGCGAGGGCCAGCTCGGAGAGCTCGGCGATCGGGTCGACGGTGCCGTAACCGTAGTTGCAGGCCGAGCCGACGATCGCCACGGTCTGGTCGTCGACGTGGCGGTCGACCCAGTCGACGTCGACCAGGGTGGTCACCGGGTCGACCGGCGCCCGGCGCAGCTCGACCCCGAAGAGGTGGCAGGCCTTGTCGAAGGCGGGATGGGCGGTCTCGGGCTTGACGAGGTTCGGCGCGGTGACCCCACGGGCGGCGCCGGCCTCCCGGTAGGCGAGCACGGCGTGGGCGATGCTGCCGGTTCCGCCGCTCGAGACGAGCCCGGCCGGGGCGCCGTCGCCGACGGCGCCGGCGTGGAGCAGGTCGAGCACCATGGCGATGATCTCGCCCTCGAACTTGGTGGCGCTCGGGCACATGTCGCGCTGCAGTGCGTTCACGTGCGAGAAAAAGCCGAACGCCTCGTTGAGGAACCGGTAGTGGTCGTGGTCGCCGCAGTACATGGTCCCCGAGCACCTTCCGGTCTCCCAGAAGGCGTCCTCCTCGGTGGCCATCGTCGACAGCTGCTCGAGCACGTCGGCTCGGTCGGTGCCGTGCTCGGGGAAGCGGCGGTGCACCGGGAAGCGGTCCTTATACGCGAAGCTGCTCACGGACGGCCACTGTAGGCAGGTGGACCCGCCGCCGGCGGCGGGGCCGGTGCCGCCGCCGGGTCAGCCGACGAGCAGCTCGGCCCGCACCGGGCGGTGGTCGGATCCGGCGTCGGCCAGCACCTCGCTACTCACCACGCTCACCGGGCCGCGCACCAAGATGTGGTCGACCTGGGAGTGGGGTCGCCAGGCGGGCCAGGTCCTGCCGACGACCGCCCGCCGCCACCGCCGGAGCAGGAGCCGCACCGGCGGTCCCCAGAGGTTCATGTCGCCGGCGAGCACGGCTGGTCCGTCGCCGACCAGCGGCTCCGGGCGGCGGCCCCGGCCGCCGGACCTCGCGCGGGGGCCGCGCGGGGGGGGGGGGGTGGGGGTG